>Ga0209341_10002618_pt1 | contig 17053 bp, 8 predicted proteins | sample RifCSP13_2_FD_184020 | JGI IMG/M metagenome (GOLD analysis project Ga0209341, IMG submission 184020) | Soil microbial communities from Rifle, Colorado - Rifle CSP2_sed 13_2 (SPAdes) (version 2) | ecosystem: Environmental > Terrestrial > Deep subsurface > Rock core/Sediment | place: Rifle... | reverse complement strand
TGACACCCGGGAACTAAAGGCATGGTGCTGCGGCTGCGCCTATGGCGAAGAGGCATATTCCCTCGGAATACTCCTTAATGAATGCATGGAACATAAAAACCTGCAAAACACAAAGATATTTGCCACTGATATAGATGATAATGCCCTCAATATCGCCAGAGACGGGACATATAAGGAAGAATTCATAAAAAATGTGGGCAGTCCGATAATGGGAAAATATTTTATCAAGGTTGATAAGGGATACAGGATAAAGTACAGCATAAGGAACATGGTAAGATTCGGAAGGCTTGATATTGTAACAAATGCCCCGCTCTCAAAGGTAGATATACTCTTCTGCAGGAATCTGCTCATATACTTTGATAACGACCTGCAGGAGACGGTCTTTAAAAAGCTCAACTTTGCCCTTAAACCGGGCGGCATCCTTGTCCTCGGCAAGGCAGAGAGGCCCCCTTCGCTGTTTCTGCCCCTTTACAGGGAAATCGGGAAGAGGAGCAGGATATACAGGAAGGAGCAGCTATGAGTAGACTTCTGAAGGGTTTGTCGGAAAATACAACAACGGGCTTCAAGTTCACCGCTGCCCTTATCCTGGTTGCGCTCATACCCATGGCGCTTTGTCGGAAAATACAACAACGGGCTTCAAGTTCACCGCTGCCCTTATCCTGGTTGTGCTCATACCCATGACACTACTTGGCTACATCTCATACAGGGTGATAGATGCGCGTCTTGTCAATGATGCACAGCAGAAAATGGATATCGGCCTTAAAATGGCATGGACAGAATACAATATACACGGGGAGCAGATGCGCTACGGCATGATGCAGGCTGCCTCTACAGAGGATATTGCAGAGGCTATAAAGAAAGCCAACAAAAGTTATCTCAAAAAAATTATGGCACGATGGAAAGATAAAAGGCAGTATGTTGATATATGGATGATAGTAAATAAGGACAGAGAGGTCATAGCCCGTCTCAACAGCGAAGAGGCAGGAGATGTGCTGGACATAAACGGTCTTGTTAAGGAGGCCATACAGACAAGGACCCAGCTGACATCCACCGGGATAATCAGCAGCGGTGTTCTTGAAAGGGAGGGTGTTGCATTCCAGAAACAGTTTATCGTCCCTGTAATATCCAGCGCCCTGACAGACGAATACAAGAGACCTGGAGGCAATATTGAGGAAAATGCCCTGGCATTTGTGGTTGTAACACCTGTCCATGAAAACAGCAGGGTTGCCGGAGCCATAATAACAGCGGATATAATGAATAACGACGACTACATCCCTAATGCAGTTGCCGACAAGATGCCGGGGCTTATCACCACTGTTGCCATGGATGGCCTCCGTATAACCACGAACCTCAAGGACAGCAAAGGCAGGAGCGCAAACGGGACCATCCTCGCAAATTCCGCCATATCAATAATAAAATCAGGCATGCCCCTGCGCGGAGAATGGAATGTCCTGGGCGAGAGATATATTTCGGCATTTGACCCGATTATGGATAATAAGGGCGCAATAATAGGCTCGCTTTTCGTAGGCATACCAAAGTCCAGCCTGTGGGATATCCAGACAAAAAATCAGACAACAATAGTTGCGGCAACTATGTTTGGCCTTATGCTGGCGCTATTCATTTCTTTGATATTCAAATACAGCATAATAAGGCCGCTCAAGGTGTTAAAAGAAAAGGCCGATGCCTTTGCAAAGGGAGACATGGATACATGGATAGACATTGAAGCAGGCGCTGACGCAAAGGATGATATAAAGATACTTGCCCGGGCCTTCAATATGATGACTGGTGAGGTAAAAAAGAGGACAGCGGATGAAAAACGTTACTTGAAGGAGCTGGAAGAAAAACACAGGCAGCTCACTGATGGCCATAAACGGCTTACAGATGCAAAAGAGGAGCTTGAGGTGGCATATGAAGAGACCCAGAGCCAGGCAGAGGAGCTGAATTCAGCCAACGAGGAACTCAGACTGCTCAATGAAGACCTTGACAGAAAGAATGTGGAAGTGACTGATGCAAACAGGCTTATAAAGAAAGAGGAGGCGGAGCTGAGAAAGACCAAGGACAAACTGAGTCTTATCTATGACGGCATAAAGGGTTATCTCCTGCTTGTTGAGGATGACTGCACCATCCTTGAAGCAAACAGGCATTTCCTGGAAGATTATAAACTTGACGAACCCCTTGTAATAGGCAAAAAATTATACCATATCCTCGGCTCCAACAGGGAAGAACATCTTCCAAACTGCCCTGTAATGAAATCCATTAAAACCAAAATACCTGTTGAAACAGAAATCGTAGTGGGAAATGAAAGGATACTGCGGTGTCATTCATTCCCCCTTATTGAAGAAGGGATTGACCCTGGCAGGGCAGTTATTTACATAGAGGATATAACAGAGCAGAAGATGATGATGCAAAGGATGGTGCAGTCAGACAAGCTCTCCTCTTTGGGAGAACTTGTCTCAGGCGTGGCACATGAATTGAACAACCCGCTCACAGGCATCATGGGGTTCTCAGAGCTTATGCTCAATGAGACATTTGAGGAAAGGACAAAAAAGAGGCTCAGGGAAATCAATGAGGCATCCCACAGGTGCAAGCGCATAGTTGAAAACCTCCTGACATTCGCCAGATTCCACAAGCCGGAAAAGAAACAGTGCAATATTAATAATATAATAACCACTGCCGTTGAACTGAGGGCATACCAGTTAAAGGTGAGCGATATAAAGGTGGAACTTAATCTCGCGCCATCTTTGCCCAAGACCCTGGCAGACGAACACCAGCTCCAGCAGGTATTGTTAAACCTGATAAATAATGCCGAACATTCCATAGCTGAAAAGGGAGTGAAGGGAAAGATTACAATAAGCACAGAGGGTAAGGATAAGAACATAATAATAAAGGTCTCTGATACAGGAAAGGGGATACCTGGTGATATTATCAGCAATATATTCAATCCATTCTTTACCACAAAGCCGGTAGGCAAGGGCACTGGACTCGGACTCAGCATCTCTTACGGCATTATAAAGGAGCACGGAGGGAATATAACCGCAAATAGCAGGCATGGCGAAGGGGCAAGCTTTATTATAGAGCTGCCTATAATTGAGAAACACGATGCAGAGGAGTTAGCATATCACGAGGATGAGGCTGCCCAGGAACAAATTACAGGAGAGGGGTTGAGGGCGCTTGTGCTTGATGACGAGCCTCCTATACTTACACTTTTAAATGAAGTGTTGTCGGACGCCGGCTTCCGTGTAGATACGGCCGGCCGTGTAGAAGATGCGCTCAAGCTGTTGAAAAAAACCAGATATAATATTATTATCAGTGATATTAAAATGCCCGGCATGGATGGAAAAGAATTCTACAGGAAAGTCAAGGCTATGAATCCCAAGGCCGCCAGAGATATAATCTTCCTGTCCGGGGACAGCGCCAGCAAGGAAACCCAGAACTTCCTCAAGGAAACCGGAAACCCTTTCCTCCATAAACCTTTTACCATAGAGAAGTTTAAGAAGATAATCTCAAAAAGGTCCTCATAGGCAGGGCAGCCCATCATGGATTCCACGCCATTTCTTATATCCTGGAACATAACAAAGCGCTGCAACCTGAAATGCAGCCACTGTTATCTAAATGCCTCGGAACTTGAGCATGGGGAAGGCGAGCTGTCCACTGGCGATGCCATGAAGGTCATAGACGAGATTGCCTCCGTCAACCCCCAGGCCATGCTTATATTTACAGGCGGCGAGCCCCTGCTCAGGAATGACTGGAGGGAATTAACCTCTTATGCAGCCGGCAAGGGATTCACTGTTGTAATGGGGAGTAACGGGACCCTCATTGATGACCTGATTGCAAAGGATATGATAAGCCACGGCATAAAAGGGGTAGGCATAAGCCTTGATTCAATCGGGCCTTCATACCATGACAGGTTCAGAGGTCTGGAGGGCGCATGGGAAAGGACAGTATCTGCCATGGAGGCCTTGCGTAGAAACAGCCTTGACTTTCAGGTCCAGTTAACTGTAACGCGGGAAAATTATACAGAGGTCCCCGATATCATAGGATATGCGTATGAAAAAGGCGCAAAGGCTGCCAATATATTCTTCCTCGTGTGCACAGGCAGGGGGCAGGAGATGACGGACATAACCCCTGAGCAGTATGAAGCAGAGAGGGATTATGAAGGAAAGATGATGGTAAGGGCAAGATGCGCCCCTCACTTTCTAAGGATAGCGCATAAACTGAACCCGGACAGCCAGCTCCTGAAGGGCGCAACAAGCGGCTGTATTGCAGGCACAGGCTATTTCAGGATTACGCCTGAGGGGGATGTAACGCCGTGCCCGTATATGCCTGTAAAGGCAGGAAATCTCAAGAAAGACAGCCTTGCCCATATATGGGAAACCTCCCCTGTCTTCCACTCGCTTAGAAACCCCTCTTATGAAGGCAGGTGCAGGGACTGCGAATTCAGCGATATATGCGGAGGCTGCAGGGCAAGGGCCCTTTCAGCCACATCAAACCTTATGGGAGAAGACCCGTGGTGCAAATATGAACCAAATAAAAGTCAGAAGCCTGCCCCTGCAGGCAGTAAGCAGGGGTCAGAGGAACTAATCTGGACAAACGAGGCGTCTGAACGGCTCAGCAAAGTGCCTTTCTTTTTAAGGACAATGGTAAAAAAGGGCGTTGAAAGGTATGCGAGAGAAAAGAGATTAAAAGAGATAACCCCTGATATTATGGCTGAACTGAGGAAAAGGGCGGGAAGATAGTTGTCTTACCCTCTTTAAAAGGTAAACCCCGCACCTTGTGGGAAATGCCATGCTTTTTAAGAGCGGAGTGCGGCAGTTACAACCAGCACGGTGCCCTTCTTTGATAGGTATTTCCCATATTCCCCATTGGCGCAAAGTTCACTCTACCCATCCAAATACAGGATACCCGTCCATATCAGGATTTGAGTTTGTCAGGTTCGTAATATAGCCTCCCCCATTGGGGTCTATGAGCCATATGTCAAAATCGCCGTCTCTATTTGAACCACTCACGATTGCTTTGCCATCAAGAGACCAGCTTGGGGTAAACTCGGAATAGACTTCCCCAGTTGAATCGGTCAGCTTTGTTGCCGTTTGTGTTGCCATATCAACTTTATACAATGCTTCTTTATATAACTCACCGTACCTTCGCCGCGTAAAGCCGATACTCTGACCGTCGGGGCTCCATGCTGGGGCGCTATCCAGATAAGGCTCTCCCGCTTTATGACAGGTTACAGGGCCTATTGCATTGCCCGATGGATCTATACGGTAGATGATATAGTAAGTGGAGCTGAGGCACTCTGTATCATATGGGTCAAATTTCATATAGGCAATGCTATTTCCATCAGGAGACCAGGCAGGCTGCCCACTGTAGGAAGAACCAGAGATATTATATTTGTAAGCTGGGTCTCTATGCCAGTTTCTATATCTTGAATAAATAACTCTACATCTCCGTAGGAGGGTAGGTATTGCCCTGTCTCCCTCTGGAATGCTATCTTTTTCCCATCTGGAGACCAGCTGGGCCATTCTCCATCGGCGAGTTTCCTTAGACTCCCATCTGTAAGGCCTAAAAGGTATATCTGAGGTCCTGAAACAGTAAAGGCAAGGGTTTTTCCGTCAGGGGAAGGGACAAGTTTGCCAATCTGTATGCTGAGGTTGGTATTGTCATAAACGATGGTTTGATTGTTTCCATCGGTATCCATTTTGTAGATTTTATAGATATCATTCCTTTTAGATGCATAGTATATATTTATTGATGGTGAGGTCACTTTTCCAATAACAGAGTCTTCTTCATTTCCGAGTTTACCCCGGAAGACTACTATGTATTTACCGGGTCTTATATTGTTATTGGGCTCGGTGAAGGGAATGAAGACCTCCTGACCAGGTGCCAAAGGAGCTGAGAGGTCATAGGAGGTAAGGAGACGGCGAATGGAGTTTGTATCATCGTAGTAGATTGATATGTTTCCAATAGTCTGGCCTGTGGCTGTGTCAATATAAGACTCCATCGTCTCGGTATTGATGTTCGTGACCGTAATACCACCCTGTGCAATCTTTACGCCTATCTGGCCACGGAAGAAGTAGTTTATGAGCCCTGCCGAGTAGCCAACGGCACGGGGGAGGAGTTCTTTGGCATAGGTATTGTGAACATTGTCGTCGAGTTCAAGTCTCAGGCGATGAATGTTTTCATCGGTTATCATAGATTCCACATTCAAAATACTGACGGAGGCAAAATGATCCGCTGTCCTTGCCTCTGTTATCGGAGGACAGTCACTGTTGGACTTTCTGCTTATGTATTTCCTTATCTCTGTTGAGCCAGGTGCGTAATCCTCGCATATCTGAGTATTTACATTATTGACCATTGGATAAGGAAAGACATGGAGAGGGTCTGGATTGTTGTTGGGGATGGTAAAGTCACTGAAGTAATTGGCGTTGGTGAATTCTGTAATACCAAGTGATTTACTGGTTAAGGGGAAACTCCCATCGTATTGGTATGTGTATTGGTCTGTATCCCAAAAGTCTGTGAGTCGGGGATTGGTAAAGGTTGGAGAAACGGGCTGTGCGCTGGTTACAAGACCTGGATTGGTTTTTACATATTCTTCAAACCGGCTGCCAAACCATTTGGTAAAATTTATAGAACTAATCTTCAAAAAATAAGTGTGGGATATAAAATCATTCCTCACATGCGCAGGCTGAGCCCCATCCTCTATCAGGTGCAACACCTGACCAAGTACCTGAAAGGTTTTAGCAAAATAGGTCTCTCTATCATTATTAGAGGCACTGGTAAGAGCAAGGTAATAATAACTCCTTGCATTATTCCAACTCCATTCTTGATTGCTCATGGTTATTTTAGAACCATCTGGTGAAGGACTTAGATACCCCGTCCCCCACGTCACACTGGATTTTCTATCTGAATATGGCCAGCCTGTCAGGTTGCAGTAGGTTCTGATTAATGATCCCAGAATTGTTGTATCATCACTCATATAAGACTGATCCCAAGGAAGCAAAGGATTATGGAAATGATTGGAGGCACGGCACATGGGGGAGTCTTCAGCGGTGGAGCCTTTTCGGAGCCAATATATAATATTCTTTTCGCTATTCGAAGGAAATTTTGTTTTTAAACCGCCTGTAAAACCTAAGTTATTTTTAATATATTGTTCTATTTGTGAATAATTGATTGCTTGTTCAGTAATTTTAGGGTGTGTAACTTCGTCGTCATAGGCATCAGTGTTTTTAGCCACACATATTATTAATAGGAATAAGATGCTAAAGTAAATAGTTCTTCTGAACATCATAGTAATCTCCCTATTTAAATCGCTTTTCTCTTTCTTTAAAAGCTTTTTCTTCTTCCCAATCTATGGCTTTTAAAATTAATTTTTTCTCACCAAGTCCTAAACGAATCGCATCGTGAATGAATGAAATATGGTCATTATACGAATATCCTTCTTTAAATCTCTCCATTCTTACTACTACGCCATCTTTCCACTTAAAATCTTCTCTGTGTTTATAATCTGGAAAAATGTATTCATTATTCCATGCTACATAGCCCTTTTTGTAAATAGTCACATGGGGAGGGTTGACAAAGGGATTGAAAACACCAGAGATAGTGGCTTTACCATCTTTGTCTGTTATAACCTCAATAACCTCATGTGATTTTGTATAAGTCAATCCCAGCCCCTTTGTAACTGTCCATTCCACCAGCACCACCGCCCCTTCTACAGGCTCACCTGTCTCTGCATTTACGACTGCACCTGTTATCGTTGCATAACAGCCGGTGGTCAAAAAGCATAAGACTATTAAAAAAGGCGCATATTTTATTCTCAAATGGTTATTCCTCATTTATTAGACGTATCTATCCATTTTATAATTCTCCATTAAAATCCCAAAATATTCCATATACCATTTTCATACCGAACAAAGGTGACAGGGTAAGAGTATGTCCCTCCAGCCTCTATGCGAATAGCTCCACAGTTTGCAAGTCGCTCATCGACAGAGTATAGTTTAATCTCCTTAACACTTAATATTGATTTAATACTTTCAGGGTTAGTAAATTCCCTTCTATACCTGTCTTTACTTGCATCTGCAAAGTATGTAAGGGCTTTCTCTATATCCCCCTTTGCAAGGGCTGTTGTCATCTCTTTCCATATAGCTTGAAGGATAGGTTGAACTTCCTCCTTTGAGGGGATTATCGACCTATCTTCTGCACCGTATGCTACCCCATGAATAGAACTTATAAATATTGATAGTAATAGCACAACCGCAAGTTTTATTTTCATATTGTTACTCCTTGTCATGTTTAAAGCCCCAAAATCTTCCATATCCCATTCTCATCCAAAATAAAAGTTACTGGATATGAATATGTTCCTCCAGCTTCAACCCTAATAGCACCACACCCTGCAAGCCGTCCATAAGCGGTGTATAGCTTAAGCTCAGTTACAGCGGAGAATATGGAATTGAGCGTGTCACTGCCAAGCTCTGTAAATATCTGCCTGTAATTATCTTTACTCGCATCTACAAAGTATGTAAGGGCTGTTTCTATATCCCCACCCATCAGCGCCCCCTTCATCCCCTCCCACTTGCCTTGCAGCAGAGCATCCATCGTTTCTCTATTCAGCACTGTTATTGCAATTGTATCTGAATAGGCGTTGCCCTGTTCATTTGTTGCATTGACTGTGAATTGATATATCCCCTCTGCATTTATCCTTACCTTGTATTCCTCTGGTGTTGCGCTTAATACTTCTATATTGGCAGGGTTTGTGTATGTAAGGGAGGTGCTGGTGTCATTTAGTGGTATGGAGCTGTCCACTGTCAGGGTCGCCTCCAATGGTGCTATTCCTGATTCTATGTTTGATGTAAGCCTTATGTAGTTGGCTGATGGCAAGACTGTAACTGTGATTCTTGCCTCTGCAGTAGCGCCATTGCTGTCGATTGCCGTGGCAGTTATTACATTATTTCCTTCTGCTAATGGCACATGGTTTGCCGTAAATTGATTGGCATAGACATTTGCAATTATTCCATTTACGGTTATGCCTACTTCATTTGCCTGTGTTATGACTGTTCCCGTGATGGTTATTTCTGTTTTGTTTGTTGTGCTGTTGTCGGTTGGAGAGGTGATAAAGATATACACAGGCGCCGGCTCTACGGTAAGGGTTGTAGCGCCGGTAACTGTAGCTCCCCCGTACTCATGGGTTGCTGTAATTGCAGCAGCGCCTTTTGTTATCCCTGTTGACAGGCCGTTTGGAGCTATGGCTGCAATGTCCGGGCTGCTGCTGGTCCATGTCAATTGTCCAGGCATCATGCTCAGGGTATAGAGGTTTCCGTCTGTGTATTGGCCAAAGGCCTTGAGCTGCAAGGTCTCTCCTTTTTGTATTTCAGGGTTGTCTGTAAACCATGTTGTTGCGCCGTCCGGGGTTTGCCATTCGTAGGCTATAATGATGGTTTTGAGTGTGGGTTGACCAACGGTTATGGCGCTGCTTGCTGTAAGTCCTTGGTATGCGGCGGTTATGGCAGCGCTGCCCATTTGTTGACCTGTGATGAGACCGTTATTTACTGTAATGGTATTGGTATCGCTGCTTGTCCAGACAGAGGCGCGGGTAAGGTCTATCTTTTCTCCATTGCTGTATGTGCCTGTGACGCTCATCTGAATGGTGCCTCCAATCGGCACGGTTGAGGTTGACGGCTCTATGGCAATGGACTCAAGGGTGACGGTTGTGCCTGGGCTGTAGGTAATATTTATGGCGCTTGTGGAGGCCTTGACTGTGTTTTTGGCAATTGCTGTTATGGCATTCTGTCCTTCTTTAAGATTTATCTGCGCAGTGAATGTATTGTTATCTATTATAGCAGGGACACCGTTTATTTCTACTGATGAGGCATCGGTGACTGTTCCTGTTACTGCGACAGGCGATGCGCCTAATGTCTCGCCGCTTAGAGGGGAGATGATGGAAAGGGTTGGCGCTGGGATGTATTTGTATCTAAATGGGATATGGTGATGGCCGATGCTGCCATTTGCATCCACGGCCCAGGCAGTGAGCATCCTCTCGTATCCGTAAGGATTGTAGACATAGCTGCTGAAGATATTTATACTGGATTCAAATGCACCATTAGCCATGGCCGCCTCGGATTCGTTTGTTATAACATTTTGCGCTGAATCTGCCATGGTACCTGAGATTGTTATATATTGGTCGTAGACCTCTTCTCCTTCCCCATGGCTTGTTATATTTACCGAGGGAACCTGGCTATCTTTTTTGGAATATACGGTTATCTTGTCCACGCCTCTTGAGCCGTCTGGGGAGGCGGCCTCTACCCATAAGGTGTTCTCACCAGGAACAAGGGGTATCTTATGATTGCTCAAAAACCTGCCATTTGCTGCTGTGGCATAGCCGTTATAGTTATAATAATAGCCATTCAGCCGCAATGTTGCATCAGGGGCATCTATTGTGCCCCTTAATGGCAGGAATTCAGCATCGGTAACCGCACCGTTTACAGGGAAGTCTATCTTTACATTCGGCCTGATGGGTGTCCCTGAGATGACATCCACAACCACTTCATTGGAATAAGCCTCTGTAATATCAATATATCCAATTGGCCAATGGAGCGTTTGTTCTATTTGCCTTACCTTGATGATGTTTTCTCCAGGGGCAAGACTTACCCCTTCCAATCTAAACCGTCCTCTATTGTCAGCCTGTACAGCACCCATAAGTTCATTGTTCCTGTAGACCTGCACATAAAAGCCGGCATAGGCATTACCCTCTATGGCAATACTTGTCTCATTGATTGGGCTCGGTAACGGATCTATTATAGGTTGTGGAGGCGAAGCTGTATTGAACGGATGAATCGGGTAAGAATCGCTATACTGAGCTGTATTTCCCACACTATCGGTTGTCTTGATAAACATGGAGTGGTAGCCCATGCTAATATGGGTATTTATGGAAAATCGGCCCTGATTATCGGCTGTCAGGTTATACTTATAATCAGCATGGTTATCTACAGTAACCTCCACTTTTGCCAATGCTTCAGTCTCACCGGCTATCCTAACGCTTGAGGCAGCAAGCCCCAGCCAGTCCATACTAAAATTATCATAGACAATATAGGCATTCTTTATATGCGGTTCTGTCCTATCCCTTATCACTACTTCCTCGTTGGAGAGGTTGCTCTTATTTCCATAGATGTCAACGGCCCTGGCAAAGATATGGTTTGGGCCTTCATCCGGGAGGGACAGCGCTGCCTTAAAGAGGCCATTAGAATTGGCATATACTACAGCTATGCTTGTGCCATTGGCAAATATATCCACCTTGTAACCAGGGGTAGCGAGACCTGAGACCTCTACCGAACCCTGTGAATATTCAGGAAGGGGGCTTAATATCGGCGCGGGCGGTGACGGATAACTTGGATCGTATATGACTATTCTGCTGTCTGTGGCAGTCTCCTCAGTTGGTATCCACACTGCGGCTGTGATGATATTCTCTCCGGGGGAAAGGGGAATGGAGACAGCTTTAAAGCCCCTAAAGTCTTTATCAACATCCGCAAACACCCCGTTTACATCCACCTCGGCAGCGCTGTGGGTTACCCCGCCAAAGACAGTGATTGGTGAATAGTTGACAATTGCTTGCTCAAGGGGCGAGTATATTGAAATACCAAGGGGCTTGTCAGTCGGTTCATAGATAACCTTGATAGTATCAAAGGCATCGTGTCCCACTGCATTTGTGACACGGACGGTTATATAATTCAGTCCATCATTTAAGGTAGTAGATGCAGAGAAGCTATTCTCACCTATGCCGTATGCGCCTGATGGAATGCTATTCACCGTAATTGTGGCAGCAGCTACTGATGAGAGGACATCGTGAAGCTCTCCCTGGATCTCATATGGTGAATAAGTGACTATCTGGTTTTGAGCCGGGTCTGTAATCTTGACGGTTAAGGGGTCATCTGATGGGATGTAGGTGTAGCTGCTGACAGCGCTGCTTATAGTCTGCCCATCCTTTGAGTATGCTGAGACAGTCAGGTCGCAATACCAGTATCCCCTTGTCACCCCTTCTCCCGGCATTTGTTCATCGCAGGTATAAACAGATGCAGTGTAAAAACCGTTCTCATCCACACTTGCTATGGTATCGTTGACAAGGACAGTAGCGTTAGGGTCGGTGACAACTCCAGTAACCTTAAAATACGGAGTTTCTATGCTTGCGCCGTTCTCCGGCGCAAGCAGACTTACACTGAGCGGCGCCGGAGGCGGCTCATAAGTAACCTGAAGAGTATCCTCATCTGTTTGACTAATCGCATTACTTGCCTGGGCAGTGATTTGATTTTGACCTTCATAGAGCCTGACACCATAGGCGATAAAACTGCCATCGCCTGTTACCTCTGCCTCACGGCCACTTACCTCTACATGGGCAGATGGATCGCTTACAACACCTTCCACATCTATAGGAGTGGCGTCAAGTATATCTCCATCCATCGGATATGTAATTGATACATTCATCCATGTGTAATTAACCTTTACCGTATCTGACGCAGTTCTGCCTGTTTTATCTGCGGTTATTGCTGTGATAGTGTTCTCACCAGGGGTTATGGGGATACCTGCGGCTGTAAAGGTATTCCCGGAGACAGCGGCTGTGATTCCATTGACCGTCACAGAGGCGGATGAATCGCTCACACTCCCTGTGACATCTATACGGGAGATGGAAAAGGCAGCTCCATCCAAAGGAGCGTTAATGTCAATGGTAAGGGGCGGAGGCGGCTCGTATGTAACCACGATGCTATCTGAAACACTAACACCGGATAGGGTGGCTGTGGCTGTGATAACATTAATCCCAGGGTTTAACTGGAGACCCTGAATCTGAAAGGTATTACCTATTACAGAGGCAGGAGAACCATTAACCTCTACAGAGGCAGACGAATCGCTCACAGTTCCTGTAACATCTACAAGAGACGTGGAAAAGATGGCGCTGTCTTGAGGGGAAAGTATCCGGATGCTAATGGGAGGTTGGTATGTGACGGTTATACTATCTGAGACACTGATGCCTGAGATATTGGCAGCAGTTGCTGTGATGGTGTTAGGGCCGGGGTTTAACTGGACATTATCGATTTGGAAGGCATTGCCTGCTACAGAGGCCTCAAGGCCATTTACTATAACTCTGGCCGCAAGGTCGGTTACTGTCCCCTTGACTGTAATGGAAGGGGTATTAACAATAGCCCCATCCAGGGGTTCCGTTATATCTATCCCAAGCTTAGGAAGACTTATATCCAGAGCCTTTATTTGCTTAAATCCCTTCAACCACAGGAGAGATTCCCCTGTCTTACTTAATTTGAGTATACTTTTTTTCCATGCAACATAGCCTGTGCTGTCAGATGAATCTACAGCAAGGGTGACGAGGTTGCCTTCACATTTTGAGTCATCATCGTGGTCATCGTCATGACTACTCTTACTCCCCTTATGGTCGTCCTTATGATTAGAGCCTTTATCTTTTTTATCATATTCATCATCATCATCCTCTGCGCACGGTCTGAGATAGAAGAGCTTGTCTCCTGCGCTGTTATATTTATAAACCTGTTTCTTCGTAACCATCCATGCAGACGCATCTCTAATATCTATCTTTATGTCCTGTATATCCGATAGCTCTTCTGTGCGGAATTCCTCGATACCATCTTTATTGATCTTTATAAGCCCTTTTTTAGAGCCTATCCAGATGCCGTGCAGAATGGGCTCTGCGGCAAAGGCCTGGACCTTATTGCCGCTTTCCATGTTAAAGCTAATAAGTGGTGCGCCTTCCGGAGAATATTTGATGGCTTTATCTTTTAGCCCAACCCAGCAGGAGCCGTCTGATATGTCGACTGATACATCCTCAATATGACCAATGTCTCTGATATTAAGAAGCTCATACCCATCCGAAGAAAGCCTAATAACCTCATCCTTCGCGCCTACCCACAATGAACCGTCTGCGGGATTGAGGGAGATATGGGCTACCCTTTCCCCTTCATCACCCTCATCGTTGTCTTCTTCATCGTCTTCTTCAGGATGGTCGCGGATACGAAGGGGATACCTGAAAACCTCTGTGCCTTCTAAGGTATATTGAATGACCTCCTTTCTTGTCCCTACCCAGATGATGCTGCGATGATTGTCAACCGCAATATCTTCAAGACGCTGCGTTGGGATTTCTAAGAGATGAGAGCTGTCAGAAGTGGAGATATTGATAACATTTTTCTTTTCTCCAACATAGAGGGAACCGGTCTGGGGGACAGGGGTTGAGCCGGATGTAAAAGATAATACACAAAATGCCATAACAAGAATGGCAATAAACAAAAAACCCATCTTCGGTATCCTTGAACCAAAAGATGGGCCTTGTTTACTATCCATTACCTGTCTCTTTAAACTTTTCATCCAGAAAATGCATCGCATTTTCTGACAATCTACTTATTTTCTCCTTGCTGACCTTACCAGTAAAAACTCCCCGCCGAAGACTACCAACGCAACGATTAAAGGTATGATATAGACAGATGACCCTGTTGCAGGCTTGAGCAGCAGCCAGTACCATGTGGTCATAACATGCTTGGAGCCAGTCTCGCCGTTGGTTCCGTCCCATGCAGCAAATGCAATGGGTGTGTATTTCCCTTCTACAAACTGTATATCCTTGTCTTTTTCTTCTGTGGCAAGCGGCCTCTTCATGACAACGCGCCATGTGCCGTTGCTGTAAGCGCCGGTTGCCTTCAATCCGCCCTTTGCCGCATCCCTTGCCTCTGTCTTTGCAAAACCATTGGCATTGAGGAGTTTCACGCTCTCAGGCGCATCTGTCTTTCCGCCTTTCCACTGCCAGATGTTCACTGGCTTGGCTGAATCGCCCATGCCGAAATACGGCTTTTCCATCTCTTCAGGTATGGTTACTGGAAGCTGGATAGCCACGCTGTCCTCAAGCACCTCCACCTCTGACAGCTCCTTTGCCTTCATATCGCCTGGTATACTCTTTGTCCTGTCGTCCCACTCAAGGAGTATTGAAATCTCTTTATCATTAAAAAATGCCCTGCCAGTAATGCTGTCTAATGTGGGTGTAAAGAACCTCTCCTTTGCAATTATCTGCGGAACGAGATAAAAACTTGTTGGCTCAGCCTCTGCCCATTTAGGGTCGTCAACCTTATCAGGAAGTTCCCCTTCAAGCCTCAATGCCTTTAAGACCGTATCGTCCTTTGGCCTCTTTACATCATTACCAATAGATACGACATAATTTGCCACATGCCATCTCTCCTCCTCAGAGAGTGTCTTTTTGCTGGCTGGGTCAGCAAAGGACGGCATCTGTGTCCCGGGGATACCAACACTTACACGGGTATAAATATTCTTCGGGTCATTATTTACCCTGAATGTCCACGGCTTTGTAAGGTTTCTCGGCCATGTCCTGAAGCCAAGGTCGTCCTTCAATTTCTTTGTGGCATCACCCTTACCCTCTTCCCCGTGACATTCAGAACACATATTTTTGAATATTTCTTTACCCTTTTCAATGCTATCTGCGGATGATTTCACCTGGTTCTTATAATCAATTGGCGGCTTTGCAGGCTGTTCCAGGCCGGCAAATGACTTGATATATGCAACAAGGTCCCACCTTTCCTGGTCCTTTAGCACATCGCTCCAATCAGGCATGGATGTGCCTGACATGCCCTTCCATAAAGAAATATGGTTCATGCCGCCGCTTATCATCCTGAAGATATCGTCATCTGCGGGTGTTATTTCGTCAAAGGGCGTGGTCTTGAACTTATACCAGCCTGCTGTAAAATCCCTTGGCGGCGGGTTTAAAAACTGGGCAGCAGGACCGTCGCCTACGCCCTCTGCGCCGTGGCACCACCAGCATTTCTTATCATATATTGTCTTTCCGTTTTCCTTATTGCCCTGGGCTGCAATCGCCTGCGCTGAGATTATAAGACTTAATACAACTGATAATAGGAGCTTCTTTTTCATAGGCTTTTGACCATCCTTTTATGTAATTTGCCTGTTTCGGGGACAGTCCCTATTCTACGACTCCGCTTCGCTTCATCTTTTTCATAGGCTTTTGACCATCCTTTTATGTAATTTGCCTGTTTCGGGGACAGTCCCTATTCTACGACTCCGCTTCGCTTCATCCGTAAATAGGGACAGTCCCTTGATTACTTCTCCCAAGACCTCGGCACATATTCTGTGTAATTATACAGGAAGAGTATTACCTTCCAGACATCATCCTCTGTTAAGAAATTTCCCCAGATGGGCATGGATGATATCCATGGGGCAGCCTCTTTGGGCAGACCCGGACCGCCTGTTGAAATCCTCCAGAAGAGGAATGATTCCTGAAGCTGCGCAATGGTGCCTATATCTGTAAAGTTTAACGGCAGTGGATTGAAGCCATGTGCATAATGGCCTCTGCCGTTCAATTTGTCGCCATGACAATAGAAACAATTTTTAAAATAGACCTCTCCGCCCTCTTTTACAAGCTGGGTAAACTTTGCAGGGTCTTCCTTTTCCAGTTTTCTATAGGGATTTTCAAGGGTCTGGAGACTAAAAGTCTTATTAAAAACCTTAATAGACGCTGGCGGTGCAGGATGGATAGACCTGAGTTCCGTAGGCGCCTCATAGGTTGGTCTTAACTGCGCATATGTTACACCTGCTGCTACAAGCGGGACAATCACAAAAACAATGTTGCGCAATCTCTTTTTGCCGGGGTCTTCAATAAGCGCCTTTATGGGACCAACAAGCCCCTGCATGCCTTCTTCTGTAGAGGTCATCCAGAGGAGGACTGTTACCACAACGAAGAACATATACATCAGTATAAGGCTTGACGGTATGGGCTGTTTAAGGAAAAACCCAGGCGCCTTAAAAATACCGTATACAACAGCTACAATGATTACAAACAATAAAAGTCTGGGTATTTTCATCTTATACCTCTCTTAATAGAAATTCAGGTTAAGACTAAGGTTGAGGTCGAGGAAAGCCTTTTAGTTTTTCCTTAACCTTAACCTCAACCTCATCCTGGCTTTATTTAGATTTCGCCAAATAATCAACCAGCATTTCAAGCTCGCCAGCCAGCATCTTGGCCCCAAAATCCGGCGGCATC
>Ga0209341_10002617_pt1 | contig 17053 bp, 17 predicted proteins | sample RifCSP13_2_FD_184020 | JGI IMG/M metagenome (GOLD analysis project Ga0209341, IMG submission 184020) | Soil microbial communities from Rifle, Colorado - Rifle CSP2_sed 13_2 (SPAdes) (version 2) | ecosystem: Environmental > Terrestrial > Deep subsurface > Rock core/Sediment | place: Rifle... | reverse complement strand
TCGCCCATGTATGCCTGACAGGATTCGACCATCGGGCCATCTTCCACCATGATCGTCTTGTAGACGGTCGCGGCCACCTTTTCGCCCACCTCGATGTTATCGACCTTGCCGTTCCAGCCGATGGCATAGAAATAATAGGTATTCAGTTCGTCGATGGGGGTCAGGAAGTGCATGGCGATCATGTCGACGGGCTTCTCGTCAGGATCGCCCGGCACGAATTTCAGGCGCAAGGCCAGGTTGGAAGCCGGGTGCCAGGAAATTCTTGCGTGTTGGTCTCCCGTATCCGCGTCGATAAGAGGACGCCAGAGGGGAGTAACGTTGTCCGGGAAAAGGTAATTCGCGATCAGGACCTGGCCTTCCTCCTCGAACCAGACTTTGGGAAGGACACTTCCTTCGGTTTCGACGGCGTTCACCGACCAGCTTTCCGTCTCGATATCGCCGCCCACGGTGTCGGGATGGAGGAACTGGGCGTGGGTGAGATCGAGCAGATTGTCGACAACTAGAAGATAGTTCGATTTCACCGGATGACAGCCGGTGCGGGAGAAGAAACTGGCTCCATCGACAAGAAAGGAGGTGTCGATGATTTGCTCGGGGTCGGCCTTTTCCGGTTCGCCCATCCAGATCCACAGAGTGCTGTTGCGTTCCTCAATCCTGTAGGCTGGCACCTTTGCGGCAGCCGGAATCTTGCCTTCGCCGAAGGGATTGAAAACGCATTGCCCGCTCCCGTTGAAGCGAAGACCGTGATAGGCGCATTCGATGGTGTCACCCTTCACCTTGCCTTGGTGCAGCGGCGCGAAGCGATGAGGGCATGCATCGCCCAAGGCGACAACCTTGCCTTGTTCCGTGCGAAACAATACAATGTTCTGGCCGAGGATTTTCCGATGGATTGGCCTGCTATCCAATTCGCTGGACCAACCGGCACAGTACCAAGTGTTCTTTAGAAAGCTCATTGCTTCTCTCCCGAAGTCCACATTTTCGGATCATACGATGGCGAACTCCAAGGCCCGGGACTATAGTCCAAATGAACTAGGCCGCGTTGACAAAAGAGGGATTCCCAAACTGTCCGAGTTCTGATTCAAGGCTGCTCTTTGGGGAGCAGTTATGGGTCGTGGCGACTTGTCAGATGCGGAATGGGAACTGATCGGACCGCTTTTGCCATCTGAGCGCGGGCGCTGGGCACGACCTGCAGGTGATAATCGCCTTTTTCTCAATGGTATGCTTCATGTGCTGCGGGTTGGTTGTCCCTGGCGCGATATGCACGAGAGGTATGGCAAGTGGAACTCGGTCTATGTGCGGTTCCGGCGCTGGGCTGAACAAGGCGTCTGGGATGCCCTGCTGCAAACGCTGGTCGATCTTGGACTGACTGACGACTGGCAGCACATGATCGATAGCACCACGGTTCGCGGCCATGTTTCGGCAGTGGGCGGAAAAGGGGGGCTTGTGCGCAGGCTTTTGGTCGATCACGCGGCGGTTTTACGAGCAAAGTCCACGCTCGGTGCGACAATCAGGGACTCCCTATCGGCTTCATCCTGACCGGTGGCGAGGCATCAGATTATACCGCAGCTGACGACCTGATGAATCTGCCGCTGCCCACGCCCAAGGGTCTGCTCGCAGACAAGGGCTATGACGGTGACAGGTTCCGGGAAAACCTGCTGATGCGCGGCATTCTTCCCGTCATTCCACCCCGCTCAAACCGAAAAGTGCCAGCACATCCAGACTACCGGCGATACAAGGATCGCAACCGCGTCGAGCGTATGTTCGGCAAGCTGAAACAACAACGCCGCATCGCCACGCGCTATGATAAGACCGTCCTGTCGTTCGAGAGCTTCCTCAATCTCGCAGCCGCAAGACTATGGCTGCAATCTTTTGTCAACGCGGCCTAGCGGCCTCGCAGCCCGGGCCGACGGCGGAAGTGCTCAATGCCTTGTTGCTGAACCTTTACGATGCCGCTCGTTCGTTGCCGGGCGCCATGGTGCAAAGGCAAGCCCTCGGGATGATCGAAAGCATCGTCGCTTTCGACGCCTGCATGTATGGGATCGGCATCGAGAGGAACCACAACATTATCGTGAATGACGCGCTGATGATCGCCTTCCCGGACGATTCGGTCGATGTGCTCAACCGCTTGGGCAATGCAAGCGTGGTTGGCAGGACGTTTCTGGATTATCCGGAAAGAGCGCACTGTTTCTCATTGAATGACGGAATGGTAGGGGCGGGTGATCACAGTCTCTGGCGTAGACTAGGGGGATTGCGGCATGTCCTGTGCTACGGAAGAATAGACAAGAACTCAGGCGCGTTCAGCTATCTTGTATTTGCCAGGCATGGGGGCCGAAAGCCATTCACGCCTGACGATCGGAAGTGGATCGAATTGGTTGCTCCACACTTGAACGGCATGCTTCAAGGCGCACGTGGCCTGGATCTCCACAGACTGCGATTGGGCCTCAGTTCCGATGATTGGCGTTGCGCGATCTGCGATGTACGGGGCCTCGTGCTGGTGGCTGAGGCCGGATTCGAAGATCTGGTCCGCCACGAATGGTCTGGCTGGACAGGGCCTTTTCTGCCTCGTGAAATGGCTGGTGCCGCGTTTGGCCAGGGAACCGGGCAAGTCGTGGGCGAGCGAATCAAGTTTCTGGTGTCAGGTGCTTTCGAGCAACTAGTCGTCACGGCCGTGCGGCGTTCTCCTGTCGACCAGCTCACGCCGCAGGAGCATGTGGTGGCCAACGCATTCGCACAGGGGGCTTCCTACAAGGAAGTCGCGCGGACATTGGGCAAGTCGCCGGCCACGGTGCGTCAACACCTCAGGTCCGTCTATTCGAAACTCAACATTCGAGACAAGGGGGCGCTTGCTCAGATGCTTGCCGGGAAGGCTGCGGGAGGCGTCGAGGTGCGATGAACCGATCAAGAATCCATAGGTAATCCGTGCTTTTACGGCTCATGAATCCATGGGGTCCCGTGGAGGTGCGCCTGCTTGCGCCACTTGCAGCGCAAGCCGCCGTAGGGCTCGTCGAAGGCGGGCGAGTTGCCGAGAGTCGGGCGTATAGTCGAGAAAACTGCACGAGAGTCCGCCGAGTGTGTTTCCAGTGGCTTCCTTCACCGGAACCGCCACACAGAACAGGTCTTCGCGGATCTCGAAGCGGTCGAAGGCCGCTCCCGTTTCGCGCACCTCTGCCAGTTCGCGGCGGATGTCGTCGGGGTCGGTCAGGGTCTGGCGGGTGAGGGCAACGAATGGCCCATTTGCAAGATAGGCCTCACACTGATCGTCTGGAAGAGCGGCCAACAGCACCTTGCCCACGGCCGAACAATATGCCTCGAGCTGCATTTGCTCGGCAGTGAACAGACCTTCCGTGCCTCCGTTTTCCTTGACGAGGTATGTCACCATGCCATCGTCGAGCACGCCGAAATGCACCAGAACCCTGTGCCGACGCGCAAATTGGGCCAGCCGGCGGCGTATCCTGGTGGCATGTGCATCTGCAGTTCCTTGTCGTACCGCACCGAACCTTTGCAACTGCGGACCAGGCAGGAACGAACCTTTGCCATGGCGAACCAGATAACCGTCTGCCTCGAGCGTCAGTGCAAGCCGATGTGCGGTAGGAAGGGGCAACCCAGCCCGTTCGGATACCGTGGACAAGGTAGATCGTCCACCGTCGGCCAGGAATACCTGGAGTAGCCGCAGGCCTTTCGAGAGGGTCGAGGAATGTCCGGTTGCCATGCGCGCAACTCTGCAATCATTTTCTCAGTTTTCAAGAAAAATGCGGCCAACGAACCTGACTTAACCTGTGTCGGGTGCTAAGTCGTGTGCGAGGAGAATGAGAAACATGAGCGAAGTGTTCCAGCGGACTGCGCGCCTTTTGCGCGATGCCTATTCCAAGGGCCCCGTGCCGCCATTGCGGGAATACCTCGAACCGACCGACGTGGCCGGCGCCTATGCGGTGCAGGAGATCAACACCCGTTTCTGGGAAGCCCAGGGGCGGCGGATCGTGGGGCGCAAGGCCGGGCTGACCGCCAAAGCCGTCCAGCAGCAGCTCGGCGTCGACCAGCCCGATTTCGGCGTGCTGTTCGAGGACATGCGCGTGGCCGATGGCGGCACGCTCGATCCCGCCGTGTGCCTGCAGCCCAAGGTCGAGGCGGAGATCGCCTTCGTGCTTGGCAAGGATCTGCCCGATCCGGACATCACGCCCGAGCAAGTGGCCGCTGCGGTGGCAACCGTCCATGCCGCGATCGAGATCGTCGACAGCCGCATTGCCGACTGGAAGATCACTTTCGCTGATACCGTGGCGGACAATGGCTCCTCAGCCTTTTTCGTGCTGGCGGGCGAAGGCAAGCCGCTGCCCGGGCTCGACATCTGGTCGGCGGGCATGGTCATGCAGATCAACGGCGCAATCGTCTCGCTGGGAGTAGGCGCGGCCGCTCTGGGCCATCCGCTCAACGCCGCGGCCTGGCTCGCCCGGGCGCTCGCGGGGCGGGGCGAACCGCTCAAGGCCGGCGATATTTTGCTTGCCGGCGCGCTCGGGCCAATGGTGGTGCTCCTGCCGGGCGACCATGTTCGCGCCGTCGTCGGCGGCATCGGCGAATGCAGCTTCACTTACGCAAGGGTCTGAAGTCCATGACCAAGACCAGGGTTGCCATCATCGGTTCCGGCAACATCGGCACTGACCTGATGATCAAGATCATGCGCCTGTCCGACGTGCTGGAGATGGGCGTGATGGTCGGGATCGATCCCGATTCCGACGGCCTCGCGCGGGCGGCGCGCATGGGGGTGACGACGACTGCCGAAGGGATAGACGGGCTTCTGGCAATGCAGGAGTTCGCCGACATAGCCATCGTTTTCGATGCGACCAGCGCGGGCGCACACAAGCGCAACAGCGAGCTTGTACTGGCCGCCGGCAAGCAGATGGTCGATCTGACACCTGCCGCGATCGGTCCCTATACGATCCCGCCGGTCAACGGTGATGCGAACCTCGATGCGAGGAACGTCAATATGGTGACCTGTGGCGGGCAGGCGACGATCCCGATCGTCCACGCCGTCAATCGCGTCGCCAAGGTCCACTACGGCGAGATCGTCGCCTCGATTGCGTCGAAAAGCGCCGGGCCCGGCACGCGCGCCAATATCGACGAGTTCACCGAGACCACGAGCCAGGCCATCGTCGACGTGGGCGGGGCGACACGTGGCAAGGCGATCATCGTGCTCAACCCGGCCGAACCGCCCCTGATCATGCGCGACACGGTCTATTGCCTGTGCGAGGAGGCCGATCAGGAGGCGATCCGCCAGAGCATCGAAGCCATGGTCGCCGAAGTGCAGACCTACGTCCCGGGCTACCGCCTGAAGCAGGCGGTGCAGTTCGAGCACATCGGCTCCAACCGCCCGCTCCGTATCCCCGAGATGGGTGGGGAGTTTACCGGGCTCAAGGTTTCGGTCTTCCTCGAGGTCGAGGGCGCCGCGCATTACCTGCCTGCCTATGCCGGCAACCTTGACATCATGACCTCGGCGGCGCTCCGGACGGCCGAGAAGATTGCTCTGCGCATGCACGAAGGAGCGCCAGCATGAGCTTCGATCCCACCACTACCAGGCTCTATATCCAGGACGTGACCCTGCGTGACGGGATGCACGCGATCCGTCACCAGTACGGGCTCGACCACGTCCAGGCGATCGCCCGCGCGCTCGACAAGGCGAAGGTGGATGCGATCGAGGTTGCACACGGAGACGGGTTGCAGGGATCGAGCTTCAACTATGGCTTCGGCGCCTGCACCGACTGGGACTGGATCGGCGCCGTCGCCGAAGTGCTCGAGCACGCGGTGCTCACCACGCTGCTGCTACCCGGCATCGGCACGGTGCACGATCTCAAGCATGCCTGCGAAATGGGCGTCAAATCGGTTCGCATCGCCACCCATTGCACCGAAGCCGACGTTTCGAAGCAGCACATCGAGGCGGCGCGCAACCTTGGCATGGACGTCTCGGGCTTCCTGATGATGAGCCACATGACCAGCCCCGAGGCGTTGGCTGCTCAGGCGAAGCTGATGGAGAGCTACGGTGCGCACTGCGTCTATGTCACCGACAGTGGCGGGGCGATGAACATGGACGAATACGCCGCACGGCTGCAGGCCTATGACCGCGCCCTGAAACCCGAGACCCAGCGCGGCGTGCACGCGCACCACAATCTCTCGCTTGGTGTCGCCAATTCGATCGTCGCGGTGCAGAACGGTGCCGTCCGCGTGGACGCCAGCCTTGCCGGTATGGGCGCGGGCGCGGGCAATGCCCCGCTGGAAGTGTTCATCGCCGCCGCCGACCGCATGGGCTGGAATCACGGCTGCGATCTCTTTGCGCTGATGGACGCGGCTGAAGACCTCGTTCGGCCCTTGCAGGATCGCCCGGTCCGCGTCGACCGCGAGACGCTGACGCTCGGCTATGCGGGGGTCTACAGCTCGTTTCTGCGCCACGCCGAAAAGGCCAGCGCCGACTATGGCGTCGATACCCGCACCATTCTCGCCGAAGTCGGCCGCCGCAAGATGGTCGGCGGACAGGAAGACATGATCGTCGATGTCGCACTCGACATCGCACATGGGAAGTAGGTCACCTCATGCGATAGCTTGTGAGAACCTGCCGCCACCGGCAGCTTGTTGAATCAAGCCACGCACAGATTGGGAACGGCGACCTTTTCCAGAAGGACGACGCGCATGACCGCGCCTTCGGGGGTTTTCTCGATGGCGGCGCGGAAGGCCGGATTGGCGAATGCCGCGCGATAGGCGGCCATGGATTCGAAGACCGCATAGTTGACGAAAACGCCGGGCGCGCCGACAGCCCGGTGAAGCTGGGTGGAAATGAAGCCTGGCGCCTGCTTCATGATCAGAGCATCCTCCCGCCAGCATTCCAGCATGGCCTCGGCGCTCTCGTCCGCGACGACAAAGGTGTTGAGCAAGACGACAGGGCCAGCCGCGCCTGCCCCCATCTGTTCCTGGAAGGGAGTATTGGGGATGACGTTTTCGAATGTCGGCAGTGGCATCGTGGGATCTCCTGTTAGCTCCGCCTGGACGAAATATAGGAAGACTACCGAAAATGGAAGCCCGGCGCGGCCGGTTATCGAATCGGGCGACGGAAAGGGATGGTTCTTCCGGTATGGGTTCGGCGATTAGGTGCATGATATAAAAATAGGTAGATGGCCTATTGATATGGGCCGCGAGGTTCGCTAGGCCTCGTTCCGGACCCGGGCGCCGCCGCGGACGGGTACTGCATGCGCTCGGGTGGAGCAGCCGGCCTGGCGCCAGGCGGAGCGACCGGATTGCGAACGCGAAGGCGAAGCGCGTGGCCCACGATGCGAGTTGCGCGGGGAGAACAGGGGCATGGCAAGGATGCTGCACGATGACGACGAACGACCAGCAGGAAGCACAGCCTTGAGTACGGACGCGAGCAGCGCCTTGCCATCCGGCTCAACCGGCGCGCCGTCGTCCTCCGACACGGCGACCGTCGACGAGGTGGTGCGCGTCGTCAACGCGAACCAGCTCATCACCTTCACGACCATGTCCCGGAACGGCTGGCCGATGACCTCTTGCATGCACTTCGTGCTACGAATGGAGGAAGGGCGCCCCTTGATCTACCTGTTCACGCACGATGGCCACCGCAAGATGGACAACATCGCGGTCGATCAGCGCGTTTCGCTTTCCGCGCTCTCGGTCGACGAGGCTGCCGCGGGCAAGACCTGGCTACGGATGCAGGGGCTTTGCCACGAAGTACGCGATCCTGCCGAGCAGGTGAGCGCTGGAGAACTCCACGAGACCCGTCCGGGATACGAAGCCCACGCGCCCTTTGTCGCCCATCAATACATGCCCCTGCTGCGCGTCGATGTGGTCCGCGCGGAGATATTCGAGAACGGCCGGACCCTGGCGGTCGATTTTCCTGCCTGACGCCCTGGCGAAATCCGGCGCAGATCAACGACACGAGGAAACCATGCAGGACACGATCGAACTGCCCTTCGACGAACTCATCGAATCAGGCGAACATCGTCTGGACCAGGCCGGGTCGCCAAGGCCCTATCTGCCGGAGGTAGAGGCGAAGGCGCGGACCTCGGTGCTCGCCCTGCTGAAAAGCTACCCGGTCATGCATCTGGCCACGGTCGACGAAGCGGGTTGGCCGGTGGGAGGCGGTGCGCTTTACCTCACCCTGTCCACACCCGATGGAAGACCGGTGCTCTACGTCCTGGCCGACAGGGCATCGGCCGAGGTGAAGAACATCCGGCGTGAACCGCGCGTGTCGCTGACCGTGTTCGACGCCTTCGGCTTCGAACGGCGGCGCGAATCGCGATCGCTCCGGCTCCAGGGCGTGGCTCGCGTCGTCGCCGATCGGGAGGAAGAGAATCGCGTGTGCGCCCTGGCGGCGCGGGCGGGAGAGCCGTTGGCATCGGCGCTTGGCCCGGATCTGGCGATAATACGCATCGAAGGCGCCTGGGCCAACGTCGACGACCGGCGAGCCCGGCTGCGCATGGGGGCGGTCGATTACGGGCCGGCCCATCTGGACGCTACGGAGCGCGAGCTCGCCGCGCGCGGCCGACTGAGCGCGGTGGTCGAAGCCATCGAGCACCTGCCCGGCGAAGTCGTGGCGATCGACCTGAAATCGCCGCGCGGCCAACCGGCGCTCCCTGCCTACGCGGCGGGGAGCCATATCCAGATTTTCGTCCGTGACGGCCTGGTGCGACCCTATTCGCTGTGCGCGGCCGCCAACGACGACGGCGTGTACCGGATCGGGGTCCTGCGCGAACCGCAGTCGCGCGGGGGGTCCGAGGAGATCTGCACCAACTGGAAAGTGGGGCAGACGGTGCGCATCTCGCAGCCGCGGAACTACTTCCCGCTCGACCGCACCGCCCGGCGCACGATCCTGATCGGCGGCGGGGTGGGGATTACGCCGCTCATCGCCATGGCGGATCATCTCGCCGCGCGGGGCGCCGATTTCGAATTGCACTACTGCTTCCGGAACGGGCAACGCGGCGCCTTCTGCAACGAGCTGCGCGCAAAGCCTTATGCGGCCGGAGTGCATCTTCATGCCTCGTAGGACCGACGTTTCGACTTTTCACGCGACGTGGGAGCGCCGGACCCAGATGCCCATGTCTACGTCTGCGGACCTCCGGGCTTCATGGACACGGTCCTCGGCCAGGCCCGGGCCGGAGGGTGGCGGGAGAACCAGCTCCACTTCGAGCTGTTTGGCGGCGAAGCCGATGCCAGCGGCAGTTCGTTCGATGTCGAACTCGACGATGGAAAAACCTTCCATGTCCCGGCCGGCAAGACGATCGTCCAGGTCCTCGTCGCCGAGGGTTACAATATCGAGTTGAACTGCGAGCGCGGCTTCTGCGGTTCCTGCATTGCGGAGCTGAAGGAAGGCGAGGCCGACCACCGGGACTTCTTCTTCACCGACATCGAGAAGATGGACAACGAGCAGATCCTGCTGTGCTGCTCGCGCGCCAGAACGCCGTCGCTCTCGATCGTCCTGGAGCAGGCATAGGAAAGCCTCCGCCTGAATCCGGCAGCCGAGGCAAAACGGGACGTCGCCGCGACCATTCCTCCCGGTCGCGGCGGCTGCCCTATCCGTTCAGGATCAGATCGGAACCCCGTTCGGCGATCATGATCGTGGGGGCATTCGTGTTGCCGGACACCAGTCGGGGCATGATCGAGGCATCCACCACGCGCAGCCCTTCGACCCCGCGCACCCGCAGTTCGGGATCGAGGACCGATCCGGGATCCGATCCCATGCGGCAGGTGCCGACGACATGGTAGAGCGTGGTGCCCGCCATCCGCGCATAACCCAGCATGGCCTCGTCGCTGTCGCCATAGGGATCGGCGCTCGATTCGAGATAGGCGGCAATCGCCGGCTGGCTCATGACCTTGCGCACCAGCTTGAGCTGGGCGACTGCCGATTCCTGGTCCTCGGGAGCGCTCAGATAATTGGCGACGATCTCCGGATGAGCGAGCGGATCCGGTGACGCGAGGTGAATGTGCCCCCGCGATTCGGGGCGCAGCTTGCAGGGTGAGCAGGTGACGCCCGGTTCGACTTCCATTTCGAACTGCTTGTCGTCGGACAGGTCAAGCGAGGCAGCCAGAAGGTGCATCTGGACGTCGGGGGTCGCCAGCTCGGGCCTGGTCCTGGCGAATGCCACCACCGACGCGACGCCATAGCTGAGCAGGCCTTTGCGCGCGAATGCGAATTTGAGGATTTCCCGCGCCAGCGAGAATCCCCGCGACAGTTCGTTGACCGACTTGAACCCTCGCTTCGCCCGGTACTGGGCGCCCAGCATGTAATGATCCTGCATGTTTTCCCCGACCTGCGGGGATTCGCAGAGGACGGGTATGCCAAACTGCCGCAGCAGCCGGGGATCGCCGATGCCGGACAGTTCCAGCAGCTTGGGCGATTCAACCGCGCCGGCCGCCAGGATAACCTCCCTGTTGGCGCGCACCCTGTGCAGCTTGCCGTGGCGGGCAAATTCGACACCGATGGCCTTCTTTCCGTCGAACAGGACACGGGTGGCTTGGGCGTGCGTCTCTATCCTGAGGTTCTGGCGTCCTTCCGCCGGGCGCAGATAGCCCACCGCCGTCGAGCAGCGAAGACCGTTGCGAGCGGTCAGTTGCAGCCAGGACACACCTTCCTGTACCGGTCCGTTGATGTCTTCGTTGTACGGAATGCCGGCCTCCACGCAGGCATCGAGCAAGGCCTGGCTGAGGACGGAACGGTCCGGCCAATCGCTCACGTTGATCGGGCCGCCCACGCCGTGTGCGGCGCTCTCACCGCGTTCCTGGTGCTGCGATCGCCGGAAATAGGGCAGCACGTCTTCCCAGGACCAGCCATGGCAGCCCGATTGCCTCCAGTGATCGTAGTCTTCCGCTTGCCCTCGGATATAGAGCAACCCGTTAATCGAGGACGAGCCCCCCAGGACCTTGCCCTTCGACCACTTGTGAACCCTGCCGCCGGAAGTCCCGTCGGGCGCGGTTCTGTAGCGCCAGTTGACGTGCTTGTCGTCCCACAACATGCCGAAGCCCACCGGGGTGTGGACCATCAGATTGGACAGGAATTGCCGGGGCTCGCGCAGCGGCCGATCGTCGCCGCCAGCTTCCAGCAGCACCACCCTGTTCGATGGCGACGCAGACAGTCGGTTCGCAAGTACGCAACCCGCGCTGCCAGCACCCACGACGACATAGTCGCCCTCGAACTCGAACGACCCTTTCATCCCGATCTCCCCTTCCCGTCACGCTAACCCCGGCCTATCGATCCGGGACGATTGCAGAGCCGAAGCGCGCGGCGCCCCCGACCGGGGTTGCCAGCGTCTCCGGCAATTAGTTCAATCTTCCGGTGCAATCTCCACCCTGAGCCCGGCAAGACTGTCCGAGAGCGGAATCTGGCAGGAAAGACGTGAGCGTGCGTCGCGATGCTCCGATGAGTCTAGTAATGCATCTTCGTCATCGCTGACTGGAGGAAGCAGGCCGGCGAATTCCGGATCGATATAGACGTGGCACGTCGCACACGAACAGCACCCGCCGCACAACGCCAGGATCTCATCGAAGCCGCTGCTTCTCAGCGCCTCCATCAGTGAAACGCCGACTGCGGATTCAATCGTTGTAGTTCCCCCCTCGCGGTTCCGAACGGTAATCTCCAAAGCACTTCTCCCAGGGAGTGGATGGTCAGGCAGAAAGATCGACAAGCACGTTGCCGTCCTTCACCGACACCGGATAGGTCTTGAGATGCATCACCGTCTTGTCGCAGGCGATCGTATCTCCGCTAGTTGTATTGAATCGAAAGAAGTGCCACGGGCAGATCACTTCCCCCTCAACAACTCGACCGAAGCGCAATGGTGCAAGAAAGTGAGGGCAGCGACTGTCGAACGCGACGATGGTCTCGTCTGTTTCGGATCGCCTTGCCAAGGCGATGGACTTCCCATTCACGGTCTTGGTCGTGATGGCTCCGCCGTGGGGAACCTCTATTTCCGGGCACACCGCCGTAAGTCCGCTTGTCTTGTCCATGGTCACGACTCGGTAGGTTGAACGGGAGTGGTCGCCGACTTGCCCAGAGGCATAACGGCCGTCGCGGGATGCGCGTAGCCGCAGCCACTGCAGATCCGCATGCTCTGGTCAGTATTGAATTTTTCAACCCATGCGTTGACCTTGGCAAGGAAGGAACTGAAGGCCAGCGGCTCGATCTTCAGACTAGCGGGCGCGATGGATGTACCGCACTTGGGGCACATCCAGTCAACCACGGCTTCTCCGGGTTTTCCTGCCGCGCCGCCGACCGAAAGCACTGCGTAAGCGTGATCGCCGTCTTTTACGTCGAGCCAAAGCTGGTCGGTGTCGAAGGACAGCCAGAACCCCATGAGGTTCTCGATCGAGAAGGCCATGCCGTTCCCGATCTTGTGAAAGACGGTCTTGCCCTGCTTGTCCTCGATCCGGGCGACCCGATTTCCGATACGTTCGAGAAGGGTATGCTTCTTGGCCGGATCGTTTGAATGGCCCATCCAGATGGCATATTGGCCGCGGTACTGCCAACCGGTCTCACCATCTTCGAACAGGCGCATGTACGACAAGTCAGGAGCGGGTATCTTGCGCTCCTGCGGAATGTAGCCCAGATTCACCATTGCAGACGCGCCTCCCGTTCTTCCGGTCGATCAGCAGGTTGCATGGCGCTGTAGCCCAGCGGATTCTTGTGCCCGCATGTCGGACAGATCTGATTGGCGGGATCGGCGTTGTAGTCCCGTACTGCGGCTAGTTCGTCCGCCCAGAACGTGGCCAGATCGGTCGATTCGCGCATGAAGAGCAAGGTCAGGCACTTGTCGCAATACCAGGCGAAGCGGTCGGTCTCGCCATTGCGGGGATGGCCCATGATAATGATCACCTGCGGCGGCTGCTCACCGATCGCCGGGAGCGTGTAGATGATCTCATCCTTGTCGTTGATATGCCAATACCCAAAGACATGCTGGGTCCGATGAGGGGTTCCGGCACGGGTGATATGGGCCGAGAATGGAATTCTCGGGACAATCACGACACCTTCTGGCCCAATTTCATAGTTTTCACGGATGGCGGGAAGTGCAATCGGGACTGACTTTTGCCCAGGCTTTACCACATCATCGCGTTCGATAGTACGAATACCGCAGACATTGTCGCCAATATCCTTGAAGCCGAAGAACTTCTTGATGTTCTTTTCATCAAGGTAATTCCAATCTGGAATGATCTCGTCTAGCGGCTTGTCGATATAGATGTCCTTATACAACATGGCAGCTATCTCCGGAGCAATCAGGCTAACCGCCTGCGGGTCTCGTTTTCGAGCAAAATTCTTAGATAGCAATAATTGTGCTGTCAAGAATGAAGCGCCATCCGGTGGCTCGTCAGCAGGCGGTCAAACGTGACGTCACGCGAGTTCGCACATGGTATCCCCGATGTCGCAGATCTCGTCAGGCTCCTCAAGTCGCCGTCCAGCTAGCGCCCAAGAAGCACTCGATTACGGTAACACCATTTCACACTCGACGGGCGGAAATTTTTGTGCAAAAATTCTCATAATGTGACGATAATGTTCGATTTCCATTCAAGTCCCCTTCTCGTCCAAACGCGCGGCGACTGGGCTTCGAGCAGGCCGGTTTCCGAGAAGGCAAGGCAAACCTGCTGATCAGAACCCAGGTTGAGTCGCAGCGAAGGCAGCTAAGCAGTAATCCGATCAGACATGACCAAGGTATAGAGGACCGGACAATGACGGAATTCACAGTTTACAGTTTCGCTCAAAGCCCGTTCGGCCGGGCAGTGGTCTCCGTCCTGAACGAGAAGGGTGCGTCTTATCGGTTGGTTCCGACTTACCCTCAGGACTTGAAGCGGGAGCCGCTTGACGAACTGAACCCATTCGGGCGGATACCTGTTATCGAGCATGGCGATTTCCGCCTGTACGAGACGCAAGCAATTCTTCGCTATATCGACCGGACCGTGCCGGAACCAGCGCTTACGCCCGAGGACCCCAGGCAGGCGGCCCGTATGGACCAGGCAATGGCGATCTGCGACTGGTACGTTTTCCAGGGTGTCAATAACGTGATCGGTTTTGAACGGTTGGCGGCAAAGCGCATTTTGGGTCGGGATCCGGATGAAGAGCGCATAGCGACGGCTATACCATTCGGCTGCAGGGTGATGGGGATACTCGATGAGTTTATCGGTGACCAAGCCTACTTCACCGGGGCGTCGGCAAGTCTGGCGGATTTCATGCTGGCGCCGCAAATCGACTCGCTTCGTCGCTGCCCGGAGTGGGCCGTGCTGACTGCGGAAAGCCCCCGTCTCGTCAACTGGCTAGATCGGATAGCCGCTTTGGAAAGCGTCCGCCGAGCAGATTTTTCCTGAGCAGCGAGTCCGCTGTTATGCTGGCAGCCGTCCTCCAGTACTTCGGGAGCTTATCAATGGCCCGATGGAGAGGCATCACCCAGCCTGACGCGAGGCATCAGCCAGATCAAGGCTGCGCTGGCCAACAGCAGGAAGCCTGATACCTGAAAGGTGTAATTCACCGCCAGTGTGGTGGCCTCATTCTGGACCATTCTATGGATGAGCAACAGCGCTTGCTCGTTTGAGAATCCCAAGGTCGCGAGCGATGCCATCGCATCCTCGGGGTTGAGCTGACCGGCAAGGCCGGTCTGCTTCACGCGCTCGGAATCGCTCCATAGGGTCATGACGATTGATGTGGAGATTGCCGTCGCCATCGTACGCATGAAGCTCTGCAGGCCCGCGGCATTGGCCGTCTCCCGGGAAGGCACAGTCTGAAGTGGAATTTGCGTGAGCGGGATCATCATGAAGGGCATCCCGAAACCAAGGAGGAACATCGGTAGGGCCAGATGCCAGAAAGGTGTTCCGCTCGTCCAGAACGATGCCCAAAGGGTCATTAACGCGATCCATGTGACGCCAAGTGAAATCATCAGGCGGGGGTCGACCCGGCCGATCATGCGGGCGGCGAACTGTGCGGCGAGCAAGACGGCATAGGCATGCATCGCGGTGACCATACCAGCCTGCGTGGCACTATAGCCCATCGAAGCCTGCAGCCATTGCGGCACCACCACTATCCCGGCGAAGAACGATCCGAAGCACAAGGCCATTGCCAAGGCACTGACCGTAAAGGTACGGAAACGAAAAATTCTGAGATCGACGATCGGGTGTTCCTCGGTCAATTCCCAGATAACGAAGGCCAGAAAGCCAACCAGTGCGGCAATTGACAACCCGACGACCTTCCAATCGCCGAACCAATCATGGTCGCGACCAATGTCCAGCATGATCTGAAGGCAGCCGATCCAAAACACCAAAAGCATCAGGCCGATCTTATCGATCGGCAGTCTTTCGGTTTGTGTCTCCACCGGTCGCAGCAACAGATATGCGGCAAATGTGCTCGCGGCGGCAAACGGAACGTTGATGAGGAAAATCCAGTGCCAGCTGAGATTGTCGCTGATCCACCCGCCGATGATCGGTCCCGTGGCCGGGCCGAGTGAAAGTGTCATTACCCAGGCTCCAAGGGCGGCGCCCCGATGCTCGGGCGGAAACACGCGAAGCATCAGGGTCTGCGACAAGGGCATGATGGGGCCGCCGCAAATTCCCTGCCCGATGCGGAAGGCCACAAGCATGCCCAGTGTCTGGGAGATGCCGCAAAGCAGGGAGAAGATGCCAAAGCCCAGCATGGCGGCGGTAAAGACCCGGACCGATCCAAAGCGCAGGGCTAGCCAACCGGTGAGTGGAACAACGATAGCCTCAGCCACAGCATAGGACGTTATGATCCAGGTGCCCTGGTCCATGGTTATGCCAAGGCTGCCCGAGATATGGGGTATCGAAACGTTGGCAATTGTCAGATCGAGAACGACCATGAAGTTAGAAAGCGCCAGCAGAAATCCGGCGACCAGCCTGCGCGGACCGGAGATGGCATCGTAGGGGGTGTCCGGGGCGGCGTTCGGCATGATCAGTCGCCCAACAGGTCGATCGCCACCTCGGTCGACAGGCCGACGCGCAGGGGGTGCTTCGCCAGTTCACGCGGATCAAGCTCGATCCGTATCGGCAAGCGCTGTACCACCTTGATCCAGTTGCCGGTGGCATTCTGTGCCGGGATGATCGCCATGGAGGCCCCCGTCCCGCCGCCGATACCCGCAACCTTACCATGGTACACGACGTCCGGGCCGTAGATGTCTGCTGTCACTTCGGCCGACATTCCAACTTTCACGCGACGTAGCTGGACCTCCTTGAAGTTGGCTTCGACATAGACCTGGCTTAACGGAAGGATCAGCATGATTGGAACGCCCTGGGTTACGCGCTGGCCGACCTGCACCTGTCGGCGCGTCACGACGCCATTGATCGGCGCGCGAATGATGGTGCGTTCAAGGTCCAGCCGGGCGGCATCCACCCGGGCCGCCGCTGCCATGACGGAAGGATCGGTCGCCTCGGTCGAACCTGCAATTGTCGCATTGTTCGCCGCCAGTTCTCCCCTTGCGGCCTGACGGTTCGCGATGGCCTGGTTCACCGCGGCTTGCGCTTCGACCATGACGGCACGCGCGGAAACGTCAGCCTTGCGAGCTGCGGTCAGTTCCTCCCCGGAAACGGCACCGCTTCCGGCCAGGAATTCGCGACGCTGCAGATCTATCCGCGCCTTTTCCGCTTCGGCACGTGCTGCATCAAGACGCGCCTGTGCGCGGGCGATATCAGCGCCTCGCACCGATATCTGGGCCGACAGCGCGCTGTTGGTGGCTATTGACTGGCGAAACCGGCGGCGGGCGACTGCCAGATCCGCCTCGGCCTGAGCAAGCGCGATGCGGGCATTCGCCGGATCGAGTTCAACCAATATGTCGCCAGCCTTTACGGATTGTGTATCTCTTACGCGGACTGCCGTGACCATGGCTGACACAAGCGGTGTAATGTTCGCCGATTCCGCGCTGACATAGGCATTGTCCGTACTTACGAAGTTCCGACCGACGAGCAGATGCCAGATTCCATAGGAACTTGCCACAACCGCGACCGCGAGCCCAAGCCGGACTAGCCAGGCCTTCCGAGTTCGGGTGCGCGAAGCGGCCGCGCTCGCCTCGTCCAAAGCCGGGTC
>Ga0209341_10002616_pt1 | contig 17056 bp, 16 predicted proteins | sample RifCSP13_2_FD_184020 | JGI IMG/M metagenome (GOLD analysis project Ga0209341, IMG submission 184020) | Soil microbial communities from Rifle, Colorado - Rifle CSP2_sed 13_2 (SPAdes) (version 2) | ecosystem: Environmental > Terrestrial > Deep subsurface > Rock core/Sediment | place: Rifle... | reverse complement strand
ACCTTGTACGAATTTTTGAGGAGTTCTTGTGCCAGGCTGCTACCGACGAAACCTGTTCCGCCGGTAACGAGGATCATGGCTTCTTCCCGAGGATGTCCCTGATGGTCTGCTTGAGTTCGGTGAGGTCTGAAGACTTAGTGATATAGGCGTCGGACGCCCACGTACCGAAGTCGTGCTTGTAGTGCGGGTACGCCGTGCAGAGTATTACGGGCAGGTCCTTCCACTTCTCCTTTACGCGCCGCAATACCTCGACGCCGTCCATGCCCGGCATCTTGATATCGAGCAGCACAAGGTCTATGGAGTCCTTCTCCAGCTTATCGAGGGATTCCTCGCCCGAGGCCGCGAGCTCTACGTCCCAGCCTTCGTCCTCGAGCTCCTCTTTGTAAAGAAGCCTCAATCCCTCTTCATCGTCTACGACAAGTATCCTTTTCTTCATGGAAACTCCGTTGACATAAAATTAAAAATTCTAAACAGCCTCGCCCGTTTCATGGCGCGACGAATTTGGAGCCGCGGCCCCGGCAACAGGGAGCTTTATTATGAATGCGGCCCCGTGGCCCTCGTTGCGGACCTCGATGGTGCCCTTATGCCTCATTATTATGGAATTGGCTATGGGGAGCCCCAGCCCGGTGCCGTGCTTCTTGGTCGTGAAGAAGGGATTGAAGATATAGCCCATGTACTTCGGGTCTATCCCGCCTCCCGTGTCGGAGACCTTTGCTACTGCGAATTCGCCCGCGCGGGAGGTCTCCAGGATGAGTATTCCGCCCTTCTCCATCGACTGTATCGCATTGGCTATTAAATTGTCAAAAGCTATCTTCATCTGTTCCCTGTCGGCGAGCACCGGGAGCGGCCCGCCGCTTGAGCGCCTGTCCACCTTTATGCAATGCACCGCGATCTCGTCAGCGAACAGCTCCATGGCCTCGTCGATCATGCAATGCAGATCATCCGTCTTCAGCTCGACGGCATTATCCTTGAGGAACCGGATGATGCCGTTCATTATCTTCTCTATGCGGCCTATCTCGGCGCCCATCTGTTCGAGATAGCCCAGGCCCGGAGAACCGGGAGGGAGCTGTCTTTTGAGCCGCGCCGCGTACCCGCCGATGCTCAAGAGCGGGTTCCTTATCTCATGCGCCATGGTAGCCGCCATATCGCCCAGGGCAAGGAGCTTCTCCGAGTTCACCAGTTTCTGCTGCATCTCCAGGAGCTCGGAATATACCCTGTGGTGGTCGTTCAAAACCTCTGAGCTTTTGACCAGTATCAGCAGCTGCATTGCAGCGAGCTTCAATATCTGTCTTTTTAAAAGGGTCAGCCTGACCTTGGCCCTGGCCCTCAGAAACAGTACGCCGCAGGTCCTCTCTTTTTCCCTCAGGGGATAGGCCAGCGCCGTCCTGTAACCTTCGAGCCCGCTGTCCTCTATGCCTTCCCAGGCTACGTCCCCGGCCTCCTTATGGACCTCGATAAGGGCGCCTCCGGTGAAAGCCAGCCCCGGGACCCCCTGGCCCAACCGGTATGGGGGCAGGGCTTCGGGGCACTTGGCCGCCACGCTCCGCATATAGCCGTTTTCGTCCAGGAGCAGTACCGCGCACCCGTCGAACGCAAGATAATCCGCAAGCAGGGCAGCCGCCTTTTCCAGCTTCTCTTCAAGCGGAGAGCCGGATACGGCCAATTCGCTCACTTGTTCAATTATATCATATTCCATTTGAAACCCGGCTTGAAGGCGCCAATGGTCTTAAGCTCAGACCTTGGCTTCCCGGAGAAATTTGGCCGCCTCTTCAGGGGGGGTCGGGTTTATGTAGAACCCGGAGCCCCATTCGAAACCCGCCACCTTCGTAAGCTTCGGTATCAGCTCGAAATGCCAGTGATAGAACTGGGACGCGCCGTCCTTTATGGGTGCGGCATGCAGGATGAAGTTGTACGGCGGGAAATTGAGGACCTTGTCCACTCTCTTGAGGACGTCCGAGAATATGAGGGAGAGGTTCTCATACTGGTGTTTCTGCGAGTTCTCGAAGCTCGACTCGTGGACCTTGGGCATTATCCATATCTCGAACGGCGACTTGGGCGCGTAAGGGGTTATGGCGATGAAGTCCCTGTTCTCGGAGACTACGCGTATCCCCTGCATGATCTCCTGCCTTATTATGTCGCAGAAGACGCACCTTTCCTTGAAGTTGAAGTATTCGAGCGCGCCGTCAAGCTCCTCGGCCACCCTTTTAGGTATGATGGGCAGGGCTATGAGCTGCGAGTGGCTGTGCTCAAGGGTAGCCCCGGCCGCCTCGCCGTGGTTCTTGAATATGAGTATGTAGCGGAGCCTCTGGTCTTTCTTCAGGTCTATTATCCTGTCCCTGTAGGCCCAGAGCACCTCTTCAAACTGTCTCGGCTGTATCCTGGCGAGAGTGTCGGTGTGGAGGGGGGACTCTATTATTACCTCGTGCGCGCCTACGCCGCTCATCTTGTCGTAAACGCCGTCGCCCTCCCTGTTGAGCTCGCCCTCGACCTTCAGGGCCGGGTACTTGTTCGGGACAACGCGCACGTGCCAGCCCGGAGAGTTGGGCCCGCCGCCGTTCTTCCTGTATGCGAGCACCTCCGCCGGCGTCTTTGACTCGTTTCCAGGGCAGAAAGGGCAGAATCCCGACTTAAGGGTTGGTTGGGTGAATTCGAACTCGGAGGGGCGTTTTCCCCTCTCGGTTGAGATTATGACCCACCTTCCTACTATGGGGTCTTTTCTAAGTTCTGGCATTTATTCTCCCCGTTGAAAAAGAGGCGAAAAGAGGGATTGACGTTGACGAGAGGAGATGGAGAATCAGGTTATGAGGTCCGGGTCAGCCTTGCGCGTTCCGCGATCTTTCGAGCTCTTCTTCTTCCTTCTTGCATTCTATGCAGCACGTGGTGACCGGTCTTGCCTCAAGCCTCTTCTCGGAGATCTCTTCCCCGCAAAGTTCGCAGACGCCGTATGAGCCGTCATCGATCCTCTTGAGCGCCTCCTTGATTTTTGTGATGAGCTTTCTTTCCCTGTCCTTGACCCTGAGAAGAAAATTCCTGTCCGTCTCAAGCGAAGCCCGGTCAGTGGGGTCAGGGAAGTTCTCTTCCTTTTCGCTCATCCCGGAAACTGCTTTTCCCGCGCCGCTAAGAAGCTCTTCGAGCTTTCCGTTTAGAAGCGTCCTGTAGTGCTCGGCCCTGTCCTTCTCCATAATCCTGAAGTATAACCGAAAAGGATTTGAAATGTAAATAGCAATTTAATTAAAGCCTCAAGCGCCCTCGGGCTCGCCATTTCTCAGGAAAATCCCGCTCTTGCCGCCGGTCTTCTTAACGAGGCGCATATCGGTGAGCGTCATCTCCTTGTCGGCCGCCTTGCACATGTCATATATGGTGAGGGCCGCGACCGTTACTGCCGTCAAGGCCTCCATCTCGACTCCTGTCCGGGAAGCTACTTTCGCCGTCGCGGTTATATCGATACCCGGAGGGTCCGCCACAGGCGTGAAGTCCACCTCGACGCTGGTCACGTTCAGGGGATGGCAGAGAGGTATCAGATCCCCTGTCCTCTTGGCGGCCATGATGCCGGCAACCCGCGCAACTCCGAGCACGTCCCCCTTTTTGACCTCGTTCGCGAGCACAAGGTCAAGGGTCTCTTTTTTCATCACGACCCTGCCCTTTGCGACAGCCACCCGCTCGGTCGCGGACTTTCCGGTAACGTCCACCATCCTGGCCTTGCCGCGATCGTCAATGTGAGTAAGCCCCATACAAACCCCCTTATACGGAAAACGGACGGAACCCTTCTCAGTTCCCGGCCTCTACTATACGGCCGCCCTGGACCGTAAGGATGAACAATCTTTTTTCAGCCTCTCTCCTGGCGTTGAAGGAGATAGTGCCTGTCGCTCCATTGAACTCCCTTATTGACTTGAGCCTCTTTCTCAACTCGTCTCTCCCGCCAGGGCCTGAATCGCCAAGACCTGAATCCGACGCCTGCATTATCATCCTGGCGGCGTCATACGCCTGGGCCGAGAGTATGCCCGGCTGCTTGCCGTATGCCGCACTGTAGCGGCTTGTGAATTCGGCCGCTCCGCTCCTGCTGCTTCCCGCAAAAAAGCCGTCGACAAAGACAGCTCCTTCCACATTGCCTCCGGCAAGCTCGACGAGCCTCGGAGAGTTCCATGAGCTCGGACCCAGCAGCCTCACATTCTTTATATTATAATACCCGAGATACGGGACGATGAGGGCAATCGGCTCGTACGAGTCAGGTATGAAGAGGGCGTCGACCTTGATCGAAGGGTTGAACTCCCTTATCTTGCGCCTGCCCTCCATGCGCTCCTTGACCTGCACTCCGAAGAGCCTCTTTATACTCTCGCTGAAATCGGCAGTCCCCTGAGGATACGCTGCCTGGCGCACAACGACCCCGCCGCGCGCCTTCACGGCAGCCTCGAAGTGCCTGGCGAGCTCCACCCCGTAAGATGTCTGTGGATAGAGTATCGCGTAGCGCTTTGCGCCAAGCTGACTTGACGCATAACCGGCCAGGGCAACAGCCTGGTCGCCTGCGGTAAGGAAGTTACGGAACACATAATCTCCGGCGTCAGTCACGCCTTCCCTCTGAGAGAGCGTTATTACCGGGACCCTGTTCGTCTGCGCGTGCCTTGCGGCATCCATGACAGTAGAGCTCAAGAGAGGGCCTACGATGGCCGCCACCCTGCTGTTAGAAGAAAGCTCCTGGACTGCTGCGCCTGTCTTTGCCGGGTCCGAGACGTCCTTCACTATTACCTCGACCTCAGAACCCGCGGTCCCGAATACGTTAGCAGCCAGTAGTATGCCCGAGAGCGCGTCCTCTCCGAAGGACGCGTAATCGCCCTTCAATGGCAGGAGCACGCCTATTGCGGGCAGGTCTTGTGCCGCGTTCAGACCGTAGGCCGCCTTCTCTATCTCCTTCAGAAACCTTGCCGCCTTCGCTCTAAGCTGCAGGCTGGCGCCATTGTCCCGGCTTACGGATTCGAGCGCGCTCCTGGCAAGGTCGAGCTTGCCTGTCCTGTAGTTGATAAGACCCAGTTCATAAGAGGCCTCGTTCCTGAACCTGCTCTGCGGGAAGTTCTTGATTAGAAGCCCGTAAACCTCTGCCGCCTTGTTGAGCTCTTTCTTTTCGCTGTAGATGCGCCCGAGCCTCAGGAGCGCCTCGTCTATATATTCCGCCTGGGGATTGTTATCTACATAGCCTTCAAGCCTTTTTACGTTCTCTATGCTTGGCCCGTTGAGGTCAATGTCCTCGAATATCGATACAAGGGAGTCTCCCGTGCTGAACCACGCCGCATCGACCTGCGTTGACGCAAGGAGTATTACAAGAAGTACTGCTAAAGCCTTTTTCATTCGAAGATTTCCTTGACCTTGGAGAAGAAGTTCTTACGCAGCGGCGTCGTGTCCTCTCCGCTTATCTCGGCGAACTCCTGCAGGAGTTCCTTCTGCCTCTTGTTCAGTTTCGTGGGCGTCTCGAGCTTTATTATTATCTGCTCGTCCCCGCGCCTGCCCGTGTGCACGGAAGCTATTCCCTTGCCAGGCATCCTGAAGACCTTGCCGGACTGAGTCCCCGCGGGCACCTTGAGCTTTACAGGGCCTTCTATCGTCGGCACCTCTATCTCGGCGCCGAGCGCGGCCTGCGTGAAGCTTATGGGCACCTCGCAGATGACATCGTCGTTCTCGCGCTTGAAGATAGGATGAGGCAGCACGGAAATGAAGATATAGAGGTCGCCCGAAGGGCCGTTTCTCTCTCCGTACTCGCCCTCTCCTGCGAGCCTGAGGCGCGAGCCCGAATCGACTCCGCCGGGGATCTTCACCGTAAGCGGCGAGACGGACTTCACCCTGCCGCTCCCCCTGCAATCTGTGCACGGGTCTTTGATGACGCTTCCGGCCCCCTGGCAGCCGGGGCATGTCCTCGCTATGCTGAAAAAGCCCTGCTGGAACCTCACCTGTCCGGCTCCTCCGCAGGTTGAGCAGGTCGTCGCGTGGGTGCCCGGCTTTGCGCCGCTGCCCCCGCATGTGTTGCACTGCACCGTCCTCGGCACGCGTATGGTCTTCTCAGTGCCGAAGGCAGCCTCTTCGAAGCTTATCTCGAGATCGAACCTGAGGTCAGGGCCGCGCTCCGGGCCGGGCCTCCTCCTTCCGCCGCCTCCGAAAAAGTCCGAGAAGACATCGCTGAAGATATCCTGGAAGTCCGCGCCGAAACCGGCATCCTGCCCCCCGAAGCCGCCGGCGCCTGAGCCGGCATAGCCGGACCTGTCGTAGTTGGCGCGCTTATTCGGATCTTTGAGGGTCTCGTAAGCCTCGTTTATGAGCTTGAACCTGTCCTCTTTGCCCTTGTCCCCCGAGTGCTTGTCGGGGTGGAACTCGTGCGCAAGCTTGCGGTACGCCTTCTTTATCTCGTCGGCGCTCGCGTCCCTGGCCACGCCGAGTATCCTGTAAAAATCCTTTTCTTCGCGGTTCATCTAATCGTCAGTGCGACTCAGGCCTCTTCGCGACTGCTACCATCGCGGGCCTGAGCAACCTCCCCTTGAGATAATATCCCTTCTGAAATTCCTTCACTACGGTCCCCGGCTCCGCGTCCGGGCTCTCCTCCTCGGAGATGGCATGGTGCACGGTGGGGTCGAACTTCTGCCCCGACGCCTGTATCTCCTCGAGGCCGAACTTCTTGAGCGCGCCCAGCATCTGGCCGGCCGTGAGCTTCACGCCCTCTCTCAGAGACTTCAGGTTCTCCTCGCCGTTCGCGTGCGCGAGCGCCCTCTCGAAATTATCGACGATGGGCAGTATCTCCTCGATGAGGCTCTCGTTGGCGAAGCTTATCGCGTCCGCCTTCTCCTTCTCGGTCCTCTTCCTGAAGTTCTCCAGGTCCGCGAGCGCGCGGAGGTATCTGTCATAGTTCTCAGCGGCTTCTTTTGATCTGGCCTCAAGCTGTTCGGCGAGGCGCCTTATCTCTTCTTCAGGCGTCTCCGCTATCTGCTCCTCAACACCTTCCTGCATTTCCTCTTTCCCCATTCCCTCTTCCTTCTCCATGCAATCCCCGGTAAATTTTTATTGGGCTCGAACATTTAGGGGAAACTCCCTGAAAAGAAAGTTTCCCCGGATCCACTTGCGGCCTGTTTATAAAATTTAGGGCCAACGGCCCGAAAAATCAAGTTAGAGAACTTTGCTGAGTAAGCCCGAAGCGTAGTCAACCAACGGGATTATCCTTGAATAATCCATGCGCACAGGCCCGGCAACGCCGAGGGTGCCGAGCGCTTCCTTTCCGCCGTAAGGGGATGTTACGAAGCTCAGGCAGTCGAACTCTTCGACCGCGCTCTCCGTGCCGAGGTATATGCGGATGCCGCTCTCGTCCATGCTCTTGTCAAGGATCCTTACGAGAAGGCTCTTCTCCTCGAACGCGGCGAATATCTTCTTCATCGTGTCGATGTCGTCGCGGAACTCGGGCTGGCCGAGCATATTGACCTTGCCTTCGACCACGACGTCGCTCTCCGCCGGCCCCTGATCGCAGAGCGCCTCCGCGCCCAGGCGCAGGGCCTTTGCCAGAAGCTCGTCATATAAGTTCTTATCCCGATGCATCTCATCTACTATTTTAGCCCTGAGCTCCTTTATGGTAAGCCCTTCGGCTATTGAGTTCAGATAATTCGATATCCTTTCAAGCTCGAGCTTCTCTATGCCTGCCATGCGGACGATCCTGCTCTGGACTACTCCGTAATTCGAGACGAGGAGCACTATGAGGCCGGAGGCGTCTATGGGGAGCAGGTTTATGTGCCGTATCGTGAAGCCCGCCTTGCGGGGGATGAACATGATCCCGGCGCAGTTGGTGATAGTTGAGAGGGCCTTGGCAGTATCCGAGAGTATCTCCTCGACCGACACAGACCTTTCGCAACTCTTCTTCAGGAGGTCCTTGTCGACCTGCCCCGGCTCCTGGAAATCAAGGAGCGTATCTATATAGAACCTGAAGCTCTTCTCGGTCGGGACGCGGCCGGCGGAGGTATGCGGCTGCTTCAAGAACCCCATGCTCTCGAGCTCGGCCATCACGTTCCTTATGGTGGCCGGGCTTACGCCCAGAGAATGGTTCATGGCAATGGCCCTGGAGCTTACCGGCTCCGCGGTCCTGATGTAGTCCTGGACTATTGCCCTTAGTATGTTCCTGTTGCGCTCCGAGAATCCGTTCATGCCCTGCACGCCCGATTTTTAAGGGATTTCAATAAAATAGCCTTTACTTATTATATATGATTCCCTGGAATTAGCCCATTAAAAATAACAGCCGCCCGGATGCTTGTCAAGGACTGTCGGGGCCTGTGAAAAGGCCTTTATATGAGCTTCAGGGCCACTTCGTCGAGCACAAGCAGCCCCTTTTGAGTAACGAATATGTCCTCTCCCTTTTTCTCAAGCAGTCCGTCTGCAACAAGGGCTTTAAAACCGCTTAGCGCCTCAGCCGGATAATTGCCGAACTTTTCCCTGAAGGCCTCCCCGTTTATACCGGCATCGATCATCCTCAATCCAAGCATCACGGCTTCGGCTATGGCGTCCTTACGGGTAAGCTCCTCATTACCCTCTGCCGGGTCGAGCCTTTTTTCGACCCTGTCCATGTACTCGTTTGCCGAGGCCGCGTTCCACCACCTGCGGCCCCAGTCTGGCCAGGGCATGTACGAGTGCGCGCCCGCGCCAAGACCGATATAGGGGTTGCCCTTCCAGTAGAGGGTATTATGAGAGCTCTCAAAGCCGGGGAGCGCGAAGTTGGATACCTCGTAATGCCTGTAACCCGCGCCTTTCAACACCCTGATTGCGACAAGGAGCATCTCGGCCTCTGCCTCCTCACCGGGAAGACCCTTCTTGCCTGGGCCGTACTTTCTATAGAAGGGCGTACCCTCCTCTATCGTCATGCCGTAAAGGGATATATGCTCTGGCTTGAGGTCCACGGCTTTTTCAAGCGCAGCCTCCCAGCCTCGAAGCGTCTGCCCCAGGGTGCCGAAGATGAGGTCGATACCGATATTCTTGAAACCGGCCTGCCTTGCCCACCCGTACGCCTTGATCGAAGTCTCGACAGTATGGGTCCTGCCCAGGGCAGCCAACCCGGCCTCTTCGAACGACTGAAAGCCTATTGAGAGCCTGTTGACGCCTGAAGCGTAGTAGCCTTCGAGCTTAGGAAGGGTAAGGGTGTCGGGGTTGGCCTCTATAGTGATTTCCTTTGCGCCTTTGCCGAGCGTCCTATCGATTGACTGAAGGAAGTCTGCTATCGCTCGTGGTGAAAGGAGGGAAGGCGTGCCGCCTCCGAGATAGACTGTCGCCGGAGGTCCGGCCAGGTTTTCTCTTTCGATAACTGCTGAAAGCTCTTGCGAGAGGCAGGTTATATAGCGAGTCTCAGGTATGCCTTCGGCAGGCGCCGAAGCCGAATTGAAGGCGCAATAAGGGCATTTCCTGATGCAGAAAGGGATATGGGCGTATATGCCCGTTACTGCTTCTTTTCTGCGTAGTCCCACAGCCTCTTGAAGATGTCCCAGGGGGAGATTATTCCGAGGAGCGTGCCGCGGTCGTCTACGACGAGTACGCTCTCGGAGTGTTTCTTTGAGTGCAGCAGCAGGGTCGCAACTTCCATCGAGGATGTCTCTGGAGAGACCGCGATAAAGTCCTTCTCCATAACATTCTCGACCTTCTTGAAGGCGAGCGAATCTATATTGTTGACGAACTCCGGCAGCTCCGGGGCGAACTTCAAGTCGGCAATGAGGCCTTCGGCTACGTATCTGGGGAGTACGCCCTTCAGGAGCGCCCTCGGCGTTATCACGCCTATGACCTTCTTGTTGTCGTCGACGACCGGTATCTGCCTGACCTTTGACTCGTGCGCCAGTTTCAAGGCGTCGAGCATGGAGGCGGAAACATTTATGGTGAGCACTTCCGTCGTCATTACGCTTGCAGCTATCATAAAACTCCTCCTGAATTCGCTTATATGCCCTACCCGAGGAACCTCAGGTACATGTAAAGAGTCGCGATGGCGACGGAGAGCAGCATCAGCGGATAGGCGATGAGCATGAATTTGAAGAACTTCATCTCATGCCCGTTCCTGTGCGCTATGCCCGAGACAACGACATTGGCCGAAGCGCCGATTATGGTGCCGTTTCCGCCGAGGCATGCTCCGAGTGAGAGCGCCCACCATAGCGGCAGGACTGCCGCATCGCCGCCGAACGCCGGGGCCATGTCCTTTATCAAAGGTATCATGGTCGCGACGAACGGTATGTTGTCCACTATGGATGACGCTATGGCCGAACCCCAGAGTATCACATACCCTGTCGTAGCCATGTCCCCGCCCGTCACCTCGAGCATCATGTCGGCGAGCATCTTTATGAAGCCGACCTCGATCAAGCCGTGCACCACTATGAACAGGCCGATGAAGAAGAATATCGATGTCCACTCGACCTTCTCCATGACGCTGTGCAGGTCCTCCTTAGATATTAGCAGAAGGATAGCCGCCCCGAAAAGGGCTATTGTGGCAGGCTCGAGATGGAGCTGCCTCTGGAGCATGAAACCGCCTATGACGCCGGCAAGTACGACGAGGCACTTCTTGAGGAGCGGGATGTCTGTGAGGGCCTCCCGTTCCTTGAACTCCATTATCCTCTTCTTCTTTTCATCAGATACCGTGAAGGACTTTGCGTACATGAACTTGAGGGGTATGAGCGTCGCGAACACTATTATGGGTATTACCGGGCCGACGCCGAATACGAAGTCCATGAAGGTAAGTCCGGTCGCGCTGCCTATCATGATGTTCGGCGGGTCGCCTATAAGGGTCGCGGTGCCGCCGATATTGGACATGATTATCTGTGAGACCAGGTAAGGGTACGGATTCACCTCAAGCTCTTCCGTTATGAGGAGCGTTATCGGCACGGTAAGGAGGACGGTCGTCACGTTGTCGAGCAGGGCCGATAAAATGGCTGTAACGCAGGAGAGCGATATCAGTATCTTCCACGGGTCTCCCTTTGAGGCCTTTGCCGCTTTTATCGCTATGTACTGGAACATGCCGGTCTTCTGGCAGATGAAGACTATGAGCATCATGCCGATGAGAAGGCCAATGGTGTTGAAGTCGATGCCATGTACAGCGGCTTCCTGATTGAGTACGCCCAGAACTATAAGCGCAGACGCGCCGAGGAGCGCGACGACGGCCCTGTTGAGCTTGTCCCAGATGAGAAGCGCATAGACTACCACGAATACCGCGATAGCGAGGTAGAACTTAAGCTCCATGGTTTGAAGACTCCTATAAAAAGGGAATTGTAAGAGTGAGGGGCGTATTAGTAATATTTCCGCAAGGGAAAGTCAACAGGATACTTCTTCATCAAAAAACATGCGTCAAATCAGTCAGTTACGGCCTCCAAACTCCCTTCGGCGCGGCCCTGTATTTTTTCACGAACCCCACAGGCCTGTAGCTCGTTTTCGATTTGCGCAGGCCCTCGTCCCCGAGGTCCTGCTCCCTGTTTATGTAAAGATATTTTTCCGGAAGTATCGATGCGAAGCTCTTGTTAACGAACTGCATGAGGCCTTTGAAGCCGGGGACCCCTTTTTCAAAGTGTACTGCGAAGGTCGTTTTGTTCAACTCTTCGCCGAGCGTATACGCGGCGGGCTTTCCTTCGACAAAGTATATCGCCCCGCAAAGGACCAGCTCTTCGGTGAGATGAAGCGCTTCCTTCGCCGCCTCATAGTCGCCTGGCTCCTGCTGCGCCGATCTCCATGCTTCAAGCACTGAACGGGCGCCCTCCATGTATTCATCGAGGAGCGGCCTTGCCTCGTAGTTGTACGAGCCGGTGAAGAAGTTGACCAGGTTCTTCTTCCTGTGGAACCTGCGTCCGGCAAGGGAGGAGAGGTCGCTCCGCGAGTACAGGTAATCGAAGTTGTCCCTGTCCTCCACAACTTCGTAACCGAGGGAAATCAATTTCTTAACTTCATCTTCAGTTGCGCACTTCATGAACGAAAAATTCTCAAAGAGGTCTTTCAAAATATCTTGTAAAGGCAACCCGCCGGGGAGCATGAAAAAGGTCCTGCCCCTGTCATTTCCAGCGATAACCGGACTGTTGTCCTTGAGAATTGAGAGCCTGTAATTATGCGCGCCCCTGAAAAGAAAAAGGTTTGCGAAGCTGAATTCCGAGACCTGCGGCTCAAGGGACTTGAGATAAGGGTGCACTTCCTCCCTTGCCTCAAGGGTAATTCCCGTGAATTCAGGGTATTTTGGGATATTCAAAGGGTCCCTCCCCGCTCATTTAAGCCTCATAGCCCTTTTATTTTATCCTATCTTAAAAAGCAGGGAATAAATTAGTTAAAAACTCCTCTTATTTCAAGCACTTGGAGGATTAAAAATATCAACCGGGCGTTGAATCCGACTCGCTTATGGTGACCAGGGTCACTGCCCGTTGTGCCAGCCGGTGATATAACGGAATTGTGTCGGACTTCTTTGAAGGAGGCGCTGGGCCATGAAAAGATTCAGCAGGCTTTTAGCAGCATCCACACTGTTCCTGTTTACAGCATCCGGGATCGCCGGAGCCGAGCTGGTAACCATCTATGGCCCGGTCTATGTCGCAAAGACTAAGAAAGACGATTCCGGAGACAAGCAGGCGAAGTTCCAATTCACAGCCCCTGTGCCGGGCAGCGGAAAGATAGTCGTCAAGAACGGCGGCGACTCGGGCAAGAAATCGAGGGCAGCAAGCGTTGAGATCGAGATCAACGGCACCGAGGTAGCCAAACGCAAGGACTTCAACAAGAACATATCATTGATCGAGTACGAAGTGAGCCTCCTGTCTGACAACCAGATGGAGGTCGAGGTCAAATCCTGCAACGAATGCGAGATAGAGATAACGGTCCTCGGAGATAAACCGGCTCCGGCCCCATTACCCCCTGAAAGGACGGTGGCGCCTCCGCTGCCTCCTGAAAGGATGTAACGGAAGGGCCTTAAAGTTCAGCTTCTCATTCTCTCTACAGGAGGTATTGAAAAGCTCAATTCCGCAGCAATTCTCTCTCCCAGGCCCCGCGCCCATACCCCCCAACTACCACCCCAGGGCGCGGGGCCTGATCCCCCCTCAAAATCAGGCCCGCGATTAATCAATCCAGTAGAATATTTTTCGACAAGACTGTGCGGGTTCAATTTTGCAAATTGAACCCGAAAATTCGTGATTCGCTTTGACGAACAATCGGGTTCAGGTTGAAAACCTGAACCCGCAAAGAAGCTTCGCTCCTGCTGCCCCGGCTCGCTCTGCCTCCAGCCCTATGCTCGCTTCGCATTATGCCCCTTTTTGATTAAAAAATAAAAAATCGATCCAATAAAAAAAGCCCCGCGTCTTTCGACGCGGGGCCTGATGAAGTCATTAGTTATTTTTTCAGGGCGCGATCCTTTCGGCCAATATGCCGAGGAGCCTGTTTACCGGGTTCTGGCGCGGCAGGAACGTCAGCACAGGCCTTCTCCTTACGCCGAGCCTCTTCATCTCGCTTTTGATGCCGAAATGGTCGCCGTCTATCTTGAGGCCCTTCCTGAAGGCCCTCACCGCGACCGATTTCTGCCCGTTCAGCAGGAATATCCTGCCCAGGTTCAGGTAGATCTCCGGGTTATAGAACTCTTTCTCCGCGGCCATAAGGCAAAGCGATATGGCCTTGTCGAAATTCCCTTCGGTGCTCGCGAGGCTCACGGCATAGTATGACATGGCCGTGGGGTGCTGCGTAAAGCACAGGTCCTGGTCGAAGATCTTCAGGGCGTCCCCGAAGCGGCCAGCCCGCGCAAGCCCGATCCCCTTTTCGATAACTTCACTGCTCATAGAAACCTCCTCAGAAAAGTAGCCCTGGTTGTTCAGGAGTAAACGCTCGCAAAAGAGTATTGATGAAGCCCGAAAAAAGGCAAAGCTTATAAGAATAATATAAATGAACTCTGGATTTTTTTAAGTGACCTGGGTCACTTTTATGGAGGGGTAAACGGGTCGAAAGAGGCGCAGGTGTCACTGCAAGTGACTGAAATTCTTTAAAAAAACCAACTACCCCTCGGAATGCCGACGGGATATCAAGACCGATACTTTATCTCCTTCTCCCCGCTGGGGAGAAGGGCGGGATGAGGGGGAATGCATTTAAAGCCCCCCTCACCTTAATCCTCTCCCCCTGGGGAGAGGAGATAATATAAGCGGCAATGCGCCGGGTGTCTGGACGTTGAGAGGGAATCAAAAAGGAAGAGGTCTGGCAACTATTGGAGCTTGAGCCCGGTCTCTACCGTCTTCCCATCTAATCCGTACTTCAGGGCCACCTCTCCGGCAGAGGTCACGCAGAAGGTCACGCGCACCTCCTCGGGCGCGTCGGCCCCGAAGGAAAGCGTGATCGGTTTGAGGCCGGCGAGCGCGAGCGAGCCAGCCTCTTTTATGTCCTGCTTCAGGAACTCGACCCCGTCCTCGACTATCCAGCGGCGCACGAGCAGGCTCTCGGGCACCTCGAAGAGCTCTATCGTTATCTCCTTCTGGTCTCCGAGTTTCCTGGCAGGAGTCATCCTGAAGCTCTTCTCCAGAGGCAGCTGCTCCCCCTTCTCTAAAACTATGCAGTACGAATGAGTAACATCCTTCTCATGCGGGGCGTACCGCAGGGCGTAGGCAACCGCGAGGTGCCTGTCGGTGACATCCCTCGTGCCGTAGAAGGCCGCGCCCATGCCGACGGCAGTAAGCGGGCTGTGGTCGTAGATGAGGTTTCTGATTCTCAGCTCCGGGAATATGTCCCCTATCTTGTCCTTGAACGACGGTATCTGCGAAGAGCCGCCGGTGAGGAGTATCGCCTCAATCCGTTCCTTCTTTAAGCCCACCTTCTCGGCCCTCTTGAGGACATTCAATATGGTCCTGTCAACGGCCTTGTAGAACTCCTTCTCTTCGAGCAGCTCTTCAAGGTCGTCGCGCGTTATCTTCAACAGCTCTCTTCCGTCCCATATGAAGGGAGTCTCTTTTCTCTCGGAGAGCTTAATCTTCAACTCTTCAGCCGCGAGCTTGAGGTTATAGCCGGCGTCATTCGCAAGCCCGGCCTTTGCGCTTAAGAATTCGGCGAGCCACAGGTCGATGTCCTGGCCTCCCAGCATAAGCGCCCTCTCGGGCTTTGCCACGATATTGACCTCGTTCACATTGAGCCGGAGGAGCATGGTGTTGAGCGTGCTGCCACCGAAGTCTATGACCATCACGAGCTTGTCCTTCTCGTCGACGACCTGGTAGCCTGCCGCGGCTGCGAGCGGCTCTTCGATGAGTTCGATCTTCGTGCCCTTCATGATCTTACCGGCGATTGACTTGATCGCGGAGCTGTAGTCCTGATAGCCGACGGGCACTGTTATGTATACGACGTCAGCCGCGTTCCTGGGCTTCAATGCGAACCAGCCGGAGCTGACGGTCGCCTTCTTGAGGTGCTGATGGAGGATGCGAATAAACCTCTCCATGTTCTCCCTGCCCCTCGGGCTGCCTTCAAGGAGCATCTGCTTTATGTTGGTTATCGTGCCCCCGCCCGCCGCCTCGGCGCCGATGTTGTTCGTGTCAGGGCTCAAGAGTGTCGGGACAATACAGATGGAATCGTAATGCCTGGTGATGTTGCCCAGGTGAATGAAATCCGGGGCCTCGTCCTTCTTCTTTCTCATCACGACGGTATTCGTCGCGCCGAGGTCAATCGAGATGCACTCGCCGGGCTGCACCGCGTCCTTGCTCCGCTTGAGCGCGCCTGCCGAGCCCGTGTACTCTTCGGCGATGAATACTGGCCTTTCCACCTCTGCGCCGTGATAGATGTTCTTTAGCGACTCAAGACGGTCCACGACCTTCTTTACAGACTCCCGGAGTTCCTTTGGCCGCACCCAGACGTGAGTATATGGCCGGAGCGTCTCGACGAAGCGGGTATCGTTAAGAGCGCTTCCGAACTTCTCAAGCTCCTTAGAGAGCATCTGTGCGTACTTCTCGCGCGAGAAGCGATTCTTCTTGGAGTCGGTTATGGGCTGCTCCTCCGCCGAGAGCACATAGTCGACCACATCGAGGACATCGACGTCCTCCATCCATTTGCGCACTGTGAAAAAGGACAGAGCCTGTTCCATGATGTTCTGCAGAAGGGGGTAGAACTCGCGCCGCCTGGGCACCAGCTGGAAAAGCTCGATCAGGCAGAATTCGCGGGCGAACTCATCGGCCATCTCCATAGTGGCCTTGAACGCCTCTTCCAGGGCCTTTATACCTATCTCGCCGAACTGGCCGTCTTTGGGCAGCTCGTCGTGTATGGCGATGAGGGCGTATCTGCGGTAATAAGGCTCCAGGATATTGGCCGCCTTTATGGCAAGCTCTATCGCCTCCCTGTAGACGGCCTCGAAGGGGCCCTCCTTGGGCGCGCTGCGCGCTATGCCAAGCAGGGTGTAGCTGGCGAAAAACGAGATGTCGCTCTGCTTGGGGAGCTCGTGGGCAATCTTGGGCAGGTTGGGCTCGGCGAACCTCGGCCTGTCGGGAAGACCCAGCGCGAGCCTCCACGCGAGCAGCCTCAGCGGCATGAAGTCGTCCGTCTTCGGCAGCTCTTCAGCTATCCTCATGAGCTCGGTAGTGCGCCTGTTGGCCTCGTCGAGAGAGTCGGCTGCGACTACCGCGGCCTCCATTACCTTTGAGTAAAGCTCTTTGAAAAGCGGGGTAAACGGGACTTCGCGGACAAAATCGAGCGTGGCGAGCCGCTTTTCCCTCGCATCCTCTATGCGAGAGAGAAGGTCGAAGGCGAGTGAAAATAGCTCGAAGGCCTCGGGGGTCTTCGGCAGCTCCCTGCCTGCCCTGACCACGAGGCTTCTTATTGCGGCGTTATCCTGTGTCTCCCTTGCAGTAGCGAGGTACTGCCGCGGGGCTTCGAAATTACTGCTCATGAGTTTAGTAAGCTGCTTTTGATCAGAGGAGTAGAGCCACCCTGCTGAAACCTGTCTCCCTTACGGTCCCGTCCGCCCCAATGAAGACCTCTGCCCTGCCGGGCATGACGAGGTCGTCGAGAGAGTATCGGCTGGTCAGAAAATGAAAACTCTGGTTCGTCGAGCCGCGGGCCAGAAGCGTCTGCTCCGGTTTCGAGTAGTCGTACGGCCCGT
>Ga0209341_10002614_pt1 | contig 17059 bp, 7 predicted proteins | sample RifCSP13_2_FD_184020 | JGI IMG/M metagenome (GOLD analysis project Ga0209341, IMG submission 184020) | Soil microbial communities from Rifle, Colorado - Rifle CSP2_sed 13_2 (SPAdes) (version 2) | ecosystem: Environmental > Terrestrial > Deep subsurface > Rock core/Sediment | place: Rifle... | reverse complement strand
CACCGTCATCGGCGATACGGTGAACCTGGCCGCCCGCCTGGAGGCCGCCGCCGATCCGGGCGCAATCCTGGCCAGCTTTGCGACCTACCAGCGAACCCGCCCTTTCTTTCAATATCGAGCGCCAGCGCCTCTGTTCGTCAAGGGTATCGCTGAGCCAGTCCGGGTCTTTCAACCTATAGGCGTGCTCGCCAAACCGGGGAGAGTGCGCGGCCTGGCCGGGATGGAAGTGCCCATGATTGGCCGCCAGAACGCCCTGGCCCGGTTGCACACAGCCCTGGAGACTGTTATCCAGCAACGCCGCTGCCAGGTTGCGCTAATCACTGGCGAGGCGGGGCTGGGCAAGAGTCGCCTCGTCGCAGAATTCCGCCAGACGGTGACCCAGCCGCAGGTCAAAGTCTTTGAGGGAAGCTGCATAGCCTATACGCGATCACAGCCGTTGTGGATTGTGACCGAACTCTTCCGGAATATCCTGCATCTCTCAGAAACTGGGCCTCCTGGCCGTCAATACCAGGCCATTCAGGCTTATCTGAGCGGCATGGGACTTCGCCTGGACGACGTGCTTCCCTATCTGGCTAACCTGCTCGGGCTGGCGCAGTCGGATCCGGCGATGGAAGCCCGCTTGCAACAATTAGATGCGTCCATGTTGCAGCGGCAGACGCATGCGGCTCTGCGCCAAATCCTGTTGGCGGAAGCGCTCCGCGACCCGACCGTCCTGGTCTTTGACGACTTACACTGGGTTGACGTGGCCTCCCGCGATTTCCTGGAATACCTGATCCAGAGCACCGGCGACGCCCCTCTGCTGCTGATCCTGATATCACGCGATTCGGAACGCAAGACAGTCATCCGCTCCCTGATCGCGACCGCCGAGAAAAACGCCGATCAACTCCTGGACATTCAACTGCAACCCCTCTCTCTCCTGGAGAGCCAACTCTTGCTGGATCAGTTGCTGCCGGGGGCAACCGGGACCCTGCCTCCCCTCAAGCAACGCATTGCCGAGCGAGCCGATGGCAATCCATTCTTCATTGAGGAAATTGTCCGGATGCTCATAGATCAGGGCGGATTAATACGCGAGGTGGATGCGTGGCAGGTCTCTCCGCGCGTGGACGAGCTGATGCAGGATGTGCCTGGGACTTTGAAGGGGCTGATCCTGGCCCGTTTCGACCGCCTGCCGGAGGGCCCGCGGCAGATGCTGCAGAAAGCCGCCGTACTGGGCCGCTCCTTTCCTGTCGGCCTGCTCCAGATGCTGGATCGTGCACGCGCCGCCCATCTGGGCGCCGATTTCGCCGAACTGGCAACCCGGCAATTCCTGGTCGCAGAACCTTTCGGCGCAGAAGCCGGTTATGCTTTCCGTCACGCCCTGGTGCAAGAAGCCGTCTACAACACCTTGCTGAAACGCGATCGCCAGCGGATACATGAACAAATCGCCCAGACGATTGAGACGGGCGCTTTCTGGCCGCCGGAGGAACAAACAGAAGTCCTGGCCCACCACTATGCCGAGAGCAACACGCCCTCCAGGGCCGTGCCTTACCTGATCGCCGCCGCCGAGAGCGCGGCCCGGCGCTATGCTAACGAGATTGCCATTCATCATTATCGTCGGGCTATTGCCTTGATGCAGGAACCGGCGATGGACCGTCAAACGGAGTTGACGCGAGCCCGGGTCGGCCTGGGTCAGGCCCTGAAATTTGTCGGCGAATACGCAGAAGCGCGGCAGGTGCTGCTCGAGGCGGTCGAGGATTTACAAAAAGCGGCGGCGGGAGGCCATCCTGATTACGCGGCGGGTTTGGCCGAGAGCCTGCGAGAGCTGGCGAATGTCCGGCAGCAAGAGGGGATGTGGGATGAGGCGCTCACGAATCTGGAGTCAGCGTTGACGGTGTTGGGCGAAGCGGCCTCCGTAAAGTACCCGGCGCTCTGGAGTTCTCTATTAGACCGCATGGCCTGGGTTCATTTCCGTCAGGGCAGACTGGACGAAGCCTTTGTCCTGGCAAGTCAGGCCACGACTAGCGCCCCTGAACTCGTCACCTCATCGGCGACACTCGCCAGTTTGTATAACACCTTAGGGGGAGTCGCCTGGCAGCGGGGTGAACTCGATCAAGCCATTAACTACGTCGAACGCAGTCTTAATCTGTACCAAGGTTTGGGCTATTCCTGGGGCATGGCCAACGCCTACACCAATCTGGGCATCCTCTATTCCAGCCTGGGCCAATGGCCCAAGGCGGTAGAGAACTTTGAGAAGTCAGACATCCTGCGACGCGAGATTGGCTACCTCCCTGGCCGGGCCATCAATCTCAAGAACCTGGCTGAACTGCGCCTGTCTATAGGCAATCATGCGCAGGCAGAGAAAGACCTGGAGACCAGCGTCGCCCTAAGCCGGCGCTTGGGTGAGGACTATGCCACCCTGCACGGGGAGCTCACGCTCGCCCGCCTCGCCATCTTACAGTCTCGCCTTGACGACGCCGGGGTGCACCTTGACGCGGCGGAGGACTTGCTGAAGAACGCCGGGGAAGATCAAACGATTCAGTTCCGCCTGCTTCAGGCGCAGGTTCAAGCGGAGCGTGGTCATCTCCAGGAGGCCATAAGTCTCTCGGCGGAAGTCCTGCAGCAAGCGCACTCGGCGGGGCTTTTGGAGGAAGAAGCCGACAGCCATCGGGTGGCCGGCCTTCTGCGGGCGCGGATCGGTGACTGGAAAGAGGCCGAGTCGGAATTACGAGAGTCTTTTACGCTCAGTGTTCAGCACAATTATCCCTATCGCAAAGGTCAAGCCTTGCTTGAGCTGGGTCATCTGTATCAACGGTGGGGGCGCCAGAGCGCGGCGACGTTGGCGGATGGGCACGAGAAAGCCCGTCAGGCGTACCACGACGCGCGCGAGATATTTGACAAACTCGGCGCGACCTACGATCTGCAAATGGTGGAAGCGGCTCTAAATCAGCTTGCGCTGGAACGCGGCGCCGAGTCCTCTCCGACTGCGGATCAAATTCCTGAGGCTCTAGCGCGATCATGGCCTGCCAGTCCCAAGGTGCCGGAGGGAGAATGGCGCCTCGCTGCGGTGGTGTGGCTCAATTTAAGTCCGCGGCCAGAGGTTGACGATGAGACGGCCTTTGAAACGCTTGCACTCGTCATGCCGCTGCTGGTCAGTGTGATCCGGGACCAGCAAGGCTACCTCATCCAACGTCCCTCGGGCCTGACGGCGGTCTTCGGCGCCCAAGTCGCCCACGAGGACGACGCGGAGCGAGCCGTTCACACGGCCAGGCGCATGCTAGAGCATCTTCGCCAATTCGAGGCGGCGGGCGAAGCCAGACTGACAGCCAAACTGACGGTGAGTTATGGGCAGGTGCTCGCTGGTTATATTGGCCCTCAGGCCAAGGCCGATTTCGTCATGACCGGCGAACCGATACAACTCGCGCAACGAGTGGCGGAGGCCGCACTGCCGGGGAGGGTGTGGGTCACGCAGGCCGTCCACGACGCGACACTTCACGCCTTCGCGTATCAAGCGCCGGCAGCCGAAGAATCGGCTCAACTGACGGATGTGCCAGTCTGGGAATTGGTCAAAGCGCTTGACAAACCCGGCCTGGCGCGTGGTTTACCTGGGACGACGGCCCGCTTCATTGGCCGTGAAGCGCCATTTGAAGCCATGGTGGATCTGGCTGAGAATTTGAAGCGCGGCAGGGGTGCCCTGGTCTGGGTCGAAGGTGAAGCGGGTATCGGCAAGAGCCGCTTAATGCGTGAATTCAGCGCTTTCATCACGACACAGGGCGCCGTCGTCTGGATTGGCCAATGCTACCCACAAAGGTCCGGGCATGCTTTTTCACTCATCTCGAACCTGCTGGCCAACGTCTTTGGTCTGCAAGGCACGGATACCCCCGAGCAGATCGTGGAGAAGATGAAGCGGACCATCAGCCTCTGGCCGCCCGAGGCTCAGACTACCCAGCCCTACTTAGAACTGCTGGTGGGGGTACGGCCGGCTGGCCTAGAGGGTGAGCGCTTGGCAAGCCTGGAGCCTGATCAGCTGCGCCAGCAAGTGTTCATCGCCATCCGGAGTCTGCTCAAAGCCCAGGCGGCGAGCCAACCGCTCGTAGCCCTATTGGATGATCTACACTGGGTTGATCCCATATCAGCAGATCTGTTGTTGTTCCTCTCCAATCTGGTGGCCTCTCTCCCCATTCTATTTGTGGGCGCACTGCGTTGGGATGAAACTGAGGCCATTGACGACCGCCTCGTCAATGTCCTGAACATCCTCAATCCTGATCAGACGCTCCGGCTCTATCTGGACCGGCTGTCCGAAACCGAGACCGAGGCGCTCTTGTCTGAACTCTTATCCGCCAAGGAATTGTCCCCGGCGCTGCGAACCCTCGCCTTAGAACGGAGTGAGGGCAATCCCTATTACCTGGAGGAAATCATCCGGGCGCTGATGGAACGAGGCTATCTGGAGCGCCGTCAAGACCGATGGGACATCGAGTCCACCGTCAATCTCCAGGAGATGCCGCTGCCCACTTCCTTGGAAGCCCTAATTCATTCGCGGATTGATAGCCTGCCAGCCGATTTGAAGCTGCTGCTTCAGTGCGCTGCTGTGATCGGGGGCACATTCGAAGACCACGTTCTAGAGGAAGTTTGGGGATCCCCGGACATCCGCGCCGCCCTCAACCGGTTGGGAGAGCGAGGTATGCTCAGGCGCGCCACCCAGCCGAGCCGATGGCAGTTCAGCCATTCCCTGATTGAGTTGACCGTTTACAACTCGATGTTGAAGGCTCGGCGTAAAGCACTCCACCTGAGAGTTGCCGAGGTGTTAGAAAGATATTGGGCTGGGGCCGAGGCAACCCATGCGGCCGAGCTGGCTCACCACTTCACGCAGGCTGAGGCCTGGAAGAGAGCGTTGACTTACCTGGTTCTCGCCGCCGATCACGCCGCCGAGCGATATGCCAATGAAGAGGCGTTGGTGTATTATCAACAGGCCAGGCAATTATTGGCAACCCAGCCAGCAGCAGATATCGCGCTGCGGTGGCGTATTGCCGCCGGCCTGGGAGATGTCTATCGGTTTATTGGAGAATTCGACGAGTCACGGGCCGCATTGGAAGAGGGACTGGCGCTCTTGGGGCAGGAACAACTCACTCCCAGCCAGCGGGCAGGACTGTATCGGCGACTGGGTGAAACCGCTCAAAAGCAGGGCGATTTTGAAACCTCCCTCCAGTGCTTTGATAAGGCGCTGTCTTATCTGGATCCGGCGGCCGGTCGTGAGGCCCAGGTAGAGGCCGCGCGGGTGTTCGCCGGCCAAGCGTGGACCCACCTGCGCCAGGGACATCTTGACCAGGCGCGGCAAGCATGTGAGACCGGCCTGAGACAGGCACAACTGGCAGGCAGCCTGAAAGAACTGGCTATCACTGAAAACACCTTGGGTGGGATCTGCTATCAACTGGGCGAGTTGGAGCAAGCACTGCAACACACCCGGCAGGCTATGCTCCTGCGCGAAAAGATGGGCGACACCTCGGGGGTGGCCGCCACGAGCAGCAACCTTGGCATTCTGGCCACCCTGGCCGGGGATTGGGGACAAGCGATGACCCTCTTCCAGCGCAGCCTCGCCCTGCGAGATGAGATTGGCGATGTGGAAGGGGTCGCGATTATCCAGAACAATCTGGGAACTCTGCTCCGCGACCAGGGGGAGCTCGATCCGGCTGAGTCCCACTTCAGGAAGAGTCTGGCTCTGGCAACTTCGCTGAAGATGGCTTATCACCTGGCCAACACCAGTATGGGCCTCGCCGAAGTTCTGCTCCAGCAAGGCCAGATCGAGGCAGCACAGACAACCCTGAACACCAGCCTGACTCAGGCAGAACTGATTGGGGCGAAGGATTTGCTGAGCGAAATTTCCCGGGTGCAGGCTCAAATTCTGCTCCAACAATCGGCCTGGCAGGCGAGCCGACAGGCCGCCCAGAAAGCGGCCGATTTAGCCAATGAAATCGGGGATCGCAATTTGGAGGCCGCGGCTTGGCGGACGCTCTCATCGGTGGAACTGCTGGCCGGCCGGCCCCAGGCCGCCCGCGAGGCGATTGGCCAGGCCTGGAAGGCTTTGGCCGGCGTCATCAGCCAGTTAGAAGCCGGGCGCGTGGCTGCTCAAGCCGGCCACCTCAGTCTATCGGAAGGTGAGATGACGCAAGCGGAGAAATATCTCCACGATGCACGAACGATCTTCGCGTATTTGGGAGCACGCCTGGACCTGAAACGTGTCGAGACGACTTTGGACCAGCTCCATAACCGGAAATCATCCGCGCCAACCGTGACGTGATGGCGGCGCCCGCCTAGCGCAAATTCCAGTTTTATTTATGGCAACCGCGCCCTTCGACTGCGCTTCGTTCAGGGTACGGTTGCCGGACTGTAAATCAACAAAGAAACCGTCCCCATCGGCAACAGTTTTATTCCATTCCTGTCTTCAGAGGCGTCTTCAGCGCGTAGCCTACTCCTCGCACCGTCATAATGACGTCGGCCTGGGCCGAAAATGCAGTTAACTTGCGCCGCAGATTGCTGATGTGGGGGCGGACGATCTCGGCCGCCTCGGCCGGATCAATACTATAGCCTCGGATCGCCTGAATCATTTCCTGGGGGGTGACCACCCGATCCGGGTTGCGGCACAGGTGGTAAAGAATTTCAATTTCCGTAGCCGTCGCCTCTACCCTCTGACCATCTACTTCGACGACGTACCGATCCAAATCCAACATCACCGGCCCGACTTCATACTGCCGGCTGGGAACAGGGGCCGCGCCCGCTCTCGCTGCGATTTGACCCGTGAAGCGTTTCAACCCGGTTTCCAGCATGGTCAGCGCCTCCCGGCGCTGACGAGCCTCAAGGAGGCGCTCCTGAACACGGGTGATGGCGCCCAGCAGGACTTCCCGAGTCACTGGTTTGGTCAGGTAATCTACCGCGCCCTCGCGTAAGGCCCGGATCGCAGAATCCACCGCCGGGAAGCCAGTGAGCATAATAACTTCGCACGGGAGTTGTTGCTCACGCACTTGTCGCAGAATTTCTAAGCCGGACAGGTTGGGCAGGTAGATGTCGGCTATCACGATGTCAACAGTTTCGCTCGCCAATAATTGCAGGGCCTGTTCAGCAGTTGTGTTGAACAACACCTCATAACCAGCCTGTTGCAGCATTTGACCGAGCAATTGGAGGCTGTCTCGATCATCGTCCACCAGCAGGATTTTCAGTCTATCGGCCATCGTTTGAGGTCGCTGCAATGGCGTTGAGTTTGCCGTCACAGGGTCGGTAAACCATGAAGTGTCATTCTGAAGGCGCCCTTCGGCTGTGCTCAGAGCCTGCCCTGAACGCAGTGAAGGGATAAACTCGCGCCTGAAGAATCTCAGGCGGAGATGCTTCCCCATTCGCTTCGCTCAGGGTCTTCGAACTTCGTTCAGCATGACAGGCTTTCGTGATGTACTGAGTATCCCCCAAAAGTTAGTGTATAGCAAGCAAGTGGCTAAAACAGATGAGGGGCGAGACCTGCGCCTTTACCCTCTTAGGCTCGCGCGTTACTCTGGCGCTCGTACTTCCCTGTGTCCATACTTCTGCATAATCCTCACCGTCTCCTCAATGGGCAGAGCGTGGCGCACACGGTCGTCCCGCCCAATCATGGTTTCTGCTGTTCGACGGCCCACCCCAGCGGGCCGAACTTGAGCGCGAGCCGGTCGCCCATGGTCAACAGATCGCGCGACAGGCGGCCCAGACTCATGACCAAATCTCTGGCCTTGAACTGCGTCAGGCCGGCCTGCTCATCCGGCTGGCCGACGATGGGCGCGGCCAGGCCGCGCCGCCCGATTTGGCAAACCTTTCCAACGGCAAGCATTTCGGCCTGTTGGGCATCAGCGAGCGCGTCGCCCTGCTGGGGGGCACACTCCAAATCGAATCACTCAATGATGGCGGCGTCATTCTTCAAGTCGAGATTCCCAGCCCCTATCCCTCCATCTAACTGGTTTCTGCCAGGAAACCCTTCTTTCTTGTGATGCGATCATCCTGTTCTATCGCCCACTTGCCTTGCACCCACACGACAAATCGAATAAGGTCAAGCCCAAGCTTTTCAGGTAATCCGGGTGCGTCGCCAACTACAAATGGCTTTCGGTCAGAATTCGGCAGTGTCCTGCGCGAACTGGCCGTTTTGTTGCATTCCTGGTATAAGGAGCAGCATGTTGAAGATTCGTTATGTACTATGCGAGCACTGCGGCAGCCCGCGCGCCCCAGACTTGGGTCAGGCTTGCCCGTTGTGCAACTCACGCCGCTATTCCCTCATCGGCTACAGCTACCAGCACGAGGCCCGCACGCTGATGACCATGGGGGTGGTGATCGCCGCGCTGGTGCTGCTGGCCGTCCTGATCGGCGCTGGTGTGCTGGTCGCACTGGAGACGAGCCTCAACGCCCTGTAGCGGTATCGCCTGAAACCCTGCAGAACTCGCATGTGGAATTCGCGCGTGACGCTGACGGTGCTGGTGAGCCTGGGCGGACTGGTGCTCTTGTGCTCACTGCTGGGCGCCGCCTACGCGCCCTCCTATTCGAACCGGCGCAGCGCCCGGTTGACCCAGAACGCCGCCACCCGCCTGGTTGAGACCGCTGTGGCCACGCAGGCGCTTGGCGCCACTCGCCTGGCCCAACTCCCCACGCAGACGGCGGTGGCGGGCGCGACGCAGACTGAGGAAGCCCGGCCCACGACGACGGCCACGGCCACCGTGACCCCCACGCCAACACCGACTCCCACGGCGACCCGGCCCGCAGCCATCGTGGAATGCCCGGCGACCGTCGCGGGGACCGAGAGGCTGCTATACCCGGTGCCGGGCGGCGGCCGGGTGCGCGATGCGGTGCTGCTGCCCCGCGCCAGCCCGGTGACCATCATCGGCCGGCTGGAGGACCAGGGCTGGCTGCAGGTGCGGACGCAAGAAGGCGCTGTGGGCTGGATACACAGCGATGTCCTCACCCCGAATTCGCCGAACTGCCAGGCCAACGTCTACGATCTTTCATACCTCCTGGGAATGGTAGATGGGCGCGAGGTGGTGGCCGACGACACCTTCATCAGCAATGAGAATGGCTGGACCAACAGCGCCGGCGAGCCGCTCTCGCCGATCCTCAGCGCCGATGGCGATGCGCAGCTCGTCCTGACCACGAATAGCTTGGACGTGCTGCGCCCGAGCAACTCGCGCCTACAGGATCTGCCCGCCTTCGAGCTGGCGATCTCATTCTCGCGCGTCAACTTCGTCCGCGACAGCTACGTCGGTGTGCGTTTCCGCGCCAATGACCTCACGTCCTATGAAGTCCGCGTCCTGCGCAACTGCCAGATTGGGGTGTATGCCACCAATGGGCTGGTGTTCACTCGACCGGTCGACCCGGGCGACAACACCTGCGTGGACGGCCTGGAAGACTGGCTTATGGTATCTTTTACCCCGGATTACCGGCTGACCGTTCAATTCAACGACGCCGATCCGTTCGAGGTTCGCCTGGAGGACCCGTCCGGGCTGTACACCGGCGGGGGCCTCGAGTTGGTGGTGGGCCAGGCCCGGGCGACCTTCAGCTATATCATCGTCACGGCGCCGCGCTGAGCGCCGGGAGTAAGGAATGGCGACAGAGACGCTTGGCGTGCCGCGTGAGATTGCGTTTTGGGGGCCTTCCAGCTCGGGCAAGACCTGGCTGATGCAGTCGTTAGCCCGTTCGCTGCACAAGATCAACCAAGACGATCCCGAGTTCGAATATGTCCTGGCCCAACTCGATGCCCTGGCGCCAGCCAACGCCATTCAGACGCCGCAAAACCAGGCCACCTCCGACGCCTACGACAAGGTCTGGCTGTTCCAGCGGAAGGTGCGCCCGGAGTACGACACGCCCGCGCACCGCCTGAGCGCCCACAGCCACAGCATTGTCGTGCGCGACGCGCCCGGCGAACTGCTGTTGCAGGGCGTGAACAACACGGTGATGGTGCCGTTGCGCGACGCTCAGTGCGTAATCGCGGTGCTGGACCCCAGCCTGATCGACGCCGCCACCGCCACGGCCCCGGCCGCGGCTGGGGCCGCGCAGCCACAGCCGGTAGCCGCCAGCCAGGGGCTGGCCGCACTGTTCAGCGGCAGCGTGGCGCCGGCCGCTGCGCCCGCATCCGCGCCCGGCTTCGGCGGCGCCTTCCAATACACCCAGGTCCAATACACGCAAATGCTGACCAACCTGCTGCAGTTGCTGTCGGGCGCGCCCCGGCCCGACCGGCATGTGGCGGTGTGCGTGACCAAGGTGGACCAGCTCAGCGTGCAGGGGCGCGACCCCTGGCAGGTGATCGAGATCTACTTCGGCGCCGACATGCACCGCCTGCTGAAGAGCTATGCCGGCAAAATCCGCATCGAGGCCTTCTGTGTTTCGGCCGCTGGCTACCTGGATGCCTATCGCCAGCAGCCCAACTACGACCCAGGGACCCACAGCCTGCTCTCGCCTGAGCGCTGGCAGCCCTTCGCGGTGGAGACGCCGTTCTTCTGGCTGTTCAGCCACCTGGAGCGGCGGCGCTTGGCGCAGGGGGGCGGCCGCATCCCGCGCTGGTATTTCAAGCAAGAGCGGCTCCAGCGCTACATTGACTATCCCACGCGTCAATACTGAGCACGCGTGAGATGGATGTGATGACGGCAAAGCGCTACGCGCTCCCTTGTATTTCGCTGGCACAGACCGCGCTGGGAATGCCCCCATGATCCGGCCCCATGCGCCCTTCGCAGCGCGCTATGTTGACTACGGCAAGGTGTTCACACCGAACGGGGCCCTCGACTTCAGCACCCTGGCCTACTCGGACGGCGAGGTCGCCCGCTATGGGCTACAACTCTTCAACCGGGGCCTGCTTTTCCCGGAAAGCTCACCCTTCGCCAGCCAGATCGGCGCCGTATCCGCGGCGCTGCTCATGTTTGAGGGCGGCTTCCTCTTCACGCTGGTGCAGCGCCGGCGCGAGGGTGAGCTGAGCGCCCGCGGCAACGCGCGCACCGACCGATCCTTCAACCAGGTGCGCTTCGTCATTCTCACCCGCGAGATGATCGAGCAAGCCTTTGCCGCCCGGACCGGGCTGTATACCAGCCTGGCCCTGGCCGCGCGCGACCCGGCTGCCCGGGTCTGGCTGAAAGACTACACCGCCAGCGGCGAGGAGCAGGCCTGGAGCCCGCCGCTCAAGCGGGTGGACCCCAGCGCGCCCGATCCCGAGGCCGTTCGCTTCGTGGCGAACGCTCTGGTGGCCGCCGCGGTGCGTAGCGCCACCGAACCAAGCGCGCGCGGCAATACCGGGACCAATGCTACCGGGCCACAGCCCATCAGCGTGCCGCTGCCGCGGGGAGACCTGTTGGAGAATCTGCAACTGGTGGAGGCGGTGCAGTATTGGGTGCTGCCGCGCCTGGGCGTGATTTCGTTCGCGCTCGACTACGTGAGCATCCAGAACGTGCACCTGCGCCTCTTCCACTTGCCGACCGATGCGCCGGCCCCGCTGCCACCGGACCGGGTCTTTGCGCTGCGCGCGGGTCCGGGCGGCGCGCGTTTCGCCGACGACTACTACACGTCGGTGAGCGGACTGGCGCATGAGGCGCTTTACGATGCGGCGCTGCCCGGTCTGCTGGCGCTCCGGGTCACCACGGCCGAGGCCGTCAACATGTTTAAGATTGAAAAATACGGACAACCGTTTCCGGGAACAGAGGCGCTGCGTCTGCATCCGGAGCCGGCCCAGCTGGGCGAGCGGCGTTTCAACTTTCTGCGGCGCGTGCCGCGCGATGACCTGTTCGAGCTGTTGCGGCGGGCCGAACTGCCGGCTGAGCTGCGCCTGGATTTGCTGCAGGTGGCTTTCGAGGCCGCGCATGGCCTGCTGGTTCTGTATGCGCCGGTGCACCTGGCGGTGCCGCGCCCCGCCCGCGACGACGAGCGCATCCGAGCGCTGCTGCGCGCCTCGTTGGGCAAGAGCCCAGAAGTGTCGCTCGACGTATGGGCGCCGGGCGAGCAGGCCGAACTGTTTCGTGACCTGCTGTTGGCGCGCCGCGCGCCTCCGCCTGCCGGGCGCGCGTTGACCCTGGCCACCGGCCAGCCGCTGCTCGAGGCGCTGCTCCTGTGGCACCGCACGCCGGCGCTGGCGGCAGCGCTACAGGAAGTGGTCGCCCATGATCCGGCGCTGTTCGGCGAGGCCTTGGCGGTGTTGGACCAGGCCACCGACCTCAAGGGCCTGCTCTGGCTCTGGCAAAACGCTGGCCAGCGCGAGTTGAAGAACTACTGCGCCCTGCTGGAACGGGCAGTGCAGCCAGCCTGGTATGCCAAATTGGCTCGCGACGCCGAAACCTGGCGCGAGCTGCTGGCCGAGGGGCGAGCGCTGGCGCTGAATGCGCCGGCGGGCGGCCAAACCGGGACCGCCGAGGTTGGCAGCCTGCTGCGCGTCCTGCCGCGGGCCCTGGTCCCCTTCGTGTGGCAGGCCAGCTTGGCCACAGCCGAGCACGACGCCGCCTTTGCCGAATGGTGGCTCTTCAACGAAGCGCTGGCGCTGCCCGAGCAACTGCCCGCCCTTTGGGAGGCACTGCAGCGCCTGCCGGCCGAGGCCCTGCGCGCCGCCGGGCCGGAGCTCAACTACCTGCTGGGCCGGGTGACGGGATTGTCGCTGCTGCAGGCCTGCACACCGCCCGGCTACAGCGAAGCCAGCGAGGCCCTGTACGCGACAGTCCTGCGCGCCTGGCTGGCGTCCGGCTTCCGCTCGCCAGTGGGCGACCTGGCGTTGGCGAACGAAGACATCCGGTTCCTCATTGCGCACCTGCCCGAGAGCAACGACATCCTGGCGGCCATTGCGGCCTCGTCCGCCCAGGCGCCCGCCGTGCATGGGCTGCCACCGGACCAGGCGCTGCGCTGGGCCCAGGCCGCCAGCGGCGAGCGGCGCAAGCCCTATCGCCCCGCCGGCCATGACTGCCTGTTCCAGCGGCTAATCGAGCTGCCAGCGCCGAACGAGCCCTTGCTTTGGCACCTGCTGGTCGAGGACGAGGGTACGGCGGGCGGCGCCATGCCCTGGGCGAACTACGCGGCGCTGGTGACCCGCAGCCGCGCCCAGGTGGACGCGCTGCAGTTCCCGCCTCAGTCGCGACTGCGCGCCTACCTGGAGGTGGCCAACGGGTTGCAGAACCGCGATATGGCCGAGACCTTTTACCAAAACCACATCGACATCCGCCGCGTGTTTGTCCTGCTGGCCGCGCACCCCGTTCGGGCCGCGAGACCCGGCCCGTCGGGGCGAGACGGCCAGGCTGACCCGGCGAGCGCGGCGGACCTGATGGACAGCCTCTTGCCACTGACGGCGTTCCATTTGCAGGAGACCAATCCCGACCTGAAGAAGCGCGCGGCAGATTTGTTGCGCGCTGGCCTGCAGCGTCCCGACGTCACGACCCACCTGCAGGGTCTGCCAGACAACGTCCTGGCCTACTTGCGCCAGCACTTCTGCGAGGGGCACCCAGCCCTGGCGGCGGCCGGGCATTGGATCGAGGCCGAGTTGTCCCGCCGCAACAACGCCTATCACCTGAAGGCGCCCGCGAAGGCTGCGGCGCACCGACCTGGCCGGGCCAGGCCGGCCTCAGAGCCCGCTGCATCGGCCCCATCCAGGCCGCCTACGGCCGAGCCTGCAGCGACCGAGAGGCCCTCGGCGGCAGTGGCGGGGGCCGCCACCCCGCCGCCAGCTGCGCAGGCCGCGCCACTCCTGGGCGAGGTGGCGCTGCCAGGCGCCGGGCCGAAGACGCGGGATACCGCAGTCTTGCTATGGATCGCTATCGTCGTGATCCTCTTGCTCACCTGCGCCGTCTTGGTCGGCGCCATAGTCTGGATCCAGTCCCTGCCGTCGGCCAAGTCCTTCCTGGATTTCCTGTATTCGATGGGGTCATTCGGGACTCTCGGGCTTATGGCTTAGCTTCTGCAAATTTGCCACGGCCTCGTCGAGGCGATGAGACAGCGCGCGGATCACGCCCAGCGCCAGCGGCGGCTTTTCAGCCAGCAGTTCCCAGAAGTCGTCGTGGTCAATCTTGAGAGCCGTCAGGTCGGTGAGCGCCACGCAATCGGCAGAACGCGGCTGGCGCGAGATGATGCCCATCTCGCCGATGCTGCTCCTGGGATGACGCGTAGCCACCTGTCCCACACCTCGGATGACGATGCTGGCCTCGCCATCCACGATGATGTAAAGACAATCGCCCGGGTCGCCTTGCCGGATGAGCGCCTCACCTGCGTTGAAATGGATCTCCTGCGCCACGAGAGCCACCGGCGCTAAATCCTCGCTCGCAATCTGGTTAAAGAGTTCCGCGCTTTTGAGAAACAGGATGCGTTCGATGGTGGAGAGGGGCATGGGGCTTTCGGTGGGTGGCGATCAGAGATCAGTTATTGGAGATTAGAGATTGGGCGTAGCGTTGAACGAGGGGGAAACGGTTATCGGCGGCGTGGGTTTTCAGGAGGGCGGTGAAGCGCGCGGGATCAAGAAGCGTCCGGCACGCGGCCAGGGCCGTCTCGCGCAAAAGGGCATCGTCGGAGTCCAGCGCGGCCAGCACCGGCTCGGCCAGTTCGGTTTGCCTCAGCACACCGATGCGGGCAATCGCGCAAGCCCGCAGCCACACGTCAGAGCCGCCCGCCAACTCGCTCAGCCGGTCGCCCAGAGAGCGGCGCGGAAGGGCCAACCGTTTCTGGGCCACCTCCAGCGCGCGTTCGACCGGCGCTTCGACAAGGGGGAGCAATAATTCCGCGACCTGGCGCTCGGCCAGGTTGTCGAGGAACTCCAGCGCGAGCGCGCGCGTATGGCTTTGCTCCGCTCCCAATAGATGGCGCACCCGCTGAATCTGCTGGAAGGAGTCGGGATACAGCAGGTTGAGCAAATGGAAAACCCGGTCGAGCGTCAGGCTCAGGCGCACGCGGATCGCGTCCGTCATCAAAACATCCGATCCATCTGCGCCCAAATCGGCCTGCCGGACGATCCAGAGGTAACCGCTGCGCAGTTCATCGAGAAGGGCCGCACGCAGCCTGTCCTCTGCCAGGTGAACTCCCACTCCCTCCATCCGCAGCCGGGCTAACGCCTGATAGACCTCGCCCCGGATGATTTCGTCGGCGCTGTCGAAGTGCGCCAGTAACAAGTCCACGGCGGATCGGGTGCGCATACGCTGCAGGAGGCGCGGCACGTAAGGGCCGCCGACGGGGTCACTCAACACCGGCTCCAACTCCACCTCGATCCCGCCGCCACGCCCTGCGTGCGCCAGGGCTTCCACGGCCGCGAGGACAGTGGTTTTGTCGCGCAGCTTTCGGATCAGGTGCAGGAGCATATCGCGGCTGGCCAGCGCCCCCGCGGCGCGGATTGCGCTCAACCGCACCTCCCGGTGAACATCGTCTAACAGTGGGACCAGTGGGGCGTAAAACGCCGGCGCCCGGATGACGCCGATCGCGCGCGCGCCTTCCTGCCGGGCAAGCGGATCATCACTGTCTAACATCCCTTTGAGTTCCACCGTCGCACGCCGGACTCCGTCGAGGCTGCCGTGCGTGATCAGGCCGATCACTACTGCGCCCTTGACGCGCGGGTCGGCCTCCACCAGCAACGGCGTGACGCGAGGAATCGCCAATAAGCCGACCATGGCGCACAGCGCTGCCACGGCTGCTGCGCGCACGTCGGCCTCAGGCGCGCCGAGCAGGGCGCCGACAGTCTCCGCGTACCGGGCATTGCCCTGCCGCCCCAGGTACTGCAGCGCCTGGAGGCGCACCGCCGCCGAGGGATGAGCCAGGAGAGGCGCCACGTGCTGGTCCCAATTGACGGCCGGCGCTCCCGCGATCAATTGCAGCGCATTGAGCACGCGCAACTCGTCTGAATGACGGAGCGCGGCCGCCAATACCTGCACGGTGGTTTCGTCGGTAATACTGAGCGTCGTCCCGTCGAGGTCGAGGAGGCGGCGCTTCAGGCTGTCGGCCAGGGCGCGGGTGTACTGGCGGCGCGTCCATGGAAGCAAGGCCAGCCAGAGGACAGCCAACGCCAGGAGTGGAAAAGAATAGTAAAGATATTTCCAACCCGGCGCGTCTCGCACGAGCAGAAAAACCACGCCCGCCATGCCAAAGGTGACGGCGTACAGCGTCTCAAACAGTTCCTTGGCGCGTTGCTGCAACACCGGAGAGATGGGCAAATACAGCACGTTGAGGGCAGCGCTGTTGATGGTGCGCCGGAAGGCGGGATCGGCGGCGATGATGAGCGTAATCGCCAGCAACACCTGGCTGGTGAGCAGGCTCAGCCCGGCGCCCAGGGCGATGCCGAGCGGAAAGAACAGCAGAGCCGCAAAGACGCCAAAGCGGCTCATCACGCGGCCGGCGAAATAAACCTGCATGCCGAACCCGGCCAAACCCGCCCAAAACTCGAAGGCGCCCAGGTAGGCCGCCATCTCTGTCCCGCGTCCCGCGAAACTTGCTTGGAGCGCCAAATAGAACTCATATGCGGTGACGTTGATCAACAACGACACCAGGATGGTCAGGCCGCCGATGGCGAGCAGCAGTGGAGATTGGGCGATGGCGCGCAAGTCGTCCTTCAGGCTTTTGCGGCCTGGGGCGGAGGCGGCCGGCGGGCGGCGGGCGGAAGCAGCCTGGCGCCTGGTTCGCCCCAACGTCCACGCGCAAGCCATGCACACAGCCAGCGCGCCCGCCACCACCCACAACAGATTGCTCACCCCGATGACCCTGACCAGGGCTGCCAGGGACAGGCCGGCGACGATTTTGGCCAACGCGCCGCCGGAGGCGATCAGCCCGAACAGCCGCTTGGCCTCGCGCGGATCGAAGACCTCCCCGGCCAGGCTCCAGAACTGGAGGATGGCGAGGGTGTAAGCCACTTCCACAGACAAGTGGAGCGCAGCCAACACCGCGAAGCCTTTGCCAAGCGGCGTCCCCAGCAAAACCCGAAACAGCACGACACCGCCGAGCAAGAAAGCATTGGAACCGATGATCAGCCGCGTCAGGGAGAAGCGGGCGGCTAAGCGGTTATACAGCAGGAGCGAGGGGACGATAGAAATCGCCGGGAGGATGAACAGGTAAGGCGCAGCCGACGCCGGCAGTCCGCTCAAGAACAGCGTGTTCG
>Ga0209341_10002613_pt1 | contig 17060 bp, 13 predicted proteins | sample RifCSP13_2_FD_184020 | JGI IMG/M metagenome (GOLD analysis project Ga0209341, IMG submission 184020) | Soil microbial communities from Rifle, Colorado - Rifle CSP2_sed 13_2 (SPAdes) (version 2) | ecosystem: Environmental > Terrestrial > Deep subsurface > Rock core/Sediment | place: Rifle... | reverse complement strand
GGAGATAAGGCAAATATGGAGATAGCAGTCAGGCGGTTTATATCCCTGAAAAAGGCTGTCGAGCTTGAAAAGGGGTTTTCTGATCTGCGAAAGGCGATGTTTAATAAAGCGCCTCTCGCAGATGTGAAAAGACAGACAGCGGCTCTCGCAGATGAGTTGAAGAAATCGGCAAAAGAACTGGAGAGGAAGGGGGTGGGGTATTAAATTTCAAATTTCAAATTGCAAATTTCAAATTTCAAATTAAAAACTAAAGGAGGGAAAGAAATGAAACACTTAAAAGCAATAATATTAACAGCAGGGTTTCTGTTTTTATCTTATTCATCAGCCATGGCGTTGGAGACACCGATAGGGCTTCCGCAGTCACTCTATGGCATGGAAATAGCAGCGGTATATCTTCAGGCCATCGAGATGGAGCCAAAGGGGATTATGAAACCGCGGGGAGAATCGGATATCCATCTGGAGTGCGACATAAGGGCAGCAGAGAATAACCCCAATGGTTTTGCAGCAGGGGAGTGGATGCCGGACCTGAGCATAGACTACACCATTATAAAACTTGACACAAACCAGAAAATAGAGGGACATATGATGCCGATGGTGGCCAATGACGGTCCTCATTACGGCGACAATGTGAAGATGCTTGGCGCAGGAAAATATAAGGTGATATACAGGATAGACAGTCCCCTTAAAAAGGGAGAATTTGGCAGGCATACGGACAGGGAGACCGGCGTCCGGGACTGGTTCAAGCCCTTTGAAGTGGAGTGGGAGTTCAACTATTTCGGCGCGGGCAAAAAGGGCGGTTATTGACGGGCCCCCTTTTTTTGACGCTATATTGAAAATAATAATCATATTCATAGGAGGTTGTATGGGAGTGAATTTTTTTTGCCGGATAAAGGCTGTGTTTTCAGCCCTTATTCCGTTGATTATATGCTTTCCGCTCCTTGTATTCGGAGCAGAGGATGAGCTTAAGAAGCTTGAACAAAAGCTGGAGACCATAGAAAAAAGGACGGAAGATTTAGAGAAGGAGATAAGGCAGGAGCATAAACCCCTTTTAAAGGAGATAAGCGAGCATGTAACAACCATGGAGAAGGAGCTGGATACAGTTGACTATAGAACAGCCAGGATAAAGGCCCTGGGTGAGAAGGTAGAGGCCTTCAGTATCGGAGGAGACCTCTCCTTATTTCTTCAAGGTATTGGAAATAACAGCAAGGGTTATGGAGAAAAGGCCGATGCCTCATATTCAGGCGACCTCTTCCTTAGTACACCTGTAGGTCCTTATGGAAATGTATATTTCAGGGGAGCTGTAGGAGAGGGTGAAGGGATCGCCCCGCTGCTCCCGCCAACATTTTCAGGGCCTAACGCAGACCTGGGGCTCAATGAACCTAAGTTTAAATTGGTAGAGGCATGGTATTGGACAGAGTTTGCCATTCCGGATATAAGGGATAAAAGGCTGGAGCTTACTATAGGCAAGATTGACCCAGCAGGTCTTTTTGATGCGAATGCGGTAGCCAATTCTGAAACAAGCCAGTTCATTGCAGACACATTTGTGAACAACCTGGCCCTTGAATTTGGAGGCAACGCAGGTGTGTCAATAGGCTACAGATTTACCTCCATATACGACAAAGGCCTAAAAGTAGTCGGAAGGGTTGGCATGTTTGAAGGTGATGGCGATTTTAAAGATGCCCTTGACCGCCCTTTCCTCATAGCAGAATTGGATACATGGATGCCCTTCTATGGATTGAATGGGAACTATCGCATATATGGATGGGTCAATAACAATAAACATACAGAGCTTCTTGATTCAACTAAGGATAACCTCTCAAATCAGGGCTTTGGTGTAAGTCTTGACCAGCAGGTATCAAATGATGTAACCCTTTTTGCCCGCTATGGCATTCAGGATGAGGATATCTCAAAGTTTGACCGGGTCTTTACAGCAGGCGGGCAACTCATTGGAAATAGCTGGAGAAGGGCAAATGATGTTATCGGCATTGCCTACGGCGCGAGCCATGTGAGCAGCAAATATAAAGAGGCATCCCTAGGGCTTGACGGCTATGCGGCAAATGCATCATATGAGCATTATTTGGAAGCCTACTATAAATACTGGGCCAATAAGAACCTGAGTATATCCCCTGACATTCAGTATGTCATAAATCCTGGCGGGGATGAGGAAAAGGGTAATATCTTCATTTATGGGGCCAGGATGCAGGCTGCATTTTAGATTCTTTTCTATCTCATCTTGAAAATAGGCTGGCTCACCTGCTCTGACGACATCGTCTGTTTATATACACTTGGTTGCAAAACAGTAAAATCCTGCTATATTTTGGCATACAAGAAGAATAACAGAATCAAGGAGGTCATTATGAGGCGACTATTAATAGGTTTGGCTATTATTGGATTGGAGTTGATTTTTGCAGGGCAGGTTTCAGCAAATGCGAAAATTCATGAAAGCCCTGTTGAGTATAGTTCTCAGGGTGTTGTGCTAAAAGGTTACCTGGCATACGATGAGCATTTAAAAGGGAAACGGCCCGGAGTACTGGTTGTTCATGAATGGTGGGGGCATAATGAATATGCGCGCAAGCGTGCCAGAATGCTGGCGGGATTGGGGTATACAGCCCTTGCTATAGACATGTACGGCGACGGCAGGCAGGCCGGTCATCCTGATGAGGCAGGGAAATTCTCATCAGAGCTTATGAAGAATTTTGATGTTGCTCAAGCCAGATTTACCGCAGCGCTGGAATTTCTTAAACAGCAGCCCACCGTTGCTGCAGACCGCATTGCTGCTATCGGCTACTGTTTCGGCGGAGGGGTTATACTCAATATGGCGCGGCAAGGCAGCGAACTTAAGGGTGTTGTCAGCTTCCACGGCAGCCTTGCTGCAATTAAGCCTGCACAGGCTGGCAATGTGAAGGCAAAGATTCTCGTATTGCACGGCGCTGATGACAAACTTATTTCTCCTGAGCAAATTGAGGCATTCAAGCAGGAGATGAAAACAGTGAAAGCCGATTTTCAGTTTATCTCCTATCCGGGAGCCATTCACAGCTTCACGAATCCGGATGCAGACACCTATGCAAAAAAATTCAATTTGCCGCTCGGATACAATGCAGATGCTGACAGGAAGTCATGGGAGGAAATGAAAAAATTCTTCAAAACAATTTTCAATAAATAGATTATTTAGCTGGAAAACAGTATGCGGCAAGAGTCTGAATGGGGAGGGTAATGATGCATTCTGCAAGGGGCATAAAAAAAATCCTTAAAAGCGCACCGACGATTGAAGGTGCAGGCGTACACTTAAAGAGGGCGTTTGGTTACCATCAGGCGCCGCAGCTTGATCCCTTTTTGTTGCTTGATGATTTTCATTCATCACATCCCGCTGACTACCTCAGCGGTTTTCCCTGGCATCCTCATCGCGGCATTGAGACAATCACCTATATATTGCAGGGTCGGGTCGAGCATGGCGACAGTCTTGGCAATAAAGGAATAATCTCCTCCGGTGATGTGCAGTGGATGACCGCTGGGAGCGGCATTATCCATCAGGAGATGCCGAAAGGGCGTGAAGACGGTTTGATGTGGGGATTTCAACTCTGGGCCAATCTTCCCGCTTCACATAAGATGATGGAACCCCGCTATCGGGACATTAAAAGAGAGCAGATTCCTGAGATACGATTGGATACCGGTGTGAAGATCAAGCTCATTTGCGGTAACATCAATAATGTCCGGGGGCCGGTACAAGATATCGTCATTGACCCCGAGTATCTCGATGTGACAATGCCGTCGAAAACTGAATTTACGCATCATGTTCAGGCAGGGTATACCGTATTTGCCTATGTGATAAAAGGAGAGGCGTACTTTGATTTGAACAAAGAGAGAGCCATAGGGGCTGAGAGTTTGGTAATCTTTGAAGATGGCGACGAAGTGAAGATTTCAACGGAGGAGGAAGGGGCACGATTCCTGCTTATATCCGGCAGGCCGCTGAGAGAACCTGTTGCCTGGCGTGGTCCGATTGTGATGAATACGCAGGAAGAGTTGAAGATTGCGTTTGAAGAATATGAGCGTGGAACTTTTCTCAAACATCAATAAAGCAACACTAAAGAGAATAATGGTGTTCAAATGGGGAACAACACTGCCCAATTAATTTGGACATGCGTCAGAAACTTGTTATTGGGATGTGTCCCTATTTCCTTTTTGGGGCAGTTTTTGAGCGTGAACGATCGTGAACGATAACAACGCTTTTTCTGTACGAACGAGTTATTTGGATATTACGAAAGTAAGCATATCAAAAAAGGCCTGAAAAATCCTTAAGTTTTTGAATTGGTGATTTCAAGTGAAAATGCTATACTGTCAAACGAGCAAGGTACATGGATCTAACCACTATTATAGGATTCATCGGCGGGACATTAACAACCATATCGTTCCTTCCTCAAGTCATCAAAACATGGAAGACAAGGTCAACCCATGATTTTTCCTTTATCATGGTTTTTTTGCTTTGTACCGGCATCTTCATATGGATAATTTATGGTTTTCTGATTCATTCCCTGCCTGTTATTCTTGCCAATATGGTGTCGTTCATTCTGATATTTATTATTTTGCTTTTCAAACTGAAATACAAATAAAAAGGATACATCTCTTGAAACTCCCTTTATTCCTCATCCTCTGTCTTTATCTTCTGAAAGAACTCTTTGAATACGCAGTCCTTTATCTAAACCTCAGACACATGAAGAGGGCAGGTTCATTTGTTCCAAAAGAGTTCGAGGGAAAAATAGATGACCAGCTTCTTAAAAAGATGCAGGACTATGAAGCGGATAAGTCCTATTTCAGCATCATTGCCTCATTATTCGGAAATGTAGTGGCGATTATCTTCTTTTTCGGAGGGCTTCTCAATATTTACAATTCCTACATTGCATCGCTCAATCTCTCGTTTCTCGTTTCAGGATGGCTCTTTTTTCTCCTCCTTTCCTACGGCGAGCAGATCATCTCCATACCCTTTAGCCTTTACAGCACCTTTAAGATAGAAAATAAATACGGCTTCAATACCATGACCGCAAGGCTCTGGATCGCTGATTTCGTTAAATCGCTCATTATTTCTACAACCCTTTATTCTTTTCTCCTCTTTGCCGCGCTCTTTCTCATTCAGTGGAGCCCAAAGACCTGGTGGTTCTGGGTATGGTCTTTTATCCTATTATACAGCCTCTTTATCATGTTCATATCCCCTTACGTTATTGAGCCGCTCTTTAACAAATTTACCCCGGTAGATGACGAGTCGCTCAGACAAAGGATTGCCGCCCTGGTGGAAAAGGTCGGAATTCATGCGAAGAGAATCTTTAAGATGGACGCATCAAAGAGGAGCAAGCACACGAACGCCTATTTTACCGGTATTGGAAGGACAAAGAGGATTGTCTTGTATGACACCCTTTTACAGGGGATGAATCATGATGAGATTATTACGGTCCTTGCGCATGAGACAGGGCACTGGAAAAAGAAGCATATCCTGAAGATGATGCTTGCAGTCCAACTCTTTTCCCTGATAGCCTTGTATGTCTCTTTTCAGATAATCCAGAGCGATTTTCTTTTGAGGCTTTTTAATATCAGCGCGCCGTCCCTCTTTCCAAAGTTCTTGATCCTCGGATTTCTTGCAGGCATCATTTCCCTGCCCTTACAGCCGATCGTGAATTGGATTTCAAGAAAACACGAATGGCAGGCAGACAGGATTTCCTATGAATTGACCAGCGATGCCGAGAGCATGATAAGCTCCCTGATAAAACTCTCCAAAGAAAACCTCGCCAATCTCTATCCTCATCCTTTGTACGTTTTCCTCTATTATTCCCACCCGCCGATGCTGGAGAGGGTAGGGTATATAAGGGAGTTTAGAAGGGTGTGAAATATGAAATACGGGGACTGTCCCTTCCCTCCTGTTTCCCCGCAGACAGTATTTTGAGTTTTTCTATGGTGTCCATGGGATTCCCGGCAACAGAAAAATATTCTTGTTTCTGACGATGGGGAGGATTATATCATAGACTATGAATTTAATGATACTTCATTGCAATTTATTCATACGTGTGATAAACAGGAAAACAAATACTAACTTGTAGATTCTATTCGAGAGAGACATATATGGATCCGGCACCACAGACATACGTCGATTTGGTTAAGGTAATACTCGACTTCATCGGACAGCATTTATGGTCGCTGATTGCGTTGGTTTTCCTCATAATCTGCCGGAAGTCGATTGCCAACCTTGTTGAGCGAATAACCAAACTAAATTTTTCATGGGGTTCCGCTTCCGGCGGCGTTGAGGCTGCTGCGCCAATTCCCACACCCGAGGCAAGTCAACGAAGCGAAACAGTATCCACGGCATCGCAACCGAGTAGCTCCGCCCCAGAACTCCCAGAGCTGAAGGAAAAAGAAGAGGCGCAGGAATGGTTCTCAGAAATGCACAAAGCATTTATTGACGGTAAGATTGAGAAGGCAAAACAAGTGTTTGAAGCAAACCAGAGAGAGGAACATGACGCTAACCGACGACATTCAAATGAAGCCGTATTTCTATTTTTTCTATACACCAAAGGGAATGATGCAACAGCGTTGTCGAGACTTGAGGCACTGCATGCCCGTAGCGCAAATGACAAACAACGAAATGACTCCATATTTTGGCTGTTATGGAGTTATGAGGTGTCAAAAAACCACGACAAGGCTGAAAGGCTTTTGCAGAGTACCATATCGATGGTCACGGACGAAGCCGAGAAAACGTCACACATTATAGATTTAGCCAACGTATATAAAAGCAAGGGCGAGCCTGATCGGGGCATTGAATGTCTAGAATGCCAACTTCAGGAAGTAACTAACCCCGAACAAAGAGTGTCTCTGTACCAAGCATTGTCGAATCTCGAAAAGGAACAAGGGAATGAAGAGATAGCAGCAATTGCCCTGGAAAAAGCAATCGAACTATCTCCTGGAGACCGAGACAAGCTATTTGACGCGGCATACGCACAGAGCAAAGTAAATCTGCGGCTACTTTCTGTGAGCAACTACGGAACCTTATTGAATCTAAGTCCTAGACACGCCGCTGCTTTAAACAACATGGGAGTATGCGCCAGTGAGTTTAAGCTGACAGGGAAGCCGGTATCAATGTACCGACGCTCGATGGAAGAAGGATATACGCTGGCTATGGCGAACATAGCGAATTTGTTCATGAGCAGTGGGTTTTGGGAGGAGGCGAAACAAATACTGGATAAGGCCCGCGTTGCCGAAAGTCCTCACGAAAATGTCGGCAATGCACTTTATCGATTGCAATCCCTTCAAGACGATGAAGATAAGCGATGGACGACGCTGACGAAGAAGGCAGATGAATTTCAGCGTCGTGTGCGCGAATATGGCGGCGCATGTTTCGATAGATCTTTTTCGTCCTTTAACTGTGGTGGAGTCTGGTACACCAAGCGAGGGGCAGAAGTAATCATCGAACTATCTGGCCAGGAGGTCAAGGGTAAATGGGTAGAGCAGCTCACCATGGGACTTCGAGATAGTTCCATTGAGTATAAGGTTTCTATCTCGGGTATCAGGCGTAATCGCTCAGTTGCCCTCACCTACCGTCGACGGCCAGAAAGCGAACGGCCGCCAACCTTGCTTGGAGGATCTCTTGACAAAAGTGTGAAGTGTTACTCATACTTCTCCCTCGACAAGCAACTATGGGAGATATTTTCCAGTGAGTTGGATGAAGAATTAACGTTGACTCTCCAGCGAAACCCACCGAAATAGGAAATTAAATAGGAAATTAGGGACAGCGACCGTTTTGGAAAAATAAGGAAGACACTTTCTCACAGTTCTACTTGATGAGTCAATAATCCCAAAGTTTTATTGAATTTCTACCCCTTGTTTCAGGATTTCTTTTACAAAGGGATTGTCTTCGGTAAAATCTTCCGGCCGAAAAGGGTGCGGTTCAATCCGAAAATCTACTCCTCAGTCCACACTACACCGCTATCTTTAATTCTATCTCATCATATTTAACCGTTAATATAGACTCTCTCCGCCCTTCCTTCTTGTCTACCAGTCCAACCTGCTCTAAATATTTCACATCATCGGCTACATTTTTGACATCTCTTTTGGCCGTCCTTGCCAGTTTATTTATGGACTCCGGCTTTTGGGTTTTGATGATGTGTAAGAGTTCAAGTCTTTTGGGAGTCAAGACCTTCCTGAATGCCTCAAGACTGGTGAAATAAACCCCTGTTTGTTTTTTTACCTTCTTTCCTCTCTCTATTGCCTCACCTGTCTTTACAAAATCATCTAAAACTTCTTTTACGCTTTTTATCCCTATCTTAACCTTTTTAATCTTCATAATTTACCTTCCTTGTATTTTTCTACGTCTTTATAGAAAAAGAGGGGGACATTTCCCCTATTTCTTTGCCTTGCTACGTTTTTAGAATAAAATGTTACTCTGACCCGATCTGGTTTGTTGTGCACGTCCTAAGTCCGGTTCTGGAAAATCTATTTCTTAAAAATAGCACTCAGGAATCTCTTTAGCTCTTCCCATGACTTTTTGTCAGCATCGGCATTGTATCCCAAAGCAAGGTTGAATTTTTTGGCATAGGTATCTGCATCCGGATTGGTAAAGCTGTGGAGCTAAAGGGGACAACTGTCCCCTTTAGCTCCTTTAGCTTAAGCTTTGCGATCTTTTGAACGATCCTTCGCCACCAGCATGTAGATAGACGGTACGACAAAGAGGGTGAACAGGGTGCCAATCGCCATGCCTCCGACCAACACCAGACCGATCGAATTCCGCGCTGCTGCGCCGGCACCGCTGACCAAGGTAAGGGGAAAGTGGCCGGCGATGGTAGCAGCAGTGGTCATGAGTATTGGGCGCAGGCGGGTAAGGGCTGCTTCCCGAACTGCGGCGAGCTTGTCAAGACCGCGCTCCTGGGCCTTATTGGCAAATTCTACGATCAGGATGCTGTTCTTCGACACCAGTCCCACCAGTGTCACCAACCCGACCTGTGAGTAGATATTTAGCGTGGTGGTCCAGCCGTCGGTCCAGAAAGGGACATTTGGATTGGGCATCTTCAGAAAGGTAAATATCAGCGCGCCGAACATCGCCAGCGGCACTGATCCGGTGAGGATGACGAAGGGGTCCCGGAAGCTGTTGAACTGCGCTGCAAGGACCAAAAAGATCAGGATCACCGCCAGCGCGAAGGCTGGTAGAAACCGGTTCCCTTCTGTACGCAACTGGCGGGACTCACCGGTATAGTTAAGCACATAGCCTTTAGGGAGGATCTTCGCTGCTTCGTCTTCGAGATAGCGCAGCGCCTCATCGAGCGGCCGGACCGAAACCCCGCTGATCTTCACTGCATTGAGCTGCTGGAAACGGTTGAGTGAACGCGGCACAGTCGAGTTGCGGATAGTGGCGACGGTCGACAGCGGCACCAGCTCGCCACTGGGACCGCTAACGTAAATCTGCTGAAGCTGGCCCGGGTTGAGGCGGTCAACACGCTGGATCTGAGGGATCACCTTGTAGCTGCGACCGGCGATATCAAAACGGTTGACGAAGTTGCCGCCGACCATGGCCCCAAGATCGTTTGATACCTGCTGCAGGCTCAGACCCAAAGCAGCGACCCGGTCGCGGTCAATAACAAACTCCGCCTGAGGCTGGTCGATCTTGACATCAATAACCGGCGGAAAGGCAAACATCCCGCTCTGCATTGCCTTAAACTGGATCTGCTCGGCCAACTGCAGGATCTGCTGCGGTTCGGCGGTCGAGGCGATAATAAACTCAACCGGGTAGTCACCGCCCCCCGGCAATGCAGGCGGGGTCACCGGGAAGATGCGGATTGCGGGAATCGCAAACAGTTTCTGCTGTACCTCCGGAAGGATCTGGAATATGGTTCGTTCCCGCTCGTCCCAGGGCTTGGTCACCATGCCTCCAAAACCAGCGCTGGGGAAGGTAATCTGAAAAGTGAAATCAGTCTCCGGCACACTCAGAAAGGCGCGATTGACCGCTGCAGTATACTGGCTCGTCTGGTCGAGGGTTGCATTGGCAGCAGCATCAACGATACCGAAGATGACCCCCTGATCCTCCATGGGAGCAAGTTCCACCGGGGACATTATGAACATGGGAATCGCCAGCAGACCGATCACCACCCATACCAGATAGACCGCTGGTCTGCTGTGCAGACTGACATCGAGGATCCGGCCGTAAAAGTTGCGCAGACGTCCGAAGTCACGGGTGATGCGGCCGGCAAGTCCTCGTTCTCCGATCCCCGGCTTCATGAGGCGGGAACACATCATCGGCGAAAGGGTCAGTGCGACGATGCCGGAAATGGTTACCGCACCTGCAAGGGTAAATGCGAATTCACGGAATAGCGCACCGGTCAGGCCGCCTTGCAGGCCGATCGGTGCATAAACCGCTGCCAGGGTGATAGTCATAGCGACCAACGGTCCAATAAGTTCGCGAGCGCCAATTATAGCCGCGTCAAAAGGGGTTCCCCCCTCCCTGAGATGCCGTTCAACATTCTCAACGACCACGATAGCATCATCGACCACCAGCCCTACCGAGAGGACGACAGCAAGCAGTGTCAGCAGGTTGATAGTAAAGCCAAAGACCTGCATCAGAAAGACTGCGCCGATCAGTGACAGCGGGATCGCAATGACAGGGATAAAGGCTGAACGCAGCGAACCGAGGAAGAGAAAGATAACGATCACCACGATCAGCAGGGTTTCACTCAGCGTTATAATGACCTCCTTAATAGCATTGTCGATATAGGCAGTGGCGTCATAGGCAATCCGTGCGTGCATCCCTCCCGGCAAGTCCTTCTGGATCGCTTCCATTTCAATGCGGACACGTTTGATGACATCAAGCGAGTTGGCATTGGGGAGAGGCCATATACCCATAAACACGGCGGTCTGGCCGGAAAAGCGAACCTCGGCGTCATAATCCTCAGCCCCCAGTGCGACCTCAGCGATATCCTCCAGCCGCACTATCGCACCGTCCTGTTCGCGGATCACCAGGCGTTTGAATTCCCCGACACTTGTAAGGTTTGTGTCGGCTGTGAGATTGACCTGGATCAGAGACCCTTTGGTGCGGCCGAGCGCAGAAAGCACGTTATTGGCGGAGAGAGACTGTCTCACCTGAACCGGGCTGATATTGAGGGCAGCCATCCTCTCCGGTTTAAGCCAGATGCGCATGGCAAAGGTCCGCGCTCCGAGAATATCGGCCCGCTGCACTCCCTCAAGGGCCGAAAGACGCGGCTGGACCACCCGTACCAGGTAATCGGTAATTTCGTTCTGGGCTAGGATATCAGAGGTGAAACTGAGGTAGGCCGAGGCAAAGCGGCTGTCCGCTGATTCGACGTTAATGGTTGGCACCTCAGCCTCAGGCGGCAGGTCGCGGCGTACCTGGTCGACCTTGGAGCTTATCTCGGACAGGGCCTTGATAGCATCGTAGTTCAGTTTCAGCCGCACATTGATTGTCGACAGGCCCTGGCTGCTCTGTGACTCGATATAGTCGATCCCGTCAGCAGCAGCAATAGCCCGTTCCAGGGGTGTAGTAATGAAGCCTCGCACCAGTTCGGCACTGGCACCGACATAGCCAGTAGTTACGGTGACTGCAGCATTCTCGCTTTGCGGGTACTGACGCACATTGAGTGTGCGGATCGCCTGCAGACCGGCAATGATAATCAGCAGGTTGATGACCATCGCCAGCACAGGGCGGCGGATAAAGAGGTCGGTGAACGTCATCTCGTCAGTTATTCTCCGGCTGTGGGTTCAGCTTGAACTCAGGGGTCAGGCTGTTGTCAACCACCACCGTCTGCCCATTACGCAGCTTGAAGACCCCGGTGCTGACCACACTTTCGCCTGCGCTTAACCCGGAGAGTACGCTTACAAAGTCGCCGCGTTTCTCACCAAGACGTATGAACTGCTGGCGCAATGCAAGATACTTTTTACCATCTTCTGTCTGTTTCTCCTCTATAATGAAGACCGAATCGCCAAAGGGCGCATAGAGGACAGCGGTGGTCGGGATCGAAAGTACAGTTTGCAATTTCGGAAGCACCACTTCGACACTGACAAACATACCCGGACGAAGCAGTTCCTCCGCATTCTGCAGCGTCGCCTGCACACCGATCGACCGGGTAGCAGCGTTTACCTGCGGATTGATTGCAGTGATCTTACCGGTCGACTGCTGGTCAGGAAGACCATCGGCAGTCACCCGTACAGGCAAGTCCTGACGGACCTGATTCAGATACTGCTGCGGCAGTTGGAAATCGACATAGATCGGGCTGAGTGTCTGCAGTGAGACTATCGCATCTCCTTCCCGAAGGCTCTGTCCCAGATTGATTTGCCGGATCCCGAGCCGGCCGCTGAACGGTGCACGGACCGTTTTCTTAGCGATCTGGCTGCGCAGGTTGTCTACCGCAGCCTGCGCCTGCTGGAAGTTGGCCTGGGCAGTATCGAGCTGTGACTGGGAGATCATCTCCTCGGCAATCAGTGATTTTGCGCGAGACAGATTACGGCTCGAAAGCGTTAAGGACGCTTCAGCGCCCGGAAGCTGGGCTTCCTCCGAGGAAGTATCCTGACGCAGCAGCAAATCCCCTTTCTTAACTCTGGAACCGGGAGTAAAGACAATTTCCACTACTTTCCCCGGCAGTTCCGTGGCGATAGTGACTCCCTGCACTGCTGTTAAGCTCCCTATGGAGGGAAGTACATTTTCCCAGGAGACGGATATGACCTTGGCAGTGGTGACCGGTTCTGGAGGCTGGACGAACTGGCTGCTGGCCTCGATCATCTTGTCGATCTGCAGCGCCTTGATCCCGCTGAGAACAGCGATCAGCAGTACCAGGCCAATCAGGATAAGAAAGATTCTCTTTTTCATCGATTCCTAATCATCCCATTTAACGGCAAGCTCACTGATGAGTGCCACTGCAAGGCACGAGAAAGGAGAAAGACAGTTTGCAGACTGAAAACATCGTCAGCCTAAAAAGCGTCCTGTGGCACTCGTTCAACCCCAGCGCGTTGTTTAAAATTTCAGGGACACTTTCCGCTTTTCTTTCAGTCCTTTCTGCCCGTCTTCTTGTAGCTTTCTATAAAACCTGCAATCCCTGAGATAAACGTTGAAGAACCCCGCAGCAAGCTGCGGGGATTCTCCTCGGTAAGGAATTTTATTATTGACATAGCCCGCCTTGACCCCGCTCCTTGGAACGGGGATTGCGGCGACCATTCCGTTAAATATCAGTCAGGTTTCTTTTCGGTATGTCATAAAACTCATGAGAAGGAAGCAGGAAGCTTCCCATATTTTTTCTCACGAGTTGTATCTTGCTAAGAATTATTGCTCATGTCTGAAATACAGTCAAGGGCAATTTAGGCATAGCTCCTTGAAAATCCTATGTTTAAAATTGCAAAACTATGTTGAGTGTGATATTTTTTTCAGACTATGAGACATTTGTCTCAATTTAAAAGGATGGTCTGATAAGGATAAGATTTTATGGGCAATCATAATATGGAAGTCATCATTGGTCTTGTACAGACAGCGGTTACTGATAACATCCCGGAAAATATTCGCAAAACAGTTGGGCTGGTAAGGAAGGCAGCGGAACAGGGCGCACAGATAATTTGTCTTCAGGAGCTGTTCAACACCATCTACTTTCCACAGTATGAAAAGTATGGCGCTGAGAGATTCGCAGAGTCGATTCCTGGCGATACGATAAACATCTTCTCAAAACTGGCCAAAGAGCTCGGCATTGTAATTATAGTCCCCATATTTGAGAAGGCCTTAAACAATAAATATTACAATTCTGCTGTAACAATAGGTGCAGACGGCAGCATCCTCGGTGTATATCGCAAGATACATATACCCTTTGACCCATTCTTTTATGAAAAGAATTATTTTAGAGATGGCGACCTTGGTTATCAGGTCTATAAAATTCCGATTAATCGGAATAAAACAAGGTTTGCTTCCATAGGCGTTCTTATCTGTTATGACCAGTGGTTCCCTGAGGCTGCGAGGATAAATACGCTCATGGGCGCTGATATAATATTCTATTCAACCGCCATAGGCTGGATAAAGGGGCACAGTTCACAGGATGGCGACTGGCACAATGCATGGGAGACTGTCCAGCGGGGACATGCCATAGCAAACGGGGTTCATGTTGCGGCTGTGAACAGGGTTGGCGAGGAAGATAGGATGAAGTTCTGGGGAGGCTCATTTGTCTCAGATGCCTTTGGCAAGGTGATAAAAAAGGCGAGCCTTGAAGATGAAGAGGTATTGGTTGTAAAGGCAGACTTAAACATGAATAAGATGATACGTGAGGGATGGGGCTTTCTTGATAACAGAAGGCCAGATACATACCCGCCTATCTGCAAGGCCCCAAAATAACCTCAATCCAGCAATAATTCTGAAGATGATTAATATTACCAAAGAAGTAAATATTGAAAATGTGGAAATATGAATCCAAGGATTCAGGAAATAACATGACAGGATTAAACCCCACCACAACACCCCTAAAACTCGGCTACTACATGCCTGCTGAATGGGAAAAACATGATGCTATCTGGCTCTCATGGCCGCATGACCCTATAACCTTTCCTGACAGGGTAGAAAAGGTAGAAAAGATTTACGGCGAAATAATCAAGTCCATCATGGGCAACGAAAAGGTGAACCTGTTTGTAAAAGACAGCGCAATGAGAGAGAGGGCTCAGGGGATTTTAAGACAGAGCGGGGTCAATCCTGATGAGATTGTATTTCATGTTTACGACTATGCGGATGTATGGTTCAGAGACTACGGCCCCATCTTTCTCTTAAACAAAAAAACCAAAGGCCTTGCCATGACCCACTGGATATTCAATGCATGGGGAGGAAAGTATGAGACACTCATGAAGGATACGAATATCCCTGATTTTATAAATGAGAGAATGAAAATCCCCTGTTTTAAACCCGGAATCGTCCTTGAAGGAGGCTCCATAGATGTAAATGGGAAAGGGACACTCCTAACGACAGAACAGTGTCTGCTCAATAAAAACAGAAACCCCCATCTTACAAGAGAAGACATAGAAGCCTATCTTAAGGAATACCTTGGAGTAACGCACATTATCTGGCTGAAGAATGGCATAGAAGGGGATGATACAGACGGCCATATTGACGACATTGCAAGGTTTGTGAACCCCTCAACCATACTCTGCGCCTATGAAGAAAATAAGAATGACGAAAATTACTCTATACTCCATGAGAACTATGAGATACTGCTCAATGCAAAAGACCAGAACGGAGACAGGCTGAATATAATTAAGCTGCCCATGCCCGGATTTGTTGGAGATGAAGAAGGAAGACTTCCTGTGAGCTATGCAAACTTCTATATTGGCAATAAGGTAGTCCTGGTTCCAATATTTGGACATGAAAATGATATGAAGGCTATGGAGATTATACAGGGCCAGTTCCCTGGCCGCAGGGCTGTGGGAATCAACTGCTCAGACCTTGTTTATGGCCTTGGCACACTCCACTGTATTAGCCAACAGCAACCTGCACTTTGATTTACTCGGGGTCAGAATAACAGAGAGAGGAATTTTCAGGTGAAGATCGTTGACTCAGCTACAATGAGATGGCTCGATGAAAAAGCCATAAAGCGATATGGCATACCCGGGCTTGTGCTTATGGAGAACGCAGGCAGAGGTGTTGCTGAAATTATTGAAAGGAATTTTGGCAGCCTTACGGGAGGGGGCAAGCCCCTCCCCTACGAAGGCAAAAGAGTCTCTATATTTGCAGGCAAGGGTAATAATGGCGGCGACGGGTTTGTTGTGGCAAGGCATTTGCTCAATAAGGGTTTTAAGGTATGTGTCTATCTTCTTGCAAGGCCACAGGATGTAAAGGGTGATGCAAAGGTAAATTTGAATATATGGCAGAAAATGAATGGAGAAACAGTATCAATTGTATCAAAGAAATCTCTTGAAAGGCATAGAGTGAATATAAGGCATGCTCATTTGATTGTAGATGCTATTTTTGGTACAGGGCTTTCAGCAGATGTAAAAGGGATTCAGAGGGATGTGATAGAATTTATAAATAGACTCAACAAACTGGTTGTGGCAGTTGATATTCCATCTGGCCTAAATGCCTCAAATGGAAAGGTTCTGGGTAGTTGCGTGAAGGCAACAATAACAGCAACAATGGCAATCCCGAAGATTGGTTTATTGATATATCCCGGTATGGATTATGCTGGAAAGGTGGAGGTTGTTGATATTGGAATGCCGAAAGAGTTTTTAAAAGATGAAAAAATTCTGTGGGAGCTTCTTGATTTCGAGGGCATCAAAAGGCTTATCAAGCCGAGGCATGGAAATACCCATAAGGGGAGTTTCGGCCATGTATTTGTGCTTGCAGGCTCTGTGGGTAAATCTGGCGCTGCTGCAATGACATCTATGGGCGCATTGAGGACAGGGGCTGGCCTTGTTACTCTTGGTATTCCAGAAAGTCTGAATCCCATTATGGCGAGAAAACTTACAGAGGTTATGACATTACCGCTTGCTGAATCAAGAGCAGGTGTGTGTGGGTATGAGGCTTTTGATGAGATAATGAAATTTATTAGGGATAAAGAGGTGGTTGTCCTCGGCCCTGGACTTACAGCAGAAGAACCTGTAAAGAAGCTTGTGTTAAAGCTTATCGTGGCATCTAAAATACCCCTTGTCATTGATGCAGATGGTATAAATTGTTTGGCTGGCAATGTGAATGTTTTAAAATACGCTAAAGCGCCGATTGTTATTACACCACATCCCGGTGAGATGGCAAGGCTAATTGGTTTAACTACAAAGGATGTTCAGGCAGACAGGCTCGGAATAGCATCAAGATTTGCAAAAGAGAATAAGGTTATTGTTGTGTTGAAGGGCGCAAGGACTGTTATTGCAGAGCCATCCGGCAAAATTTTTATAAACCCCACAGGAAATCCTGGCATGGCAACAGCAGGGACGGGCGATGTGCTATCCGGCATGATAGGCGGTTTTATAGCACAGGGATACAGCCCGCTTGATGCTGCGACTATAGCGGTCTATATGCACGGGCTGGCAGGGGATGAGGTTGCAAAGAAGAAAGGGCAGGTTGGAATGATTGC
>Ga0209341_10002608_pt1 | contig 17067 bp, 19 predicted proteins | sample RifCSP13_2_FD_184020 | JGI IMG/M metagenome (GOLD analysis project Ga0209341, IMG submission 184020) | Soil microbial communities from Rifle, Colorado - Rifle CSP2_sed 13_2 (SPAdes) (version 2) | ecosystem: Environmental > Terrestrial > Deep subsurface > Rock core/Sediment | place: Rifle... | reverse complement strand
GGAAAGACCCAACTCGGGTCTCCGACTTCGGCGTCGATGTAGCCATCGAGTGAGAGGGAGGTCGCGTACACAAGTTTGCGCATATGGTCCACCTTGGAATGGGAGATCCGTCAGGCTGCCTAACGGACAGAGCTAAGCTGCCCGGCCGGTTCGGGCGGCGGGCCAGCAGGGCGAAGGCAGATTCCAGGGCTTGGTTTCCTTGACTCCTGGACCTCGCGCACCAATTTGGACCATCACAGGACCGGTAAAGGCACCCCCAACTATCCATCACCCCACGCCCCGAGTCAAGCAGAAGAGCGCACTGAAGCTGACCCGGCAGGCCGGGTCAGCTTCAGCGAGTTGATCGGCGGCAGAACCTAGGACTTCGAATGTGAGATCCCCGGCCGACGGGCGACGTGCCATCTTTGAGATCGGCCTAAAGACCTCGTGGAGCCGGAGGGTGACAGGTCCCTGGCAGGCCGCCATGGTGGAAAGTGGCGCGGAAGCTGCGGGTTCGAGCCAACGGCACCCACCGCGGGCGGGCAACGCGTTGCAGGGAAAGGACTTGGGAGGAAGTTTGAGCTTGAAGCCATCTGGGAGGCCGAACGGCCTCGAGATGAGCCGCCCGGCCAGCCAAGGCTAGTATCGCGCCAAACTCAACTCCTGGCTGGCCGGGTCGGCTCCATCGAGTTGTTAGGCGGCTGGTAAGGGTTGGTGAGGAACCCCACCTAGCCGATGAGCTTGGTTTTGTACTCCTTCGAGGCAAGCTCGATGCGGAAGTCCTTGTGGGGCACATCATTGACCAGGAGGAATGCGTCCTCGAACTCGCGCCCCATCGAGCGGACCCTGACCTTGACCAGGTACCGGCCCCTCTTGAGTTTCCAGTCCGGATGCTTCCAGTTGTACAAGTAACTTTCGTTGTTCCATCCATAGCATTCGCGTTCACCGAGCATTCGGGATGCGACATCTAAGTCCGCTGACTCGCCGGTTGGTATCTCGACGGTATTCTTGACCCCGGTGAGCATGAGAACAACCTTGTTGTCTTGCCTGATCTGGCGGACTACTGGCTCCGGCGTGCCGGTCCATCTGGCGACCATTTCTCTGTCGAAGACCTTGTGGCCGTCAAGATGATGGAAGGTGATCCAAGCGGCGCAGGAGTGAGCGATGTCGGCATCGTAGAACAGCGAAACTGGGAACGGCGTCTTTGCGTTCTCGATGCGGACATGGAGAAACGTTGTGGTCGGCCTCTTGAGAGGATCCGACTTGTCGATCGTGCCGGCGGTGCTTACGGCCATCTTCAATCGAGGCCGTCGTTGACGGTCAAACCAGAGGACGAGACCTACGCCGAGGATTGAGGCAAGGAGGCTAATGCAGAAGCTGGTGATGATGGTGTCCCAGGTCATGTTCCACCCCCGTGTGAGAGCCCTTGGTTTCTGGCCAGACGCCTAACGGCGTCGAGATGAGCCGCCTGGCCAGCCCAGGACTAGTATCGCGCTAAAGCCAAACACTGGGCTGGCCAGGTCGGCTCCATCGAGTTGTTAGGCGGCGGAACAGCAAACAGTCACTGAGTGAGACTGGGTCACATATTGAACGCCCATTCACCATGGCGCATTATTGGCTCTGATCTTCCGCTTTCTGTGAGAGCGTCAACGTCCATCTCGTCGGAGCCGACCATAAAGTCGACATGGTCCTTGCTTGCATTGCCACCTGCCGAAGCGAACTCGTCGTCCGTCATCTGCTGTGCGCCCCTAAGGCTGAACTTGTAGGCAGCTCCCAACGCCAGGTGGCTCGCGGCATTCTCGTCGTAAAGGACATTGTGAAGAACGACACCTGATCTGGAGATGGGTGAACTTGCTGGGACGAGTGCGACTTCTCCGAGGCGGGATGTTCCCTCGTCTGTCTTTATGAGTTCGCCAAGGCGCGACTCGCCCTTCTCGGCCGAATAGTCAATGAGCTTCCCCTCGCTGAAAGTGAGTCGGAAGCCATCGATCGTGCTGCCAGCGTAGCTGAGTGGCCTTGTCGCGCGGACGGTGCCATTCACCCGGTCCTTATGCGGCAGGGTGAAGACCTCCTCGGTGGGGATGTTCGGAATGAATAGGGCTCCGCTCTTCGTCTGCATCTGCCCACCGTGCCACATGTGACCTGCTGGCAATCCAACAGTCAAGTCGGTGCCGGGCCCCCTGAACGCCAAGGAGCGGTATTGTCTTGCGGTGAGGAAGTCGGCCCTGGCGCTCAGCTCGCTCCCAAGGCTCTGCCAGGTAGCGACGGGATCTGACTCGTCTGCGCGACAGAGGTGCAGAATGAGTTTCCAGTGCTCGCGTTCTCGGCGCGAAGTGGGCAAATTGGGGAAGATCTTCGCGGCCCATGAGGGGATTGGGGGAGACGCGACACACCAGTTGACGGTGTTTCGCTCGATGTGGTCGGCGACGGGACGATTGGATTCGAGTATCGCGTGCAAGTTGGCTGAAACGAGACTAGCGTCGATCTTGTGTAGGAGGTCGGGATCGCTGGCAAACAACATGAGAAACGCGTCACCCTGTTCAAGGAACTCCAGGCGTGCGTTGACCGGCCAGGCTGGATGCTCCTTGGCATCATCGGCTGCTGCCTCCCGGAACCTAAGGAGACGTAGCTGAGGATCGTCCCAGATTACGTCCACCAGGCGGGCCCCGGCTCGGTATGCGGCTGTGGCAACAAGACGGACAAATGGCGCAAGGTGGAGGTCCACGCCGTAGAGTTGGCCTCCGGTAACGAGCAGGCGTTGTCGCGGCTGCAACCTGAGACCGGCTCTTACGATGAGGTCGGCATACCGAGCTTTGTTCTGGAGGAGTTGGTATGTCACTGCGCCTCCTTGAGCACTAGGGCGCGACGGAATGGCCTTTGGGTTCGGAGACAGGCCTGTCCGCCGCCTAACGGCCTCGAGATGAGCCGCCCGGCCAGCCCACGACTAGTTTCGCACGAAAGCCAAAGACCGGGCTGGCCGGGTCGGCTCCATCGAGTTGTTAGGCGCCCGGCTTCCGCTTCTTGAGCTTCTTTGACCGCGAGGTGGGGCGAGGGGCCTTGGGGCGCAGCTTGGGATGTCCTGGGCCAACCTTGTTGCTACCAGCTTCGAATCCCTTCACTGATTCATGCAATCTCATTGTCGTGTTCCAGCTTCGGATGGTCATTAACTTGTACTCGGGTGTCGCGAGGACTCTATTCAGTCGGCTCTTGGTACGTAGAGAGCTGAGCCGTTGCGAGTAGATCACACCATTGCCGGGCCATACCTTGTCGACTCCTTCCTTGGGACTGAACGCGGACATGGCCTGAGTGGAATCAATGCCGATCAGAAAGATCGCATCGCTGTGATACTTCCTGGGCTGCTCACCAAAGCCTCTGGGCTTGCTATCGATTACAGCGCGAAGCTGATCGGGGGTCAGGACCAAGGCTCTGACAAGGTCGCTATCAAGCTGGAACCGAATGGGCAGAGCGCTTTCAATGCGACTCCTGGTCTGATCCGGGCTTTGATGTGACTTGAGAATCACATTACCGCTAGCAATGAAGGTTGAAACGCTGGAGTACCCCAGTTCCTCCAGGCATCGCTTCAATAGTGTCATGGGTATTGTGTTCTTGCCGCCGACATTTATCCCGCGCAGAAGTACTACATAGGTGTGCATTGAGGCCAATCATATAGGATGTGGACGCTTCGGAAGGCTCAACAAGGGTATGGCTCAGTCGGGGCCTCCAAAGCTGGCTGATGGCACGGATCATTGCGCGGGCGCCTAACGGCCTCGAGATGAGCCGCCCGGCCAGCCAAAGCTAGTATCGCGCTAAACCCAAACCTTCGGCTGGCCGGGTCGGCTCTATCGAGTTGTTAGGCGGCCCCTCCGAACGCGGATCGGCGATGGTTCCTAACGAGCACGGTGAAAAGTGGTAAGGGAGTTATCAGAGATCGTGTCTGTGGAGGGGTCGTACGTAAGGGTATCGTCGAGGAAGTAGAGTATGGTGCTGCCGGCAGGAAGACACCACCAGACCAGCGAGAGAGCTACTGAGTTGTCACCATCTAGAACGCCGAGTCCCTGCATCTTCGCAGGCCCGCCGCACCATTGACCGGTACGGTCATCGGTTCCGCGGATTGTGAAGACTTGGCCCCCGGAGCGGCTCTCCTCGACAATCGAAAGAGTCATATTGCTTTGGTCGAAGGTATCCGTCCCTTTCCAGTTCCCTCGAAATGGATGGCGTGACGACGCAGTTGCGGGGATGGCGGCCGCAAGCAGCAATGCAATCGAAAGTGCGACGGCGAAAAGCCTGAAGTGTTTCATTGCGCGCACCTCCAAGATGCGAGGCAAGCCGCGGATCGGAGTCCGTGCAGGAGGAGGGGCCTCCCTACATTGCCTGGAGCGCCAGGATCTGATGTGAGTCGGCACGGACGCCACCGCGGCCCGGGCTAAACTCATTGTCGCGCAAATGGCACCAGAGTGGATGAGGGGATTTGCTCCTGATAACGCGAAGGTACAGCGAATTGGACAAACCCGGGTCGCAATGTGCAAATCGGCTGCCCTGCGGTGGGAGGGGCCGCCTAACGGCCTCGAGATGAGCCGCCCGGCCAGCCAAGCCCAGTATCGCGCGGAAACTGACAACTGGCTGGCCGGGTCGGCTCCATCGAGTTGTTAGGCGTCCGGGTTTGACCGCTAACTAACACCTGCCGCAGCAAGAAGGCGTGCCCAGTCACGGTGGAGGAGCAGAATGCGGGACTTGTCATCCGCGGATAGCGGGACACAGTGAGCTACGTTGTTGCGTGCCATATAGACCTCTTCCATCTTGACGTTGAACCAGTCGAGCTTGACGACAATGGGTTGGAAGTTGGGCCAATTTGATGGATCGATGATGATCTTCCGAAGATCGTCGAAGTTCGAGTAGTCGAGAGGTCGGGGGCCACGCTTCTCGCGGTATGGGTACTGCGTTTCCCTGCTCATGGTCCGGTTGACAGTATTCCTCACTCCAGCGGGGACGCGCGTGTCCCACCAATTGGCGCCGGAAGGCGAAAGCACCTTCTCAACGAGGCTTCGGATAGAGTTCTCGAGCTCGAAGAGGGCTGGATACATGTCACCTGCGACTGCTGATGCACCTTGAGAGGCGGTCAATGAAACAAGTGGGTAGCTCGCCTTTGGCGTTGAACGTGGCGCAGATCGGGCCTTTCGCTTTGGCATTGGCTTTGGCTGGGCTGGACGCCCGTATGGGGCGGATGGCCTCGGAACCAAAGCCCGAACGCGATCGACAGTTGCCAGCTGCAAGTATTTGGCGATGTCGAGGCCTTCCAGGTGGGCGATAACGTACACGGCCTCTTCCGTTGACATGGGGCCGTAGGTATCCTTGATTCGTCTGGCGCGCTGGCTTAGGGCCTGGCGTGTGACGCCCAGGCGGGACAGCAACTCCTTCCGGAGCATCCGGTCGACCATGAGGAGCTACCTAGTGATCCTGGCCCTCACTTCTTGGTCTTCCGCGACGGCTTCTTAGTTTTCTTGCGGGGAGTGGCCTTCTTCTTCGCCTCCGCAAGCCTGACGTTCACTGCCTTAGGTGTGCTGTCGAAGACGGCAGCTATCTCCGAGGCAGTTAGACCGAGGCGCTTGAGGATTGGTGCGCCCTGGGCGACGGTCATGCCCTTGGCGATGATGTATGCATTGAGGTTAAGGAGGACTGCTAGCTTGCTGTTGAGTGCCGCGAGATCATCGTCTGACTTGGCCATCCTGTCGTACTCCTATGGGGGGAGTCATGAAGCGAAGTGGTGCCGCTAGGACCTGTGACGTGACGGCTTCTTCTCCGGCGATAGCAGCCTGCTAATGGTGCTCTGGTTGATCCCGAGGGCGGTGGCCACCTTGTCCTGGGGCAGGCCCCCATTGATGAGAGCGATGATTATAAGCCGCTTGATGTCCTGCAGTTCCTTCAGAACGGGGTCTTCGCCTGAGGGCATGTGTCCCCCTTCCTCGTCTGGAGCGCGGAGAAACTGCTCGGAATGATACGCGGAGTCGCTCTGATAGGCAACACCACGGAGGAGGCGGTCCCGGACGCCTAACGGCCTCGAGATGAGCCGCCCGGCCAGCCAAGGCCAGTATCGCGCTGAACTCAACAACCGGCTGGCCGGGTCGGCTCCATCGAGTTGTTGGGCGGCACGCAGCCGATGCCATAGATTGAAGGGATTGACTCGTGAACTGCCGATGGTCATGAAGCGAATACATCTGCCCAGCGCTTGTACGCGGCTTGATATTGGGACTTACTCGGGGCATTGAAGTAGTATGCCATTTTGCCGCCTTCCTCATGCCAGACCTGGACTTGCCCTATCATGGGAAACTCGACCTCAGAGGGAATGCCCTCAGTGGGGACACTTAACAGCACTTGAATGCTGTCAGTCTTCGATCGTCCTCTGATGAAGTCAGCGACACTGTGCCTGACACCGTCTTGCCAAAGCCAAGCCAGGTCTCTGGATTGGGCTACCCAGTGTGCAGCGCCATAGGTGCCATGGGAGTAGCCCCCGACTAGGATGAAGACGGATTTCTCCTGGTGATACGGATTGGGAGCGCGGATGACATAGGCATAGTCCTGGAGCAGTCGGCCATCGTCGGCGTAGATAGGCTGGCGAACCACTCTCCCTTCTTTGTTCCTCAAGCCCTTGAAGTCGTGCTCGGGATGTTCATGGTCGCGGCCGTACAGCGGCGGTTCGAGAGCGGCAAGAATACAGCGAGTAGTCAGGTTACTCTTCCCACCTCCAATGAGGACGACTGTCCCGTTCCATTCGTCTTCATAGGAGATGGGCCTCTCAGGACTTCGGTGGAACTTGATCTCAGCCTTAGGATAGTGACGCCTCAAGAGGGCAGCAATTTCACCAAAGGCCAAAGTATCCCCGGTGGGTACGTTAATCGTATGTTCATGGGGATCTGCCTCTGCAAGGCTGACGGCAATGATGATCTTGTCAGAAGGGTGGGCGCGCCAAAAGCTTCGGACCGGTGGGGTGATGCTTAGCCAACGCCATGCAGCACTAAGCGTTACCCCCAGTACAAAAGCGATTGTCTCGGACAACAGATTGATTAGTATGTCCATGGCCGAGTCCTTCACCTATTGTGCGAGAGCCGCTGCGAGCAATGGATTTGTGCAATGGTCGAAGAATGAAGACACACCAGCCCCCAGCGTCGCGGGCGCAGTATCATTGCCGCCCAACGGCGTCGAGATGAGCCGCCCGGCCAGCCAAGGCTAGTATCGCGCTAAACGAAAGATCTGGCTGGCCGGGTCGGCTCCATCGAGTTGTTAGGCGCTCCGGTTCACCAGGCGTTGGGTTTTCGGAATAGACCCTTGCTATCCGTCAGCTCGTCGGGGAATTGGCTGGCTCGAAGGGCACCGGCCCTGATCTGCTTCACGAAGGAGGCATGTTGGAGAAGGACTCGGCTCGGGTTCTGGTTGTGTGGATTGAGGATGCCAACTTCGAGATTCAGCTCCCGCCGAACTATCCTAATTGGCTCGAGGAGATCGGAGTCGTTGGTGATAAGCACGGCGGAGTCGAACCTTCTCAGATAGGCATCGTGCATGAGATGGGTAGCGAGGTTGACATCCGAGCCCTTCTCCTCGGTTTTGGTGACCTTAACGAACTTGGGCGCTCCCGGAGGCGGGTCCGCCAGGAGCATCATGACATCATGAGAGAGGAAGGAGCCGTACACGATTTCAAGTCCTGGTAGGGTACGCAGGGCTCTGAGGTAGATCTGCTGACGAGAGGGTTTCTGAGGGTCGTCCTTTCGAGCGCTTACCCGGGCTGTGAAGTACTTCACTGCGTCGATGGAATGCCCGGGCAGAAGCAACTCGGAGAGGCGGCGAATGTTGAGCCACTTGTACGGAGTGCCCCGAACAGCCCCGTAGTAGAGGTTGAATCCGTCCACGTACACGTGGGTGCGATCAGCCATGCGGGGGACCTATAGCAGAAGCCGTACTCTTGCGAGTACGGCTTCGCGGCTAAGCCCCGAGGGGCCTAGCGGGATAGCCAGATTATAGGGCAGATCGCGGCCTGGGTCAAACGCCGGAGCGCCTAACGGCCTCGAGATGAGCCGCCCGGCCAGCACTTCGATACTAGCACTGGACCCGATTCGCCGCAGCTGGCCGGGTCGGCTCCATCGAGTTGTTGGGCGGCGGGCTATGCGGCACTGATGGCTTCCGGCTGAGCGTGTTCTTGCATGAAGGCGAGGGTGCGGGCGATTATGTGTCGTGAACGCCTGTTGGCGTCGGTTACATCGAATCCATGATGGCCTTCTGCGTGGTTAAGGATTTCGACATTCCAATTCACCGTGAAGGCTCGCAGGGCAAAGTCGTCAATGGTCTGATTGAGGACGGGATTATCGAGCCCCGCGCGGGCTACTAGGATAGGGCAGTGACGTGTGTTGGCGGCTAGATAGGTAATGGGCGAGTAGCGTTCGAGGGTCTTGGCGTCCAATGCCTCAGCCAGCGAAGGCATTTGGCGGGCGTCAAGGTACGCATAGTAGGCCGCGATGCACCGGACATAGGTGGGTTGGTCGCGTAGTATGGGTGCGAGGTGCGGTCCACCTCCGGAACACGCCCATATACAGAGGCGTTCTGGATCAAGAGAGAAGTCTGCTGCTTTGGTGCGGACGAAGTCGACCGTGGTCAGAACGTCGTCGACCGATTGCCCGAGCAATCTCGGGGCGAAATAGCGGTGATTGAAAGTGAAGCCGACGAAGCCGGAGGTGGCAGCGAGGGCGCCCCAGCCCCGGTATTGTCCGGACCCCTTAATGTTGAGGTCGCGTGGAATGGGGCCACCATGGATGAAGAGGACGCCGGGAAGGGGGCCTGGAGATGGGGGGGAGGCTGGCGCATAAGCATCGAGTAACAATGTTGTTCCGTCTGGGCCGTGATAGGGGACGTCGTGATGAACGTGGACCTGATCCACATTCGGTAGGGTGTAGACCACCTGACGCAAATGAAGGGGCACTTCATCAGCCATGTGCGCCTCCTGAGAAATGTGTCTCTCTGGCTCAGGCTGGGAGGGACGAGGGTCCCTGCTATGGAAGGATGATGCCCGCCGCCCAACGGCCTCGAGATGAGCCGCCCGGCCAGCCAAGGGTAGTATCGCGCCAAACCCAACACTCGGCTGGCCGGGTCGGCTCCATCGAGTTGTTAGGCGTCTTCGGCCAACGCCATAGGAATCGCAATGGCTTTCGCGTCGGGATCTTCAGAGGTTGGCCAGGTCCTTCAGAGCTGTGGTGAGCTTGTCTGCCGACTGCTGGACATCGATGATGTACTTCTGGTTATTGAAGCCCTTGAAGACCCGCTGTATGTGGTGAAACTGCTCCCATTTGTCAGCCGGCGAGAGCGTTGAGTCCGTAAGGAGGGCTGTCTGGTTCGGCGCAATGACGCGGATGAAGTCCTGATGGAAAGAGCCGCCGCTGACCATCGGCTGAGAAACCATCAATGCGGCGTTGGCCTGGGGCCAGTCGCGGCGCTGTTCATCGAGTTCATCATGAAGCGCCCTGGCAACAGCGTCGTCGAAGTGCCTCCTGTACTTGACCTCGACAAGGAACGCTGTGGTCATATCGAGGTCGACGACGAGAAGGTCGGGAAGGCGCCTCAACTGGAGCGGGAGATTCAGGTCTATGTACTGCTGGAGATCGAGGTGTTTGACTTCGTCAAACAGCTCCTCGATGCCGAGGCGAGTGACCCTGTAGCCCCCACGTTCGAAAAGTGCCATCAGAAGGGTCTGGGTGACGCGGCCCTTGATCAAGTTGACGAAGTCAATGGGCATGTACTCAGCCTTTTCGACAGCCTGTGGTGGCGAAGACGCCTAACGGCCTCGAGATGAGCCGCCCGGCCAGCCAAGGCTAGTATCGCGCCAAACTCAACACCCGGCTGGCCGGGTCGGCTCCATCGAGTTGTTAGGCGCCCACAACGTGTACAGGTTCATTTGATAAGGGACTCAATCCGGCGCAGATGCCTCTCGTAGTCGGCGCGGACCTTGGTTGCGGGCCTTTGGAGCCTGGCGTCCGGGACCACGGCTAGCCAGCTTCTGAAGGCGGCAACGATGGGGCGTGCGATCCTGTCGAGGGCGTATCTCTGATTGCTGCGGAGGCGCGGCATCGGCTTGGTTGTGAGGTGCATCAGCCTCTTGTTGATCTTGTCACGTTCTCGCTTCACGGGGCGGGGAAGCCGTGGCTTGTACGGCTTGGGTTTGTGGTCGTGGAAGTAGTCTAGGGCGATGATGTCGTCGGGCTTGGCATTCCTGGCCATGAAGAAATCGATGAGCGCCCGTCCTCGGACGAGAAGGGAGTCAAGGGCGGCGTTGCCTGGTTCGGTTCCGCGCTTGTGGAGATATATGTCGATCGAAGCGGCGAAGGAGTGGATGTCGAACTCCAGATAGTCGGACGCCTTCCTCAGGATAGCGTCCTTGTGGACGACGGTTCTACGCTTGGGAGGGGGTTTCTTCTTGGCCATGTGTGGAAGGCAATTCCATGTGGGCGCCTAACGGCCTCGAGATGAGCCGCCCGGCCGGCCAAGGCTAGTATCGCGCCAAACGTAACCTCCGGCTGGCCGGGTCGGCTCCATCGAGTTGTTAGGCAGCCTTCGTATTTACTGACCGTACATGAGTGAGACTTCGAGTGAGCCTTCGGGATTGTGAATTGGGATGTCTTCATCGCCGTAGTTCGGTCGGAGCAAGAGGCGCCCCGGCCGATCTGCAAAGAATCTAGAGAATTCCCCGACCAGGAAAGGGAGGCCCTGTTCGCCGATCTTTCCGATGAGGGAGTACTTGGGGTCATTGGGGAGAGGCTCGTGACAGTCAGGGTCGCCACAGATCCAGGGGTCGGGACCGCCCGAGGCGTTATGCCAGACGCCGGGCGGATCTTCGAACCATCGACCTTTCGTCACGGTGAGGGTGACTTCTTCTCCCTGCGCCAGGGAGACCCCGGTGTCCTGCCAGCCACGGTCTGCGAAGACACTCAGGGTGCGGTCTGGCTCGCGGCTGTCGATGCTGACCGTGAGAGTGCAAGCTGCCAGAGCGGTGGAAGCCAGAAGGCAGCTTGCCAAGACCGAGGGCCTGGAGGGGATAGTGAACATAGGGGAGAGCTCCTCTCTGGAACGCGCGAAGGCTGCCTAACGGCGTCGAGATGAGCCGCCCGGCCAGCCCAAGCTAGTATCGCGCCAAACGTAACCTCCGGCTGGCCGGGTCGGCTCCATCGAGTTGTTAGGCAGCGCCATGGAAGGGTTGGGAGTGAGGTCCTGGTGTGGTTGCGGATCTCCTTAGGGCGGCGACTGCAATGACAATCCAGGATGAGGCAAGGTAGTAGATGGAGGAGCCGGAGCCGAAGGTCAGAATGGTGTTCGTGAATCCCCGAAGAGGTGTTGTCCTGAGCCATGAAGGGCCAGGAAGCAGAAATGCAATGTACTCGACGACGACAAACAGGCCAGCTAACAGGTAGGCGACGGCGACAACTTGGGATGTCTGTAGGCGGAACAGGAGAAGCCAGGCTAGGCCGAGGATCCCGGTCACAACCAATAAAGGGACAATGGCGGAGAAGAGAATGAAGGGAGGGAAGTCGAAGGTTTCGCCAGCGTACTTGTGAAGTCGGTTGACGATCTCATCGAGTGCATTTGCCATGAGGAAGGAGACGGGGATTGCAGCGGCCGCAAGGAGGCTGGGGGATTTCAGACCGAGGTAGGAGGGATTGTTGGCGTCGGACATTTGGCCTCCTAGGTGCGCTGCCTAACGGCCTCGAGATGAGCCGCCCGGCCAGCCAACGCAAGTATCGCGCCAACCGTAACCTCAGGCTGGCCGGGTCGGCTCCATCGAGTTGTTAGGCAGCGGGAAGATCACTTCACAGTGATCCAGACGGGTTCAGGGAAGAAACACATCCCTCGGGGAAGCTCCTGGAACACCCGAGTGTCACCTCCTACGGCAGGGACGGCGGCGAGCGTCTCTGCTTGCGTGAATTCCCCGTATGAAAACAAGATCGAAGATGAGTCGGGGGACCACTTGACGGTGCGTATGAAGCCGTCGTGCAGCGGCCGGGGAGTCGCTTCTGGGCTGTCGAAGACAAATAGCCCGTTGGTTTCGTCGTGTCCGCGGAGAGCAAGCGAGCTGAGATCTGGCGCAGGGAAGATCGTCCATTGTCCTTCTAGGAGCGGAACAAGCTCCCCGGCCGACGTTACTCCAAACAGCCCACCTTCTTCGCTTGCGGCGACGAATGGATAAAGACTTGAAGGCCAATAGGCAACATCGAACAAGGGGAAGTCAGCGATCATGGAACTCTCGCCGGTACTGGATTGAAGCATGTACAAGCCTGCGGGTGGAGACCCTTCGATGTCGCCGAAACTACCAAGGAGGAAGCGGGAGCCAGTAGCGTCGAACGCAAGGGCGCCGAATGGATCCGCCCAGACTGAGAGCCTGCGTCCGGTATCCAGATCCAGGATGGCGAGATCGTATGAGCCGATTCCGTTTGCGCCCTCATTGACGAGGAAACGGCGGTCTGTCAGCCATCCGCGGTCGAACGGGCCTCCGAATGGAAAGCTCATGGTAGCGGAGCCGTCTGCGCGGACCGCGTGGTTTGTCAGGGATGAGCCCATGCCGGCCGACGTTGCGCTTCCGTGCATTATCCATTCCCCATCGGGGGACCAGACGATCTTCACGATCTCCTCGCGGCCGGTCGTGAGGCGACGGAGTGTGCCGGTCGTCGTGTCATAGGTGTAGACGTCGGACGAAGGGCCATCCATCGCGCCGGAGAAGGCGAGATATCTGCTGTCAGGAGACCACGCGACAGTTGTTATCCCGGCTAAGAGTGCGTCGATGAGGCCGGATGCGATCTCTTCGATTGATGCGGCCTCCTGCCCGGGAGAGGGATCATTTGCGTAAGAGATTGCGGCGTTGTCAATGTCGTCGAGGGTGTGCGAGTTGAAAAGGGGGGTTGACGATACAACGGTGCCGCCTGCTGTGGTGGCGATGTGTAGGGTAAGGTCGAATTCGTCAGCAGGCTGGAGCCACGTGGGGCCTCCCGTAAAGTAGACGAAGAATCGGCCATTTGGAGACACGCCGGTCTCGGCTTCGGGATCGGGTAGGCGAGCCTTTGGAGGGACAGGAAGGAGGCGCACCGTCACGCCCTGGGTGGACTTGATGGCAAGGTATCTGGATTCTGGCTGGTCAACGAAGTAGGCAACGTACATGCCAGGATCGAGGGGAGCTATCTGGGAGGAGTCGGGGTTGGAAAGCTCTGGGTACTGGCACTTGAACGGGGCGGACGTGGGGGCTTCAGGAATTGCGGTCGCCGTGAGACGGCGAGGAGGCATTTCGTCGAAGATTGGGGGCTCTTGGGGCTGTCCTGTGGGCACCGGAGTGTCACTTGGGTGTGGGGATACTGAACAGGACGCGACAAAAGCGACCAACAGCATAGTGGAGGTGTGGAGGAGAGTGAGGGTGCGGGCCATTGTGCCCTCCAGCAGTTCTGCGCCCAGTAGGTGCGCGGGCGGTTCTCGCTTCCGCTGCCTAACGGCCTCGAGATGAGCCGCCCGGCCAGCCAGGGCTAGTATTCGCGCAAAAGCCAAACGCCGGGCTGGCCGGGTCGGCTCCATCGAGTTGTTGGGCCGCCCGATATTTGGAAAGAAACACATCGCTTTAGGCTACAACGCCCGCCATTCATCAGCATGTGGAATGTCGGACGTTAGAGCAGTGCAACTAACCTAGCTGGCGCTTTTCGACATACTAGACTTCCCTGCCGTGAAGAAGCCAACGGCTATTAAGGCCTGGATCAATGCGATCAGCCAGGAAAACTTGTGGCCTGATAAGTCGCTAAACTGACCAAATTGGCCAATTAGGCTTACTACGGCCCACAGGGCAAACAGCAAGGTGTACCCCAGGACGAGCGCGTCACGCGTTTTCGAGGCCTCTGCGTTCCGAACCAACCAGGCGATAACGCCAAGCGACAGCATGCACACAGCACCTATCATCATCCCGAAAGTCCCAAAGGCGTTAGTGGTGCCGAGCGCAGGTAATACTGTAGCCAGGAATGTGCCGATGGCTATCAAGATCAACGAAATCGCAGCGATGGTGAACATAACATTCAGTTTCATTTGGTATCCTCCTTGTGTGGCTTGTGTGCGCCTCTCGGCGAGGCACATAATCCGTTGACAGTATTGGATTGGGAGAGATAAGGCGTTTGATTGATAGGCATCCTCCTTTTCTCCTTTTGATCGACTCGACCAGAATCCGTTGACACACGACTGCGAGTGCGAGGGGCGGCCCAACGGCCTTGAGATGAGCCGCCCGGCCAGCTCTTCGATACTACATCAAACCCGATTCGCCGCAGCTGGCCGGGTCGGCTCCATCGAGTTGTTAGGCGGAGCGGGTGTTTCTGCTGGAGGTGGCTGGGCGGCTTCAGTTGCTGCATACCCCTTCTAGGGCAGACGTCGTTGGAGCCCGCGCGTGAACGTGTCACGGAGACGAAGCTAACCGGGCGAGAAAGGGCGGGGGATGGCACTACCCCTTGAGTACTGGGTACCGAAGGTGTGTAACGCCAACGCCCGGGATCACCGTCGGATTGCCAAGGACGACCGGCGTGCCGGTGAGGCGGTCGAAGAGTGGAATTCCGGAGCCAAGAAGAACCGCCACGAGGTCGACGTGGATTTCGTCGAGGAGCTCAGCGTTCAGGCATTGCTGGATGGTGTCGGCGCCGTGGACCCCAACGGACTTCCCGGCAGCTGCGGTTTTGGCTTGGTTCACGGCGCTTTCGATGCCATCGGTTACGAAGTGAACAGTCGAGTTGGGTCGCGGCCATCCGGCGGGGATTTGGTGGGTCACCACGAATGCGGGGCCCCAGGCGTGGTTTCCACCCCAACCCTCGGCCTTCTCGAACGTGCGCCGACCGGTGAGCATGGCGCCCAGTCCGGAGATAAGACCGCGCAGGTGCTCGGCGCTCGCCTGGGAGACCTTGAAGGTCATGGGGTCCGACCCTCCGGTGGAGATTTCGACGCCCCCCGAGCTGAAGTACCAGTCGAACACTTCGGCCACGCCATCGTTGTGGTCCGCAACGAAGCCGTCGAGCGACATGGACATGATTGCGACAACCTTCGACATTGCGTGCTCCCATGCGCGAACGCTGTCCTGCCGGGCCGCTCCGCCTAACGGCCTCGAGCTGAGCCGCCCGGCCAGCCAAGGCTAGTATCGCACATTCCGTAACCTCTGGCTGGCCGGGTCGGCTCCATCGAGTTGTTAGGCATCGCCAAGGTGCTTCTTTTTCCGTAAGGCGAGCGCTGGGTTGAGGCAGACATCTGACTTCGCGGAGCGTTCACAGATACTTCCTGTCAAGTTCTGCGAAGAAGGCCTTGGAGAGGCCCACGAAGTCCGCTTCGGTCAACTTGACTTGGTCACCCGGCCTAAGCTTGAGGACGGACGTTTCCGGGGGCAGTGTAAGGGAGGAGATTGCAGAGCTTGGCCAGCCTGGTAGCTTGTCGACCTGCAACTTGCCATTGTTTAGGAGGATCGAGTTGCATAGCACGCGGACTTCGTTCAGAGGATTGCCGTCCTTGCCCTCGATCCCGGGCAGACGATGGACGAACATGTGATCCAGAAGGAGGACCTGATCGTTGAAGAAGCGGACCTCGAACTCTTTGGAGGGTGCGTTGCCGACCTGCTTTCGGTACGCGCGTAGGTCGGCGGCGACCCGCGCCCGGCAGGCATCGATGTAGCGTTTGGTGTACTTCTTCATTCCAAGCATTAGGCTAAATGACTGCTTATGTACGCGGACGTGGTCACTTTGGGCGGACCTTCTCGGCGATGCCTAACGGCCTCGAGATGAGCCGCCCGGCCAGCCAAGGCTAGTATCGCATGAAATGGCTAACCCAGGCTGGCCGGGTCGGCTCCATCGAGTTGTTAGGCAGCGCCGTGAAAATCCTATGGCTCGGTCTGTGAAAGTCCCAGACGTGCGGGAAGCAATGCGGCAAAGGCCCGTTCGTATTGAGGAAGGGTTTCCTCCTTGAACACTTGGGACACAATGGCTTTGCACAGGGCAATGACAATCCTGCAGTATGCATCGGCCGCGCGCTGGACTTCGTTGGCGTCCAGGGGGGTGGGGTGGAGGGGACAAGTCTTCTGCTCAAGTTGTGGTGTGCCGTCTGGGCCTAGTGAAAGCGCGAAGATGCCTTGATCGTGAATCATTATGTTCCTGATTGTGGGGTAGTGCTCAAGTGCGGCCTCAGCGCCCGGGCTCAGCTGGATTGGTAGCCCGAAGGCCCGCTTGAGGAAACCAACCCTCGCGGGGAATGACAAGTACCCCAATTCGCGTGTGCGTTTGCTGGCCGCTGTCTCAATGATTTTGGTTCTGTCCTCCGCCTCGAGGATTGTCGAGAATGGTACTTGGTGATCCTTGCCAACGGCGGCGGGGTACAGAAGAAGGAGGAACTTCGTAGTGTCGGAAAGGAATGTGTCCAATAGGGTCGTGGCGTAGACGAGGTGTGAAATGATGGTTACGTACGCGAAGGCGTCGTAGTGTGCGTATGGAATCTGCAGTAGGAGCCGAAGGGCCTCCGTAGGCGGTTCCGCCTCGGGCAGCTGTGTGTCGGGGTCATGGAGTAGGGTGAGGGCGACAGACAGAGTTTCGAATGTGAGCTTTGATCGGAACACTCTGAGGAAACCGAGTGTAAACGAAGAGAGTATCCCGAAGTAGGCGTCGGATAGCTTCTTGCGTTGCTCTGGGTCCATTTCGTGCCCCTTGGCGCTGCCTAACGGCCTCGAGATGAGCCGCCCGGCCAGCCAAGGCTAGTATCGCGCCGAACGCGACACCCGGCTGGCCGGGTCGGCTCCATCGAGTTGTTCGGCAGCCCATCCACTTGGGCCGCGGCGACTACTTGGAAGTTCTTGGCAGGAGAAAGGAGCCCCGCGGGGCCTGGCGCGGAGAGGAATCAAACCTCGGCCACAGCGCGGAAGCGGTGTTTTCTTCTGGTGTACGGTGCGAGATATGCAAGTCAAAGCGCGGCTTGCGCACGGCGTGATTGAGATGGGCTGGAGCATTGAGCTGGACAATGAGTGGCTGCCGAACGGCCTCGAGATGAGCCGCCCGGCCAGCCGTAGCTAGTATCGCG
>Ga0209341_10002607_pt1 | contig 17067 bp, 14 predicted proteins | sample RifCSP13_2_FD_184020 | JGI IMG/M metagenome (GOLD analysis project Ga0209341, IMG submission 184020) | Soil microbial communities from Rifle, Colorado - Rifle CSP2_sed 13_2 (SPAdes) (version 2) | ecosystem: Environmental > Terrestrial > Deep subsurface > Rock core/Sediment | place: Rifle... | reverse complement strand
CCAGCATTTCGAAGTCCAGCAGGGCGTTTTCCTGGCTGGCTACCTGGCGGCTGGCATGACCCAGACGGGCAAGGTCGGCGTCCTGGGTGGGATGCGGGTCCCGCCGGTCACCGATTATATGGATGGCTTTGCCCTGGGCGTCGCTTACTTCAACCAGCAAAAAGCTGCCCAGGTGCAGGTGCTGGGCTGGGATCCGGTTAAACAGAACGGCGCGCTCACTGGCGACTTCGCAGACATGGATAAGTACAAGGAATTGGGCGGGGCCTTGATCGACCAGGGCGCCGACATCCTCATGCCGGTCGGCCCGCCAGGCAACGGCGCGCTGGAGGCCGCCATGGAGCGCGGCGGCGTGTATATCATCGGGGTGGATCGAGACTGGTATGATTCCTCTCCGGATTACCGAGACCTGCTGCTGACCTCGGTGCTGAAGAACTTCGACGTGCTCACCTTCATGGCTATCGAGGGGATGGTCCAGGGGAAATTCGGCGGCGGGACGGAATATGGTACGCTGGAAAACAGCGGGGTGGGCCTGGCGCCATTCCACGCCCTGGAGGGCAGGGTGCCGGCCGAGTTGAAGGTTGAGCTCGAGCAGGTCAAGGCCAAAATCATCGCCGGAGAAATCCGTACCTCCCCCGGCGAACAACTCCCGCCGACGCCCCCGCCGACTGCAACCGCCGCGACCCAGGAATTTCCCGCACCGGACCTGGCCTCCATCGCTGGCCGTCCGCCGGACTTCGCCGATGATTTCACAGAACAAAGACCGGAGTGGGAGTTGAATGGCAGCAAGATCGAAGGTGGGCTGGTCCTGACTGCTGTGGATAGCCAGGGGACGTCCGCCGGAGGCTCACATCTTGACGCCTATGACTTTGTCCTGGAATTTGACTTTCAGCGTTTCTCGAAGGATTGCATAGGGTGTTCGCTGGTGATCTCCTTCCGAGGAAGCGATGCGAGCATGTATAACCTCGATCTTTCCTTATCACCCGGGGATTTGCGTTGGACGGTAGTTAAATATATTAAGGAACTTGATTCCAAAGAAGAGCTGGGCGGAGCTGCGCTCACCGCGATCGACCCGACGGCCTCCCACCATCTGCGGCTGGTAGCGATCGGAGAGGAGTTTTGGCTCTATTTGGACCAGGCGCCGCTAGCCTATTTTCAAGAGGCCGCAAATGGCAGATCGATTTGGTTTAGTTCGGACAATACAGATGGGACCTCCTGGATCATGATCGACAATTTGAAGTTCTGGATGGTGACACCGACCAACGCCCCACCAGCGACACCGACATACACTTCTCCACCGACATATACTCCAACACTTACTTATACTCGAATTCCCACACGAACTCCGATCTTAACACCAGTTGCCGGCGCCACCCGGGTCTCACCAGTAGACGGCATGGTGATGATCTATGTCCCGGCGGGCGAGTTCCTTATGGGCAAGGGAGAAAACGAAGCGGCAGATGACGACGAGAAACCCCAACACCGCGTCTACCTGGACTCCTACTGGATCGACCGCACGGAAGTCACCAATGCCATGTATGCGCTTTGCGTGCATGCTGGGGTCTGCCAATCACCGATTTCGACGAGTTCAGACACTCGTGAAAGCTACTTTGGGAATCCCCAATTCGATGCCTACCCCGTGATCTTCGTGAGCTGGGATGACGCCAAAGCTTACTGCACATGGGCGGGGCGCAGGCTGCCAACTGAGGCGGAATGGGAGAAAGCGGCGCGCTGGGACCCACTTGCTGGTAGTGCGCGCCGTTTCCCTTGGGGTGATGAGATCAGGTATTGTGAACATGCAAATTGTACTACTTGTGTGGGAGATACAAATGAGGTCGGTAGCTATTCGGCTGGGGCTAGCGCTTATGGTGCGTTGGACATGGCGGGTAACGTATGGGAATGGGTGGCAGATTGGTATGATGGGGATTACTATTCTGCCTACTCGCTGGATGGTTGGCCAGCCAACCCCATGGGACCTTCTGTTGGGTGGTATAGGGTGCTACGGGGCGGTTCCTGGTACTCCTATAGTGGTTGGGACCTCCGTGCTGGGAACCGCGTCCAGGGGAATGGTACTAACAGCAAAACTGGTTTCCGTTGCGCTTACACTCCTTGAGAGGAGCAGTCAGTGGTCAGCAGTAGCCTTCAGCACTCAGCTTTCAGTGATCGACTTTTACGTTATGCGCACAACATTTCACATTAAAAATGGGTCATTCAATGCACCCCAAGCTTAAACACCTGTATTCCTCCCCAGGATTACTCATCTCGCTCCTCTGCATGGCGCGTGGCAGAGTCGCCTGGATAAAGAACCTGGCCAGGGATTATTCCTATAACGCCCATTATGTGGTGGACTAGAATCATGCGACAGAACACCTGGCCATTAACAATAGCACCCCAGAAGCTATGCGTTGGCTCAAACCGTTAGAAATACCCCTCTTTCAGGGTCATGCCGATCACATTGCTCAAATGATAATCGATACCTCCGCGGACTTCGCCGATGATTTCACTGACCAAAGGCCGAAGTGGGGGATGGATGATGGCATCAAAATCGAGGAACGGCTGGGTCTGACTGTTGTGGATACCCAAGGGACATACACAGGCAGCTCACATCTTAACGCCTACGACTTTGTCCTGGAATTTGACTTTCAACGTCTCTCGAAGGATTGCCTTGGGTGTTCGTTATTGCTTCAGTTCCAGTCAGGAGACTCGAGCGAGTATAGACTCCATCTTTACCTATCACCCGGGGCAGTGCGTTGGACAATAACCAAAGTTATTAAGGAATCTGATTTCAAGGAAGTGTTGGGCGGAGCCACGCTCGCCGGGATCGACCCTACCGCCTCCCACCACCTGCGGCTGGTTGCGATCGGAGACAGGGTCTGGCTTTATCTGGACCAGGCGCCGCTGGCATATTTTCAAAAGATTGCCGTCACCGGCAGAGATATTTGGATCGGTTCAGGAAACTTATACGGGACATCCGGGATTATGGTCGACAATTTGAAGTTCTGGAACCTGGACCCGGCTCCGTAAAGATTTTGCCGGAATGATTCTGAACTTAATCGCCAAGGATCGCCAGACTTCGCCATGGATATCTCAACGGTTAACAATGCTTTGACTCTTAGATCGGGGTGCTGTTGATCGCCCGCGGCGATCAGATCATAGAAAATTAGCGAGCGAACCACCGCATTTATCTTTGGAAAATGATAACGGGTAGAAATATATCTGATTCCTGCTGAACGATGATGAGCGGGTTGCCATAACGGTCTCGGGTAGTGCTGAGTGTGTAGCCACCATATGTGCAACCGTTCTTGAAGGTTCTGACCTTTCCATAAACAGTTAGATGATGGACAACGTTGGGGAGTAAAGAGATTCGGACTGGACAATTGTTGGAGTCGCAAGGTATTGAAAATTCGCCAGATTCCGCCGTTACGGTAATGGCTTCACTGTTGCCCAGGTAAACAGCGATGGTCTGGAACCTTATATAAGTTGGTGAAGTCACTGGTTCAACATAAAATGGCTCTGGAGTTGCTACCGGGCAATAAGTGGGGGTCAAAGCACTGGGGGTCGCAGAAGCAGTTGATTCAACCGGGTTTGAAGGACCCGCGCTGAGGCGCGCCAGCAATGCCAGCATCCCAGAAACGAAGAGAACCGTGATGCCGAGAAGTATCCACTTGAACATGTTACACCTCCTCTGCCAAGATAAGCCGACAGTCTGTTAATCGGCTTGGCATAGCCTTGCTGGCTCAAGTCGAACAGTGCCCGCCAGGTGAATGGATTCAAGCTCAGGCCAATCTGCGCCTGGCTGCTCAAGATCGTGGCGATCAGACTAAGGACCCTCAATTTTCCAATCTGCGCGGATAGTCGGTCAATATTTCTGGGCCATCCGCCCCAACCAACACGGTGTCCTCCACCCGCACCCCCCACGGACCCAGGTACAACCCGCAGTTGCCGACCGCAATCACCACGTTGGCTGGCAGGGGCGGCGGCGCTTTCTCTCCGTGGAAGAAGGCGTGTCCCGGCGGCAGGGGAGCCTCCTCGAACTCGATGCCCACCCCGTGGATCGGCGGCCCAAAGATATGCTCGCCATGCCCGGCCTCGCAGAGTACGCTGTGGAGATGTGCTTCCAGATCGGCGATCCCGGCTCCAGCCTTGACCCTGGCGATGGTCGTCTGTTGGGCCTTAAGATAGAGGTCATAAGCCACCTGCTGTTCTGGGGTTGGCTTGCCCACACAAACCGTGCGGCAGATATCGGCGCTGTAGCCGTTGACGATCGGGTGGATATCGATCATCACCAGGTCTCCGGCTTGCAGCTTGCGCTTGGATGGAAGCCCATGAGCGATGTTGGTGCGCGGGCCGGAGCTCACATAGCTGCGCCAGAACTCCTCGGCCCCGGCCTGGCGCATGGCGTATTCGGCTTCGGCCGCCACCTGGCTCTCGCTCAAGCCCGGTTTGACCGCCTTCACAGCCGCTGCCATCCCGGCGACCGCCACTTTCGCCGCCTGGCGGATGCAGTCGATCTCCTCTGTATCTTTCACCATGCGCAGTTCCGAGAGGATATGGGTGGCGTCTACAACCTGCACCCCCTCCGGCTTGGCGTGCGGGTGGGTCATCATCGCCATCATCGACTGCGTCAGGAAGGTGTACTCCAGCCCAACCCGGCCCTCCTGGATGCTGAAGTGCTCGAAGTGGTGAGCGATGGAGTGGATCATGCCGACCTCATCCTCGAAGCCGACGATGTGATCAAAGTAGGCCAGATTGCTGACGTCCTCAACGTCTGTGGAAGGCACACCCAGGGCAATCTTTCCTTCCTGAGTGATCATCGCATAGGCGCACAGCCGCCCATCGCCGGTCAGGTAAGCCATGTTGGCCGGCTTGGTGAGCAGCAGGGCATCGATATCTGCCTTTTTCATGAGTTGGCTGCATTTTTCCAGCCGTTTTTGATAATGTTGGATGTTCATTTTGGGATCTCCTTGTATTGTACCCATCTACAGGGGTACGGGAATAGAATGAATGCCCTCCCGCGGCTCAGGGAGGGCAAGGATTTGTGCCTGATCATCATGGAATCTGTTCCTATAACCGCTCAATAGGATATTCCAAGACTACAATACAAGAAATCTGTGCACGATACAAGTGAAAATGATCACGCTTTTCAGAGGATTTCTTCCACACCCATGGCGGAGAAAACTTTGGTTAGTTGGTGTCAGGGGGGGTTTTGCCCGCCTAACACCCGAAAATTACCCTCTCAAGCTTGTGGCGATTCGTTTTTCAGACTATCAAGAAGAGCATATCCACAATAAGGGCAATGATTCCAGTCATCCTGGACCGGACGCTGGCAGTTCGGGCAGGCTTGGCTGGGAACCTGGCCAGATACCGGCGCGGACGCTGAAGCTGGCGAGGTCTCCGGAACTGAAACAATGGCAGGTTGCAGAGGGCGTCTCAGGCCGCGCACCAGGGTGAGCACCCCTAACACGATCAGGGCTAAAAGACCCAGCCAGATCAGCCCACCGGCTATCATTCGGAGCGGGGAGAAGCCGCCAAACCATAGGACGGGCACTCTCCAGTTGGGATGTATCGGCATTTCACGCCCCGGCAATCCACGCCATGGCAGGGCGCGCCCGCCATCCCAAAACTGGCCGGCGCGTCCGTCCATCATCCAACCTGCCCCACCCCACCGGCTCATGACCAGGAAGCCGATCGCCGCTAAAGCAACCACGACAACCAGACTAATCACAATCCCCAGAATCCACTTCGTTATTGTTTTCATAGGATACCTCCAGATATATTCACTACTCTAATAAGGATGATAGCACTGAGTTGTTAAGAAATTATCAAGAACCGATTAAGACATCTTGAATCGTGCCGCTTTACAAACCTAAATCTTTTCAAAATCACTTCTTAACAATTTCTGAACATGTTCTTGTTATGCTTACGGTTAGATCCAATGCGGATCAATCTTTTGACAGAACCATTCAGAAAGGAAAATAGTTATGAGTCGAAATAAGTTGATTTCTATCGTTATGCTGGGTGCGTTGGCAGTGGCAGCCGTCTTCGGAGTGGTCGCCTACCGTTCAGCCAACGCTGCAGCGCCCGCCGCCATTACGCCCATAGTTAATGGCTATGCCCATTTTGACAGAGGCATTGGCGGCTACAATAATGAAGATTTGGCCGATGCTCTGGGTGTCAGCGTCGACGCACTCAACACAGCCTACCAGAAAGCCACCGACGCTGCCTTAGATCAGGCAGTCGAAGACGGCCTGATCACGCAGGCTCAGGCCGACCAGATCCGTGACCGTGGGGCTGCTTTCCCCATGGGCGGCCGCTGGGGAGGCTGGCTGAGCCAAAATGGCATCGACTTCGACGCACTGCTGGCAGATGCCTTGGGGATTACCGTGGAGAAGCTTCAGGAGGCCTACATCCAGGCCTTTGAGGCCCGCATCGACCAGGCAGTAGCCGACGGCAACCTGACACAGGAAAAGGCTGATTTGATGAAAGGGCGACGTGCGCTCTTCTCGAGCGAAAGCTTCCGCTCTGCGATCCAGTCCGCCTTCGAGTCCGCCGTGAAGCAGGCAGTATCGGCCGGAGTGATCACCCAGGCGCAGGCCGATCTGATCTTGAAAAACGAGACCAATCTGGGTTTTCCCGGCTTTAGAGGTTTCGGCGGATTCCCCGGCTTTGGAGGCTTCGGTGAGTTTAACGGCCCCCACGGATTTGGACGGCACGGTTTGTGGGGTGGCGATGCCCCTCTCAATCCGACCACTCCCCAGCCGACTCCAGAAACACCTTAGAGCGGCTTGTCAGCTCCGGTGAATCCTCACCTGGGTTTGAGGGAGTATCCAGGGGCTCAGCCTCCTGGATACTCCCAAGTTTCGATATATCTCGGGCGGGCGGTGATTTGTTTTATAATTCACAGGATTAAGAAAGCCTATTAGAGAGAATATCAATGGCTAAGAAGATCCTGGTCGTCGACGATAAATCGGAACTGCGCACGCTGTTGAAGTCGTATTTCACCCAGGAGGGTTTCGAAGTGGTCACGGCGGGCGATGGGCAGGAAGCCCTGTTCGTCGCCCGGCACGAAAAGCCTAATCTGATCATCCTCGACTTGATGATGCCCGAGATGAGCGGCTATGACTTCATGCGGGCATACCGTCGCCAGGCCGATACACCCATAATCCTCTTGACTGCCCGCATCGATGAAAACGACAAGGTGCTCGGACTGGAGTTAGGCGCCGACGATTACGTGACCAAACCGTTCAGCCCGCGCGAGCTCACCGCGCGGGTCCGCGCGGTCCTGCGGCGGCTGGAGAAACAAGCTGGCGAGCAGGAAATCCTGCGCATCGCCGATCTTACCCTCGACCGGACAGGGCGGATCGTCACGCTAGGCATGAAGTCTGTGGACCTGACCCCCTCAGAGTTCGAACTGCTGGCTACCATGATGGCGGCTCCAGGCCGGGTCTTCTCGCGCCTGGAGCTGCTCGATCGCCTGCAAGGTAGTGCATATGAAGGATACGAGCGCACGATCGACGTTCACATCCGCAACCTGCGTACCAAGATCGAGACCAACCCCTCCAATCCCCGCTACATAGAGACTGTCTATGGAGCTGGTTATCGTTTCGCCGCTCAGGGTTAACCGGCCCAGGGAAAATCCATGCGTTCGCTCAGCTTTAAACTCACCATTGCCTTCCTCCTGGTTGGTTTGACGGGGGCCGTGCTGGTGGCAGTCATCATCCGGCAGCGTACCCGAACTGCCTTCGATCAGTTTCTCCTGAACCGGGAAGGGCAGACGCTAATCGACAGGCTGGACAGGTATTACCAGACCCACGGCAGCTGGGAAGGCGTGGCAGACGATTTACTCTCCGTCATGGCTGCTCCCCCGCGCAACTCTTTTGGCAGCAGAGACTTTCGCCGTGACTGGATGCGTTATTCCCTGGTGGGAGTGGATCGGGTGGTCGTTTTCAGCATGCAACCGAATCAGATCGGGAAACTAATGTCCCGTCGCGATCTGGAGCGGGCCGTCCCTTTGCTCGTCAACGGGGAGGCAGCTGGCTGGTTGCTCGTGGCTCCACTCGCCGGCGAGTGGATAACCAACTCGCCGGAAGGGCTTTTCCTGCGGAATGTCAACCGCGCTACCCTCCTCAGTGCGCTGGTGGCTGCCCTCCTGGCGTTGACCTTGGGAGGTCTACTGGCTTTCACACTGACCCGCTCATTACGCGAGCTGACCGAGGCAACGGTCGAGATCGCCCGGGGCAAGCTTGGGAAGCAGGTAAAAGTCCGTTCAACGGACGAGCTGGGGGAGCTGGCGTCTTCATTCAACAAGATGAGCCTGGATCTGGCGCAAGCCACTCAGACGCGCCGCCGGATGACTGCCGACATCGCCCACGACCTTCGCTCTCCACTGAGCGTGATCTCGGGATACGCCGAGGCCCTCAGCGATGGAAAATTGCTCGGCACGCCCGAGGTTTACAGCATCCTCTACCAGGAAACCAAGCATCTCAGCCACCTGGTGGAGGACCTGCGAACCCTTTCCCTGGCCGACGCCGGTGAACTCACGCTCAACCTCCAGCCGATCCAGCCGCAGTCGATCTTGGAACGGGTAGCTGCCCGCTATGCTGTTGCCGCAGGACAGAACAGCATTTCGCTTCGGGTCGAGGTTGGGGAGGGAATGCCTACCGTGGAAATGGATGTGGAGCGGATGGCTCAGGTCTTCGATAACCTGATGGTGAACGCCTTTCGCTACACTCCCCAGGGCGGCGAAGTTATCCTGGCAGCCAGGCCGATGAATGGAACGGTGCAGATGCAGGTGCGGGACAACGGCAGTGGCATTGCCCCCGAGGACATCCCTCATATCTTCGACCGGTTTTATCGAGGGGACAAGTCGCGCCAGCAGAATGGGGAGTCAGGGCTTGGCTTGGCAATTGCCAAGTCGATCGTTGAAGCACACGGGGGAAAAATCGTTGTGGAGAGCGCTCCCGGACAGGGAACCACATTCACCATCGTCTTGAAAACAACCGGTTTGGCGGCTTCTCTGCAATCCGAATAACATTTGGTCTTAGGCAGTTGGCGAGCGTGGCAAATTGACCTGCACGATGCTGCCGCTACCCGGTTGGCTTTCAATCGCAATCGTGCCGCCCTGTTCCCTGGTTTGGGCTTTAGCGATGGGCAGCCCCAAGCCAAAACCAGGGACAGCAGGATCAGCCTCGCCGCGGTAAAAGCGGTCAAAAACGTGCTGGAGCGTGTCGGCGGGGATTCCGGGGCCGCTATCATGCACTCGGATCGAGACCTGGTCTCCCACTCCTTCGGCAGAGATAGTGATGACCCCAGGTGAATACTTCAAAGCATTATCCAATAAGATCAGCAGAACTTGCTTGAGAGCATCCCGGTCGCCCAGGACGGTCACATCTGGTACGGCTTCGACGATTTCCCGCTGCCGGTCCAATTGCCGGGCCTGGCGGCAGGCCTCCTCGACCACGGATCGAACGGAGGCCGGCTCCTGCAACAGGCTGCGCCCAGCATCGGCGCGCGCTAGCACCAGCAGATCGTTGACCAACCGGATCAGGCGATCGCTTTCCTCCACTAGGTCGGTGAGCACGTCCGCTTTATCCTCCTCCGGCAGAGGTGGTTCACGTTGCAGCAAGGCTAGGTTTCCGTGCACCGTAGTTAGCGGCGTGCGCAGCTCGTGCGAGACATCGGCGACAAATTCGCGTTGCAACCTGAGTGCCTGGCTGACGCGCTGGTACGCATCCTGCAAGCGCGAGAGCATGGAGTTGAAGGTTATAGCCAATTGACCGATCTCGTCGTTGGGACCGGTATAATCCACGCGCCGCGAGAAATCGCTCTCGGCGCCGATCGCCTGGGCGGTCTGGGTGATATGGTGGATCGGGCGCAGCGTGATCCCGGAGATGGCCCAGCCGATGCCAAAGGCCAATAATAAGGTCAACAAGCTGGCAACAATTAATGTGGTGCCGAGACCAGCCAGGGAACGGTCGCGCTCGGCGAGCGGGCGGGCTGTTTGTACGATGGAGATCAGCTCACCTTCCGCCACAATCGGACGGTTATAGATCAACAGGCGCCCATCCTGCGCGGAGGCGATCTCCCACCACTCGTTCAGGTTGCGCAATTTCTGAAGCCCGGTGGCGTTGAGCGGCAGGGCGTCTTCCGCGGAACCGAATGGGCTGGCAACGAGGTTGCCGTCTGCATCCAGCACGCGCACGATCTCGCGCTCGCGTAATCCCTGGAAAGCCGGGTCATCGATAAAAACCTCAAATCTCACCGGAGGTAGGCGTTCTGGCTGCGGTAACGGAATAGCTGGATGGGTATACGACCACAGGACGGCTACGGCGAGCCTCTCGCTGCTTCGGCTCAGGTCGCGTTTGAGGGCGTCCAGGGTAGAGCGGGCCTGAATGGTGTACAGCACGGCACCAAATAGGATTAATGTCAGTGCCAGGATAGCACTATAGAGCAGAGTGAGGCGGAAGCGGATCGACATCACGGATGCCCTTTATCCGCATCCACCCGCAGCACATACCCAATCCCGCGCACTGTATGGATCAGGCGCGCCCGCCCTCCCGGGTGATCTTTATCCGCCGCCTCCAACTTTTTGCGTAGATAACCCACGTATACCTCCAATACATTGTCATCGCCACCAAAATCGTATCCCCACACATTTTGCAGGATCTGGGCTCGCTCCAGCACCTGACGTGGGTGGCGCATGAAATAGTGCAGCAGATCAAACTCGGTCGGCGTGAGCTCCAGGTTGGTTTCGCCCAGGCGGGATTCATGCGTGATGGGATCGAGGAAAAGACCAGCGAACTCCACCGGCTGTCTGGCCGGCCTGGCCTCGATCCGGCGCAGCAAGGCATGCACGCGTGCCACCAGCTCGGCCGGCGCGAACGGCTTAACGAGATAATCGTCCGCCCCACTCTCCAGACCCTCAACCCGGTCTTCCAGCGCATCGCGGGCGGTCAACATCAAAATGAATATCTGATTGTTTTCGGCGCGTAGCTGTTGCATCACCTCCAGCCCGTCCATCTTCGGCATCAACCAGTCCAGGATGATGATATCCGGTTGGTAAACATCTACCTGGGCCAGGGCCTCCTGCCCATTTGTCGCAGTGAGGACATTCAAACCTTCGTAGGTCAGGGTACGTTGTAACATCTTGAGCAGTTTCTGATCATCGTCAACGATAAGCACAGTTGGCATATCCTGCAAGCTCCTGGCTCGATATTATCATAAAGTCTATCCGCCAATTCGGGAGAATCTTATCCTCTGATTGCATCATACAATCCCAAGCTGAGAAAATCCTGTTAAAACGCCTGACGGGGTCAATTCTCAGGGTTTTCTCAGCCTTCTCTTGGTATTCTCACAGTTTCGCTTTATAGAATACAGGCATAAAGATGCGTATGGAAATTTTGGCAACCTTTATTCACAAATCAAATTCATTGGAGGTGAAAAATGAAGAAGAAAGGCTTGTTGATTTCTGGGATCCTGGTCGTCGCCTTGGTTGCGGGAGTCCTGGTCTATCGGGCTTATGCCAGCAATCAGGTTTCTGATACGACCAGCCTGCAAACGGCGACGGTCGACCGCGGGGCGCTCACATCCAGCTTGAGCTCGTCTGGAAATACGCGCTCAGGTCAAAGCGCAACCATCGCCTGGCAGACCTCCGGCAAGGTCGGCGAAATCACCCTCCAGCCGGGGGATCTCGTTCAAGAAGACCAGGAGCTGGCCTCGCTGGATCCGGATACCCTATCGACTGTGATGATCCAGGCCAAGCAGGACTTGATCGATGCCCAGCAAGCCCTGGACGATCTGTTGAACTCTAAACTACAACAGGCGCAAGCCTTGCAGGCCCTAGAAGATGCTCAGGAAACCCTGGACAACCTGAAACAGGCAGCCGCTGAAGAGGCCAGCCAGGCTCAGCTGGCCCTGGCCGAGGCACAGGAAGCGCTTGAAGATGCACAGCTCAATCGCAATAAGATGAATTACCCCCATTCGACCGATAAGCTGGTCATCGAAAAGGCAGAGACAGACTACCTGCTGGCAAAAGAGGCCTACAAAGAAGCCTTGAGGGAATACAACAAGGTGGCGCATAAAAACCTGACCAACCCCGAGCGCGTCCAGGCCCTGAATAGATTGGTGACCGCCGAGCAGGCTAAGGAAACTGCATTCGCGACCTATAACTGGTATCTGCAAGGCTATACCGCGATCGATATTGCCCAGGCCGAGGCCGAGCTAGCTGTGGCAAAAGCGGACCTGGAGTCGGCGCAGGCGGAGTGGGACAGGTTGAAAACCGGCTCCAGCTCGGCTGTCATTGCCATGGCGGAAGCAACACTGGCTGATGCACAACGCGAGTGGGAGCGGGTGAAAGATGGACCCAGCACTGAAGACATCGCCGCAGCCCAGGCTTCCGTGGATGCCGCCCAGGCCACTTTAGACCACGCCCAACTGCTGGCTCCTTTCGCTGGAACGATCACCGAGGTGGATGTTAAAACTGGCGACCTGGTGGACTCAGGGGATGCCGCTTTCCGCATCGATGATCTGTCCTCGATCTACATCGATCTGGAAATCTCTGAATATGACCTTGCCAGCCTCGAGATCGGCCAGCAAGCCACCCTGGAGTTTGATGCGATCCCGGACAAGGAGTATACCGGCGAAGTGATCGAGATCGGGATGATCGGCACCGTCTCAAGCGGCGTGGTCAACTATCCCGTGACTGTTCGCATTACGCAGGCCGACGCAGATATCCTGCCTGGCATGACGGCTGCGGTGACCATCACCACCGCTGAGGTGGCGGACGCATTGCTGGTCCCGAATAAGGCGATCCGCACCACCAGCGGTCAGCAGACGGTCACAGTCCTGTTTGAAGGCCAACAAATTACCGTCCCGGTCACAGTCGGTCTGACCGGTGACTCGCTGAGCGAAGTGATCAGCGACCAGTTGAGGGAAGGTGATGTCGTCGTGATGCTTGGCTCAACTTCAACCAGTACTTCGACCAACAATCAAGGTGACGTGATGTTTGTCGGGCCCGATGGATTCGGTGGGCCGCCGGCCGGGATGCCGTAAGACGGTTGATGAGGTGGTGGATGTCTGTTTAGGCGTCTATCCAGACACCCAAAGTATGAAAGATATCTGGAGGCGAAATGAAAAAGACCTTGATGATTGCAGGAGCGATTTTACTAGTAATCCTGGTCGCCGCAGGCAGCTTCTGGGGCGGGATGGCATACCAAACCAACCGGGCCAACCAGGTTCGTGCTAACTTTATGAATGCACGCGGGCTGTCGGACGAAGGCCAAATACCCTTTGGATCCCCGCCCGAGGCAGGGCAGTTCCAGGCTGGCGGGACAGGCTTCCTTGGCCGTGGTGCGACCGGTCAGATAAAGACCATCGAAGGAAATGTAATCACGATCAGCACCGCCCAGGATGTCACCACAGTCAACCTTTCGGAGGCAACTCAAATCGAGAAGACCGTAACAGGAGCTATTGCCGATCTTCAGGTCGGTGTACAGGTTATGATAACTGGCGAAAGAGATGACAACGGGGAAATCAACGCCAGCCAGATCACGATCCTCAGTGATAATCTTTCTGGCATTCCAGTCGGCGAACAGTCGCCCTATCCGCCGGCGACGGGAACGGAGCCTTGATATGATTGAAGTACAAGATTTAACCAAGACCTATCGCCTGGGGAGCGTGGAAGTGCCAGCGCTATGCGGCATATCGTTCCGCATCGAGCGCGGGGAAGTGGTGGCGATCATGGGGCAATCGGGTTCGGGTAAGAGCACCCTGATGAACATCCTGGGCTGCCTGGACTTACCCACCAGCGGGCAATACTTTCTGGATGGAAAGAATATCGCCGGGATGAACGAAGACGAATTAGCTGCTATCCGCAACCAGAAGGTCGGGTTTGTTTTTCAGCAGTTCAACCTCCTGCCGCGTATGACTGTGCTCAGGAATGCCGAGTTGCCGCTTATGTACGATGGTAAGAATCAGTATAAAGAGGCTCGCCAACGCGCCGAGGCCATCCTGAGTGCGGTGGGATTGGCAGACCGCATGGACCACCGGCCCACAGAGCTCTCGGGTGGCGAGCAACAGCGGGTGGCCATCGCCCGGGCGCTGGTCAACGAACCAGCCTTGATTCTGGCTGACGAACCCACCGGAAACCTGGACTCCCGTACTGGGGCCGAGATTATTAGCTTGCTGCTCGGATTGAACAAAGACCAGGGTCTGACCCTGGTAATCGTCACCCATGACCCAGCGATTGCATCCAAAGCCCAGCGGGTGATCCGCCTGCGGGACGGGTTGATTGAAAACGGAAGAGGTGGATAACACCATGAAATTCTATAGACTTTTCCTTGAAGCCCTCGAAAGCTTGAACGCGAACAAGATGCGCTCGATGCTAACCGTGCTGGGGATTGTGATCGGTGTCGCTGCGGTGATCGCCATGATCTCAATTGGGCGTGGGGCACAGTCCTCGATTTCCTCTCAGATCGAAAGCATGGGCACCAACCTGGTCTATGTCAGCCCTGGTAGCACCAGTGAGAGCGGGGTGCAAAGCGCGGCCGGATCTGCTGGCACTCTGACCCTGGACGACGCCGAGGCGCTGGCCAGCCTGCCAAACATCGTGGCTGTTTCTTCTCAGACGAGCAATTTCGCGCAAGTAGTTTACAAGAGCCAGAACACCAGAACGCGCCTGATGGGCGTGACGCCCGATTACGAAACGGTGGGCTCCCTCATCCTGGAGGATGGCGTGTTCATCTCCGTTGATGATCAGAAAGCCCGCTCCTTGGTGGTGGTGCTGGGAAGCTCGGTGGCGGAGAGCCTTTTTGGAGGCACCGGCGGGGTGGTGGGGCAGAAGGTGCGCTTGAACGGGCAGCCATACGAAGTGATCGGTGTGTTGGCCAGCAAAGGCGGTACCGGTTTTATGAATCAGGATGATCAGGTGTTCATCCCGCTCTCTACTGCCCTGTACCGTCTGGTAGGTGGGTTCCGCTTCCGAGGTTCGAGCGTGATCAGCCAGATCACCGTCAAGGTCAGCAGTGCAGACGTCGTCGATCAGGTGGTCAATGATGCAACCCTGCTGATGCGCGCCCGGCACGAGACGATCGAAGGGGCGGATGATTTCACCGTAACCAGCCAGGAAGCCACTATTGATGCTGCCACCCAGGTGGCGGATACCATGACCATCTTCCTGGGCGGCATCGCCGGCATCTCGCTGGCGGTGGGCGGGATCGGCATCATGAACATCATGTTGACCACAGTCACGGAGCGCACCCACGAAATCGGGCTGCGCAAAGCGATTGGGGCGAAGCGGCGGGACATCCTGCTGCAGTTCCTGGTCGAGTCTGTGGTGTTAAGCCTGGCAGGCGGATTGATCGGAGCAGTATTCGGCTGGGGAGCTGCCCGGCTGGTGGGACAGATCGAGTTTAGCGGCAGCACCATCACCCCAGTCGTCGGACTGGACAGCGTGTTATTGGCGACATTGTTCTCGATGGCGGTTGGGCTCTTCTTCGGCATCTACCCAGCCACCCGCGCCTCTAGACTGCAACCCGTCGAAGCCCTGCGCTATGAGTGAGAAGCGAGCCGCGCTCAATCTGCCGTCCTCGGCGGCGATACCTGTAACGAGGACAATGCAGCAAGCAATTTGCGAAAAGCGCTCGAGCCGCCGTCCTCGGCGGCAAGACCTGCACCAGGGACGGTGCAGAGCGCAATTTTGCACCACAAACCAATTAGAGTTGTTGGAGTAGAATATAAAGATTGTTCAATTTGTTGGTGTAGAAGTGCTCCCTGCGCCAGTAACGGCGCAAAAAATGGGCAAGGATCGCACCAAGAACCGGGCGAATTGAGGAGTAATAAATGTCTTGGAGGCGAATTTTTTACCTGCTGTTGGTCGTGATAGGAGCCGGTGTATCAGCCCTGGCTGGGGGTGTAGCCGGTGGCATGGCAGTGTACCAGGTTATGCGCCAATACCAGCCTGTTAGCGTTCCGACATCCCTGGCGACGGAGGAGATCTCTGCCTCCGGCGATGGCCAGGCGCAGGCGATTGAAATTAACACCACCGAGATCGAGACTACTATCACCAAAGCGGTTCAGCAGGTCGGAGCCGGGGTGGTAACCGTGGTAGGTACCATACCCGGTCAGGTGACGTTCTTTGGGCGGACCAAAGAGCAGACAGTGAGCGGCAGCGGTGTTTTCATCTCAAAAGAGGGATACATCCTGACCAACAACCACGTGGTGGAAGGCACGCAGGAAGTGACGATTGTCCTCTTCGATGGGAGTCAGGCAAAAGCGACCATCGTTGGAACCGATATTTTTGCCGATCTGGCAGTGCTGAAGGTGGAAGGACGGGTGCCAGTCGTGGCGCCCCTGGGCAACTCGGATATGTTGAATCCCGGCGAGACGGTGATCGCTATCGGTTCGCCGCTCGGCGACTTCAAGAACACGGTGACTGTGGGTGTAGTCAGCGCTACCGGGCGGTCGATCGATACCGGCCGTGGGTATCAAATCGAAGGTCTGATCCAGACGGATGCAGCCATCAACCAGGGAAACTCAGGCGGTCCCTTGCTGAACCTGGCTGGGGAAGTGGTCGGGATCAACACACTGGTGGTGCGCGGCAGCGGGGGTGGTGCAGTGGCCGAGGGGTTGGGGTTTGCCATCCCGGTCAACATGGCCAGGGCGGTGGCCGATCAGATTATCCAGAAAGGCTATTTCTCACGCCCATATTTGGGTATCCGCTGGCAGTCGATTACCCCGGGTATCGCTGCTGCTTATAACCTGCCGGTTGAGTGGGGTATCTATGTGACCGAAGTGTTCGCTGGCAGTCCGGCCGGCAATGCCAGCTTGCATCAGGGCGATATCATCACCCGCATCGGCGACATTTCTTTGGACGAGACCCACTCCTTCATCAACGCTTTATTCCTGTACAAGCCGGGCGACCAGGTTACGGTGGAATTGGTGCGGGACGGCAAGAGGCTACAGGTGCAGGTCACGCTGGGCGAAATGTAGCCAGTCCAGCAGACGCGACCGGTGCAGCGGCAAATCCTCCGGAATCGTCAATGTGTGCGTTTATGGAGCATTTGCCACGAAGAG
>Ga0209341_10002606_pt1 | contig 17070 bp, 8 predicted proteins | sample RifCSP13_2_FD_184020 | JGI IMG/M metagenome (GOLD analysis project Ga0209341, IMG submission 184020) | Soil microbial communities from Rifle, Colorado - Rifle CSP2_sed 13_2 (SPAdes) (version 2) | ecosystem: Environmental > Terrestrial > Deep subsurface > Rock core/Sediment | place: Rifle... | reverse complement strand
CAGCACCGCGAACGCTATCGGCACATCGGCACGCTCAACCCGGCGGAGATGGCGGTCTTCTTCCGGTGCTGCGATGTGCACGTCCTGCCGAGCATCAACAACACGGAGACGTTTGGGCTGGTGCAGGTCGAGGCGGCGTTGTGCGGGACGCCTTCGGTGGCGAGCGCGCTGCCGGGCGTGCGCATGCCCACGCAGATGACGGGCATGGGCCTCACCGTCCCGCCGCGCGACGCGAGGGCGTTGGCCGAGGCGATTTGCGAAGTGCTGGCGCATCGCGAGAAGTACGTTCGTCCCCGCGCCCCCATTGCGGAACGGTTCAGTCCAATGGCGGCGGCGGCGCGGTACGAGGCGCTGTTTGAGACGCTGTTGAAAGCGTCAAGAATACCCGTAGTCTTCAGGGCAAAGTAGAATACGCTAGACAACTTGTGTTAAGACTCTCGGCTACCGAGTTGTTTAGCTTCGCCGTGCTTTTTCTTCTGATGTTCTTGGTATCAGGGAGTTGGTTCTTTTTAGGGGGTGTGCTGGCCCATGCAGTTACCGGGCAACAGCATTGGATGATGGCCGGGAAGGCCAGTCCAACTGTGCAAGGTCAAAGCAGCCAATAGATGACCACTGCCAATTCCGACGAACTCCTCTGGCGCAATCTCAAAGACCTGCCTGCCTTTCGCGGGCTGCTGCGCGCCGTCGAGGCCCGCTTCTATCAGGATATTCCCCTGCCCGAACCCGTGCTGGATTTGGGCTGCGGCGACGCGCACTTCGCCTCGATGGCGTTTGACCGCCCGCTCGACGCGGGCGTGGACCCGTGGACGCCGCCGCTGCGCGAAGCCAACCGCCTGCGCCGCTCGGCTTACAAACTGCTGGCGCAGGCCGATGGCGGGGCGCTGCCTTTTAAAGCCGACCATTTCGCGAGCGCGGTCAGCAATTCGGTGCTCGAGCATATCCCCGCGCTGGAGCCGGTGCTGGCCGAGGTGGCGCGCGTCCTTCAACCCGGCGCGCCGTTTGTGTTCTGCTGCCCGAGCGATTACTTCTTGAAGTTCCTCTCCATCTCCGGCGGCCTGCGGCGGGTGGGCTTGGGCGGCCCGGCGGCGGCTTATGAATCGTTTTTCAACCGCATCTCACGTCATTATCACTGTGACGGGCCGGATGCCTGGCGCAAACGGCTGGAGGCGGCCGGATTTCGCCTGGAAAAGCACTGGTATTATTTCTCACCAGGCGCGCTGCGCGCGCTGGAGTGGGGGCACTACTTCGGCCTCCCGGCGGCTGTGGCGCACGCGCTCACCGGGCGCTGGGTGCTGGCGCGCAGCCGGGCGAACCTCGCCCTCACCGAGCGGCTGGTGCGGCCCTACTACGAAGAGCCGCTCCCGGACAAGGGCGCATATCTCTTTTTCATCGCCCGGAGAGCCTGATCAAAATATTCTCCTCCGATTGAGATCGCACTCTCTCACGGGGGTGAAGCTGAATGATGGAAAACCTCTCACTCCTCGACTGGCTGAAAGCAAAGTTCTCCGAACCGCGGGCGCGGCGGCGTATCCGGTTTGGGCTGGCTTCGCTCGCCGTGGTATGGGGCCTTTTCCTGCTGAGTGAGAGGAACTTCGCAGGGTACTTCTTGTTGGCTCTGTCGCTCGTCTTTCTGGCATTGGGGTGGTTGGTGCGCGTGGATGAGGCCGGCGCTGTACCCTGGCCAAGTGGAACGGCTGAAAGCGCCCCGGACTCAGGTCCGGCTGCTTCTCTTTCCGCCTGGCGGGCGGCGTTGCCTCTGCCGTTGGCGGTGACTTTGGCGATGATCGGGCAGAGCATCCTCACTTATCGCCGTGATAACTACCTATGGGGCCTGTTTTTCTACGCCTGCGCGGTGATCGCTTTCGCCGGCCTGGTCTGGCGCGATAGATTGCTGGACTCCATGCGCGTGGAGACGCAACTCAAGGACAAGCCGATTGGCCTGCGCCTCTGGCTCGCAGGGATCGCACTTGCGGCCGGAGCTTATGCCTACTGGGCCTCGGGGGGCAATGAGTTCCGCGCGGATGGGGTCGCGATGTGGGGAGTCAGCGTGGCTGCGTGGCTCGCGGCCGCCTGGGAGGGAGCGCCTGACCTGATCCCCCTGTGGGAGCGGTTCAAAAATCTGTGGCGGGCCGAGTCAATCACTTTCCACCTGACCATCACCCGCCGGCACCTGGCGCTCCTCGCCGTCCTCGCGGTCGGCGCGTTCTTCCTTTACGACCGCCTGGCCGCCATCCCGCCGGAGATGACTTCCGATCACGTCGAAAAGCTCTTGGATGTCAACGACCTCCTGCAAGGGACGCATCCCGTCTTTTTCATCCGCAACACTGGGCGCGAACCGCTGCAGTTCTACACCACCGCGCTGGTCATCAAACTCTTTCGGACCGGCCTCACGTACCTCTCGCTTAAGATCGTCACCGCTACCGCCGGGTTTCTGACGCTGCCTTTCATTTATTTGCTTGGCCGCGAGATCGAAGGCGAAGGCTTTGGGCTGTTGGCCGCGCTGCTGGCCGGCGTGAGTTTCTGGCTGACGGTCATCAGCCGCGTGGGCCTGCGCTTCCCGCTCTCACCAGCCTTCGCTGCACCCACGCTGTATTTCCTCATCCGGGGGCTGCGGCGCGGCGGGCGCAACGACTTTCTGCTGGCCGGGCTGTGCCTCGGCGCGGGGCTGTACGGCTACAGCACCTTCCGCATCGTCCCGTTTCTGGTCACGGTGGCTGTCGCCTGGGTTGCGCTGTGGCCGCAGGCGAGGGGCGCGCACCTGACTCTGCTGGCGTATACCCTGTTGTTATGTGTGACGGCCTTTTCCGTCTTTCTCCCCCTGTTCCGGTACGCTAATGACGAGCCGTCCATGTTCTGGTATCGCACCGTCTCGCGCCTTAGCGACGCCGAGAATCCCATCGTCGGTTCACCGATTTCCATCTTCCTTGCTAACCAACTCGAGGCCTTTCGCATGTTCAACTGGCAGGGCGATCTGGTCTGGGTCAATACCGTTCCCGGCGTTCCCGTGCTCGACTTCATCTCCGGCGCGCTGTTCATCCTGGGCGTTGTCTATGCCCTCTGTCGTCTACTCCTGCGGCAGGATTGGATCGCCGGTCTGCTGCTCATCGCCATCCCGGTTCTCCTTCTGCCCTCGACCCTGAATTTCGCCTTCCCGGAGGAGAACCCTTCCATCGTCCGCACCGGGGGAGCGATTCCGGTCGTCTTCCTGCTGGCGGCTTATCCGCCCTGGCTGTTGCTCAGACGGTTGCGGGCCGCGCTGCCGGCCTGGGTCGGCGCCGGGCTGGGCGCGCTGGCGCTGATCGGGCTGGCAGGCGGCGCGGCGTGGGTCAACTACAACCTTTACTTCGTCCGCTATGCGGGGCAGTACGCCCTCACCGCCGAGAACGCCTCGGAGATCGGCCGCGTCATTCGCGGCTTCGCCAGCTCCATCGGCTCGTACGACACCGCCTTCGTCGTCCCCTATCCTCACTGGGTGGACACGCGCGCCGTGGGCATGTACGCCGGCCGCTTCGGCTGGGATGCCGCGCTCTGGCCGGATGAACTGGCCCTGCCCAAAGACGTGCCGCGCCCGAAGCTCTTCGTCGTCAACCCGGCCGACATCGGGGCGCGGCCCGATGGCTACCCGGGGACTTTGGACGAGCTTCAGCGCCTCTACCCAGATGGTATACTTTCAGTTTATCATTCAGCCATTCCCGACCATGACTTTTTACTGTATCTCGTCCCAAGCGCGCTCAACTTGAGCGAAAGCAGACTGCCTTAAACATCCAGAAGCGACATGACCGACCTGGACCCGACTCCTGATTCGACTCCGCCCCGACCGGAAGAAACGCTTCCCGCCGGGGGTGACGGCTCACAACCGGCCTCAAGACCTGAGGCGATCACGGAGCTTGTGCGTGAAGCGCAGCCGGCCGGGGATAACGGCTTCCAACCCTCACCCACGCCCCGCACAGCCACCGACCTGGCTCAAGAACCGCCGCCGGCGGCGGAACCCGCCGCCTGGTCTTCTTTCCTCCAGACCAATCTCTCGCTGGCCCTCGACCTGTTGCTGATTGCGCTCATCGCCCTCGGCGTGTACTTCCGTTTCAACTGGGTCAACTGGAATCAAGACGCGGATTTGCACCCGGACGAGTACGGGCTGACCTCGACCATCACGCGCCTCTCCATCCCCAAGTCATTTGGCGACTATTTCAACACGCGCCTCTCGCCGATCAGCCCATACCAGAAATACGACGTCAACGGCAACCCTACCGAACCCGGCCCCGACAACCGTATGCGCTGGGGACAGTGGCCCATCCTCCTCATCCGCTGGGCCGCCGAGCAAACGGACCGAACCGACTACGGCAGACTCCGCCTCCTCGGCCGTCAGCTCTCGGCGCTGTTCGACACCGTTTCGTTGCTGCTCATCTTCCTCATTGGTCGCCGCCTGTATAACCAGCGCGTGGGCCTGATCGCCGCGGCGTTGAGCGCCCTCGCGGTCATGCAGATTCAGCAATCGCACTTCATGACCGCCGACGCCTTCGCCGGCACCTTCGTCATGTTGGCGATGTACTGCGCCGTGCGTGTGGCGCAAATCGTCTCAGCGCCTACGCTCCCCAGTGCGCCCGCCCTGGCCGGGGAGCCGGCGAGCAGGGGAGTGGGAGAGAAGAGCGAACTCTGGTACGCCCTCTTCGGCCTTTTCTTCGGGATGGCGCTCGCCTCGCGCATCAACCTCCTCCCGCTCTTCGGCATGATTTTCGTCGCCGCGCTCATCGCCTACGCGGAGCGCCTGCAGAAAGACGATCTCGCGCAGACCCTGGTGGATGCCGGGATGCGCCTCGCCCTCGCGGGGGCGGTCGCCGTGCTCACCTTCCGCCTCACCCAACCCATGACCTTCCGCGCCGAGCAGGGCGACACGGGCCTCTTCACCCTGAATCCCAATCCGGATTGGGTGGAGAGCATGAAAGTCGCGCTGGCCGAATCGAGCGGCGTCGGCGGCGGCCCGCCCGGCGAGCAGTGGACCAACCGGCCGGCGCTCATCTTCCCGTTCGTCAACATGGTGCTGTGGGGCATGGGGCTGCCGCTCGGCCTCGCGGCGTGGGCCGGGTTCCTGTGGGCGCTGTGGCGCACGGCGAGAGATCAGACCTCGTGGCGCGCGCATCTCCTGCCGCTGGTATGGGCAGGCGGCTATTTCCTTTATATGGGCACACGCTGGGTCAAATCGGTCCGCTACTTCCTGCCGATTTATCCATTCATGGCGTTGTTTGCGGCGTGGGTAATTGTTGAACTGTGGAATGCTGGACAACGAGCAAAAGGACATCAAGGGAACTCAGGGGAATTGAGGGGGGCTGCGCCCGACAAGGGTTCCCTGAGTTTCTTCAGTTCCTTGAGTTCCTGGCTTTCCCTCGCCCTCGGCGCTTTCGTTCTCCTCGGCGCCCTCGCCTGGGCCTGGGGGTTCACCAGCATCTATCGCAACGATAACACCCGCATCCAGGCCTCGCGTTGGGTTTATCAGAACGTCCCCGGCCCGTTCAATTTGCACTTTGAAACGGCAGACGGCGCGTACACCGAGCCGCTCGCTTTGCCGAACGGGCTGCCCATCGCCGAAGAGCCCTACCGGCTTCAGTTCAACTCTCGGATCACGGGAAACCTGACTGGATTGACCCTCGGCCACGCCATCCATGCCAATGGCTCGACGACTCCGGGCTTACTCCACGCCGTCCTCGCCGCCGACCCCGATGGCCGGCAAGTGCTCGCAGAAACGGACGCGCGCATCGAGCCGCAGAGCGACGATCCGCGCGGCGATGCCGTCTCTGTTCCCTTCGGCCCCACAGCGGTTCAAGAGGATCAGACCTATTATTTATTCGTCAGCGCGCCGCAGGGGCCGCTGAGTCTTGCCGGCGCGACCGTTTCGAATGAAAACTGGGACGAGGGCCTGCCGCTGCGCCTGGAAGGGCGCGACCCGTTTGGCGGGTTGTACAACGGCCTGACGATGGAGATGCACTGGTTCGACAACGAGGACAAGCGCCAGATGCTCGTGCGTAACCTCGCGACGGTGGATTACATCATCCTCCCCAGCCAGCGCCGGTTGTGGGCCTCCACCCGCCTGCCGAACACGTACCCCATGACAATGGAGTTCTACCGCGCGTTGTTCGACGGCCGTTTGGGATTTGAGCTGGCCGCGCAGTTCCAGTCGCCCATCGTCATCGGCCCGCTGCAAGTGTCTGACCTCGTCGCCTCAGCCGCGTGGGGGCGCGCGCCGCAGGTTCCCAATCCCGACGATCTCTTCAACGACAACTTCCTCTCCGCTGAGGAGGCCTTCAGTGTGTACGACCACGCGCCCGTGTGGATCTTCCGCAAGCGCCCGGACTTCGACTTCGTCAAGGCGCAGGCCATCCTCTACGCGTTTGACCTGAGCACGGTCGTCAATCAGGGGCCGCGCGACGCGACGAAAACCCGGACGCGGCTCATGCTCCCCCCAGATCGCCTCGAGGCGATGCGCGCGGGCGGCACGTGGCGTGAGATGTTCAACGCCGAGGGTTGGCTAAACAAGTACCAACCACTCGGGGTGATCGCGTGGTGGGCGACGCTGCTGGTGATGGGCTGGGCGGCTTTCCCGCTCACGTTTGCGGCCTTCGGTGGCCTGGCGGATCGCGGTTATGCCCTCGCGAAGACCGTGGCCCTGCTGATCGTCGCCTGGTTCGCCTGGTTCCTTGCCAGTTTCAAGGTCCTCCCCTACACCCGGGGGACGATCATCCTGGGGATAGCCGTGCTTGTGGCTGTCTCGACCTTCATCGTTTGGCAGCGCCGTGACGAGTTCAGCGAGTACCTCCGCACGCGCCGCAACTATGTCCTCAGCGTGGAAGGCATCTTCCTCGCGCTCTTCCTGTTTGACCTGCTCATCCGCCTGGGCAATCCCGATTTGTGGCATCCCTCCTACGGCGGCGAGAAGCCGATGGACTTCTCCTATTTCAACGCCGTCCTGAAAAGCGTCTACTTCCCGCCCTATGATCCGTGGCTGGCGGGCGGCTATATCAATTACTATTATTACGGTTACGTCATCGCCGGCGTCCCGCTCAAACTGCTCGGCATCGTCCCGGCTTTTGGCTATAACCTGATCCTGCCGTCGCTGTTCGCCATGCTGGGCATCAATGCGTTCTGCGCGGCGTACAACCTGGTCAGTCGTCAGAGGTCAGTAGACAGTAGCCAGAAATCAGTCGTCAGCAGTCAGAATTTGGAAGCCGGAAGTTCAGGAGCGGAAGTTGACGATCCACGATCAGCAGTCGAAGCGGAGCGCGTCCCCACGCTTCACGCACCTAACCCCTACCTCGCCGGCCTCGCCGCCGCGCTCCTCATCGTCGTCCTCGGCAATCTGGGGCAGGTGAAGTTCCTCATGAAGGGTTTTCAGCGCGCCGCCGACCATACGGCGTTGGCGGAATCACTGTTCGGCGACAACGACTTCGCCGCGACGCTTAACGGCGCGTGGCGCGTGATGATCGGGGAAACCGACATCCCGGTGGGCCTGGGGTCATGGTATTGGGACGCCACGCGCATCATCGCTTCCGAGGAAGTTGAGCAGGCCAAGCGGGAAGGCGGAGAGGAAAGGCACGGGAACGAAATCAACGAGTTCCCCTTCTTCACTTTCCTCTACGCAGACCTGCACGCCCACATGATCGATCTACCGTTCACGGCGCTGGCGCTCACTTGGGCGGTGGCCTATTTCCTCAGCGTCCGGCGCCAGCGCCGGCGCGTGGAGTCCCTGGCCCTGTGGGTGGTGGGCGGATTGGCCTTTGGCGTCACGCGCCCGACCAACACGTGGGACTACCCGGTGTATCTGGCGTTAGCCGCCGCGGCTGTCCTGGCAGCGCACTGGGCCAAAGACGATTTCCGGTTCACGCGCGCCATGCTCTTCGACGCCGGAGTGCGGTTCGCGCTCCTGGTTGGCCTGGCGAAGCTGCTCTACCTTCCCTACGACCAGTGGTTCGCCAGCGGATACACCGAATTTGAACTCTGGGAAGGCCCGAAGACCCCGCTCAACGCTTACCTCTACGCCCACGGCCTGTTCCTGTTCGTGCTGGCGACATTTCTGGTCTGGGAGACGCGGCGCTGGCTGGCCGAGACCCCGGCCTCTGTCCTGGCCGATGCGCCGGACTGGCTCCCCACGCTGGCCCTCGCGCTGTTTGTCTTCGCCCTGGTCGTCGGCGTGTTCCTGTATCTGGGCGCGGAAACGGCTATCCTCTCGGTGCCGCTGATGACCTGGGCCGGATTGCTCCTTCTGCGTTCGCCGCAGACGATGCCGCTTGAGAAGCGCGTGGCGCTTTTCCTGCTGGGCACCGGTCTGGCGATCACGCTGTTCGTCGAAGTCGTCGTGCTCAAGGGCGACATCGGGCGGCAGAACACGATCTTCAAGTTCTACCTGCAGGTGTGGACGCTATTCAGCGTGGCCGCCGGCGCCGCCCTCGCCTGGGTCTGGGCCTCCCTCCCGGCGTGGAAACCCTCCTGGCAGACTGGCTGGACGGTTGCCCTCGCGGCGTTGACGGCCGGGGCCGCGCTCTACACCCTGTCGGCGGCGAACGCGAAAATCCGGGACCGCTTCCCGCCGCGCACGGCCGTCGAGAGCGCCGACCCTGCCGTGGACTGCAAGATCATCCCCGGGATGCCGATCCCCTATCCAGGCAACCGGAGCCTGGCCATTGAGGAGCAGCCGCTCACGCTCGACGGCCTGGCCTACCTGACGTGGAGCGGGTACTGCGACAAGAGCTACTTCCTCCCGCTCAAGTACGATTACGAGGCCGTCCGCTGGATGCAAGACAACGTGGCAGGCTCGCCCGTGATTGTCGAGGCGCAGACGTTTGACCTGTACCGCATGTCGAGCCGCTATGCGTGGAACACCGGCCTGCCCGACGTGGTGGGCTGGGACTGGCATCAGCGCCAGCAGCGCGCCGCGCTCCCCACCGATTTCATCAACCTGCGCGGCATCGAGACGAGCGCGTTTTACGAGACGCCCGACCTGGACGAGGCTCGCAGTTTCCTGCAGAAGTATGAGGTGCGCTACGTCGTCGTCGGGCCGATGGAGCGGGCATACTACCCGCCTGAGGGCCTCGCCAAATTCAACGCGCTGGCGGCGCGCGGAGAGCTCAACGTGGCGTACCAGAATCCGGGGGCGACGATTTACGCCGTACCCTGATTTTTATCTGCGAATTCGCGGCACAAGAGACACCCATGCCCACCCTTACCTTCAACACTTACTACCGCTACGCCGATCTCACCGCCATTCTCCAGGACTTCGCCGCGCAATTCCCGGCGTTGTGCAAACTCAGCTCCATCGGCAAGAGTTACGAGGGCCGCGACATCTGGTGTGTGACGCTGACCAACACCGCGACCGGCCCGGACGCCGACAAGCCCGCCTTCTGGGTGGACGCGAACATTCATGCGACAGAAGTCTCCCCGGCGTCGTGCGCGCTCTACGCGATCCACAAAATCCTGAACGGCTACGGGCAGGATGCGCAGATCACGCGCCTGCTGGATACCCGGACGCTGTACGTCGCGCCGCGCATGAACCCGGACGGCGCTGAGTTGTTCCTCGACCCGGAACGGCATCGCAGTGTGCGCTCCAGCGTCCGCCCGTACCCGCGCCCGGAGCCGCAGGATGGGCTGGACGAGTCCGACGTGGACGGCGATGGACGCATCCTCGCGATGCGGATTAAAGACCCGAACGGCCCGTGGAAGGCGCACCCGGACGACTCGCGCATCATGATCCCACGCTCGCCGGATGACTCGAATGACGGCGGGCCGTACTATCGCCTCCTGCCCGAAGGGATGATCCGCAATTATGACGGCGTGATCGTCAAAATTGCCCCGCGCCTGGAAGGGCTGGATCTCAACCGCAACTTTCCACTGGAGTGGGCATTCGAGAGCGAGCAAAAGGGCGCGGGGCCGTATCCCACGAGCGAGCCGGAAGTCCGCTCGGTCGTACAGTTCATCGTGGAGCATCCCAACATTACCGGGGGCATCACCTTCCACACCTATAGCGGCGTGTATCTGCGCCCCTACGGCACGCATCCCGACGAGCATTTCGCGACCAACGACTTGTGGACGTTTCAGGAGATCGGCAAGCACGCCATGCGCCTCACGGGCTACCCGGCCGTCTCGGTTTTTCACGATTTCAAGTATCACCCCAAAGAGACGATCAAAGGGGCGTTCGACGATTGGATGTATGACCACCTCGGGGTCTATGCGTGGACGTGCGAGCTGTGGAGCCCCCAGCGCGAAGCAGGGATTGACCTCTCAAAAAAGCCGAACGGCGCCGGCTCGCAATACATCGAGTGGTATCGCGACCATCCGGTGGAAGACGACTTGAAGATGATGAAATGGAACGACGAGAAACTGGAAGGCAAAGGCTTTGTCACCTGGTATCCCTTCAACCATCCCCAGTTGGGCGAGGTGGAGCTCGGCGGCTGGAACGACGAGTACTGCTGGCGCAACCCGCCCCCGCAGCTGCTGGAAAAAGAGATCGCGCCGCACGCGGACTTCATCATCTTCCACGCGCTCATTTCACCGCAGCTGGAATTTAAGGAGATGACCGTCACGCCATTGGGCGAGGGAGCCTACCACCTCCGCGCCGTGATCCAGAACACCGGCTGGCTCTCGACCTCGATCACGACCCGCGCCAGAGAAAAGCAACTGGTGCGCCCGCTGGAAGTCGAGATCGCGCTCCCCGACGGCGCGGCGCTCGTCGGCGGCCAGCGCAAGACTGAACTTGGACAACTGGAAGGCCGCGCGCTCAAGAACACCACCTTCTGGGAAGCCGACCCGACCACCGACCGCGCGAAAGTCGAGTGGGTCGTCCGCGCGCCGCAGGGGAGCAGCGTGACGATCACCGCCGTTCACCAGCGGGCAGGGAAGATGATAAAGATAATCCGCCTCGAATAGCGAACGTGATCCGTGAGGCGTGAGGCGTCAGAACCCTCAGATCACCGATCACGCCTCACGACACTCCTTCATGCCTCTCGACTTTATCTTCTTCCTCAGGTGGTACATCGCGCTCACCGCCTTTGGCTTCCTCGCCCTGCCGTTGGCGTTTAGATTCTTCAAGCATCTGCCGGAGCGGGGGTATGCCTTTGCCAGGCCGCTGGGGGTGCTCGTCATCTGCTATGTGTTCTGGCTGCTCGGCTCGCTGGGCTTTTTGCGCAACGACGTCGGCGGGCAGATTGCCGCGGCCGTCGCCGTTGGAGGCCTCGGGCTGGCCTGGCTGAAGCGCGAAGGCCTCGTCGAGCTGCGCGACTGGCTGCGGGAGCGCGGGGCTTATGCGCTCGCTGTCGAGATTTTCTTCCTGGCCGCTTTCGGCGGGATGGCGCTGGCGCGGGCGTATACCCCGGAGATCGTGGCGACCGAGAAGCCGATGGAGTTCATGTTCATCAACTCCATCCTCCGCAGCCCCGGTTTTCCGCCGCACGACGCCTGGCTCTCCGGCCACGCCATCAGCTACTACTACTTCGGCTACGTGATGGTGGCCTCGCTGGCGCGCCTCACGGGCGTCCCCTCGGCCTATGCCTTCAATCTGGGGCTGGCGATGCTCTTTGCCTTCACCGCCGTCGGCGCGCTGGGGGTGGTATTGAATCTCATTGCCCTGGCTAAGGCGGCGGGCCGCTCCGCGCGGGCGAAGGCTGAAAAATTCATCCCTCGTCCTTCATCCTTCCTCCTTTCCGCCTTCTGGCCCGCGCTCCTCGGCCCGCTGATGGTGCTCGTAGCCGGGAACTTCTATGGGGTCCTCGCCATGGCGCATACGAATGGAATGTTCCCCGATCTCAAAATCCCGGCCGTGTGGTACGACTTTGGCGGAGAGGCTGCTGGAGCGGGCGGCGTCCGGTGTTCAATGAGCACTTCTGAGGGGGTGCCGGGCGTCCGCGCGGGGATGGTGAATCTATGGACGTGGCTGGACATCAAGGGCGTGAATGCGCCCCCGCCGCCCCCGCCCGAAAAGTTCAACTGGGACCCGCGTTTCTGGTGGTGGTTCAGCGGCGCGCGGGTGGTGCACGACTGCAACCTGAGCGGCGTGGAGACCGAGGCGATTGACGAGATGCCCGCCTTCTCGTTCATCCTCGGCGACATGCACCCGCATGTGCTGGCCCTGCCGTTTGTGGTGCTGGCGGTGGCTGTCGCGCTCGAATGGTTGCTCGTGGCAGGTAACGGGCGGCGTGTGTCGGGCGACGCAGGCGCACTGATTCCTGATCACTTATTACTGATTGCTCCCGATCGCCTGCTGCTCTCGGCCATCATCCTCGGCGGCCTCTCCTTCCTCAATACGTGGGACTTCCCGATGTATTGGTTCCTGACGGTGGCTGCGTTCGCCGTCGGGTCGGGGCTGCAGTGGGGGTGGAACGGCCTCGTGAACCGCTGGCGTTACCTGGGATCGGTGGCCCTCATCCTGGGCGTCCTGAGCGTGGGCCTCTATCTGCCTTTCTTCCTTGTCTTTCAATCGCAGGCCAGCGGCCTCTTGCCCAACCTCATTTACCCCACGCGCTTCCAGCAGACTTTCGTCATGTTCGGCCCGACGCTGATCGGCGTGGCGCTGTTGGTAGGGTGGTTGGTTTTCAGACACCGCGCGGTGATCAATCGCCCGGCGGCGTGGTGGGCGGGCGGGGGGATCGTCGTCCTGCTGATCCTGACGGCGGCGGCCCTCGCCCTCGGCGGCGCGCTGAACGCTGAACTGCTCGACTTTGTGGATCAGGCCCTGGCCCCGTTGACGCGCGATCAGGCGGTGGGCCTGCTGGTCCAGCGCCGGCTGGTGGACAGCCTCGCCACGCTCTTCCCGGCGGCGTTGGTCGGCCTGATCGCCGGGCTTGTCGTCGGCGTGTTGCGCTGCGCTACCTCTTCTTTGGCGGGAGAACCCCCCTCTCCCGGAGGGACTCTAGCCCCTGAAGCGAAGCGCAGTGGCGCGCAAGCGGGGGAAGGAGATGCGGGAGAGAGCCTGCCGCAACTGCGCTCGCCCGCCCTGCTCATGTCGCTGGTCATGACGCTGACCGGCGCGCTGCTCCTGCTCGGCCCGGAATACGTCTACCTGCGCGACAACTTCGGCACGCGTATGAACACGCTCTTCAAGTTTTACTTCCAGGTCTGGGTGCTGTGGGGACTCGCCTCGGCGTTCGGGCTGTGGTACCTCTTCCAGTACGCCGGGCGGCTCCTGCAATGGATCGCCGGTGCAGTGATGGGCCTCGCCATCCTCGGCGGGCTGGTCTATACCCTGGCCGGGCTGTACAGCAAGACCGACCACTTCGGCAACCCGCCGACGCTGAACGGCATGGCGTACTTCGAGCGCGATTACCCCTCCGACTGGGCGGCGATCCAATGGCTCCAGCAGAACGCGCCCGGCGCGCCGGTGATCGCCGAGGGCATTGGCGGACAATACTGGATCGAGGGGCGCTTCTCGCGCATGGCGATGGCGACCGGTTTGCCGACGGTGATGGGCTGGCCGGGGCACGAGGGCCAGTGGCGCGGCCAATATTTCGAAAAGGCCGCCGAGCGCGAGGGCAAGATCCGAGACCTGTATCAGACGCGTGATTGGGCCGCTGCGCAGGCTATTCTCGACGCTTACGACATCGAGTACGTCGTCGTCAGTTCGCTGGAGCAATCCAAGTATCAGGACCTCCAGACCGGCAAAAGACTCGAACAGGCTAAGTTTGATCGTCACATGCGGGTGGTATTCCAAAACGGGGATGTGACGGTTTACCGGCGACTGGATAGCCGTCCTGAATAAGGCACATGACTAGTCAACGCTCCTTGTTAACAGTTGAACGCTCCCTCTATCTCGCCTTTTTCGCGCTGGCGCTGGCCTTGCGGCTGTACCAGCTCAACGCTCACCCTCTGACCGACGCCGAGGCGCGCGAGGCCCTGCTGGCCTACCGCCTGATCCGCGGGACGGTGGACTCCAGCGCGGCCCTCCCGCACAGCCCGGCCTATTTCTTTTTCACCTATCTGAGCTTCCTGGTCTTTGACGCGAGTGACGCCACGGCCCGCCTCGCGCCGGCCCTTTTCGGCTCGGCTTTTGTATTCCTGCCCGCCTTTTTCAGCGACCGGCTGGGGCGCGCGCCGGCGCTCTTCGTCGGCGGATTGCTGGCAGTCTCCTCCGGCCTCCTGGCCGCTGCGCGCAGCGCGGACGGCGCGATCATCGCGCTCTTCGGGTTGGGCTTCGGCCTCGGCGCGCTGCGGCGTTACCTCGCCGCCGAAGCCTCTGCCTGGCTCATCGCCAGCGGCGTCCTCTTCGGGATTGGCCTCGCGGCCGGCGCGGCCTTCCTCACCGGCCTGTTTATCGTCGGGGTAACCAGTTTAGTCGTTATATGGGTCAATTCGGATGAGCGCTCCGCGCTCCGCGAAGCGTGGGCGCGCGTTTGGGGGCAGGGCAAGACTTTCCTCATGGCATTGGGCCTGACCGCGCTGGTAGTTGCCACTACCGCCTCCATGTACCGCCTCGGCCTGGGCGCGCTCGGCGCGAGCTGGATGGATTGGCTGCGCGGCTTCGCGTTGTCTGCCTCTGGCCGCAGTCCACAGACCATCCTTACTTTCATCATCGTCTACGAACCGCTGTTCGTCGTGTTTGGCGTCCTCGGCGCAGTCCGCGCTTTTCGAACGGCGCACCGCCCGGCGCAGCGGCTGTCCTGGTTCAGCCTGGTCGCGCTCGCCTTCGTCACGCTGTACGGCGGCCGCACACTCTTCGACGTGATTTGGGTGAGCGCGCCGCTCGCCGCGCTCGCCGGATGGGTGCTGGCCGAGATCTTCGCCTCGGCCTGGGCGCGCCAAGAGTGGCCGCTCATCGCCGCGCAAGTCGGGGTGATCGCAGCCTTGTTCATCTTTTCCGCGCTCAACCTCGCCGCGCTCGCCGAGCAGGCGCGGGCCAATCCCGATTTCTCGCAGGGCACGCTCTCCATCTCCGGCCTCTCGATCCCGGTGTCGCGTTTATCCTACCTGTACCTCTCCCTCCTGGCGCTCGGCCTGGTGTTTGTCGTTTCGTATTTGTTCGGGATGGGATGGTCGCCGCGCGCCGCGCGCCTGGGGCTGACCCTCGGCAGTTCGGCGGCGCTGCTGTGCGTGAACCTGTCCGCCGGCTGGGGGCTGACGCAATTGCGGGCCAACGACCCGGTCGAGTTGTGGTGGGAAAAGCCGACCGCCGACGGCCTGCGCCGGCTGGTGCAAGTCCTGAGCAACACCTCGAACTACGCGGTGGGCAACGCACATGACATTCAAGTGGCCGTGCAGGCCCCGCCGGATGGCGCACTGGCCTGGGCCTTGCGCGGCTACCCGCACGCGGCCTTTGTCGAGGTCCTCGGCGCTAACGTGGACAGCCCCGTGGTCATCGCCCCGTTCGACGAGTTGCAGCCGCCCGAGGCGCAGAACCCTCAACTCGGCTCCTCCTACGTCGGGCAGAGTTTTCCCGTGCGCTACTCGCTGGCCCCGGCCCAGGCGACATGGCCGGATCAACTCAACTGGTTGATGTTCCGCCGCGCGTCCACCCAGTTCGAGCGCGTCATCATCTGGGTGCGGCAAGATATCCAACAACTGCAAACCGCCCAGGGCCGCTAATTTCCGATCACCGATCACTGGTCACTGGTTACTCCCTCATGCCCCTCCCCTCTATGATTGCTATTGACGGCCCGGTGGCCTCCGGCAAATCCACCGTCGGCAAGCGGCTGGCGGACAAATTAGGCTATCTCTTCTTCGACACCGGCGTCATGTATCGCGCCGTGACCTGCCTCGCCCTGCGCAAACTCGGCTCGGCCCGCGATGCTGCGGCAGTGACCGCGCTGACCGAGCGGGTTCACATTGACATCCAGCCCCCCACGGTGGACGACGGGCGCGACTCGACCGTCCTGGCCGACGGCGAAGACATCACCTGGGCCATTCGCAGCAAGGACGTGGAGAACAGCGTCTCGCTCGTCGCGGCGATGCAGGACGTGCGGCGCTGCCTCACGGAGCAGATGCGGCGCGTCGGGTTGCGCGGCAAGGTGGTGATGGTCGGGCGTGACGTGGGCACGGTGATCTTGCCGGAAGCCGACCTCAAGGTTTTCCTGACCGCCTCGATCGAGGCCCGCGCCCGCCGGCGTTTTCAGGAAGAGCAGGCGCGCGGCGGCGCGCAGGCGCGCACCTACGCAGACATCCTCGCCAATTTGCGCGAGCGTGATCGCATTGACTCTTCGCGCGCCCTCGCCCCCCTGCGCGCGGCGGAAGATGCGCTTCAGCTGGACACGACCGGCCTCGATCTGCTGGGAGTCGTCGCGGCGATTGAACAGTTAATTGAGGCGGGGCCTGAGGCGTGAAACGTGATCGTGAATAGACGACGCATCACGGATCATGCGCCGCCTATCACTTCGACTCTTGACTGTCAAACGCTGTCTCCCACGCCTCGCCCGACTCGCCGTCCGACTTTCGCTGCGTCTCACCGTCCGAGGCCTGGAGAACGTGCCGCGCTCCGGCGGCGTTTTGATCACCATGAATCATCTTGGCGGCGCGGATTCCGTCCTGCTCATGGGATTTACGCCCCGTGACCTGGCCGTCATCGGGAAGGCGGAGGTTTTGGGCTGGCCGGTCGTCGGCCGGCTGGCCCGCGCCTACGGCATGATCCCCGTGCGGCGTGGAGAACCGGAGCGGGCTGCGCTCCAGCAGGCGATCGAAGTCTTACGGTCGGGCAGGGCGCTGCTCGTCGCGCCGGAGGGCCGCGAGAGCCTGACGCACGCGCTCGAACGGGCGAAAGAGGGAGCCGGATTTATCGCGCTCCACAGCCGGGCGGCGATTCTCCCGGTCGGGATCACCGGAACCGCGTGGCCGCGCGTCCTCGCCGCGTGGCGCCGCCTGCGCCGACCTTGTGTTACACTAACCTTCGGTCAGCCTTACCATTTGCCGCCGGAGATGAGCCGCCGCGAGGCGGCGGATGAGATCATGCGGCGCATCGCGGCGCTCCTGCCGCCGGAGTATCGGGGGGTGTATGCCCGCAAAACGTGATTTCTGGCTGCGAAAAGAGTGAATGACCGATGGCAAACGATGAACTCGCTCCCTCGCCAGACAGGTCGCAAGCCGTCCGTCAGCCGCGCAAGACGGCCTGGC
>Ga0209341_10002602_pt1 | contig 17080 bp, 17 predicted proteins | sample RifCSP13_2_FD_184020 | JGI IMG/M metagenome (GOLD analysis project Ga0209341, IMG submission 184020) | Soil microbial communities from Rifle, Colorado - Rifle CSP2_sed 13_2 (SPAdes) (version 2) | ecosystem: Environmental > Terrestrial > Deep subsurface > Rock core/Sediment | place: Rifle... | reverse complement strand
ATGTGGAGCAAATAAAAAGTTATTTCGGAAAATTTTAATTTGATTAAACCCCAAAAAGATGTATGGAACTGCATAATATAGTACCACTGATAATATATGATGACAGATGCTACCTTTGTGCAAAGTTTGCAAAAATTGTCGATTTTTTTGCAAGAGGAAGATTGTTGATTGTAGGTCATTATACAGATTTTGGTATGAAGATAAAGTCAGAAATCTTTCCTGATGGATATGATTCCACCAAGATGTTTTGGTTTGTTGATGGTAAAACAGCCTATGGAGGAAGGGCGGCACTACTTCCTCTCTTATTATCTATTCTCAATTCCAAGCCTAGATCATCTATTCAATTTGATGTACAGACATCCTGTGATGCTAGCTGTAAAACACCCAAGGCAGTTTTTCTTAGGTCAAAAAGCCTCTTTTCAAATAGCAAAAAAATCAAGCTAAAATAGATTCTAATATACCAAAAAATACAAGCGAAATGTTATGAAGATAAAGTCAGAAAAAATAAATCCTACTAAAAAAAAGACTGCTCTTTTGTGCACCTTTGTTTATGAGAAATCAAAATCAGTTCTAGGTTTGAATGAAGTTGATTCGAAACTGGGTGGACTCTTAAAGGCTTCCCTCAAAGAAACCGATGGTAAGACAGGAACTCTAAATATAATACATACACATGGAAAAGTTCCGGCACAAAGAATTCTATTAGCAGGACTGGGAGAAAAGAAAAAAGTAAATTATGATTTAGTTAGGATTGTTTCGGGAAAAATTGCACAAAAAGCGCGTGATCTTGGAATTTCAGAATATTCAATATTCATACCAACAGACTTTGAGTTAGACATAATTCCTTTGATAAAGACAATAGTGGAAGGTTCTGAGCTTGCACTTTATTCATTTGATAAATACAAAAAAGAAAAAAACAAAAAATCTCCAGATCTTTCCATTTTAATTGAGCATTCTGGCAATATTGAAGTTGTCATAAAGAAAACACAGACGGTTTGCCAAGGTGTTATATTTGCACGAGATATAGCAAATCTTCCTCCAAATGACTGTCCACCACAACAGTTAGCTAGATTTGCAAAATCACTTGCTTCTCAATACAAGATAAAGTGTACTGTCATGTCAAAAAATGAGATAAGGCAAAAGGGATGTGGGGGGATAACTGCGGTAGGTGGTGGGAGTAAGAATGAACCTAAGCTCATCATATTGGAGTATAATAATGGAAAACGAGGGGTGAGACCAGTAGTTATGGTGGGAAAAGCTGTAACTTTTGACACAGGTGGCATCTCAATAAAACCTAGTGAAAAAATGGACGAGATGAAGTTTGATAAGTGTGGTGGCTGCATCGTCCTTGGAATTATGAAAACAGTTTCTGCATTAAAACTTCCTGTGAATGTGGTTGGCATTATACCAGCTGTGGAAAATATGCCAGGCGGTGAGGCGTACAGACCAGGCGATATAATTAAGCTATACAACGGAAAAACTGCAGAGATCCTTAACACCGATGCGGAGGGAAGATTGATTTTAGCAGATGCGTTGGCATACGGCAAAAAAAACTATTCTCCAAAATGCATAGTTGATTTCGCAACTTTAACAGGAGCATGCATAGTGGCTTTAGGTGCTAACGTGGCTGGAATCATAGGTAATGATGATAAACTTATTTCAAAAATAAAACAGGCTGCAGAAAACACATCTGAGCAAGTTTGGCAGCTTCCTATAGATGATGACTATATGGAGATGATTAAATCTGACGTGGCTGACATTAAAAATACCGGTGGTGGTAGAGGTGCAGGTACCATAACTGGTGCTGCTTTTTTGGCTCATTCCGTAGACAAGGTTCCATGGGTTCACTTTGACATAGCTGGTACTGCATGGACCCAACAGGGGACAAAAGAGAAAAGCTATAACCCCAAGGGAGCTACTGGATATGGTGTGAGGCTATTGATAGAATTTCTTTCCAATAGCTAGTAACCTCTACTGTTTCTATCAGGTATAGAGTTATTTGGATTCCTAAAGCCATGCTTTTCCATCATGTGATTTAAAAATCTGATGTCATCAGAGAATTTCTCACCGCAGACTATGCAACTATTCACAAGTCTTGTCGCATAGCGGCATCTTTTTAGGTTTTCCTATAATATAGAACGGTATGCAAAAAAGCTTGAGGTTGTCAAAACTTTCATTTTTAATCACACCAAGCGACCAAGGATATCTAATTGCTTGCAATGAAATACCTTATCTTTTTACCGACGTAGTAAAGATCGAAGAAGTTGATGAAAAAATACACAAACTTGTGGCTGAATATATAGAATATTTTCCATATGATGCTGCAAAACGTGGAGTAAACAAAGGCATTACAATTCAGGTTGTCTGGAAAGCTAAACCTAACAGTGTTGCTTTAAACTAAAGTGCCAGCACTACTGCTTCCCAAGGGCTCTCGCACCTTAGTAACACAGCAGCGACATTGGGTTTGACTTCCGGGTTCGGTATGGGACCGGGTCGGACCCCAACGCTATGGCCGGCTTGAGACCTCTTTCTTGAATGTTCTGTATTAAGCTTACTTGCATAGAGGTATAAATTAAAGAAAAAGGCTGTAGACACCATGACTCATAGAGTTGCAGTACTAGACAAGGAACTCTGCCAGCCAAAAAAGTGTGGTCTTGAATGTATCAAGTATTGTCCAATAAACAAGTCTGGAGCAGACTGTATAGTACTGAATGAAGAAATTGGAAAAGCGCAGATTGATGAGAATCTATGTAATGGTTGCGGTATCTGCGTAAAGGTATGTCCATTTGATGCAATAACTATAGTAAATCTAGCAGAGGAGCTGAGAACCGAAAAGATTCATCAGTTTGGCATGAACTCTTTTAGACTGTATAAGATTCCCACACCAAAAAAAGGCCAAGTGATGGGACTGCTTGGCAGAAATGGCATGGGAAAAAGTACAATTATCAGTATTCTATCAGGTAATCTAAAACCAAATCTTGGAAATTATACGTCGCCCCCTGAGTGGAGTGATATTTTAAAATATTTTCATGGAACTGAATTGAAGTCACATTTTGAAAAAATTTCAAATGGTCAGATTAAAGCTTCAATAAAACCTCAACAAGTTTACAACTTGGCAAAGGTCTTTACTGGAACAACAAAAGAGCTTTTGGAAAAGTATGACGAACGAAATGTTATGCCCGATCTTGTAAGAGAGTTAGGACTACAAAACTCAATGGAAAATAGAATTGGAGAGCTCAGCGGAGGAGAGCTGCAAAGACTTGCTGTTGCTGTAACTGCATCAAAAGAGACAGATTTTTATTTTTTTGACGAACCTTCCTCCTACAATGATGTCTTTCAGAGAATAGGGGTTGCAAGGGTGATCCAAGGTCTTTCCAAACTAGAAAAGAGGGTAATGGTAGTTGAGCACGACCTAACAGTACTGGACTATCTCAGTGACTTTGTTGAGGTGTTGTATGGCGAGCCTGCTGCTTATGGTATTGTTGCAGGTGTCTTGTCAACAAAGGTTGGAATTAATGTGTTTTTGGATGGCTACCTTCCAAATGAAAATGTCAGATTCCGAGACAGTGCATTTAGATTTGATGCATCAACTTCCACAGATGAGTTTGCGATGACTGAAAACATCATTGAATATCCAGCTTTGCAAAAAAAATATCCTGCTTTTTCAGTTTCAATCGATGCAGGCAGAGTACGAAAAAATGAAGTACTTGGAATTGTAGGCGCAAATGCATTAGGAAAGACAACTATGATGAAGATGATCGCTGGTGTTGAAAAACCAGATTCTGGTATACTTGAAACTAAAGTGAAGATAGCATACAAGCCACAATATTTAACAAACGATTATGATGTAGAAGTCATTTCGGTTTTAGAAAAGGCAAATGGTGCAGCTATTGAAGGCACCACAGAAGAAGATCAAGTGGTTGAACCATTGAAAATAAAAAAGCTCTACAACAAGTCTGTCAAGAATTTATCAGGAGGAGAACTACAAAAGGTTGCTGTCGTTGCATGTCTTTTACAAAAAGTAGATCTATACGCGCTTGATGAACCATCTGCATTCTTAGATGTAGAAGACAGAATTACAGTTGCAAAATTGATCCAGAGATTTGTACGCTCTTATGCAAAGTCTGCAATCATAATAGACCACGATATTCAACTTATGGATTTAATCTCTGATTCGCTAGTAATTTTTGAAGGGATTCCTGGAAAAGAAGGGCATGCCACATCACCCATGCAAAAGGCAGCTGGAATGAATGGATTTCTAAAATCTCTTGATATTACGTATAGACGAGATGAAACTAGCCTTCGACCACGGGTAAATAAGACTGGAAGTAGGCTTGATAGGAATCAAAAACAGTCGGGACACTTTTACTACAGAAATTGACACGGATGCTAAAAGAAGCAGTAGCAGGAATACTGTCAGAAAAAGAGAGTGCAGATCTATATGGAGCATTTGATCAAATTGGTAGCATTATAATTATTAGAATACCAGATTCACTTGTATCAAAGAAGAAAGCAATAGGAGAAATACTCCTGCAAAGAGTGAAAACTGCCAAATCAGTCTTTTATCAATCTTCTCCAGTTGAGGGTGATTTTAGAACGCGTAATTTGGAGCTGCTTGCAGGTGATGATAACACAGAAACAGAATACAAAGAATATGGTTGTAGGTTTAAAGTTGATGTACAAAAAGCATTCTTTTCTCCACGACTTTCAACTGAGAGAAATAGAATTGCGAATCTTGTTGTAGAAGGTGAAACTGTCATTAACATGTTTGGTGGAATTGGGATGTTTTCTATCATAGCTGCAAAGAGAAAGAAATGTACAGTTTATAATATCGATATAAATCCTGATGCGGCAGAGCTTTGCAAGCAAAACATAAAGCTCAACAAGCTTAAAGGAAAAGTAGAATCAATATGTGGGGATGCGACAAAAATTATTGAAGAAAGGCTTTCAGACACAGGTGATAGGATTCTAATGCTTCTACCTGAAAGATCTGATGAGTTTATAGATTCTGCTATAAAGGCTTCAAAAAAAAATGCGATAATACACTATTATTGTCACATACATGCGGATAAAAAAAAGTCAGTTGCCAATCTTGCTAAAGAGCATTTCATGGAAGTTACCAAGATAAAATCTGAGATTCTTGGCTCTAAGATAGTCAGACCCGTAGGACCAAGGTTCTATCAAGCTGTAGTAGATGCAAAGATATCAAAATAGCTACTTTTTGTCGTCTGATACCATAGATGACGAAGATGATTTTGATGTGGCCATATTGTATCCAATCCAAGATATTACTCCCAGTATCCCTCCTACTGCCATAAGTACTGAAAGTTGTAAAACAACGGGGCTCCATTCAGAAAGCATCAAAAGATAGGCATATACAAAAAATCCAACAATGCATAAAACAAAGATCAAAGTCCCTACTACACGTTGTCTAGTCATAGCACCAAAATCTTTTTGAGTTATTTATTTGAATCTAGTACGAGAATTCAATTGGCATCAAGTAAGCGTCCTCACCATCCCGGTAGTACGCCTTTAGTCTCTGCTTTATTGTGAAGCCGATTTTTTCATAAAGTCTTACTGCATCGCTGTTACTACAACGAACCTCTAGATAGAGCTCATCAGCTTTTTTTATCTTGACACCAACAATTGCTTCTTCAACGAGAGCCCTACCAACGCCCTTTTTCCGGTGTTCTTCTAACACAGCTATGGAAACCACGTGACCTTTTTTGACAAAACCAAGTTTTTTAAAATTTGAAAATCCATATTCTATCTTGCACATTATGTATCCTACGAGCTTTCTGTTAATTTCTGCTACAAGAAATGCTTCTGGTAGCTCCGATAATAGACTTTCATAAAAATAATCAGAATAATGTTCAGGAAGGGTTTTCATGTTTATTTCCATTACTGGAATGATGTCACTTGGATCACATCTACGGATTACACAGTCTCGAATCTCTCTTAAGGCAACCTGCAATTCAAATTATTTGGGTATGACAATTATTTAACTTTAAGCGGTAAAAGAATTAATTTACAGAACTTTTCAATCATATCTGTTGAGTGAACCTACACAAGAAGAAATAGTATCTATGATTTCCCCTATCTTTGAGATAAAGAGCGTGAATCAGAATCTAGATGCACTTCAGTTTGAGATAGAAGGGAGTGGATTCAAGTCTAAGTTTGCCAAACTTGCACAAAAGCTAGAATCCAAAAATCTAGTTGGAAGACTTGAAAGAGTTGATGGAAAGATGTTTCTTTTGGTAATCAGGTTTCGGCCCCCTAAGTTAAGGCGATCTTGGATACCGAAATTACTTTTTGCCGCCACCATAGCGATGGTAATGGTTGATGGTTATTACAGAACAATTGCTGCAAATTCCATAGTTAAGATAGGGGATCCATTAGAAATAGCTGTTCTGTATACAATTTCTTTGATTGGAATTCTTGGAATACATGAGCTTGGTCATATCATAGCTTCAAAGTGGTATAAGATTAAGACAAGTTGGCCCTATTTTATTCCAGGTATTCCCGTCATTGGCTTGCCTACGTTTGGAGCTCTTATCATGTCACGCAGCTTTACCATAAACAGAGACATTTTATTCGATATTGCTATTGCAGGACCTATTGCGGGATTGATTGTAGCTGTTATTGCCTCAACATACGGAGCATATCTTTCCCCCATCATACCAGATGATCAAGCCATGGCACTTTTTGCCCAATCACAACTTTTTGAGATACGTCCAAGTATAATCATGAGCGCAACACTTGTCATTGCAGGCAAGGCTGTTGAGGGAACCGAGGTTATTATGTCGCCAGTACTGTTTGCAGCATGGCTTGGATTTCTTATAACATTTTTGAATCTTCTTCCAGCATGGCAACTTGATGGTGGGCATATAGCTCGTGCAACATTTGGAAGGAAATGGCACAAAATTGCAACATACGCAAGCATAGGCATACTTGCAGCTCTTGGATATTGGATCATGGCACTTTTTGTACTAATGTTTAGCACACAAAACCCAGACGCACGACCACTGGATGACATTTCTCCACTTTCAAGTAAGCGAAAAAAAATGTTCATGTTGGTCATGGGTCTTGCGGTTCTCTGCGCACCGCTTCCATTTTCAATTCTACCTTAACAATATATGAGAGCCATCTGATACAATAGTAACTTTTTGTCTTGCTCCCTGTGTTTTTAAGATATGGTCCATCACATACTTTATTCCGCTAAATGCTAACATGCCAAGCTTATTCTTTGTGTAAAACTCTGGCAGAATTGATACAATCCCTATCTGGAATTTCTTTGCAATTTCAGTTAGAAACAAAAGATCTTCCATTCCATCGACATATTTTGCAGGATTTTTCAGCCTGTCTAGGCTCATTCTTCCTTCCATGTATTGTTGAATGGCCTCTGACCCCACTCCGCCCTTACATTCTGCCAAAAGAATTGCAAGCCCACCTTCTTTAATCGCCTCTGAACAATTCCATAGAGAGGTCAGAGATCTTCCGAGGGTATCACCGCTGCTTTCTTTTCCAGTACTAATTATCATAGTACGATGTTTTTCTACCTCGTTTGCAGCAATTGAAAGAAGTGATTTTGATATTGATGAGGTAGATGACGGATGACCGGTAGCCAAGTCTACTATACCTGTAGAGTTTGATACGATCTCGATTGCAGATATCTCAAATGAGTCAGAGAATTTCTGCGCTACTTCAAAATTTCCAAGTTCCTCTCCTGGTGCTGGAAGATTGCCCTTTCTTTTTTCATAAGCAGAGAGCATTTGCTCCTTTCCAAATCTTCTAACAAGTTTTGTAGATATAGTGTTGAATCCAAAAAGACCATCAAATTCCATCTCTCCCACGAAAACTAGATTTGGATCTGAAAGCTCCGAATTATTAAACTCGGAAATTTCTGATGTAGGATCTGATAAAACACTTTTCATTACATGCATGTGAGACTTATCTACAAAAAGTTTTGGTTTTGGGATTGATTGTTGATTACATTTTTCAAATAAAATAGAAATTACTTTGTGCACCGCTTTTGATTGATCCAAAATAACAAGATCAACTGGTTTAGTTAGGTCTAGTTGTGCTAACTTGGAGTTAATCTCAGTATCTGTTAGATTTGTACCCTTAGGTTCAATTTTTTTGTCAAGATTTTCCGCTAGAATATCCAACACAACTTCTGTGGCACCATAGCTAAGCCAAATTTCTGGCATAAGACTACGAATAGGACAGTTAAAATAAATCTAGCATAGTTAATTTTGCTGTGGAGTTTGTTAAAGAATTTGCAACATTTTTACACCAAAATGGCGCAATAAAGTTTGGGAATTTCAAGCTTTCAAGCGGAAAGGAAAGTTCTTACTATATAGACTTGAGGATAGTACCAAGTTTTCCGCATGAATTTCGAAAGATGATAACTATACTTCAAAATTTGATATCAGAAAAGATTGGACTTGACAATTTTGATTGTATTGCTTCTGTGCCCACCTCTGGACTAGTCATTGCGACTGCCCTTGCCATTGAAATTATCAAACCTCTCATATACATAAGACAAAAGCCAAAAGAGTATGGTACTGAAAATGTAATAGAAGGTAAAATAGCAAAAGGTACAAGAGCTCTACTTGTAGATGATGTTGCAACCACCGGCCTTTCTCTATTAAATGCTGTAAAAGCGCTCAGAAATGCAGGTATGGTTGTGACAGACGCTTTTACAATAATAAACAGATTTGAAGGAGCGCGTGAACTTTTAGCAACAGAAAATGTTAGGCTGTATGAGATTACTGATATAACTACGCTTACATCCATTCTAAAAGAAAACTGATTTCTCATCAGACCTTTAGGAACAACAAAATAAATAGATCTAATCTGAAGCCAAAAATGGCTTGCAGAGCTAGCTTTCGTAGATCATTAGTTCTTTTTCCTCAAGCAGTGTATGCAAATTATGTACTGCTCTGTATACTTCAGACTCTTTTTTTGCACCGGTGCAAACAAGCTTTCCTGACGCAAAAAGTAAGATTACTGTTTTTGGATCAAGCATCCTGTGTATCAAACCAGGAAATTGCTCTGGTTCATACATACTTCTTGGTAGAGTTCTGGCTGCCTGTTCTAAATGGATTTTCCCTCCAAGACTTGCAGACGCCACTATGTTTTGGATTACTATTACAGCATCCTTTTTTATTTTGATTCCTCCCTTTCGAAGCTTTTGCACAACACTTCTTACTGCCTTGATGGCTTGTTCTTCGGATTTTGCTCCAGTACAAACCATCTTGCCAGAACTAAAAATTAATGTTGCAGTCTTTGGCGACTTAAGTCTGAAGACTAACCCTGGAAACTGATCAGGGTGATACTCAACATCTGGAAAAGTTTGTGTTATAACATTGAGATCAATTTTTTGATCCACAGATGCCGAGGCCACAACATTCTCTATACTAACGATTGGTTTTGTTTGAGGCATGTCTGGTTCCTTATATAGTGGCTTTATATATACTCTGTAACGCTTTGGTACGATACTGTTCGTATCAAATTTCTCGAATCTTTTTACCTCATACTAAAAACTGCATAGGCAGCTCAGACAAATGCCTTCACATCATACTTCAGATATAACTCTGATTCTTCATTGCGGCCCAATGAAAATCAGTAGTTACTTATTTTAAAACTAATGGCATGGAAAGCCAGCTGCATGTCTCATATCATGAGTCAGCTCATGAAGGTAAAGATCATCAAATGCTTCATGACCTAAAACAATACTAAAAAGTTGTCCTTGATCAAAGCCTACTGCAAATACTCCAAAACCAGTTATTGCTAAAAGTATCATAGCTGCAAAAAAAGGAACACCCATCTTGTGTGTTGTTATAAGATGTGTGTCAGCCATTGGATTTTGTGATAAGAGTTTGCTATATAAGGTTTAGTCAACCCTGAGCTGATTAAAATTTGGATCGCATTTTTATTGATCTCAGTCTTGTCTTTCAGATCCAAGCATATTATCAGAACTTGTTTTTCTTCAGATATCAAGTAAATTATATGACTTGATATAACAGATATGATAATTGATTTTTATATTTGATACAATTTTAATTTTAGAATTAAAAGGAAGTGGGCCCAAAGGGCTTCGATCCCTTGGCTCACCGGTTATGAGCCGGTTACTCTACCAAGCTGAGTTATGGGCCCCACGAAAAAACAGGTTTGTATGCAGTATAAAATGGTATAGAGTTTAGCAGTAGGCCTCGTAACAACTGTCAAGCAACAGATTTTGTGCAGAAATTGACTTGTTTGCGATTTGGAATAATTCTTCTTCTTTTTCGGATGGCGTTTTTTCAAGAATTCTTCTCCAAACTGCGGCGTGTCTTATGTCTGCTTCTGTGTGAAGCCTAAAGTATTCTATTACATCCTCGCTTGTCATGTTATAGAATTTTCGTAGGCCATCTATTTTTGATAGGCTTATTTTTGGTATCTCCAGTTCAAGAGAGTACATTGCAGCAGTACCTCCCTCAAATGAATTCATGAGTGTTGAAAGGTTTGATACAGCATGCCTTGTCTTTTCAAGACCTTGATATCTTTCCAGTTCTTCTTGTGAAACTCCAACTGCTCCAGCAAACTTCATCCAAGGTTTGATGTGTTCAGCTTCTTCTTTTTGGTTTGACGCAATTTCATTTTTCACAGTATTTGGGCTTTGTTCCATTATTGTCCCTACAAAAGATGGAATGGCTTTTACTAGCTGAAAGTATTCTTTTGAGTAACCATTAAGAGCATCAAGAGTTAACTTTCCTTCTGTCCACATCAAATAGAATTGATGTTTTAACAAACTTCGCTTTTCAATCAATTCATCGATATTTTTGATAAGTGGATTCATGCGATTTATGAAATTCAGCCAATAAAAAAATCTTTTGAATCACTTCAAAAGGATTTTATGGACAAAAAACTGGATGCAGTTCGGGCTCCAGTGGTGTAGACCGGTCAAGCATACCGGCCTTTCAAGCCGGGGATCCCGGGTTCAAATTCTATGTGATGAAAATCCCGGCTGGAGCACTACAAAAGCCTTAATATTGTAACAAAAGGTTAAGCTTTATAGTGCAGGTTTGTGGATAGAAAAAATTTCGAAATAAATCCTCTAATAAAAGACTACAAGCAATATCTTGATAAAATAAATGCCGCACTAAAATATGAACTTGAACTGTATTCTGCATCTGAATTTGTTGAACCGTTACAGTATGCACTTGAAGGTGGAAAGAGAATTAGACCACTTATCCTGTTATTGTCTGCAGAAAGTGTTGGAGCCTATGATGAAAATGCATATACCGCTGCTTGTGCGGTTGAATTATTGCATACGGAATCCGTAATACATGATGATATAATAGACAATGAGACTTTAAGAAGGAGAAAGGATCCATTTCATATCAAATATGGATATAATACAAGTATTCTTACGGGAGACTTTGTACTTGGTTTAATTCTAAACATATCATCAAGACTTAACAATCCAAGAATTGCAAATGAGCTTGCAACCACTGCTATGATGATGAGCGATGGAGAGATGATCGAGACAAGACTAGAATCAAGTGAGGATGTAACATTTGATGATTACCTTAAGGTGATAGAATACAAGACAGCTACAGCTTTTGAGGCAGCATCAAAAATTGGTGCTATACTTGGGGGCGGGACTGAGGATCAGATACTGGCACTCGCAGAATATGGAAAAAATGTTGGAATTGCTTACCAGATCCATGATGACTTGCAAGATTGGAATAATGAAGACAAATTATTCAATGTTTTAATAAAAAAGAGTTCAGATCCACGTAACGTCTTTAACCACATGGATTATTTGTTACGAGACTATTCCCTAAAGTCAAAGTCTGGTTTGCGAAAGATAAAAGAATGCCCGGCCAAGTCTCATCTTGAAAATCTTTTAGATCTTACTATGTTTAAGGTACAATAGAAATCGTTGTAAGATTTGGAACAGCATCTTTGGCAAACTGAATTATTGGATCAGGATAAACTCCTATGCCTACCATGAATATTATTGAAAATATCATAACAGCAATTATTGACTTTGGTTCTTTTACCCTCTTGTCAGACTCCTCTTCTTCAAAGTACATCTTTCGTATTATCCAACCATAGTAAGCAAGCGAGAGGGCACTGTTTAGGACTCCTGCTACTGCAAGATATGGCGCCCATGACACAACAGACCCTGCATCAATTGCAGATCCAAAAAGCATCAGTTTGCTCCAAAATCCATTAAGAGGAGGGACTCCAGCTAGTGCAAGCAGTGATACTACCAATCCAATTGATGTAATTGGCATACGCTTTCCTAAACCACGTATCTTGTCAATATGCGAGACTGCCAGAGTTGTAATGATTCCTGCTGCTGCAATGAATGCTGCACCTTTCATCACTGCATGGTTTAATATGTGGAAAAGCGAGGCTTGAATCCCAATTTGTGAAAATGGTGCAATGCTTAAACCTATCAGAATGTAGCCTGCATGACCTATGCTTGAATATGCAAGCATTCTAGTAAGGTTCTTTTGCATTATGGCTGCCAAGTTTCCAACAGTCATTGTCATTACAGCAACTATTCCAAGTGCAAATGTCCATTCCATATTAAGTGCAACAGTCCCCATCACAATTACACGCAAAGCTGCAGCAAAGCCTGCTTTTTTTGTACCAGCAGCTAATAGTGCTGCAATAGTAGGTGGAGCTCCTTCATAAGCATCTGGAAGCCACATATGAAATGGTACAAGGCCCATCTTAAATCCAAAACCTGCAATGAACATGCCAACTGCTAGAAGAGCAAGTGGCATCATGTCTGGACCAAGTTTTGAAAATCCTGAAATTACTTCTGCAATGTTAGTAGAACCAGTAAGACCGTATGCAATCGAAATACCATATATTATAATTGCAGATGACAAAGCTCCAAACAAAAAGTATTTTAGCGCAGCCTCGTTTGATGACGGATCCTTTTTCATAAATCCTGCAAGAACGTAAGTTGGAATGCTCATGAGCTCCCATGCTACCAATAACATTACCAAATCCGTTGAGTATGCAATAAGCACCATTCCAACAGACGCAAGTAGGATCAAAGAGTAGTATACAGCTGGATGAGCCTTGCCTCTCATGTAGCTAAACGAGCCTACAGTTGTAATTATGGCAACAATAAGCATGGCTATTGCAAAGAATGAACCGAACATGTCATCAACTAGTACATTTTCTGAAAAGATGGCGGCGGGCATAACATTTTTTGAAATGATTTGATATGCAACAAAGCCAATTGCTGCAATCAAAGCGCCAAACGTTATAGCTCCATAAAAGGCGGATGAACCGTGTTCTTTTCTTATGATATTAATTACTGGAAGTAACATCCCAACTGTTCCAAGTATTACAGTTATGATTATTGGTGTTGAAGTAAAGTCTATCATTTTTTCTCCTAAATCAACAAGAGTAATACCACAAAGAGTATTCCTGCTCCAAACACATACAGATATGACTGTGAGATTCCTGTTTGGGTTCCTTGTATAACTTTAGCACTCCAGCCAACTGCTTTTTCTGAACCGCGATTCATGCCATCTATTACTGTGCTTTCAAAGTATCTCCATATTCCCCTTGCAAAATATAATGGTGCAGTTACAAAGCACCAATAGATGATAGAGTTTAGATACCATCTGTTTAGAAAGAATTTGTGTATTGCATAGAAGAACAAATTAGAATTAACAAATTTCACTGGATCTACAAATCTTCCAATATAGAAAATATATCCAAGCCCAAATCCAACTGTAAATGCTATAAGCGATGCTATGAGCGCAATTGGATTCACACCAGTCAAAAATCCTCCAAGAACTGATTCTGATTCCACAGATACATTTTCATGTCCTGATTCAATTCCAAAGGAGTTACCAAGATATTCTGTGAAAAGATGATGTATTCCTTGCTCAGCTGTTAGACCTATAATACCAATTCCTATGGTTAGTACTGCAAGTATTCCATATGGCACCCACATAGATGCACTTGCCTCATGGATGTGATGCCCTTCTTTTTCCATTTTTTCGATATGTTTACTCTTATTTCCAAAGAAAACCATGCCAATCATCCTTGTGGTGTAAAATGCGGTGATGATTGCAGTAATTAATGCAATTACAAATATTGGCATTGCCCATGTGTTTCCTGATTCATAGACAGCTGCAAAGATTGCATCTTTGCTCCAAAATCCAGTAGTGATAAACGGAGCCCCCATAAGCGCGAGACCTGCAGCCCACATGAATGCATATGTTTTGCGCATCTGTTTACGCAATCCTCCCATGTCTGTCATGAATCTAGAGCCTACAACGTGTAAGAGTGATCCTGCAGCCATAAACAATGATGCCTTGAACATTGCATGAGAGATAAGGTGGAAGAACCCAGCTGTATATCCATCAACAAACTGTTCTGAAAGTCCGGCTATTCCAAGAGCCATCATCATATACCCAATCTGCGAACCCGTCGAATATGCAAGGACTTTTTTGATCTCAGGAGAGACCATTCCCTGTGTTGCAAGCAAGAATGCAGTGATTGCCCCAACCCATGCAATGATCTCAAAGAATTGATCCATTGAAATTCCGACTGCAGCTAGTGCAAAAAATAGTGGACCAAGTCTTGCAACCAAAAAAACTCCGGCTTTTACCATTGTAGCTGCATGGATCAAAGCAGAGACTGCGGTTGGACCTGTCATAGCTTCAAGCAACCACTCGTTTAGTGGAAACTGTGCAGACTTTCCTATTGCACCACCAAAAAGCAAAACAGCAGCAGGAACTAACAAACCCTGTGCAGACATCGAAGTAGCCCAAGATGTATTTTCTGTTAACTCTCTAAATCCAAAAGTTCCTGCAAATGCAAAAATCAAAAACATTCCCGCAAGCATCATTATATCGCCTACCTTTGTCATGATGAATGCCTTTATCCCCGCATGTGTTGGTGAATAATACTGTAATACACCAAGAGCTGTATGACCTTCAGTGCCGACATAATCTTTCTTTTTGTCGCTGTACCAAAAGCCTATCAAAGCGTAAGAAGCAAGTCCCACTCCTTCCCATCCAAAGAAGAGCTGTAGAAAATTGTCTGAGAGAACAATTAGCTGCATAGAACCAACAAAGAACATCATCCAGAACCAGAATCTTGTAATGTTTGGATCTCCTTTCATGTAACCTGTGCTGTACACTATGATCAAAAATGAAATCCACCCAACTACATTTGCCATCAAAACTGCAAGTGGATCAGCTAGGATTCCAGCTTTTAGGCCAATTGATGAGATCCATGGTACTTGATCATGAATTTCATGACCTTCAAGTGCAGCTGGCAAAAGCGTTACTGCAGAGATTGCGCTCATCAATGCAAAACCTACAGCGACCCAATTTGTTCCTCGTTTTGAGAACTTGGCAACGCCTGGAATTATTAGTGCTGCAATGAATGGTAGAATCCAGATTGCCCATACATTTAGTCCACCTGCCTCTAAACTAGATCCAAGTACTTCAACTGCCATAACTAAACCCCCATAACTCCATTCATGAAAGGAATTATCTGGTTAAAGAAAATGTCAGGATAGATTCCGACTACTATGGAAAATCCTGCTAGTACCATCATAGGTGCAGTGATATACCAGCTTGCTTCTTTTGTATTTGAAAGATTTTCTGGGAGTTTTCCAAAGAATACTCTTTTTATCATCCATAAAATGTAGGCCATGGTAATAACCGTAGATACTAGTCCTAGACCAAATGTGACCATCCTTATTGTAGAACCTTCTTCCACTGCAGTTTGCAGTGCACCATAAAACAGGGTCCATTCGCCCATGAATCCACTTGTTGGTGGAACACCCATTATAGTAAGAGCTCCAATCATTGCGCAGACTGCAGTAATTGGCATCTTTCCTGCAAGTCCACCAAGCTTTGTCATACTTCTTGTACCAACTTGCAGTATGATAGCTCCTGCCATCATGAAAAGCAGACCTTTGCCAAGACCATGTGAAACATACATCATTTCAGCTCCAGAAAGTCCAAGTGCAGAAAAAGAACCTATTCCAAAAAGCAGATAGCCCATCTGACTTATGCTAGAATATGCAAATAATCTCTTGATGTCATCTTGCATTAATGCCATTGCACCACCATAGAACATTGTGGCTAATCCCCACAAGTTTAGGAAAAGAGAAAAGTGTTCGTATTGTCCGGGCATCAGCATAACTAACAATCTGAAAAGGCCATATGCACCAATTCCAATCATTGCTGGCGATAAGAGTGCACTAATTGGAGTAGGAGCCTCTGCGTGTGCATAAGGTAACCATATATGATAAATAAACGCCGCAAGCTTTACGCCAAGACCGATAATTATTGCAACAGCAGCAAATGTTAGAATGTTAGGTGGAATACCTTCTTCTTTTATGTCTGAAAAGTCAAAGCTCCCAACATTAAGTCCAATAGCAAGAAATCCCAGAAGCAGAACAACTGCACCAGCATGAGTCCAGAAAAAGAACAAAAGTGCAATTCTTCTTCTTGCGCCATATCCATAAAATGCGATTAAAAAGAAAGCTGGAATGAGCATTACTTCAAAGAAAACATAAAATTCTATCAGGTTGGTTGCTAGAACAGTTCCAAGCATTCCCATCGCAAAGACAAGATATAGTGCAAAGTAGATTCCGATCTGATTATTCAGATATCCTTTGAGGGATGATGATTCTATCAGTGCAGTTGACGGACCGTTGCCTATTAGCTGTTTTTGTTTGTGCATTTTTTCCTCAAACTGTTCTGTTATCTTTGCAACCATGTACGGTTTTGAGTATAACGCAAGCACTGTGGATAGAACATAAATTATGATTGCAAAAGGTGATGCAAGTCCATCAAGTAAGAATCCAAACTCGCCAAACAGTTGAGTCCATTGATAGTGCTCCTCGTATGTTCCTGAAAATACTGGAGCAATCATTATGACAGTACAGTAAAGCAGTAATGCAAACGTAAACCAAGTTGCTGCGTTTGGTCCTGATTTTCTACCAAGGAAGTAGGCTACAGGTGACAGTAACAGCGGTAAAAAGACCGCCTGTAATAACACGTATTCCATTTACCCTTTCAGGCTCCTAAAG
>Ga0209341_10002600_pt1 | contig 17094 bp, 15 predicted proteins | sample RifCSP13_2_FD_184020 | JGI IMG/M metagenome (GOLD analysis project Ga0209341, IMG submission 184020) | Soil microbial communities from Rifle, Colorado - Rifle CSP2_sed 13_2 (SPAdes) (version 2) | ecosystem: Environmental > Terrestrial > Deep subsurface > Rock core/Sediment | place: Rifle... | reverse complement strand
TCCAGGTTTACGGGGAGATTGAGGGAAACCAGCGGCTCCAGGGTCAGGTTGACGATTTCCGGATTGACCTGGACCAGACGCACTGGCTGGTATGTCTCGTCTATGCGGGTTTTCACTTCCAGGTCGTATGTGCCGGCCTCCAGGCCAGAGACATCGACCCAGGCGTCGATGGCGTTCTCTGTGCCAACCAGGCTATCGGCAACACTCCTGGGCGCGCGCAGCGTGATGCGCACCTGGGTGGGCACATCACTCACAACCAGCATATTCGCATCCAGTCCAAAAACCTCAAGTGTCACAGAACGGATGCGCTCGACATTGGGGTTCGCCGCGGTTACGGCCGAGATCCATACTACTACAGCCAGGGCGAAGGATAGGAGCAGTGTGCTGAGATTGCTAAACAACCAGCGCAGTAGCGCCAACAAAGTCAATCCTCCTTTCGCCGGCCAGGTGTAACGCCGGGGAATAAACGCGCCATGAAACCTCTCAACCCTTTGTCGGCCCGCTCGGGTTTGTAGAGCGCCCGGAGGATGTTATCCAGGCGTTCGGCGTCCAACCTGCGGATCATCCGCCCGGCATGCACCACCGAAATCGAGCCGGTCTCCTCAGAGACGACCACCGCCACGGCATCGCTCACCTCCGAGATGCCCAGGGCGGCGCGGTGGCGCAGGCCCATCTGTCTCTCCGGCGACCGCGACAAGACGCCGCTGGACGAGAGTGGTAAGACGCAAGACGCAGCGGCCAGTCTTGAGCCAAGGATGATCGCCGCGCCATCGTGAAGGGGAGTATTGGGGTAAAACACCTGCAATAGAAGCTCGGCAGTGATGCGCGCCTCCATGCGCACGCCGGTCTGGATATATTCCTGCAAATTGTCATAACCTCCCAGGACGATTAAGGCTCCATGGCGCCGGTCGGCGAGGCGAGTCGTGGCGTTGACCACGGCACCGATCGAATCCTGGATGTTGCCTGAAGCCGTGGGGGTCGTCCGGCTCCCATCCAGGATGGCGCCCGCCCTGCCTAACCGTTCCAGGGCGCGGCGGATCTCCGGAGCAAAAATCACGGGAATGGCCAGCAAGAGCGCTGGGAGCGTGGTGCGCATCAGCCAGGAGAAAGCCGGCAGCACTTCCAGGCTGGTCAACAAGCTGATCAACGCAATCAGCAAGAACACACCGCGCAACAAGACCAATGCCTGGGTATCGCGCAACCAGCGCAGAATTAGAAAGAAGATGGCGGTGACCAAAACCAGATCGATCACGCCCAACCAATCCAAGCGCTCGAGGATGAAGATCAGGTTATTGATCAGGTCAGAAATTATCTCCGCCACGAGCCAACCCACTCCGCCTATTAAGAGGCAAACAAAGGCTTCCCCCTCTCAACATCCAGCAAGGCCAGCCGCAGACCTTAAACCGGGCGCATGACCCTATCTTTGCGCAGCTGCTTGAATAAAAGCACTGTGCCAGAAGGCATCGACTCCTGGGCGGCTTCCTGCCAGGCGCGCACCCCCAGGCTGGGGAGCGTGCGCAGTGTGTAGCCCAGGGCGTGCCAGACGGCAGCCTGGCGGGCTATATGAGGAGGTAAAAACAACAACAACGCCTCACACTGCAATTCCCGGGAATTGCGCTCGATTTCCGCCATCAGGATCCGCATAGCCTCGCCCAGCGTGAAGCCCGGTTCCAGGTATATATCGGCCACGCGCGCCACCAGGTTTTCGACCTGCCAGCCAACCAGGCCAACCAATTTGCTGTCGGATTTGAGCAGCAGGAAAGCTTTCTCGCCGAAAGCGGCCATGACATCCTCACGCTCCATGCTACGCCGCCCCTTGCTGATGCGGGTGATAAAGGCCGCGATCTCCTCTGCCTGGCGCGGTCCAGCCCGTTCGACGACCGGTACACCCCTGGCAGCTGGCGCGGTTAGTGTCGGGGCGATCGCCGCTGCCGGGACGGTTCTCTGCCAGGCCGCCACGACCTGCTGCCAGATATCCTCAAACGATCCGGCGTTCTGGATGACGACATCCGCCGCAGCGATCTTCGCCTCCTGCGGGGATTGGGTCGCGATGCGCTTGCGAGCCTCCTCCAGGCTCAGGCCTCGCTTTTCCATCAGGCGCGACACCTGGGCTCCTACTGGCGCGGTGGTGACCCAGATGCTGTCGCAGGCGGACCGCAAGGGCCCTTCGAGCAGTTTGATGGCTTCCACGACGATCACCTGCTGTTTGGCGCGGCGGATCAAGACATCGATCGCTTGCCTGACCAGGGGATGGACGATGGCTTCCAGCCGGGCGAGAGCCTCCGCATCGGAAAAGACAACCCGCCCCAACCGGCTGCGATCGATCTGCCCATCCTGAGCGACGACCCACTGCCCAAAGGCCTCTACCACAGGCTGGTAGCCTGGCGCGTCTTGAGCAATCGCACGGTGCGCCAAAGCATCGGCGTCGATGCCATACGCCCCCAGGTGCTCTAACATCTTGCGTACGACGCTTTTTCCGGTGGCAATGTTCCCGGTTAAACCGAGGACATACTTGCCCGGCCAGGCGCTCATTATCCTTCCCGCTCTGAGGGGCTTTGTAATCATCTCCTAAATTGTAGCCGGGGCAGGGGAGATTGTCAAAGGTAACTCATCCAGTGCTTTGAATCCTGACCATCCGGCTGGGACTCTCGAGCACGCATGGATGATCTGTATGGTTTAAAGAAATTGTTCAGCGTAGTGACAGGCCACAAGGTGCCCGGGGCGCAGCTCGCGCATTTCTGGTTCATCGTGGGAGCAGTTGTCTCGAGCGATCGGGCAACGAGGGTGAAACCGGCATCCAGAAGGCGGGTTGATTGGGTTGGGAATTTCCCCTTCAGGCATGGGCTGAGTCCGGCGCTCATGGGGGTCAGGCACTGGTACAGCGGATAATAATGCCTGGGTGTAAGGATGCAAGGGATGGGAATAAACCTCGTGCAGATCACCGATCTCCGCCATTCGGCCTAAATAAAGTATGGCGATGCGGTCGCAGATGTACTTGGCTGTAGCCAGATCGTGTGTAATGAAAAGATAGGTGAGATTGAGCTCCTGCTTCAATCTATTCATCAGGTCTAAAAGCAATGCCCGTACGCTGACATCCGCCATAGCGATGGGCTCATCGGCCAGGATCAGATCAGGATTCGTCACCAAAGCCCGCGCGATCACCACCCGCTGGCGCTGTCCGCCCGAAATTTGGTGTGGATATCGGTTATAAAAAAACTGGGCAGGGATCAATCCAACCCGCTCCATGATCGCCATTGTCTTATCACGCTGCTCAGCAGCTTTTGCTGGGTAATGGATCTTCAAACCGTGGGCGATTGAATTGCCAATCGTCATGCGCGGGTTTAAGGATGCCATCGGATCCTGAAAGATGACCTGCATCCGCCGCCGCAAACGGCGCATCTCTTCTGGAGAGAGGGACTGCAGATCGGTTCCATCAAAACAAACCACGCCTTCCGTTGGCTCAATCAATCTGATGACAAGCCGGCCGATGGTCGTTTTGCCGCTGCCGCTTTCCCCAGCCAACCCAAACACTTCCCCGCGCCGAATATTAAAGGAGACCCCATCCACTGCGCGCACATAGTCCAGGTGACCCGCTAGAAGCTGGTCGAGGAAGCCCTTTTGGACGGGGAACCACTTTTTCAGGTTTTTAACCTCTACCAGGTAATCTAACCCCATGTCACCACAGGACCTCTTTTCGACGGTCATGGCCGCACCTTGATCGTCGCTCTTTCTTTTTCTGGATGGTCTTGGAAAAGCCAACAATGAACAAATCGTTGCGGTGCGACTTCGATTAGATCTGGCTCATGACTAGAGCAGATCTTCATCACCCACGGACAGCGGGGATGGAAACGACAACCAGACGGGGGGTGGGTTAAGTCTGGAGGCTCCCCTGCCATTTTATACAGCACCTCAATCAAATCAATCCGGATGCTGGGGACTGATTGCATCAGGCCCTGGGTATAAGGATGCAGCGGATCATCAAAAACCTTCTCACAGCTACCAATTTCGATAATCTCACCGGCGTACATTACCGCAACCCGGTCGGCAATCTCGGCTACCAGGGCAATGTTATGCGTGATCATCAAGATGGTCAACCCGAATTCGTCCCGAATTTCACGCAGCTGGTCGACGAGCTTGGCTTCAACGATTACATCCAGGGATGTGGTGGCTTCGTCAGCGATGATCAGACTGGCGTTGAGCACCAGGCCCAGGCCGATCATCACCCGCTGGCGCATGCCGCCCGACAGCTGGTGAGGGTATTCGTTTAATCGGCGGCTCAAAATGCCCAAGCGTTCTCCTAGCTGCTGGATGCTCACCATGGCTTTGGATTTCTCGACCTGAGATTTATGAACCGAAACCGCCTCTAAGAAGTGGTCACCGATGCGCTGGATGGGATTAAGCGAGGTCATTGGATCCTGGAAGATCATGCTGACGCGCTGGCCGCGGAAATCGCGCAATTGTTCCTCGTTGTAGGTCAAAATATCCTCACCGTCGAAAATAATCTGCCCGGCTATCTCTGTACCACTTGGCAACAAGCGCATCAGGGCTTTGCCAAGAGTGCTTTTACCGCACCCGCTTTCCCCGACCAGACCGAGGATCTCACCCGGATAGATATCCATCGAGACATTGCTGACAGCCTTCACCCAACCGGCGCGCGTACTGTAAGCTACGCTCAGATCGCGAATTTGTACAAGGATATCCTTTTCTTTCGACATTGGCTCACATAGTCTCTTGCAGACGGGGATTAAGGATTTCCGAGAGACTTTCTCCTAACATGCTAAAAGCCAGTGTGACGAAGGTAATCATCACGCCGGGAAAGGTAACCAACCACCAGGCTTGCCGCATGAAGTCCTGGCCGGCTGCAAGATCAATACCCCAATCGGGAGTGTCCGGAGGCAAACCGAGCCCAAGAAAGGCCAATCCGGCTTCGGTCAGGATGGCGTCAGCGACATTCACTGAGAAGATGACGACTAGCGAAGGGATAATATTTGGAAAAATATAGCGGGCCAGGATCTCCAGTGGCCTGGCACCCAGGCTGTGCGCAGCTTCTACGTAAAGGGTCTGTTTGAAGCTTAGCGTCTGGCCGCGCACGATGCGATAATAAGTCGGCACATACAGCGTGGCGATGGCGATGATGATGTTGAAAATGCCTGGTCCCAGGACAGCGGCAATGGCAATGGCCAGGATCAAGCCGGGGAAGGAATACAGGCTGTCCATCACCATCGTCAGGGAACGCTCCAACCGGCCACTCCAATACCCGGCAACCAAGCCCAGCGGAACTCCAATTGCCAGAGCAAACAGTGCAGCCGCGAAAGCGACAAGCAAGGCAATGCGCGTCCCCCAGATGATACGGCTGAACAAGTCTTGTCCGATCTGGTTGGTTCCTAGGTAGAAGGGCGTTTTAGAGGCGAAAGTTAAAGAATCACCCACGATTAGATCGGAGGTGCCGGAAAGGAGACCATCAATGGCCGTATTCTCACTCACCACCGAGGTCACTTCGCCAGCTCGTAATGCGGCCAACGCCTGCTCCATGTTATCATAGCGCCTGATGCGGGGTCGGATGCGTATAGTCTGTCCCTGCTGGCTTAATTCCTCAGTACGCTTTTCAGCAGCATCGCGCAGTACCTGGCTGGATTGGCTGCCTGCAACCAAACCAACGCTTACGGCATTGCCCACCAGCTCGTCCAGCGTGGTTGGCCCGCCCATTTGACTGACTAGTACAAAGAAAAACGATTCCCCCCCTGGCGCGATCATCCCCGGAGCCACCTCAGCACGCGGGTCATAGGGTGCGTAAAAGCCAGGGAAAATAGCCACACTGAAGATGAACACGAGCAGCACACCGCTGGTGACGGAGAACCACCAGTCAGCACCATACCAGTGGCGCGCTTTCAGCAACCTGCGCACGAGGCCTACCTGGTCCAGTTCACGCTTCCAGTCGGGTATAGTCTCGACAGCAGCTGGTTGAGAAGTCGTCATATTCTTACTCTCTTATGCTCATTTATATCTGGATCAAATTATTAATAGCGAACCCGAGGGTCAATTAAAGCATAAATTATGTCGGTCAATAAGCTGATGATCGCTACCGATAGTGCAAAGATGATGATCGTTCCCTGGACAGCGGTGTAATCCCGTTGGCCAATCCGTTCCACTAGGTAGAGACCCATTCCCGGCCAGCTAAACGTGGTTTCGGTCAAGACAGCGCCGGCCAGCAGGACGGAGACTTGCAGGCCAACCAGCGTGACGATCGGGATCAAGGCGTTTGACAACGCATGCCGAAAGACCAATATGCGTTCATCGATACCGCGTGCCCTGCCGGCCAGAATGTAATCCTCCACCAATGCTTCGATCACGTTGATTCGGCTTAACCGGAGGAAGACACCCATCAGGATCAGACCCAGGGCAAGCACCGGCAGGATCAGGTGATGCAAAACATTGCCCAGGGCCTCCCAGTTGCCGGCCAGGATTGAGTCCACGATTAACAGGTTAGTAATCCTCTCCAGCCCGATACCCACCACCGGATCGATCCTCCCAGCCACTGGGGCCACACCCAGGCGCAGGGAGAAGACCACCTGCAAGATCAGGCCTAGCCAGAAGACGGGCATGGCGTAGGCAGTGATGCTGAACAGCCGCAGTCCGTAATCCACAGTCCGCTTGCGCGCCTTGGCGGCATACGCGCCGAGCAGGATCCCCCCGCCGGCGGACAAGATCATTGCCGGGATGATCATCTCGAGGGTGGCCGGGAATCGCTCACTCAGCTCATCTAGGATCGGGCGGTTGCCGAACACCAGCGACTCGCCTAAATCTAGTGTAAAGACGTCGCCAAGATACCTCGCATATTGAACCAGCATAGGCTGATCAAGCCCCAACTGCTCGCGCAGGCGCTGGCGCACTACCTCGCCGCCCCGCGGGCCCAACTCGCTGGTGACGGGGTCGCCGGGAATGACCCGCATCACAAAAAAGATGGCTGTCACCAGGATGAACACCATGGGCAATGTGAGAAGCAGACGCGTCAGGATGTAGCTACGCAGGCCGGCGCTGCCCCGCACGAAAGCGTAGAGGATAAAAACGCCTACGGCGAGTAGCGAACTAACGCAGATCCCGGTCAGAGGCGACATTCACTTGCTCCAACTTAATGACCAGACAAACCAGGGAATTCAGGGTGAGCACACTGGTTTAAGGTGGATGGTACCTGCCGGGCTCGTACAGACAAGCCCGGCAGGTTCAGCGCGTTGTAATCCAGAATTACGGCAATTCGATCTGCTCGTACTGGAAGACGATCGCGGGGCCAATGATCAGGTTAACCACCCGGTCATTGCGCCATACAGCGTATTCTGGCTCAAAATGGATCGGAATCGTGACTACATCCTCAGCATACAGCTCCTGAGCCTGGATGTAGAGCTGTTCGCGCTCCGCCTGGTCCGCAGAAGCGCCCGCCGAGTGAAGCAGCTCGTCCATCTGTTCGTTGGCGTAATTAGCGCCCATACCCGGTGAGAAGGACGACTCAGCCCAGGGATCGATGTAGTTACTGGTGTCAGGGTAGTCGAAGAACCAACCCAGGTAGCAGATTTCATACTCGCCACCCGTGCAGGCACCCACGTAGGTGCTCCACTCCTGGGTTTGAAGGTTGACCTGGACCAACGGGGTGGTTTCGAACTGCTGCTCTAGCACCTGGAAGATCTGGGCCGCGTGGGTGCCGTAGTGCTCCGGGGGGTACCACAGGTCGAACACCAGCGGGTTGTCCGCGCTGAAGCCTGCCTCGGTCAGCAGCGCCTCGGCTGACGCCACGTCGGCACCGGTGCCATATCGATCCAGGAAGAACTCACCAGCGCCCAAGAATCCAGGCGGCACCTGCGACCAGAGCGGGTTGACCGTGCCCTGCATTACCCGGTCTACGATCTCATCGCGGTCAATCAAGTAAGCCAGGGCCTGGCGAGCAAGTTTGTTCGAGAAGGGTTCCTTGGCGTGATTGGGAATCAGATAGCGGATGCCACCGCCGCCGCTGTTGTAAGCCGTCAGACCCTCAACATCAGACAGTCGCTGCACTTCAGGCGGCCCGAGGATACGCCAGGCGATATCGATCTCGCCGTTCTCAACCGCCAACGCCATCTGCGTGGGATCAGCGAAATAGCGCATGATCACCCGTTCAGGGGCATTTTCGGGAAAGGCCTCTTTATAATTGGGATTGCGTTCGAGCACGAGCTGCTCCTCAACATTGTACTCAACGATCTGCCACGGGCCGACGCCAAATACCTGCTCGGGGAACTTATTGAGCGCATCGTCGGGGAAGAGACCCTCCGGGATGGGCATGAACGGGGAAGCGCTGACGATTTGGACGAAGTCACCCCGTGGATTCTTCAGGTGGATGACGACGGTCTCGTCATCAGGGGCTTCGACGCTCTCGACGTAGCTGGTCACTAGGAAGGATACATCGCCTCCCAGGGCAGAGCGATTGATACCACGCACGAAGTCCTGAGCGGTCAATTCAGTGCCGTCCGGGTACATCCAGCCGGATTCGATCTTGAAGGTGTAGGTAAGCCCATCCTCGCTGATCTCGGGGACATCGACTGCGAGCTCAGGGACGATCTCCGCCGTGCCGGGCACGTAGCCCATCAGCCCGCGGTTGATGTTTCGGAAGAGCTCCCAGTCATGGACAGAGTAGGCGTCTGCAAAGTCCAGGCTAGAGATAGCATCCGTCGTCCCGATAATGACCGTACGAGGCTCCTCAACCGTCGGCGCTGCGGTCGGCTCTTCGGTAGCGACAGGCACTTCTGTGGGTGCTTCGGTGGCGACCGGCACTTCAGTCGGCGCTTCGGTCACGACCGGCGCGGGGGGGGCTTCCGTGGTAGCCGGCGCCGTGGGAGCGCAGGCTGCCAGGATCATGCTGGCCAGAACAACCAGGGCCAGCAGGGTATACAGCGTTTTGTGCTTCATCTTTCTCTCCTCCAATTGTTGAATTTTTTTGTTCGTAAGGTTTAAAATCAGACTTGTGTGATGATCTGTCAGGCAGTCACCTCCTCTATGATTGTGCAAGAAAACGGGTGGGAGTTTGGTTGCGCCAATTATAAACCACATTCTTATCGCAAGAGGCCCGTTTTCTCTTCAGGTAACAGGTTTGTTTATGCTCAACGGCTTACATTTCATACTAACCAGGTTCATTAAAAGTTCAGCCGGGAAACTCAATGAAATCCGATGAAATATATCACATTAAATCGCGCCATTTGTCAACCGCAAACATGACACCTGACACTGTGCCCGTCCGGTAAAGAAGGATATACTGAAATAGGGAAACAGGTATCAGGTAATAAGGTAAACAGGTACAGGTAATCAGGTGCCGGTCGCCAAAGGAGATGTTCCGATGACTGTCAAAACCTGGCAAACGATCAAAGTCCAATATTGCCACCATGTGGACATGGAAGTTGGCCTGGAGGCGGAGGTGGTTTATCCCTCCGAATGGCTGCCAGACCAACCGCCACGCATCCAGGCCCATCGCTGTTCCCATGGCATGGCGTGCAACCTGGACGGCCGCGCCAGCTGCGTCTGGGCCGGCACGAACCCGGCCTACGATCCTTTCGCCGTTAAAGAATAATTATCCGCCGAGATTCCTCCTCTCTTCCCTCAAGTCTCAAAGACCGGCCCCGTGAGCAAGTTCATGGGGCTGGTCGGTTTAATCAATGTATCGGATAGGTGCCTGGTCTCAGGTGATGACTCCCAACCTGCGGCCTACTTTCGCGAAGGCCTCCAGGCCCTGGTCCAGGTCTTGCCGCTGGTGAGAAGCCGAGATCATCACCCGGAGGCGCGCCTTGCCGCGCGGCACCGTTGGGAATCCAATCGCCATGGCAAACACGCCTGCCTCGAACAGCTCGCGGCTGAACTGCTGGGCCAGGGGCGCTTCCCCAAGCATTACCGGGGTGATGGGTGTCGTACTCTTCCCGGTATCAAAACCCAGGCTGTGCATCTCGCCCTTGAAGTAGCGGGCATTATCCCACAGCCGGTCTACCAGTTCAGTCGATTCCTCCAGGATGTCCACCGCCTCCAGGCAGGCCGCCACGTCCGGCACGGTCATCGCTGAAGAGAACAGGAACGGCCGGCCGCGCTGCCTGAGCCATTCGACGACCAAAGGGTTGCCGGCGACGACCCCGCCCACGACGCCAAAGGCCTTCGAGAGCGTGCCCACCTCGATATCCACCTTACCATGCAGGCCGTAGTGATCCACGATGCCGCGCCCACCCTGGCCCAGCACCCCCTCTCCGTGGGCGTCATCTACCATCAGGATGGTGTCGAACCCCTGCGCGACAGCGTACACCTGGTCTAATGGGGCGATATCGCCGTCCATGCTGAACACGCCGTCGGTGATGACCATCGCCCGGTTGAAGCTCGCCCGGTATTCTTTCAGGACGCGTTCCAGGTCTTGCGGGTCGCAGTGGGCATACCGGATGATCTGGGCGCTGGACAGGCGGCAGCCATCGATGATGCTGGCATGGTTCAACTCATCGGAGAAGACCGCGTCTCCCTTGCCCACCAAAGCCGGGATACAGCCCAGGTTGGCATTAAATCCAGACTGAAAAGTGATCGCGGCCTCCACCCTTTTGAACGCCGCCAGGCGCTGCTCCAGCTGGACGTGCAAGTCCAGCGTGCCAGCGATGGAGCGCACTGCGGCCGGGCCGACACCGTAGGCCTCCATCGCTTTTTGAGCCGCCGCCACCAGCCGGGGATGGTTGGCCAATCCCAGGTAGTTGTTAGAGCAAAAATTTAGAGCCCGCCTGCCATCCACTACCAACCAGGCTCCCTGAGATGAGCTCAAGATGCGGATGCGGTTGTACAGCCCGGAATCTTTAAGGTTTTGGAGTTCGTCTTGGAGCCATTGGAGTTTTGCAGCCATAGAAAACCTCTTCTTTGAATCGTGATACGTGAAACGTGAATTATGACCAGGGTTGAGGAACATATTGGAGTAGATTATCCAGCTCGTGTCGAATAAATTCCTCTTCATCGGCGTCAGGTTGGTAAATCGAATTGGGTTCATGAAGGACGTGAGCGCGTTGTTGTGGCACCATGGTCAGCAATAAGCGGATTATTCGGGTTAATAGCTGCAATCGATGTGAGGTGACCTCGGCACTCAGCACATGACGCCCTTGATAGTACCAACCTCTGCTTTCACGTGCAGAACCAAGGGCATATTCATACTTCACGTATCCCGTTTCTTGCGTATCCCCAGCAGCCTCCCAAACCACTCCGCAGGGGTTGGCGTCTCGGCGGTTGTCAGCTCTTCTTCGAGCCAGTTAGCGGACGTCCGCTGCTTGAGCCATTCCTCACGGCCACGCCGCGCCCGCGCCAGGCGTTCATCTAACGCCTTGGCGTCCTGCGTGTGGATATCATTGCGGAGCGACTGAAGCGAGGAGATCAGACCATCCAAAACGCGCAACACATTCTCGCGACTGGACAATGCCGCCGCTCGCAAGGTAGCTGGCTCGGTCGGGTGGACGATCGAGCTGGTGGCCTCGGCATAGGATCGGCCGGCGACTTTGCGCCCCTCTCGCCAACCGGGTTGATCGACAGTCGCGTTGAGCAATGCTGCAGCCATGAGCTGCGGCAGGGTCTGGGTAGCCGCCATCAGGCCATCCATCTCAAGGGGGTCGGCAAAGAATGGCGTCGCCCCTACCAGACGGGTCAGGTCGGCGGCCAGCTTGATCGCCTCCGATGGCGTGCGTGGCGGAGCGACGATACTCACCAGCCCATTGCGAAACAGGTCCGAGTGGGCAGCATTAACCCCGGTGTCAACCTCGTGGAGATAAGCCGGGTTGATGACCGGCGTCAGCCCGACATAATACCGTTCAGGCGGGAGGATTTCCGCAGCCCAGGCTGCCACCACCTCTTTGACCGGGCCGGTATCCATCACCACCACCCCCTCCTTCAAGTCTTCCCTGATCACTGCCAATGTGTCACGGATCTGGTCAATCGGTAAGGCGAGCAAAACCAGGTCCGCCTCCCGCACTGCAGAGGGCAAATTGATCACGACTTTATCCAACGCGCCCATTTTCTCGGCTCGCCGGGCAACACCGAAGTCCCGATCGTGTCCGATGCGCCGCACCAACTCGCCGTGATCTCTCAGTGCCAATCCAACCGAGGCTCCAATTTGTCCCAGACCAACGATTGTGATTTGGATGGTCATCGCAAAACCTCAACTGTTATCATCTACGGCTTGCAGCCTGGACAGCAGGCGATCTTCCGGATCGGCATCCACGTCCACCGAAGATTCCATCCGTTTCTGGTGACGCCGGATCAATGCCACCGCTAAAGGAGAGACGCCCGCCTTGGCTGCCAGATCTGCCCCCCACTGCGGGTGCTGCGTGGCAACCACAAACGCCCGTCGCCAGCCGGGCGCCATGGTGTTTCGTCCGGGTGAAGCCATGCCCCAACGCTGCCCACAACCTGGGCATACCGATCCAACTAAAACGATCAGGGCGCGTTCCCATAACCGCAAGGGGTGGATGCTCTTGCCCACATCATGGAGCAAGGCAGCAATCCAGAGATCGGAATTTTTTTCGCCCTGGGTTATTAGCGCCTTCAAGACGCGCAGGCTGTGGGCCTGGTCGCTGCCCGGCATCTGCTTGAAAAGCTCAAGTTGCGCTGGAGCAAGCACCGAGGAAGCAAGTCCCAGATCCTGGGGAGTTGTTTCTGATCGCAACGCCTGCCAGAACTGACTCGTGCGGTAAAGCAGGCGCGCCACGCTCATCCCACCAACAATCTCAACAGCGCCTGCAAAGGCGGCCCAAGAATCACTCCTAAGAGGTTAAAACCAACAAACGATCCGAGGAAAATCAAAGCCAGCAAGATCATTGGGCCATAGGGACGGATGGTGTCCAGAAAGCGCGCCCAGGAAGGAGGGAAAAAATAATAAGCGATTTTCTCTCCATCCAGCGGCGCGATAGGGATCAGGTTGAACAGCATCAAAATCAGGTTGATGTAGACAAATTCATATAACAATTTGTCTAGCGAAGGTAGCACCTGCCCTGGGGAGGTGAACACAGCGACTACCGAAACCAACCCGATTTGAAAAGGGATAGCTGCGATGGCAGCCATGAGCAGATTCGATAATGGGCCAGCCAGCGATACCCACATGACCGCAGCTGGCGAACGGCGGGACAGGAGATATGGATTGATCTGGACCGGCTTCGCCCAACCAAAGCCAACCGCGATCAGCATTAAAGAACCAATCGGGTCCAGATGCGCCAATGGATTGAGCGTCAGGCGTCCGTCTGCCCGGGGGGTAGGATCACCAAACCTGTCTGCAGTCCAGGCGTGCGCAAATTCATGCACGGCAAAGGCGGTCAACAAAACCACAATGCGCGCGATAAGCGTCGGAAGATTAAGGTCAAAAAACATGGTGGGGGTCCTTGGCGGTCATTATACCACCCCGTGATATAATGCCTGGCATGTTGCCCGACCTGCAACTGGGTGACCGGTTACGGCTGCGGAAGCCCCATCCTTGCGGCAGTTTCGAATGGAAAGTTGTTCGCCTTGGCGCCGATATCGGGTTAGAGTGCCTGCGCTGTGGGCGACGTATCTTGCTCCCCCGGCGCATGTTAGCCCGCCGACTGAAAGCCTTCCTCCCCCCACCGAGCGATGAGTCACCGGCCAGTTGAACCTCCCCTGATCCTGTTTTTATACTCAGACACTCCCTGGCAGATCGCGCATATACTGGCGGCTCAATTAGGTGTAGAATAGAGAAAGTTTAAAAGAATTGCAGACTTCGGGAGTCCAAAGATGGACAATGACTTCCGAAGTCTTGTCTTGACAAAGGAAGTCTATATGAGACTTTTTAGCTCAACCTCGATTGGTTACTTTTTGCTCACTGGGATGATCCTGCTGGGCCTGACAGGCTGCAACCTGACCGCAAAGGATACCACGACCCCCACCCTGAACGTCACCCAGGCCTACCAGACGGTAGAAGCCAGACTCACCGAGGCAGTTGCGCTGACACCGATAGTCACCAGCACGCCACCACCCGTAGCAACTTTCACCCCGACTGCACCTACTCCACCAGCAACCGCACCCATCCAAACGTCCACTCCCGCTGTGACCAACCCACCCACGTCTTTGTGCGATCAGGCTGCCCCTGGCAATCCAATCGACGTCACAATCCCCGACAACACCAAGCTGCAGCCGGGTGAAGAATTCACCAAAACCTGGCGCCTGCAGAACGCAGGCACCTGCCCCTGGACAAAAGATTACGCGCTGGTATGGTTCTCCGGCGAACAGTTCAACGCTCCGGCCAGTGTCCCATTGAATGGAGACGTCGCTCCTGGTAACACGGTCGACCTATCGGTAGACATGCAAGCCCCCCAGACTCCAGCCAGCTATATCAGCTATTGGAAGCTGCGCAACTCAAACAGCGTCCTCTTTGGGATCGGCCCCAGTGGCGGCTCTGCCTTCTGGGTGCAGATCGAGGTGGTACCAGCCACCACGACCACCACAACACCGACAGCGCCGACGACGGCAACCCCTACAATTACGCCCACCCCGGGCGTCCAGGTGCAGGGTCCGGCGAGCTTGCAGATCGGCGATTTACTCGATCTCGACACCCTTCAGGTCAACCTGGGCGGTGAAGACCTTGTCTACCAGGCGACCGACCAGGATCGCGCTCTCGCCCCCGTAGGCAGCGCTGGCATCGCCGTGTTTGGCGCCAGCCAGCCTACTTTTACGGATTGCCAGAACATGAACCTGGGCAGCCAGCCGGTGGTGATCAATGACCTGGTCGGGAGTTATCTTTGCTATCGAACCAACATGGCTTTGCCAGGCTGGCTTTTAATCACCGCTCTCGATCCCACCACCGGCATCTTAAACGTAGATATCTTTACCTGGGCGATCCCTTGAGTTCGTCCGGGGCGGACTCGACCATGGGCACTTTATACCTGGTTGCGACCCCGATTGGGAATCTGGAAGACATCACGCTGCGCGCTTTACGGATCCTGCGCCAGGTGCGGCTGATCGCCGCCGAGGACACTCGCCAGGCGAGCAAGTTACTCAACCGCTATGACATCCAGACCCCGCTGACCAGCTACCACGAGCACAGCCGGAGGAGTAAATTGCCCCAGCTCTTGACCCACCTCCAGGAAGGAGATATAGCCCTGGTCTCGGACGCGGGAACGCCCTTGCTAAATGACCCTGGCTACGAGCTGGTGCGCGCCGCCCTGGAGGCCGGTCACACAGTCAGCCCGATCCCCGGGGCAAGCGCACCGATCGCGGCATTGGTGGCCTCGGGCCTGCCCACAGACGCCTTTCTCTACCTGGGATACCTGCCACGCAAATCTACCGAACGCCGGAAGTTTTTGGCAGAGATTGTGGATCTGCCCTACACTCTGATCTTCCTTGAAACCCCTCACCGTCTGTTAGCGGCGCTGAGAGACCTGGAAGATGCCCTCGGCGACAGGCAGATCGCTGTCGGGCGCGAGATGACCAAAGTCCACGAGGAGATCTTTCGCGGCTCCTTGAGAGAAGCCAATGCTCATTATTCTGCCCACCCCCCGCGGGGGGAGATCACCCTGGTTCTGGCCGGCTGTTCCACCTCGAAAGAACCCTGGTCGGAGGAGCAATTGCGAGGCATATTAATGGAACGCCGGACGCAAGGGCTCTCCCCCGCCCAGATCGCCAGCCAGCTGGCCAGTGAATCGGGCTGGCCGCGGCGTGAAATCTATCGAATACTCGCAGATATGGAGGAAACAGGCCACCATGGATCTGGATAATACTTCCAACTTCTCCAGAATCGATGCCCAGGATATGCTTTCCCATATCGAAGGCCTGCCCAGCCAATTGCAGACCGCCTGGGAATTGGGGCAGCGATCACCGTTGCCGGCCTGGGAGGGGATCGAGCGCGTGCTCGTCGCCGGGATGGGCGGATCAGCCATCGGGGCTGACCTGGCGGCGGCCTATCTCGCCCCTCACTGCCCGGTGCCGTTGGTTGTGCACCGCAACTACACGCTGCCCGCCTGGGCCAAAGGAGCGCGCACCCTGGTCATCGCCTGCTCTCACTCCGGCGATACCGAGGAGGCACTGGCGGCATTTGAAAGCGCCACAGCGCACGAGTGCCGCGCTCTGGCCATCACCACCGGCGGCAAGCTGGGCCAGGCCAGCCAGAGGGCGGGCGCCCCCCTATGGCAGTATAAATATCAAGCCCAGCCGCGCGCCGCGGTGGGCTTTCTCTTTGGCCTGCTGCTGGCTGCTCTGACCCGCCTGGGAATGGCCTCAAACCCCTCAGCAGAGCTGCAAGCGGCGATCCAGGCGATGCGGGCACAACAAAAGAATCTGAGGCCAGACGTGCCGGTGGTTAACAACCCCGCCAAACGTATGGCCGGGCAGCTATATGGCCGCCTGGTAACGGTGTTCGGCGCGGATATCCTGGAGCCGGTTGCCCGCCGCTGGAAATCGCAGATCAATGAGATCGCCAAAGCCTGGGGACAGTTCGAACCTCTGCCCGAAGCCGATCACAACACGCTGGCCGGGTCAACCAACCCCGAAGAAACCCTGGCGCGTCTCATGGCTTTGTTTCTGCGCGCCCCGTCCTCCCACCCGCGCAACCAGCTGCGCACGAACCTGACCAAGCAGACCTTCATGCTGGCTGGCTTGAACACCGACTTCATCGACGCCCAGGGCGCTTCTCCTCTAGCTCACCAATGGACTACGCTGCATCTCGGCGATTACACCGCTTATTACCTGGCGATGGCTTACGGCGTCGATCCCACCCCAGTGGAAGCCATCGCAGGTTTCAAGCAAGAGATGAGCAGCCTGAATTAACCATTGACCTCCCTCTGAATACCTCAGGGAGTCTGGTAAGTATCAGTAAATCCACACCACAATAAGACCCAGGATCGTCCCCACCACCATCCCTGCGGCGACATCCGATGGGTAATGCACCCCCAGCGCAACCCGTGCCATACCAACCAGCGGCGCCCAAAGCAGCAGAGCCAGGCCAAGCCAGGTTGGCCCCAGCCCCAGGGCCACCACCGCCAACATCATGGCCCGCGCGGCATGTCCGGACGGAAATGAGTGTGGGTCCGTACTACGATAGATTTTCCCCCACTCCCCTTGCGGCCGGCTGCG
>Ga0209341_10002599_pt1 | contig 17108 bp, 8 predicted proteins | sample RifCSP13_2_FD_184020 | JGI IMG/M metagenome (GOLD analysis project Ga0209341, IMG submission 184020) | Soil microbial communities from Rifle, Colorado - Rifle CSP2_sed 13_2 (SPAdes) (version 2) | ecosystem: Environmental > Terrestrial > Deep subsurface > Rock core/Sediment | place: Rifle... | reverse complement strand
CCACCCTCCGCCGCGCCGCCTCCTCCGCGCGTGCCGCCGGCGCGATCGCGCGCTCGGTGCGCCGGAGGGTGGCCTCGAACTCGCGCATCAGCGCGTTCCCCACGCGCTTGCCCGCCGGCACGCCGGCGTCGAGCGCCACGCCGGCCACCGCGTTCGCGCCGAGCCGCCAGTCAATGAGGCTCGTCGCGGAGCCCTCGCTCGCGTACTGCGCCACGACGAGGTGACTGGCGCCGTTTCCGTCGATCGTCAGGCATTCCGCGAGCTGGGCCCCGGCGACCGTGACCGCCGCGTACGGCGCAAGCACGAGCGGCGCCCGGCGCGAGAGGTAGAGGGCGGAGAGCGCGTTGCTCCGCACCGTGCCCGCCGCGACCCGCACGGTAATCGGTCCGGGCGTGAGGCACGCGGGCGCGATCACCCGCACCGCGCTGTCGGTTGCGCCGGCGAGCGCGCTCGCGCGCACACCGCCGACCTCCACACCGCCCCCGGCGGCGCCCGCGCCCGCGCCCCCGCCCCCACCCCCACCCCCTGCGATGGAGAGGCCGTTGCCGCGAAGCGTGAGCGTATCGCCCGCCCCGAACGTGGAGGGCGTGACCGACGCGAGCACCGGTGCGGCGGTCGCGACCGCCACGAGCGTGATGGACCGGCCGGCCGCGAGCGCGGGATGGGCGACGACCGTCGTGGTGTCCAGCGCAGTGCCCAGCTCGAGCCGCGCGGTCGCCACGCCGGCGGGCGTCGTCACGCCGATGGAGTCGAGCATCGCCGAGCCGGCCGAGGCGCCGCGCTCGACGTGGAACACCACGCGCACGCCCTTCACCGGCACGCCGGCCGCGTCCCGCACCAGCACCGCGAGCGGATCGGGAAGCACGCTCCCCGCCGGCGCGCGCTGCTGATCGCCGGAGACGATGGAGAGCGCGTACGAGGCCTCGATGGGCGCGAGCACGCGCTCCCTGTGGCACGCGAACGCGGTGAGCGCGGCGGCGGCGAGCCGCATCCAGGAATCGCCGCGCGCCCGATCACGCGCTCGGGGCACCTCTGCGCTCACTCGACTGATAACCGGTTGGAGTCCAATGTCTTAGCCGTAGGTTTCCCTCGCGCGCTTCGCTTTGACGGGCCCACCGGGAACGGCTACCTTTGCGATTCAATGGCATTCGTCCACCTGCATTGCCATACCGAGTACTCCCTGCTCGATGGCGCCAACCGCATTGACGATCTGATCGCGCGGGCCGTCGAGTTCGAGCAGCCGGCGCTGGCGATCACCGACCACGGCAACCTCCACGCGGCCCTGGAGCTGCACGAGAAGGCGCGCCGGCAGGGGATCAAACCCATCATCGGGATGGAGGCGTACGTCGCCTCCGGCGACCGGCGGACCCGCGGGCGGGCCACACCGAGCGACCGCTCATATTACCACCTCATTCTCCTCGCGCGCGACCTCCAGGGGTACCGCAACCTCGTCAAGCTCTCGTCGCTCGCGTATACCGAGGGGTTCTACGGGAAGCCCCGGGTGGATCGCGAGCTGCTGGCCCGCCATCACGAAGGGATCATCGTCTCGAGCGCGTGCATGGTGGGCGAAGTCGCCACCCATCTCCTCGAGGACCGGTTCGACGAGGCGAAGCAGGTCGCCGAATGGTACGCGGACGTCTTCAAGGACCGCTACTACCTCGAAGTGCAGGCGCACGACGCCGGCGACCAGAAGAAGCTGAACGCGCTGGTGTTCAAGCTCGCGAAGGCGCTGCGCCTGCCGGTGATCGCCACGAACGACTCGCACTTCCTGCGCGAGGAGGACCACGACGCGCACGACGTGCTCCTCTGCATCGGCCTCAAGAAGGACCGCCTCGACGAGAACCGGTTGCGCTACGACCGCGGGCTCTACTTCAAGAGCGCGCCGGAGATCCGCGCGTACTTCAAGGACCGGCCCGACGTCCTCGTGAACACGCTCAAGATCGCGGACGAGGCGGGCTTCGCGTTCGAGAAGAAGTACTACCTGCCGTCGTTCCCGCTCCCCAGGGGGGTCAAGTCGGAGAGCGACCTGCTGGTGAAGCTGGCGACCGCGGGCGCCGAGGAGCGCTACGGGAAGCCGCTGCCCGGTGCGGCGAAGGAGCGGCTCGACTACGAGCTGCGCGTGATCACGAACACGGGCTACGCGGGCTATTTCCTCATCGTGGCGGACTTCATCAAGGCCGCGCGCGACCGCGGGATTCCCGTGGGGCCGGGACGCGGCTCGTCAGCCGGGTCGCTCGTGGCCTACGCCCTGCGCGTCACGGACGTGGACCCGCTCACCTTCGACCTCCTGTTCGAGCGCTTTCTGAATCCGGAACGCGTGTCCATGCCGGACATTGACGTGGACTTCTGCGAGGAGCGGCGCGGTGAAGTGCTCGAGTACGTGCGCGAGAAGTACGGGCGCGAGTGCGTGGGGCAGATCATCACGTTCGGCACGCTCAAGTCACGCGCCGCGATCAAGGACGTGGGCCGCGTCCTGGGGTTCACGCCGGCGGAGACCGACGCGATCGCGAAGCTCATCCCGAACCAGCCCAACCTCGCGTACACGGTGCAGGAGGCGATCGAGAAGGTGCCCGACCTGCGGAAGCTCTACGAGCAGGACGACCGGCACCGGCAGCTCCTCGACTACGCGACCCGGCTCGAGGGGCTCTCGCGCCACGCGGGCGTGCACGCGGCGGGCGTGGTGATCGCGCCGGGCCCGCTCGAGGACTACGTCCCGGTCTGCACGCAGGAGACGAAGGGCTCGGCCCTGAGCGGCGCGAAGGGCGCCGGCGGCGGTGAGGAGGAGCGCGTCGTGGTCACCCAGTACGACATGATCGCGCTCGAGAAGGCCGGGATGCTCAAGATGGATTTCCTCGGCCTCACCACGCTCACCGTGCTCCACGACACGCTCGGGATGATCCGCGCCCGAGGCCGCGAAGCGCCGGACCTGGCGACGCTGCCGCTCGACGACGAGGCGACCTACCGCGCGCTCCGGGCCGGGCGCACCGCGGGCGTCTTCCAGTTCGAGTCGCCGCTCGCCACCGACATGCTGCGCCAGATGCGCGCCGACCGCTTCGACGATCTCGTCGCGTCGAACGCGCTAATGCGCCCCGGCCCGCTCGACGCCGGCATGCACCGCGTCTACTGCCGGCGCAAGCGGGGCGAGGAGCCCGTGAGCTACGCGCTCCCCGAGCTGGAGGAGATCCTCGCGCCGACCTACGGCGTGATCACCTACCAGGAGCAGGTGATGCGCATCGCGCAGCGGCTCGCGGGCATCTCGCTCGCCGAGGCCGACGTGCTGCGCAAGGCGGTCGGGAAGAAGGACGCCGAGCTGATCCGGCAGGAGCTCGACAAGTTCGTCGCGAAGTGCATCGCGCGCGGGTACGAGAAGCACGTCATCGCCGAGCTGGCCGGCCAGCTCGAGACGTTCGGGCGCTACGGCTTCAACAAGTCGCACTCGGTGGCGTACTCGGTGCTCTCGTACCGCACCGCCTACCTCAAGGTCCATTTCCCGGCCGAGTTCATGGCCGCGCTGCTCTCGGCGTGCATCGGCGACACCGACAGCGTGGTGAAGTACATCAACGAGGCGCGGGACCTCGGGCTCGAGATCCTCCCCCCGGACGTGAGCGAGAGCGGCTACAAGTTCACGGTGGTCGGCGACACGCGCATCCGCTTCGGCCTCGGAGCCGTGCGCAACGTCGGGCGGAGTGCCATAGACGGGATCATCGCGGCGCGGACGGTGAAGCCCTTCACGTCGCTGTACGACTTCGCCGAGCGCGTGGACCTCCGGCTCTGCAACAAGCGCGTCTTCGAGGCGCTCCTCCACGCGGGCGCGCTCGACGGCCTGGGCGGCCATCGCGCACAGCTCGCCGCCGCGCTCGATGGCGCCATCCAGTCGGCCTCGCTCGCGCAGGACGAGGTTGCCACGGGCCAAGGGTCGCTCTTCGGCGATGCGCGCGGCGCGCCGGCGGCCGCCGCCCAGCTCCGCCCGCTCCTCCCGAACGTGCCGCCCTTCACCGAGCATGAGCGCCTCACGCGGGAGAAGGAGATCCTGGGCTTCTACATCTCCGGCCACCCGCTGGAGCCGTTCCGCGCCGAGTGCGAGCTGCTGGCCACGCACAAGGTGGCGCAGCTCGGCGCGTGGAGCGACCAGCCGGTGGCCATCGCCGTCGTCGTCACGGCGGTGCGGCGCCAGCTGTCGAAGAAGACGGGCAACGAGTTCGCGCGGCTCACGGTGGAGGACTTCTCCGGCAGCACCGAGGTGCTCGTCTTTCCGGAGGCGTGGGCGGCGATCGGCGATCGCGTGCTGCCGGACGTGCCGGTGCTCATCAAGGGCGGGTACTCGCGCCGCGACCAGGGCGTGGACGCGCCCACGTTCATCGTCGAATCGGTCACGCGCCTCGCGGAGCTGCGCACGGCGGGGCAGATCGCCGTCTCGCTGGAGCTGGCCGAGGCGGAAACGCTGCCGGCCCTCGTGATGCGCGACATCCGCTCGGTGGTGGACGCGCATCCGGGCTCCGCACCGCTCGAGGTCCAGTGGAGCGGCCGCGATGGCTCGCGCGCGCGCTGGCGCTCGGCGTCGCTGAAGCTCTCGCCGGCGTCCGCCGCGCTGCTCGAGCTGCGCGCGCTGCTCGGGTCCGAGCGCGTGCGCCTCGTGCGCGGAGCGTAGCATGGGCACCTCCGCCCTGGAGTTCGAGAAGCCGCTGGTCGAACTCGAAAAGCAGATTGACGAGCTCAAGCGCCTCGCCGAAGAGCGCCAGATCAGCGTGGACGAGGAGCTCGTGCCGCTCGAGAAGAAGCTCGGCGAGTTGCGCCGCGAGATCTACGACCACCTCACGCCCATCCAGCGTGTGCAGGTGGCGCGCAGCCCGCGCCGCCCCTTCACGCTCGACTACATCCGCCTCGCGCTCACCGACTACATCGAGGTCCACGGCGACCGGGCCTACCGCGACGACCCGGCGATCGTCGGCGGCTGGGCGCGCATTGACGGCGAGACCATCATGGTGATCGGCCACCAGCGTGGGCGCGACACGAAGGAGAACCTGCACCGCAACTTCGGGATGCCCCACCCCGAGGGATACCGCAAGGCGCTGCGCCTGATGAAGCTGGCCGAGAAGTTCCACGTGCCGGTCGTGACGTTGATTGACACGCCGGGCGCGTGGGCCGGACTCGGTGCCGAGGAGCGCGGGCAGAGCGAAGCGATCGCGCGCAACCTGCTCGAGATGAGCCAGCTCACCGTGCCGATCATCGCCACCGTGATCGGCGAAGGCGGTTCCGGCGGCGCGCTCGCGCTGGGTGTGGCCGACCGGATCCTGATGCTGCAGAACGCGATCTACTCGGTGATCACGGTCGAGGGATGCGCGGCCATTCTGTGGAAGGACGGCAAGAACCCCGAGATGCGCGAAAAGGCGGCGAGCGCGCTCAAGATCACGGCGCAGGACCTGCTCGAGCTCAGGATCATTGATGAGATCGTGCCCGAGCCCCCGGGCGGAGCGCACGCGAACCACGAGGTCACCGCCCAGGCGGTGCACGACGCCGTGCTCAGGCACCTCGATGAACTGCGGCGGCTCAAGCCCGACAAGCTCGTGCGTCGCCGGCGCGAGAAGTACCTGCGCATGGGCGTGTTCGACGAATGAGCGACGTCGTCGCGCCGGTCGTGCCGATTGCCGAGCCCGCGGCGCCACCACAGCTCGTCGAGGTCGCCTTCAAGGGGAACCGGCGCGAGTTCTTCCTCTGGCCGGCTGACGCGGCGCTCGCGCCGCGAACCGCCGTGATCGTCGAGGCCGAGCGCGGAGAGGACCTGGGCCGCGTGCACGCCACGGGCGACCTGGCCGAACGCCGCAAGGCGGGCACGACCCACGGCAAGGCCGCGCCGGCGAAGCTGCGCAAGGTCGTGCGCGTGGCGGGCGGCCCGGAGATCGCGCGCGCGGCGCAGTTGCGCGTGGACGAGGACAACGTCCGGCGCCGCGCCATCGAGAAGGTCCGGTCGCAGGGCCTCGAGATGAAAGTCTCGGACACGGAATGGCAGTGGGACAAGAAGCGGCTCACGATCTACTTCACCGCTGAAAAGCGCGTGGACTTCCGGCAGCTCGTCCGGCAACTCGAGGGGCTCTTCGGCACGCGGGTGCAGATGTGGCACATCGGCGTGCGCGACGAGGCCAAACGGCTCGACGGCGTCGGCCGCTGCGCGCGGCAGTACTGCAGCGCGAGCTGGCTGCCGGAGCTTCGCCCCGTGAAGTCGAGCGTGGCCAAGGACCAGCGGCTCTCGACGCTGAACCCCGCGCAGATCTCGGGTTCGTGCGGCCGCCTGATGTGCTGCCTGCGCCACGAGCACGAGTTCTACGTGCAGCAGCGCAGGCGCTTCCCCAAGGAAGGGAAGGTGCTCGTCACCACGCTCGGCGAGGAGAAGGTCGTCTCGAACGACATCTTCCGGGAGCAGGTGACGCTGCGCGCGATCTCAGGCGACGTGCGGACCGTGGCGCTCTCGGCGCTCAACCGCGAACTGGGCGTCGAGCTGCTCGAGACCACCGTGGAACCTCCGTCCGAACCCGAGGAGGAAGAGGAATCCGAGGAGGAGCGGGGACCCGTGGTCGCGATCGAGCGAGCGCCCGCGCGCGGGGATGCGGCGCGACGGGAGGGACCACGCGGAGAGGGACCGCGCGGGGAGGGACCGCGCGGGGCTGCGCCGCTTCGGGATGCGCCGCGAGGGGATACGCCGCACACGACCGACGCGTCAGCGGATGAGCGGCCGCCGGCCGACCCCGCACCCGCGGATGCCGGCGCCGCGCCGCCCCAGATGCCCCGCGAAGGCCGCCGACGGCGTCGCCGCGGGCGGCGCGGCGGCCGCCGGGGGCAGGGTGGCGGCGGCGCACCGGGGAGTCCGCCGAGCGGCGGCGCACCCGGCGATCCGCCCAGCGGCGGCGCGCGCTCGGGGCCTTCGAGCGGCTCCACCCCGCCGGCCCCACCCGCCTCGGGATCATGATGTGACGGCGCCGGAGCGAGAGAAGTTCTACCTCACGACCGCGATTGACTACGCCAACGGCGACCCGCACTTCGGGCACGCCCTCGAGAAGATCGGCGCCGACGCCATCGCCCGCTTCCACCGGCAGCTCGGCCGCGACGTCCACTTTCTCATCGGGATGGACGAGCACGGCCAGAAAGTCGCCCAGGCCGCCGGCGCGGCGGGCGTCGAGCCGCAGGCCTTCGTGGACGGGATCGCCGAGCGGTTCCGCGCGACGTGGAGCCGGCTCGGCATCTCGTACGACCAGTTCATCCGCACCACAGACCCCGCGCACAAGAGCGGTGTGCGCGCGTTCATCAAACGCATCTACGAGGCCTCGCCGGACGATTTCTACGAGAAGGAGTACGAGGGCTGGTACTGCGTGGGATGCGAGCAGTTCAAGCGCGACGACGAGATCACCGACGGCAAATGCGCCCTGCATCCGACACGCGACCTGCAGTGGACCAGGGAGCGGAACTGGTTCTTCCGCCTCACGAAGTACCAGCCTTTCCTGGAGCGCCTGTTCGAGGAGCGACCCGGGTTTCTCCAGCCGGAGTCTCGGCGGAACGAGGTGTTGGGGCTCCTCTCGAAGGGTCTGGAGGACATCTCGATCACGCGGTCGAAGCTCGCGTGGGCGATCCCCTTCCCCATCGCATCGAGCGATGGCGAGGCGCAGGGCACGTGGGTCTGGTTTGACGCGCTCCCGAACTACCTCACGGCGACCGGCTATCCCGCCTCGGGCTGGAAGGACCGGTGGCCCGCGCAGCTGCACATCATCGGCAAGGACATCACGCGCCTGCACTGCGTGATCTGGCCGGCGATGCTGCAGGCCGCCGAGTTGCCGCTCCCCGAGCGCGTGTGGGCGCACGGCTTCATCTCGTTCGGCGGAGAGCGGTTCTCGAAGTCGGCGGGGGTGAAGATCGAGCTCGCGGACGCGGTCGAGCGGTTCGGGCCCGACGCGCTCCGGTACTTCCTGCTCAGCGAGATCCCGTTCGACGGCGACGGGAGCTTCACGCCGGAGCGATTCGACGCGGTGTACACGGCCGACCTCGCGAACGGGCTCGGCAACCTGGCGAGCCGAGTCGTGGCGATGGTGGAGAAGTACTGTGGCGGGGTCGTGCCCGGCGGTGAGGAAGGTCCGCTCGATGGAGCGAATCGGGACGACTTCCGGCGAGCCGTGAGTTCGATGGACGGGTCGCGCGGTTATCTCCCGCACGAAGCGCTCTCGTGGCTCTTCAGCACCGTGAACCGCGGCAACGAATTCGTGCAGTCGAGACAGCCGTGGGCGCTCGCCAGGACCAGCGCGAAGCGCTCCGAACTTGACGAGACGCTCGCCGCGCTCGTGCGCGCACTCGCCCGCCAGGCCGCGTACCTCGCTCCGTTCATGCCCGGGAAGTCGGACGCGCTCTGGTCGCTCCTCGGCGCGCCAGGCCGTGCCACGGCTGTGCGCTTCAGTGACGCCGAGCACCTCGCCGCCACCGGTTGGCGGGTCCGAAAGGGCGAGGCCCTCTTCCCACGGCCGGATGGCGACAGCGTCCGAAAACCGAACACCGAGCCCTGAGAGCGGCTGTGTCCTCCCACGACAGCACGGTTATCGGTCGCCGGTACTCGGTTGACGGATCACCGCCGGGAGCGCACTCTTAGGGCCAATGCCGTTCAAGCACTGGACCATTCTCATCGTCCCGCCGGGGAACGGGCCAACGCGGACGATCCGCTTCGGGTCGCGCGGGCGCCGCGCGCTCCTCGCGGGCGCCGTGACCGCCTGTCTTCTCGTGACGGGCGCCATCGGCATCCTCTTCACGCCGTATGCCACCCCGGGCGCCCGGCTGCTCGCGGCGCAGAATGACCGCTTGCGTGGCGAGCTTGTCCGCATAGACGAGAGGCTCTCGGCGCTGAGCGACACGCTCGCCGCGCTCGGCACGCGCGACTTGCAGCTCCGCCTCCTGGCCGGGCTTCCGGTGGACAGCACCGAGGAGATTGCCGGAGTCGGCGACGGCGCGCGTCCGGCCGACCGCGGGGCCGCGCTGGCCGGCGTCGCGGTGGCGCCGCGCCTGCCCAGGCCCTTCCTTGGCCGCCTCGGCTTCGGCACTCGGCCGGACCTGGACGGGATGATCGCCCGCGCGACGGAACTCGCATCGAGCTTCCGCGCCGTCAGCGACACGCTGACGCGCAACTTCGAGCGACTCGCCAGTACGCCCTCGATCATGCCGACCGTGGGGTGGCTCTCGAGCAACTTCTCGCAGAGCCGCTTCCATCCCGTGCTGCACGCGAACCTGCCGCACGAGGGGATTGACGTGTCGGCGCCGCGCGGCGCACCGATCATCGCCCCGGCTGCCGGGCGCGTGAGATCGGCGGGCTTCGAGCCGGGCTACGGCAACGCCTTCGAGATTGACCACGGCAACGGCATCGTGACCAAGTTCGCGCACTGCTCCCGCATTCTCGTTCGGCGAGGCCAGACGGTGACGCGCGGGCAGCTCATCGCCACGGTCGGCAGCAGCGGGCTCACCACGGGCCCGCACCTGCACTACGAGGTGCACGTGAATGGGCAGCCGGTGGATCCGCTCAGGTACGTGTTGCCGGGAAAGGTTGCCGACTGAGGTGAGGCGTGAGGGGTCGGGCGAAGGGCGAAGGGTGAAGAGTGAAGGGTGAAGGGTGAAGGGCGAAGGGCGAAGGGCGAAGGGCGAAGGGCGAAGAGCGAAGAGCGAAGAGCGAAGGGCGAAGAGCGAAGGGATAGCGAGGCGCAAAGGGCGAAGAGAGCCGTGAGACTCCGCTTCGCCCTTCGCTTTGTCCCTTCGCCCTTCGCTTTGTCCCTTCGCCCTTCGCTTTGTCCCTTCGCCCTTCACTTTGTCCCTTCGCCCTTCGCTTTGTCCCTTCGCCCTTCGCTTTGTCCCTTCGCCCTTCGCTTTGTCCCTTCGCCCTTCGCTTTGTCCCTTCGCCCTTCGCTTTGTCCCTTCGCCCTTCGCTTTGTCCCTTCGCCCTTCGCGTTGTCCCTTCGCCCTTCGCGTTGTCCCTTCGCCCTTCGCGTTGTCCCTTCGCCCTTCGCGTTGTCCCTTCGCCCTTCGCTTTGTCCCTTCGCCCTTCACCGTCCTTACGGAGGTGTCGGCGAGTTCGCCAGCCCGGTCCCGCCCCAGGTGTACAGCGGCTGGCCGAACACCCCGAGCTCCTTCGCGGGGACCGGCATTTCCCGAGGCGTGCCCGCCAGAAGGCCGTTGTCCACGCGACGGCGATTGTAATAGGGCGACGCGCCGAGGCCGAGCAGCTCGAGCTCCTGTTCGTACTGGAGCTTCGCCGTGAGGCCGGCGGTCCCGTCGCCCGCTGCCGCCGGCGGGAGCCCGCCGCGCGTGACGCGTGTCTTGTTGATGAGCGTCGCCGCGGTCGCGAGGCTGCCGCTGCTCCGGATGAGTGCCTCGGCCCAGAGCAGGTCGCTCTGCGCGGCCGAAATCACCGGCGCCGGGCCATACCCGAAGTAGATTCCCGTCGTGGCCTGCGTGCCGCTCAGGTCGTAGCGGATGTGCCCGATGTTCGATTGGTGGTACGTGCCACGGGCGTTGTTGAAGTTCGCCTGCGACGACCAGGCGAAATCGGTGCCGGCGTTCGCGGTCTTGGGGACGTTGCCGAACCCGGCCACCATCGAGGCGTCGCCGAACGACCCGTCGCCGAGACGCTTGTCCGCCGAGTTCGGCTGGGGATTCCCTCCCAGAGGCCACGGAGTCTTCTGCGTCACCGGGTCGAGCATGTTCGCGACGCGTGTGTGCAGCCGTCCCGTGTCTATCGAGTTGAACCACACGATCATCTCGGGACACCACGCCACACACCCGTCACCCACGAACACGAAGTCGAACGGCGTGCCGCTCGACATGCCCGCGGCCGCGTACGTCGCGACCTGCGCCCAGTTGACCTGGCCGTTCTCCGCCGAGTTGCGCGGCCAGTACGCGAGCAGCATCGCCGCCATCGTGTTCGCGATGCGGGCGATCTGCGTGTTGTCGTACGAGTTCCCGTTCGTCCACGCGGACGGCGTCGTGAAGGTGTTCGCGCCGGCGAGCGCGATCGCGTCGTTGAACTTCGCGAGCGCGGCGTCGCGCAGCTCCTTGCGGTTCGAGTAGGCGAGCGTGCTGAGATCCACCGTCTCGTCCACGATGTAGCCCTTGTCGTAGTTGACCGCGATCCCCGCCAGCGCGGCGCCCTGCACGAGCACCGCGATCGTTTCCGCGCGCTTCGTGTCCGCGGCGGTGTTGATCACCACGCCGTTCGTGCGGATGGCCCGCAGCACGTCCGTCGCGGACGAGAGCGCGCTGTAGTAGCCGCTCCAGGGCGCCTCGACGCTGGTGCGGCCCGCCGCCGCCGGATCGTTCTGCCAGGGCCGGCTGTTGCGCGTGCCGTCGGCGTCAATGCTCGAGTAGAAGTTCATGTTGAAGTTGTTCCACGAGGCGCTGTACGTCTGCGCCTGCGTGACGAGCACGCTGTTGCCCTCCATCGCGTCGTACGTGTTGAACCACGTGCGGAGCGTTCCGCCGGCCACCGCCTCGAGGGCGTCCGGATCGGACAGCGCGCGCGCCGCATCCGGCGCGTTCGGGTTCTCGACGTCGAGTGACTTGCACCCCGCCGCCGCCATCACGGCGAGGAGGCCAAGGCCCCGAACGGTTCGCGAAATCTGCATCAGTGATTTCCTCATGGTCGGGTCCCGAGGCTCAGTAGCCGAGCTCGAGCATCACGGTGAACGTGCGGTAGCTCGGATAGGTGAAGTAGTCCACACGGTACGCAAACGGGTTGCCGCCACCCGGGCCCGAGACGTCCGGATCGTAGCCGCTGTACTTCGTGCTCGTCCACAGGTTTCGGCCGACGATGCCGAGCCGCGCCGTGGTGAAGTTCGCCAAGCGGAGCGACCTGACGAGCGACGACGGAAGCTGCCAGTTCACGGCCAGCTCGCGAAGCCGGATGAACGACCCGTCCTCGACGAAGTACTCATTCGCGTCGAAGTTGTTGTAGAACGCCTGGTAGTAGCTCACCGGCTTCCGCTCGGCCGCCGGCTTGCCCGCCTGGTCGTAGACGGCATCGCGCTGCTCGTTGAACGGCCACTGCCGGGTGTAGTTGTAGATGTTCCCGCCCTTCACCCAGTTGAGCAGGGCGCTCACCGAGAGCGACCGCCACGTCGTGTTGCTGTTCAGCGAGAGGTTGAAGTCGGGGTTTACGTCACCGATCGCCGTCAGCGAGTTGCCGTCCTTGTCGTAGGCCTTGAGCGGCAATTCGCTCGCCGTGCGATACGCGGACTTCGCGACGTAGAAGCCCTCTTCATTGAGCTGATAGTCCGCCGCCGTTCCGGCGTGCTTGCCCGCGCTGAGCGCCGTGGCGAGCTGATCCGCCGTCTTGATCCATCGCGAGCCATAGATCACGCCGAACGGCTCACCCTCGGCGATCCGGAAGATCCTCGTGTTCGCATCGGCGGCGTTCGGCCCCACGAGGAACGGGGCCACCTTGAGGTCGGTGATCCGCTGCCTCGTGCGGTCCGCCGCGAGATTCACCCGCCAGAAGAAGTCCGCCTTCGAGGCAAGGACCGCGCCGACCGCCACCTCGTGCGTCTGCCCGGAAAGGGTCCCGGCGTTGATCCACTGGCTGCGGTATCCCGTCGCCGACGACACCGGAACGTTCAGGATCTGGTCGTTGGTGTTCTTGTCCGAGTACGTGTACTCGAACGTGTAGTCGCGCAGGAAGTTGACGTTGAACCCGACCTCCGTTTCCTTCGAGAACGCCGGCTTGAGGTTCGCGTTGCCAAGCGTGATTTTCGTCGGGCTCCCGCCGGTAATCGCAAACGCCTCGTACTGCGCGTCGAACACCGGCCGGAGCCCGGCCGTGCCGTACGACGCGCGCAGCTTCAGCTCGTCTACTCCCCCGATCCGGAGGTCCTCCGACACGCGCCAGGCCGCCGAGAAGCGCTGGTACGTCTGGCCGCGCTGCTCGGAGCCGAAGAGCGACGACTCGTCGCGCCGCACCAAGCCGTCCACGATGTAGCGGTCCTTGATGTCGAACGTGGTGATGACGAAGTAGTTCTGGTTCCGGATCGGCAGGGTGGACGATCCCGGAATGATCGGGTTGTTGGGATCCTGCGCCGCCGCCCCGAACTCCGGCACCTTGGGCACCGTCAGCGCCGAGGCGTTCACGTTGAAGTTGTTCGTGTTCTGGTCCTCGTACACCCAGGCGGCCTTCGTCGTGTTCGTGAACCAACTCGTGGTCTTCACGGCGGTGACCGTCATCCCCGTGTTGTACGAGCGATCCGACGTCCCGCTCTGGAAGAGCGTCCCCTTGCTCTTGGCGCCCGAGGAGTTCAGGTACCCGAGCGGCTCGAAGTCCTTGTAGTTCTGGTTCGACACGTCGTAGTTGACGTTGCCGTCCGCGGTGAGCCAGGTGGTGGGACGGTACCGCAGCTTGAAGGTGCCGGTGAACCGGTCGCGCTCGTTGGTCGTCTCGCGCTGCGACAGGTAGTAGAGCGGATTGATGACGTTGCCCGAGAGCGGCGGCTGCTTGATCACGGCGTTGTACAATCCCTGCGGCGTGATCGAGTCAATCCGGACGTTGGGCTCCAGGAAGCGCATGCCGAAAAACATGTTGAGCCCGCTGTCATCCACCTGATCGGCGTGCGACCGGCCGTAGAACGCGCCGGTGGAGATGTCCACCTTGTCCGAGAGCGCCTGGTCGAGGTTGATGCGGAAGTTCTGCCGGCCGAAGCCGGTGAGCTGCGTGAGGACGCCCGTCTCCTTGGTGTTCTGGAACGACGCCGCGAAATTCGTGGTGCCCCGCCGCTGCCCGACGGAGACGTAGTTCGTGAGGAACGTCCCGGGCTTGAAGACCTGCGACTGCTGGTCGTAGTAGACGGGATACCGGTTGTCGGCGATGCGATCGGCCTCCGGAATCCGGTTGCCGTTGGCATCGTAGGCGAACTGGCCGCTCGCGTTGAGCTGATACTCGTGCGAGTCGTTGCGCCCGATCTTCTTCCCGATGCGGCTCTGTCCGTACTCGTTGCGCACGGTGAGGACCAGCTGCCCTTCGGCGAGGTTCGCGCCGCGCTTCGTGAAGATCTGGATGACGCCGTTCGCGGCGTCCGACCCGTACAGTGAACTCGCCGCCGCGCCCTTGATGACCTCCACGCGGTCAATGTCCTCGGAGTTGATGTCCGCCAGCGAGAGCCGGGAGATCGTGCCGTCCACGATCACGAGCGGATCCTGGCGGCCCGTGAGGCTCGTCGCGGACCGAAGGCGGACCGCCGGCGGCGTGCCCGGCTGCCCGGACGTCGTCACGACGCTCGCGCCCGCCACGCGCCCGCTCAGACCCGCGAGCGGCGACGACGCCTGCGGCGACTCCTTGAGCTGCGACGCGTCCACCACACCCACGGCGAACGCGGTCTTCTTCTGCGACGTGGCGTCGCTGACTCCCGTGACCACGACCTGCTCGAGATTCAGCACGTCCTTCTCGAGCTCGAAGTCCTTCTCGGTGCGCCCCGCGGCGAGCGTGACCGCCATCGTCTTCGGCTTGTAGCCGATGTACCTCGCGACGACGTTGAGGGTGCGGCCGCGGGCACGCGTGACGTCAACGGTGAAGTTGTAGCGTCCATCGGTGCCGGTGACGGAGCCGACGCCCAGCTCGGGAATCCCGACGGTCGCACCGCCCAGTGGCTGTCCGAGCGACGTCACGCGGCCGGAGAACACCGCGGTCTGGGCAGCGGCCATGCCGCTGTGCAGCGCCAGCGCAACCGTGACACCGGTCAACTGGAGCAAACGCCGAATCCACGCACGATCCATGAGGAGAACCCCGGTGCGGGTTAGAGAACTGAAGCAGCGATCACTTGGTGGCATTGCGCGCGAGGCCGGCCTCAGCACGTCTGCGCGCCCGTCAACTGCACCAAAAATGCGTATGTGCGTGTCCCAGCGCAAGATCGCCGCTTTCCACCGGCGCCTGAATAGCATACCTTGTCACCCAGGGTTCTCGTCACGGCTGGCGGCACACCTCGGCCATCCGCTGGTGTCACCGGTCTCCGCGGTATGGAGTGAGGCGATGTCGCGACTTGGCTGCCTGTTGCTTTGGTGTCTGTTCGCCCTCTTGATCGGGCCGAGTCCCGCCCTCGCGCAACGAGGCGGGTCGGGGTTGACCGGGAAGGTCGTGGACCGGAGCACCGGAGGGCCGATCGCGGGGGCGGACATCATCCACCTCGGCGACAACCGGACGGTATCCACCGACTCCTCGGGAGCGTTCCGCTTTCCGGACCTTCCCACTGGGGTCGTGCGTTTCATGGTTCGCGCGCGCGGCTTCCCGTCGGCCTCGCTCTTCGTTTCGCTCGCGCGCGGCGAGGTCAAGGACCGGCGGATCGAGCTGGACTCGACGAATGCGCTCGCCCGAGGAGCGCAGCCGCTGCCGAGCGTCCCGGTCACGGCGCCGCCCTCGCTCGGACCCCGCTATGTGGATTTCGAGCGGCGCAAGGCGACCGGCCGTGGCCAATACCTGACTCGCGACGACATCGAGAAGGCGGGCTACTACTCGCTGCACGACGCGATGCGCGGGCTCCGCGGCGTCACGGTCGAGTGCGGCGGCGGCATCGGCTGCTACATCCGGATGGCGCGTGCGCCGATGCAGTGTCGCCCCGACTACATCGTGGATGAGCGCGTGGACAACGCCTTCGGTCCCTCGGTGCCGATCCGGGACATCGAGGCGCTGGAGGTGTACACGGGCCCGAGCGACGTTCCGGGTGAGTTCGCGGGACGGAGTGCCGGCTGCGGCGTGATCGTCATCTGGACGCGCTCCGGGCCGCCGGGAAGGCGCCCGTAGGCCGGGGCCACGGCGCCGTGGCGCTCGTGGCGCTCGCGGCGCTCGCGGCGCTGCGGCCTACGGCGGCCGCTTGAGCCTCAGCTCCCGCGTTGCCTTCGCGATCGGTACCGTCTGCTCGCGCCCGCCCGGCCAACGCACACGGAGCGCGCTCGCGCCCTCCGGCAGCGCGAGCACCGTGGTGGCGCCGTCCATTGACCAGTAGCCGCTTCCCGCGTGCACCTCGCGCGCGGGGCCCGGTGTCGCACCCACGATGACGCGGAGCTGCGCGCCCACGCCGAGCGGGTTCGCCGCGCCGGCGTCGAGCCGTACGCGCAGCCCCGCCGCCCCTCGCACGTTGTGCCAGAGTGTCGTGGCCGCGCCGTTCTGCGACACCGCGAGATCCACGCGGCCGTCGCCGTCGTAGTCCGCGGCCGCGGCGCCCCGCTGGTCGCCGAGCACGGAAATCCCCGAGGCGCGCACGCCGAGCGGCCGGAAGCCGCCGCGGCCGTCGCCGAGCAGCACGAGCCCCGCGCCGGCGTCGAGGCGCATCGTGCCGATCTCCGTGGGGAAGAAGTTCTGCGCGAGGAAGAGGTCCTCGCGCGCGTCGCCGTCGAAGTCGGCGACGACCGCGCCGAACGCGGGGGCCATCTGTGCGGGCGCCGGGAGCGCGCTCGCCTCGAACCGGCCGCCGCGATTGAGGAAGAGCGTGTGGTCGAAGGTCGTCGCGCCGACGCGCACCGCCGACTTCGCCGCGTCGCCCAGCACCTCGTCCACGCTCGCCCGCGAGAAGTCGGCGAACGTCGCGATGCGTGCGCGCACGGGGGGGATCGCGACGCCCAGGCGCGAGAACGACTCGAGCGGCATTTCGCGCCCGGTGAGCGAGTCGGCGCGCGCGTACACGAGGCCGAGTCCCTCGCCACCGAAATTGCCGGCCACCAGCTCGTAGGGGCGACCCGGCGACGCCCGCCACGGCGTGTTGCGCCCCCAGCTCGTGGCGACCAGGTCCATCCGGCCGTCGCCGTCGAAGTCGCCCGCCGCGAGGCCGTTCCAGCGGCTCGTGCGCTCGGCGAGCCCCCATTCCCGCGTCACCTCGCGGAACCGGCCCTTGTCGTTGTGCAGGACGCGCACCGGACCCCACTCGGCGGCCACGACGAGCTCGGGCCATCCATCGCCGTCCACGTCGGCGAAGAGCGCGGCGGAGACGAGGGCGAGCGCGGCGAGCGCCTTCGCATTTGCGCTGTCGGGCACGAAGCGGCCGTCGGCCGTGCGCAGGAAGAGCCGTGACGCCTTGGGGAGCGGCCACGCGCCCGGTATCGCGCGAGCGTCGACGAACAGGTCG
>Ga0209341_10002597_pt1 | contig 17116 bp, 14 predicted proteins | sample RifCSP13_2_FD_184020 | JGI IMG/M metagenome (GOLD analysis project Ga0209341, IMG submission 184020) | Soil microbial communities from Rifle, Colorado - Rifle CSP2_sed 13_2 (SPAdes) (version 2) | ecosystem: Environmental > Terrestrial > Deep subsurface > Rock core/Sediment | place: Rifle... | reverse complement strand
TGACCAGCCAATCCTTCAATAGAGAGTACAGACTTCCCTGCGGCGCGCTGGGCGGGGTACATGCAGGAGAGCACGGGTTCGCCGTCCACCAGGACGGTGCAGGCGCCGCACTCGGATTCTTCGCAGGCGATCTTGGTGCCGGTGAGATGCAGCCGGTTGCGCAGCAGATCGGCCAGGGTTTCGCCCGGCAAAATGGGGAGTGAGTGGCTGCTTCCGTTGACGCCGAGGTTGAGTTGATTTTCCATGGCAGCCTACTCCGCCCGCTTCCAAGCAGCATCGAGCGTATCGCGGAACAATGCGCCGACCAGATGGCGACGGTATTCGGAGCTGGCGCGCCGCGCGCTGGATCGGAAGCCCACGTGTGCCAGCAGGGCTTCCTGCGCCGCGTCGACGGGTGGCTCACTGAATCTCTTGCCGATCAACTCCTGTTCAGCCTGCCCTGCTCGCCAGGGAATGGCGGCGCCCGGACCGACGGCGATGCGTATTTGCACGATGGTTTCACCATCGCGAGAAATTCGAATCGCAAGGTTGATGATGGGCAGCGCCACGCCTTGTGGGCGCATGATGCGCTTGAAGCAGGAGGCTTGATGCGGCTTCAGGAGGGGGAGAATGAAACCAACCAATAATTCTTCACCATGCTTGAGGGAGGATTTTCCGGGACCAAGGAAGAGGTCGCGGAGCGGCACTCGACGCGTGCCGGCGGAGTTGGCGATCTCGGCTTCGGCGTCCAGCGCCAGCAGCGCGATGGTGCCGTCGGCGGCAGGCAGCGCATGGGCCACGTTGCCGCCCAATGTGGCGACGTTGCGCACCTGCGGCCCACCCACCAGGTCGCAGGCTTCCACCAGCGCCTGGGCGTGCTGTGCGACCAAATGATCGCGGGCGATTCGATTCAGTGGCGCGGCTGCGCCGATGAACAGGTGCCCTTCGCGTTCCTCGAGTTGGGTCAGCTCGGGGACGGCGGTCAAGTCGACGAGGGTGTGGACAGGCGCGTGGCGTCCCTGCTGGATATCCAGCAGCAGGTCGGTACCGCCGGCAATCGGAATTACCGGTCCGGGCGCAGAAGTCAGCGCCAGAATGGCTTCAGGAATGGAATGAGGGGAAAGGTACTGCTGCCAAAGGTTCATAGTGGGTCGACCTTTCAAGTCGGCGGCACTTTTCGAAGAGTGATCGCAGATTTTGCGTACTCTACGCCGCAACAGCAGTCACCTGCCGGCGACCACCGAACCAATGGAGATCAAATTTTACCTCTTTTTGCGGTCACTCCTTTACGCCGGCCATCAGCAATCCCAATCGTTCCGGGGTGGCTTCGGCGCGGGGCAGGATGTCCATGATCTGGCCTTCGTAGATGACGGCGATGCGATCGGAGAGCGCCAGGATCTCATCGAGGTCTTCGGAGATGAGCAGGATGGCGGCGCCTTCGGCGCGTTGCTCGAGCAACTGGCCGCGCACGTATTCCGTGGCGCCGATGTCCAGGCCGCGGGTGGGCTGCGCCGCCACGATAGCGCGGGGCCGGCGCGCCAGTTCGCGGGCCAGCACCATCTTCTGGATGTTGCCGCCCGACAGGCTCTTGGCCGCGGTGTCGCGCGAAGGCGTTTTTACCTGGAACTGGAGGATCAAGATTTCGGCGTGCTGCGCAATATTCTTCAGATTCAGGAAGCCGAAGCGCGAGAAGGGCTGTTTGTGGTGCTCGCGCAGGATCAGGTTTTCGGCGACGGTGAATTCTCGGATCATGCCGTCGCGCATGCGCTCTTCGGGGATGTACGAGAGCATGCGCCCGGTCAATTCGTCGGCAGTCAGGCCGGTCACGTCTTGGCCCTCGAGGCTGAGGCAGCCTTCGGTGATCGGACGCAACCCGGTGATCACTTCGGCCAGCTCAAGCTGCCCATTGCCGGAAACCCCCGCGATGCCGAGGATCTCGCCGGAATGCACCTCGAGACTCACCTGGCGCAACCCCGGCGTGCCGCGATCGCTGCTGCAGGAAACCTCGCTCAACTGCATGCGGGCGCCGCCGGCTTCCAGGGCTTTACGCTCGGGGGTAAAGATGATTTCGCGCCCCACCATCCAGTTGGCCAGGTCGCGCTTGGTGGTCTCCGCCGTTGGCCGCGTGCCGATCTTGCGCCCGTCGCGCAGCACGGTGACGCGATGGCTGATCTCGACGACTTCGTGCAGTTTGTGCGAAATAAAAATAAGTGCGTGCCCGTCTTTCACCATTTGATTCATAATGGTGAACAGTTCATCCACCTCTTGCGGGGTAAGCACAGCGGTGGGTTCATCCAAGATCAAGAGCGCCGCGCCGCGGTACAGGGCTTTGATAATTTCCACGCGCTGCTGTTGTCCAACGGAAAGTTGCCAGATGTAGGCGTCGGGATCGATCTTCAATCCATAGATGCCGGCCAGTTCCACGATGCGTTTGGAAACCGCGGCCAGGTCAGTGAGCGGGCCGCGCTTTGAAGGCACTCCGAGGGCGACGTTCTCCGCCACGGTGAGCGTCTGCACCAACATGAAATGCTGATGGATCATGCCGATGCCGAGGTTGATCGCATCCGTGGGCGTAGCGATGTGCACTGCGTTGCCGTTGATGCGAATCTCGCCCTGATCGGGGTGATACATGCCATAGAGGATCTTCATCAGCGTGCTCTTGCCGGCGCCGTTCTCGCCCAGCAGGGCATGCACCTCGCCGGAGTGCACATCGAAATCCACGCGGTCGTTGGCCAGCACCCCGGGGAATCGTTTGCTGATCCCCTTCATTTCGAGGTGGTCGACCCGGCTGCGGAGTTCGAGTTTCTCACTCATATTATTCTTCACCACGGAGGCACAGAGACACAGAGGTTTTCATTTCTTAAAAACTAAAGTACCCGTCTGTAAATGCCATTTTTCAAAGTCGGGACATTAAAGTTAATCAACAAGCCTACGTGAATACCAGTCAGCCTCAAATACGTTAGCAACTGGGCTTCGTGAACTGGTAAGACTGCTTCAACCGTTTTTATTTCTACAATAGCTCGTTTATCAAAGATAAGGTCAACACGATAACCACCGTCTAGCTTCAACCCTTTGTAATTTATATTTAATTGGACTTGATTTTCGAATGACAGTTTTCGACGCCTGCATTCGTGTTCCAGACATGATTGATAGGCGGATTCAAGTAGCCCTGGCCCTAATGCGCGGTGAATCTCGATAGCCGCAGCAATTATTTCATTGGTCAACTCTTTTTCGAGTATCTGCTGCCCTTTTTTTTGCACAACAATTTCCTTTTGCATTTCACTAAAGAAAAATAATCTCCGTGCTTCCGTGTCTCCGTGGTTTTCCTTGTAGTGAACCTGACAGGCCGCGTTGCCGCGACCTGTCAGATCGCGCGTTCTTTGTTACGGCAGAGTGATGGTGATGCTTCCGTCGATGATCCCGGCAGTGGTTTCATCAGCCAGGGCCACGACGTCAACGGGCAGGTCGTAACTTGGGTTATATTCGATGACTTCGCCGCCGTTCTCAAGATTGATGACGAAGGACTCGCCGCCAAGCGTACCGGCCTTGATCAGGTCGATCATCTGGGTGAGCACAACCTCCCAGTGATACACCTGGCTGGCGACCACGATAGTGGGCGCGAGCGAGGACTGGTTAGACTGCGTGCCGAACCACAGCACAGCGTTCTCCTCGGCTTTGCCGATGGCGCCCACTACCATCTGGGCGGTGCCGGTCAAAACGTCGGCGCCCGCAGCGATGTGGGTGGTAGCCGCCTCAGATGCGAGAGCGGTGTCAGAGAACGATCCGGTGTACGTAACGGAAACCGTAATGGCGGGATCAGTCGCCAGCACGCCGGCCTTGAATCCGTCCACATACAGTTTGGCATCGCCGGTCTCGATGGGGCCGATCACGCCGATGGTCTTGCTGGTGGAGAGGGTGGCAGCCAGCACGCCGTTGACATAGCCGCCTTCCTGGGAAGCCGCTTCATAAGCAAAGATGTTCGGCTGGTCGAAGGTGTCGACCGTGGTGCCCCAGGCAAAACTGGTCTCCGGGAAATCGGGGGCGATTTCCTGCACTGAGGAACCGTACTGCGAACCGTGAGCGATCACCAGGTCGAAGCCCTGGGAGGCGTAGTCGCGGATGGCCGCGGCGGCATCGTCCACCACGAACATATTCTCGGAATAGACGATCTCGAAAGCAGCATCGCCGCCCATTTCGCCCTGGACGCGCAGCAGCGCATCGTACATGCTCTGGCTGAAGGCCAGGTCATTGATGGCGCTGGGCATCACCACCGCCACACGGAAGGGTTCCGCAGCGGGGGCTTCTGTCGCTTCTTCAGCGGCCGGTGCTTCGGTCGCGGGTTCCTCGGCGGCCGGTTCCGGGGTCGCTGCCGGGCCGCAGGCGGCCAGGATCAACGACAGTGACACGACTAGAGCTAAAAACAAACCAAATTTTTTCATCATCTTCTCCTTATTGGATGAGAGTTGCTGAACATGTGCGCTGCGCATTTCTTGCTACTTAGGGCACCTCCTTCATTCACTTGTTGAATCGAATCATTCATCTATGATTCCCGTTCGAAAGTCCTGGTTAATGCCGCTGGAGCCCGAACTCTTTTTACGGTGACCACCAGCACCAGAATGGTAAGCACATAAGGCATCATCACGGCGATATCAGAAGGGATGGGGATGCCCAGCACCTGGATCCACAATTGCAGCGAGTTCACCATGCTGAACAGCAGCGCACCCGCCATCACGCCCCAGGGCGACCAGGCGCCGAAATACACCAGCGCCACGGCGATAAAGCCCAGGCCGCTCGTCATGTTCTGCTGGAACACGTTAAGCAGCGCGATCGACATGGAAGCGCCGGCCATCCCGGAGAGGGTGCCGCCCAGGATGATGGTGAAGTAGCGCACGCGCACGACACTGACACCCAGCGAGTCGGCGGCATCCGGGTTCTCGCCTACGGCGCGGATCTTCAAACCCAGCGTGGTCTTGTTCAACACGAACCAACCAATGGGCACCAAGGCGAAGGCGACATATACCAAAACATTCTGGCTGAAGAAAATCTCACCGATGCCGGGAATGTCGCTGAGGAACGGGATATGGATCTTGGGAAATCCGTTCACCGTCTCGACCGTGCCGAGCATTTTCTGGAACAGCAGGTCGCTCATGCCAAGTCCGAACAAATAGAATCCGATGCCGCTGATGCCCTGCTGCGCGTGCAAATGCACCGTCACGAAAGCCATTGCCAGCCCCATCAGCGCGCCCACGATCAGCGCCGCCAACACGGCAAGCCACAAGTTCCCCGTGGTCAGCGCGACGTAAAACGCGGCGAAGGCGCCCAACAGCATCTGTCCTTCGACACCCAGATTCAGCACGCCGCTGCGCTGGCCGAAGGTTTCGCCGATGGCGGCGTACAAATACGGCGTCGCCAGGCGGATGCCGGACGCCAGGATGCCGACCAATACCGTGACGGAAAACAATTCCCCGATCATGCGCCCGCCTTTGCTTGCTTGACGCGATCCTGGTCAGCGCCAGGCGGAGCTTCGGACTCGGTAATCGCGGCAGCCAGCCGGCGGCGTTGCCTTCGACGCCGCCAAATTTCGCTGCTGACCACGAAAACCACTACCATACCATTCAGCACCGTAACCAGCGCGGAAGGGACCTGGACAACGCGCTGCATGCTGTTAGCGCCCACTAGCAGAGCGCCGAACAAGATCGACGCCGGGATAGACAAAATGGGATGCAATTGCCCGAATAGCGCGGCGACAATGCCATTGAATCCGGCCCCGCCGGTAAATCCAGATGCAGACCCATCGGTGATCATGCGATAGTTGACGCCGAAGACTTGCGTGGCCCCGGCCAATCCGGCGAATGCACCGCTCAGCAGCAAGGCCACCACGACATATTGCTTCACCTTAATCCCGCCATAGCGAGACGCGTGCGGGTTTTGGCCCACAGCGCGGATGCGGTATCCGAGCGTAGTGCGCCATAAAACGATGTAAACAAGGATGGCCAACGCCACGGCAATCAAGATGCCCAAATGCAATCGCGTGGGGGCCAGTCTCGGCAGACGGAAAGCCTCTAGCAACCGCGCGGTTTGCGGGATCTTCGAAGACAGTTCGGCTTGAGAGGGATCGATCATCGGTCCGCGCAGCAGAAAATTCATCAGATACACAGCGATGGAATTCATCATCACAGTGCTGAGGATTTCATTGACCTTGAAATAAGCTTTGAGCAGTCCGGGGATGCCGCCCCAGATGGCGCCGCCGACAAAGCCCGCCAGCATCGCCAGAGTGATGACGATCCATCCGGGCCAGCCGGTGAGGGTCAGCCCGACCCAGGTCGCCAGAATGGCGCCCACGATCATCTGGCCTTCACCGCCGATATTGATCACGTCGCCGCGAAAAGCAATGCAGATGCCCAGGGCGACAAGAAGGAGTGGAGTGGCCTTTACCAGCGTTTCCGCAAAGGCGTTGCCGCTGCCAAAAGCGCCCTCCCAGAGGGCGCCGTAAGCTTGAACAGGATTCGCCCCTAAAAGGAGCAGCATCACCGCGCCCAACACCAGGGCCGCAATCGTCGCAAAGACAGGCAACAGCGAATCGATGATGCGTGAAACCCAGTCAGAGCGGAACAGCTTGGTCATGGGCGGATGGCCAGTTCCTAGTGTAGGTGTAAGTATAAAGAATGCTTGCGTTTAATTGTCAGACAGTTTGTAATGAAAATTGTAGGATGTTTGTCCCTATTGGAAAAGCGGGACTTACGTTCATAGCTGTCTGAACAGGAGCTCCTTGTTGTATCGAACATCGGGTAGATAATACATAAATGACTCGCCTCAAGAAAGCAAGAACATTTCTAAGCAATTGGTTCGCCCTGCCCTGGTATCCGATCGCACTCGGCGCTTTCCCAGTTTTAGCCTTGCTTTCCGCTAATGCCGGTCAGGTCCAAGCGATGGCGGGAAGTCGTATCTTGCTATTGTCCCTCGCTCTGGCTGCGATCTTATTTTCCATTTGCCGGCTGGTCTTGCGCCAACCTCATCGCGCCGCACTTCTGACTTCTCTTTTATTAGTGTTGTTTTTCACTTACGGCCATGCACACTATGTATTGAGTGAAAAATTTCCCGATATGGTGAACATCGATGCCTGGCTAGCCGCGACCTGGGCGTTCCTCTTCATCCTCATTCTCGTTTGGACAACGCGGCCGCGATTCAACTTCATCAGCGCGGCACCCGGTCTCAACGTCATCGCGCTTGCGCTGCTGGCGCTCTCTGTCTGGCAAATCAATTCCTCGTCCACAAGCGGCAACCCCTATACCCTGGAGGCGGAGAATGCGCCAATACAAGAAGACTTGCTGAAACCCGAATCGGCGCCCGATGTCTATTATTTCGTTCTGGACTCTTACGGGCGCGAAGACGGCCTGCTCGATGCCTATGGGTACGACAATTCTTCATTCGTCAACGCGTTGGAACAGCGCGGCTTTTATGTGGCGCAATGCAGCCAGAGCAATTATGTGCGCACCGAGATCTCGCTGGCTTCGTCCTTAAACATGATGTACCTGCAAGATCTGGACAACGCCTTCCAGCCAGACAGCATCGCCCGTCGTACGTTATGGAATTCACTGAAGCACAGCGCGGTCAGGTACAACTTCGAAAGCCTGGGCTACTCGACCATCAACTTTGCCAGTTCGTTTGATTGGCTCGAGCTGCATGATGCCGATGTCTTCCTGGCGCCGGAGCCGTTTTCCTCTGGGTTAAGCGAATTCGAAGGGCTTTTCCTACGCACCACCCTGGCGCGCTATATGCAAGACTGGGGCTGGGTGGATCCGGATGCGGTGATGGGGCAAAAATTCCGCGACCTATTCAATAATATTTTCGATCACATGGGGGAGATTGCCCGTATGCCCGACCCAACGTTCGCCTACATTCACGTAATCTCGCCGCACCCGCCGTTCGTGTTCGACGCCGAGGGGAAACCCACCTATCCTCCTGATTTTTGGAACGAAGATCGAAAATATCCCCCCGCCCTTTATGCCGCCGGCTACCAAAACCAGCTAACGCATCTCAATTCGAAAATGCTCGAAGCGATTGACATCATCCTGGAAGAATCTGAAAGGCCGCCCATTATCATCCTGCAAGGCGATCATGGGCCATGGTTGCAGCCCAAAAACAAACGCATGTGGATTCTCAACGCCTATTATTTGCCTGGCCATAATGAGGAGCTATATCCAACTATTTCACCGGTAAACTCGTTCCGCCTTGTGTTCGATGCCTATTTCGCAGGAAACTATGGGCTGCTGGACGATGTGAGTTATTTCTCCCCAGTGCCAAATTTATATGAGTTCTCTGAAATTCCAAACGATTGCAACAAATAAGATACGAGGGAGTCATGATGATTGCGCGAGCTTTCCACGCTGAGCGCCGCAAAAACGGAAACGCGCCACTTGTACAAAACTCTTGGGCGGATGCTGAGTATGACAAGAGAAGGCGGCGAACCCCCGCCCTACCATTGGTGCTGTTGCAAGCAGTGACTTGTTGTTATGCCTTTTGCCCTTCCGCTTCTTCCTTCATCACTTCGTGCAACGGGAACATCGTTTCACACTTCAAACATTGTGCCGACTGCTTGTTGGCGATCACCAGGGTGCCGCCGCAGTTCGGGCAGGGCGTGGCTATGGGCTTCTTCCAGCTGGTGAATTCACACTCCGGGTAATTAGAGCAACCGTAGAACACGCGCCCTTTGCGGGTGCGCCGTTCCACCAACTCTCCGCCGTCCAGCGGGCAGGTCACCCCGATCTTGACCAACCAGGGCTCCGTGTGCCGGCATTCGGGGAAGCGCTCGCAGCCGATGAACTTGCCGTAGCGCCCCCAGCGGATGATGAGCTGGCCTTTACCGCAGGTGGGGCAGGTGCGGCCGATGTATTCTGGTTCGGCTTTGGATTCCGGCATCTCGGCCTTAGCCCGCTCGACCGTCTCGGAAAACGGTTCGTAGAAATCTCGGATGATCTTTACCCAGCCCTCTTCACCGGAGGCGATCTTATCCAGATGCTCTTCCATTTCCGCGGTGAATTGGTAATTCACAATGTTAGGGAAGTGTTCGGTAATCAAATCGTTGACCAGCAGGCCGGTTTCTGTGGGAAACAGGCGGCGGTCTTCCCGGGTCACATAACCGCGCGCCTGAAGCGTGGTCAGGGTAGGCGAATAGGTAGACGGACGGCCGATGCCGTATTCCTCCAGCGTCTTCACCAGCGAGGCCTCGCTGTAGCGCGGCGGCGGCTGCGTAAAGTGTTGGGCGGGTATCACTTTCACCAGCTTTTGTTTCTGGCCTTCCGCAATCTCGGCAGGGATCTTGACGTTTTCCTCCTCTTCGGTGCCTACAGGCACCGTCTCTTCGTAAACAGCGAGGTAACCTGGAAATACCAAGGTCGAACCGGACGCGCGCAGAAGAAGTTTGTGCACAGGGGTTTCCCCGGTCACCCGCACCGAGATCGTGTCGTAGATGGCGGGGTTCATCTGGGAACCGAGGAAGCGCTGCCAGATCAATTGATAGAGCCTGTATTGGTCTCGGCTGACGTGGTCCTTAAGCTGCGAGGGCGTACGTTGCGCCGAGGTTGGCCTAATGGCTTCGTGGGCTTCTTGCGCACCTTTGGCCCGCGTCTTGTAAACAGGAGGTTCCTCCGGCAGGTACGATTCGCCGTGTACTTCCCTGATGTAGTCACGCGCCTCGTGTTGCGCTTGTGGAGAAATATTCGTGGAGTCCGTGCGCATGTAGGTGATCAAGCCGATGGTCTCACCATCGCCAAGGTCGACTCCTTCGTAGAGTTGCTGCGCAACGGCCATGGCGCGCTTGGCGGTGAAGCCCAGCTTACGGCTGGCTTCCTGCTGCAACGTGCTGGTGGTGAACGGCGCAGGCGCTTTGCGACGGCGCTGCCCGCGTTTAATCTCGGTGATGGTATACGCCGCGGATTGCATATCGGCAAGCAACGGGTCCACATCTTCCCGCGTGCCCAATTTGGGCTCGGCGCCATCGACTTCCACCAACTTGGCGATGAAGGTACTCGCGCTGCCTTCCGGTTGGAGTTCTGCGTGAATATCCCAGTATTCCACCGGAATAAAGGCTTCGATCTCGCGTTCGCGCTCGACAATCAGCCGCAGCGCTACCGATTGCACGCGGCCTGCTGAAAGTCTGTTGCGCACCTTGGTCCACAAAATGGGACTCATGCTATAGCCGACCAAACGGTCCAGCACGCGGCGCGCCTGCTGCGCGTCCACCAGATCCATATTGATCGCACGAGGATGGTGAAAGGCTTCTTCAATAGCAGGCTTGGTGATCTCGTGGAACACCACGCGCTTGGCGCGTTCGGCGGGGATCTCGGCCGCCTCCAACAAATGCCAGGCAATGGCCTCGCCTTCGCGATCGGGGTCGGTGGCGAGGAAGATCTCTTCGGCGCGCTCGGCCTCTTTTTTCAGTTCCTTAACCACCGAGCGCTTTTCGTTAGGGATGCGGTATTTAGGCTCGAAATTATTTTCGATGTCGACGGAGAGTTGCGAACGCAGCAGATCGCGCACGTGACCCACGGAGGCCTCTACGCGATAACCGCTGCCCAGGTAGCGGCCAACGGTGCGCGCTTTGGCCGGCGACTCGACGATGACCAGTCTCCCATTTCGTTTTGCGTCGATCCGCTCTTGCGGCGTGGGCTTGGCCGGCGGCGTCAATCCATCGTGCGCGGGTGTGGCGCCCATGCGGAACAACGTCGTGGCGCAGACCGGGCATACCCCGCGTGTGCCCGGCGCGCCCGCCTTGGTGTACTCGGGCACGGGGCTCTGCATTTCTCTTTTCGTTTTACATTTAACGCAATAGGCTTCCAATGGTTTTATCTTCCTTTGTTATCAGGCGGACAGACAAGTATACAAGTAGACGAGTAAACAGGTAGACAAGGTTTGTGTCACCCTGCACATCTTCTTAATTTACTTGCCTACCAGTTTACTTGTCTTCCAGTTTACTTGGCTGTTTTCCTGTGTATTTCCTAATGTAATTGTCCACAAGTCTACTGTGTACTCACAAATATTTCTGCAAACCCTTTTCTTTCAGCAGCTCGATCACCTTACGTAAATCCTGTGAGCGCTCCTTTGAGCAAATGAGGAGAACGTCGCCGGTATCCACAACCACCAGGTTTTCGACGCCGACAGTGACGATCATGCGCTCCTGTCCGTTGCCATGCACTGTGTTTTCAAAAACCAGCGAATTCCGACTTTCGAAATCGAGGTGCATTTCGTGGCGCACCAGGTTGCCACGCTCATCCGCGCCTAAAACTTCGAACAGTGAAGACCAGGACCCCACGTCATTCCATCGGATGCCCTTAGCCGGGATCACCACCACATCTTTAGCGTGTTCCATGATGCCATAGTCAATGGTTTGTGCGGCAATGCGTGGCCATTCATAGTTCAATACTGTATCGAATTCCGCGGTCCCCCAGGCCTGGCTGATCCTTTCCAGGGCGGCATGCAGTTTTTTCATATGCCGTGCGAACTCATTCCAAATGCGCTCCACATTCCAGATGAACATTCCGGAGTTCCAGGCATAGTTGCCGGCTTCCAGCATACGCTTGGCTTCGACCGCGTCGGGCTTCTCCTTAAAGCGCTGGACCTTGAATGCAGGGTATCCGCCCACCTCGCCCAGTGGCTCGCCCATTTGGATGTACCCATATTGGGTAGCCGCATAGCCAGGATCGATACCGAGGGTTACCAGATGCGCCTGGTCGGCGAGTTGCTTAGCAGCCAATAGATGGCTGCGGAACTCGGCCTCATTGCCGATGTAATGGTCGGCGGTGAGCACCGCCATGACGGCATTAGGGGCCTGCTTCCTCAAGAATGCTGCCGCCAGTCCTATAGCCGGCGCGGTGCCGCGCGGCTGCGGCTCCAGCAGGAAATTCGCTTCGAGCAGTTCCGGCGCTTGTTTGCGCAACTCGATACTATGCTCTTTGTTGGTGACCACCAGGATGCGCTCGGGCGGGATCAAGGTTTCCAGACGCTTGACCGCGATCTGGAACAGCGTGTAGTCATCGATGAGCTGCAGCATTTGCTTGGGCCTTGATTGCCGCGACAGCGGCCACAGGCGCGTCCCGCCTCCCCCGGCCATGATGACTGCGTAATAATTTTCGTTCACTCGGAATCCTTAGCTTCTGGTCTCTGCGTCCGCAACGTAAGCGGCACGGGCCTCGCGGGCGGCCACATAATTCATGCTCCCTACCTGGCGGACCAGCCCTTTGAGTTCCATTAGCGCCAAGGTGGAGGATACCTGTTCGATGGGCAAATTGGCCAGCGCTCCGAGTTCATTGACGTGTAGAGGTTCCTGACCCAGCAACTCAAACAACCTGGCCTCTGTGGCATCTGCTGGCAGAATCAAGCGGGCATTTTTTTGCTCGCCCATCATTTCCAGGTTGAGCGCCTCCAGCAATTCTTCGAAATTTACCAGCGGATGTGCCCCTTTTTGCAGAAGCAGATTGGCGCCTTTGCTCTGGGGCGCATAAATGCTACCGGGGATGGCAAACACCTCACGTCCCTGCTCGGCGGCAAAACCCGCGGTGATCAGCGCCCCGCTCTCCATCCCGGCTTCGATGATGACCACTGCCAGCGAGAGCCCGGAGATGATTCGGTTGCGCGGCGGGAAGTTAGCCGCGTCCGGCGGTGTGCCGACGCCATAATCGCTGACCAACGCGCCGTTGGCGAGGATCTCTTCACCAAGACGGCGATTCTCGGCGGGATAGATTTGGTCGAGGCCGTGGGCTAACACCGCGATCGAGCGGCCACCGGCCTTGATGGCAGCTTGATGGGCGATGGCATCCACTCCTCTGGCGAGCCCGCTGACCACAGTGATGCCGTTGCGGCCCAGAAACGCGCCGAGCTCTTCCGCGACCTGGCGCCCATATGCGGTTACCCGGCGCGTGCCGACGACACCAACGGCCCATTCATCCGTGGGCAACAATTCGCCGCGAGTGTAAAGAACGGGCGGCGCACCTTCAAGCTCGCGCAGACGACGCGGGTAGTCTTCATCATCCCAGGTCAAAGCTTTGACCCGGAACTTGTCCAACAACGCCGGAATTGATTCGGGATCCACGTTCTTGCGCGCTTGGACGAAATTCGTAATTACAGATTCGAACAGGCCGGCATCACGCAGCTGTTCCGGAGCGGCTGCCCAAGCGGCCCGTGCACTGCCGAATGAATCGAGCAGGGTGCGGAAGCGCACCGCGCCGATCCCTTTGACCATGGTCAGAGCAAGCCAATAGTTCCGTTCGTCAGTCATTCTCGGTCCAGAAAAGCGCGGGTCAGAATACCACGGGGCAAATTTGCATGTCAAGAATAGGCTGGGGTTTAGCGTGGCACATACCCAGGTATCTTCACGTAATTGGAAAGCCCGATACAAAGATAATCCAGCCGAAAACTACCATCAGTGTGGACAAATGGACAGATCCAGCGAATCCCTGCTTGTCATCAGCTTGATCGCCACCATCCGGCAATTATTGATCATCACCGCCGAACAGACCAGGCGTCTGCCGATCTGGCGGTGGAATTTCGCCTGGTGATGCTTGAACTGGGCCTTCTAACTGCCTTGGTGATGGCCTTTGTGCTTGCCATTTATCTGTTGCGCAGGCGCAAGGAGGGCTCCTCGGAATAGGTGCTCACCGCTTTAATAATGCGGGGGGAGACTTTGTTGTCCAATTTGATTTGAAATCCGCAAATTGCGTCAAGCTATCAACTCTGGGGGGCTTATCTCAACCCGGGCATCAACCGTACGACGATGCGTTTCTCTTCCAGTTCAATTCGCCGAATAACATCACTGATCGCCGGAAGCAGGATTTCTTTGCCACCATGATCTCGAACCACGTAGATGTCATTGGCGCCTGTATTGAAAATCTGAGTTAGAGTGCCAATACCCTCTCCGTTTTCTTCCACCACATGCAATCCGATCAATTGATACTGGTAATACCTACCCGCGGGGAGCTCGGGCAACTCGTCGACTTTGGAATAGACCGGCACATTATGCAAGCGCTCCACCGCCGGCTTGTCGCGAAATTCCTCGAAGGCGAGCAGCAGCCCATCTGCGTGCTGGCGGCGGCTGCGAATGGTCACGACGCGGTGCTCATCGCCCAAATAGAGCCGGGCGCCTTTGGCCAGTCTTTCTGGGAAATCCGTTTCCAGCGAAACCAGTAGTTCGCCTTTGACACCGTGTGGACGGCGCACGATGCCCACCAGAATGAAATCAGGCTCGCGTTCCATTTGCGAGCCTGTTGATGGGGTTTGCTTCGTCGGGATTTTATCCCTCCTCGCAACTGCAGAAGGCAAAGCCTTCCTTGATTTGTTGCGGCGCTGTGCAGCGTATAGGCGACGGGGCGTGCTTATTCCGGCTCCGAAATCTGCAGGAAGGCTCGCTTGCCATCGCGCGTAGCCGCCACCTGCAGCAGGATGCGAATGGCGTTAGCCACGCGGCCATTGCGCCCGATCACGCGGCCCATATCTTGCTGAGCCACCTTTAATGCGATCTCGGTGCTCTCACCCTTCTTGCGCTGAAACACATGCACCTGAGTGGGATCATCCACCAGGGAACGGGCGATATATTCGATCAATTCCTTCATTCTTGAGGAGATTACTCTGCAGAAGCTTCCTCGGGCTTAGGCGCTTCGCTCTCAGGAGCACTTGCCGCCGCAGGGGGAGCAGCGGCTTCAGCCGGCTTGGCGGCTGCGGCTTTCTTCTTTTTGGCGGACGTGCCGGCGCCAGGCGCTTCACGGCGAGTCTGTCGGCTGGTATTGCGGGTGGAGGCGGCGTTTTCGGCCTCGGCTATCAGGGTCTCGATCTTCTCACCCTTTTTGAAGCGCTCGTAACGCTCGGTCAAGCCAGCGACGTTGAAGACCTGCACCGCAGAGTCGCTGGGTTGAGCACCTTTGCTTATCCACTCGTAGATTCGCTCTTCTTTTAGTTGAATAGTGGCTGGCTGAGTGCGCGGGTTATAAAAGCCAAGAATCTCTATGAAACGCCCGTTGTTGGGGCTTTCCTTGTCCGTTGCCACGACGCGGAAGCTAGCTTGTGATTTGCCGCCAACGCGGCGCAAACGAATACGAACCATATAATGAAAGAACTCCTCTTGGTTAGTTTAAAATTATACCCTCATGCATCCCCTCAAGGGATGCGCCGGGCGCCGTTCCGGAGCAAATCCTCCCAAACGGCGGGTGATTGTAGCCCTCCCGTAACTTGCGGTCAAGGGTGACGAAGATGAAGGTCGCGACCTCGCACGAAGGGATGGGTTTACAATGATAACAGCTCTATCGAAACGACCAATTCCCCGAGGAGAGAAGCATGGCCAAAATCGCCTTTGTCACAGATAGCACCACCAACATTCCCCCGGAGCTCAGCAAGGGGTATGAGGTCCACGTTGTTCCTTCCGTGATCATTTGGGGTAGTGAGACACAGAGAGATGGCGTCGATATCCAGCCCACAGAATTTTACAAACGCCTGGCTACATCAAAAGACACGCCGACCACATCACAGCCCACTCCGGCTGCCTTCGTCGAAAAGTTCGAAGAACTCAAAACCAAGGGCTATAGCGATGTCCTCGGAGTTTATGTGTCCGCCAAATTCTCCGGCACGATTGCTTCGGCAGAGGCTGCCAAACAACAGGTTTCGGGTATCAATATCGCCAACGTCGACGGGCGCTCAGCCTCCATGGGCACCGGATGGCCATTGCTAGAGGCAGCCAAGGCTGCCAAAGAAGGCAAATCATTGGAAGAGTGCGTAAAAATCGCCGAGCAAACCCGCGATCATTGCGGCATTATGCTGATGGTCGATACGCTGGAATTCCTGCACCGCGGCGGCCGCATCGGCGGCGGCGCCCGCTTCCTGGGCACTGCCTTGAATCTAAAGCCCATTCTTGAGGTGCAAAACGGCGCCCTGGAAGCCGTTGAGCGCGTGCGCACCAAGGGCAAGGCCCTTGATCGCATGGTGGAACTGTTGGTCGACCGCGTAGCAGGCCGCTCGCCCGTGCATCTGGCGGTGCTGCACGCCAACGCCGAGGAGGACGCCAAGAAGCTGTTGGAAGAAGGCAGCAAGCAGGTGAACGCGGTCGAAACTGCGGTGGCGGAAGTAAGCCCGGCAGTGGGCACGCATACGGGTCCGGGGACCCTTGGGTTCGTGTTTATGGCGGGAGTGAAATAGTTAACAGCAGACAGTGGACAGATGGCAGCCAAAAATTGACCGGAGAGCCTTGCGTTTGCGAGGCTCTCTTTATTTTACAGTTCCGTAAAATAGCGGAAGAGGTTTAACTTTTTTTGCGCTCCAGGAATAAGCAGCCAGTAAACGTTTCTTTGCCATCTCTAATTTTTCCTTATCATTAGCGTGCAACGTAAAAAGTGACGCACCCTTTTGAACCTTATCCCCAACTTTGTGGTGGACCACGACACCCACCGCGTGGTCGATGAGATCCCCCTTTTTCAGCCGCCCGGCGCCAAGGTCGACTGAGGCTTCCCCGACCTCTTTGGCATCAATCCATTTCAAGTAACCGGAGCGCGGCGAGGGGATTTCCTCGACGAATTGGGCCCTTGGAAAATTATCCGAATCATCGACATAACTCACATCACCACCTTGAGCGATCACTAATTGGCGAAAGCGCTCGAAAGCAGAACCGTCCCGAAGAACTGCAACAGCCCGCTGCTTTGCCCTCTTTAGGGTGGACGCACCTTCGCCAAGCAAGATCAGATTGCCCGCCACATGCAGGCAATGTTCGCGGAAATCCTTCGGACCACCGCCATGCAAGGTTTCGATGGCTTCCTTAACTTCCAATGCATTGCCCACCGCGTTGCCTAGCGGCTGGTTCATATCGGAGAGCAGAGCCACTGCCTTACGATTAACGCGCCTGGCGATCTTGACCATAATCCGGGCCAGTTGGCGTGCCTGCCGCAGGTCTTTCATAAAGGCGCCCACCCCTACTTTGACATCCAGCACGATGCGCTGTGCGCCTGCGGCAATCTTCTTGCTCATAATGGAGGAGGCGATCAGGGGTAATGCGTCCACGGTGCCGGTCACATCTCGGAGGGCGTACAGCTTGCCATCCGCGGGCGCCAGGTCGCCTGTTTGGCCGGTGAGCACCACGCCCACCTCTTTTAGCTGGTGCAGGAAT
>Ga0209341_10002595_pt1 | contig 17116 bp, 12 predicted proteins | sample RifCSP13_2_FD_184020 | JGI IMG/M metagenome (GOLD analysis project Ga0209341, IMG submission 184020) | Soil microbial communities from Rifle, Colorado - Rifle CSP2_sed 13_2 (SPAdes) (version 2) | ecosystem: Environmental > Terrestrial > Deep subsurface > Rock core/Sediment | place: Rifle... | reverse complement strand
GCCGCCAACGCTCGCCTAGATCGCCAGCCCGCCGGTCCCGGCCGAGGGCTCGAGATAGGTTTCCCCGTAGCGCACATTCGCCGCCCAATTGGCGATGTAGGCGAGCGTTGGCGGCGTGGAAAACTGTTGAAATTCATCGGTCTCGGCGGTGCGCTTGGTCTGCGTGGGGAGGGTCGCAAGAAACCTCTCCATGTTCTCCAGATCGCGGCGAGCATGATCGGGACTGGTCTCCGGGCGCGCGCCCCATTGACCTTGCCGCAGGTAAAGCTGCACACCGGCTTCCATAGCATCAAAGGCGTCCTTGGACGTGTACACCCCCTGTGCCTGTGTGCCCCCGAACGCGACGTCTGCCAGCCTGAAAAGCTGATCAGCCTTGAATACCTGCCCGGCGGAGAGCCATTCGGCTACCCGCTTGGCGACTTTCATGGACGCCGACTCGACCGTGGCCTCGGTGAGTTCGGTGGAAAGCTGCTTTTCCTGGGCAAAGGCGATCGCGTAGGGCTTGATACCCTCCCCGAAGTTCTGGATCAGGAACTTGAACAGGTCCTTGAGCGTGCGCCCGGCCGCCTGAAACGCCTTGAGCGCGGCTTCGAAGTGGGGCTTGGCCTGTTCGTAGGCTTCCTTGTCGAGTCCGGCTGGGAAGCTCTTGATCTTGTTGCCACCAAAGAGCTTCACCAATCCCTTCAGTGCCTCGTCTACGCCCTGCACGCCGAGCTTGGCGGCTTCGGCTGCGAGCGCGCCGACACGCTTTTCCTCAGTGGTCGAAATCTTCCCGCCGCGCCCGGAGAGCAGAGCTTGCACGTCCTCATTGACCGCCACGAAGTCGCCGGCCATGCGCCACACCTTCGGCGCCGGCTCGTGAATTTTGATGCGGGCGCCATCCTCGCTGACGATCCAGACTTCATAGATTTGCTTGTTTGTGCCCTCGCGGAACTGCACCTTGTCGCCGCCCTTGAACGGCTTGGCAATGGTGCCACTCTCACCCGGCGTCGGGGCGTTCGGCTGCTCCTGCGTGCCTTCGCGAAGTTCCGCCGCCGCTTCATCGAATAGCGTCGAAAGATCATCCTCCCCGGGACGAGCATTGCTTTCAACCGTTACCGTGATTGCTTCCGCAGCCGCACGTATGGCATCTTCTTCGGCGTGCTTCTTGGATTCGGCCTCCAGTTTTTTGTATTTTTCCTCGCTTGCCAGTTGAATTACCAGATCAGGGATCTCGAGCTCAAGGGCGGCAACTGCATCAAGGAAGAACTTGCGATGATCTGGCCATGCAGCCAACTTGTCCCGATTAACCACCGGCCCAGCCTCGGTCCAGTCGAGGACCTGATACATGGCCTTGTAGAGCCCTGCAAATCGGATACGCTCTTCGCCTTCTGGATAGGGAGTACCGCGAAAAACAGGGGCTTTGACTTTTCCTTCTTCCACCCAATCAGAAACGAGGTAAGGATTTTCACCTTCCATCGTGTCATACACCCAGGCTTCCGATGCGCGAGCGAACAATTCATTTGGACTAGCCCAGTAATCTTCGCCAAGATTTTTGGCGTGGCTGAAAAATTTGCTATCCCTACGCCGCTGTCCGTAATAGCGAATTGCCTCGCGCGCACTTGCGACGCGGTCTTTTTTCATTCCAGTCCACCAGAGTTCACCTTTGAGGGCGGAAATAACTTTGGCGCGCACTTGATCGAAATCGTAGCGATACTGCAATTCTTTTTTGATGTCTCCGATAAGTTCTTTTCCGCCTGCTTTGGGTCGAAGGTGAAAATCCAGCGCATGATGCCACTCATGCGCTACCGTGCCATCGCCGCGCGTACTCGTGACGTTGATGACTGGAACGGTACCGCCATCCGGGTGCGGCTGTTCTGGAGCAAAGTGCGCAGACGCACGTCCATGGCCAAGTGCGCCGATGCTGAAGTAGAGCGTACCGCCGAGCGAGATGTCTTTCGGCTTGAGGCCCAAGATATCGGCCAAGTCCATGAATGCATCAAAGGCATAGTTCAAGTGATCCTGATCAGCCTTTGTGCCGACCCATTTGCCAAAGCCAACATCGGCGAAACCGAATGTTTCCTTGAATTCCTTGGGCGTGACATTGCGGCCTTTACGGTAGTCCTTACGACCTTCACGGCTGATTTTATCTAGCCGCGGGCGAATGAGCGGCTGCTTGCGCATGTTTAGATCAGCGGTATTTTCGCTTCCTATCGCTGTCTTTGTCTGCCATGTTTTAGATCCAAAGCCAGAGAAACGCCACGATCTGCGCAACATCGAATGCAATCCCTCGTAAAGAGGTTTGCTTTTATCGATCGATCCATCGGACCCAAGAACAGCAGCATCAAACGCCTCTGCCGCCTGCGCAATGTTGGCTTTACCGGACAACAGTCCAGCCAATTTGGTCAGCGTGGTGACATAGGTTTCAGCCAATTCACGCAATTCATTCTGTGTCCTGTCTGCATCATCTTTCAGATAGTAGATGATCGATTCTGTTGGCGAGCCACCATACCTTCTCAAGCGGGTCGATCGTTTTATGGCCCATTCCTTGAATGGCAGGAATTGTCCGCGCACATCATCGAGCCAGCGCGCCAATCCGGGCGTAGCTCCAGGCGCCATCTCCACCTTAAAGGCATCAGCGCGCGTCGTGGCTTTCTCGATCTCAGCCAAGAATGCTTCTGGACTACCCTTGGCGCCGGCAATTGTTTTCTTGGCATCGTCGAACCAACGACGTAGCGCAGCACCAGTGCCTTCGAGCTTCTTGCCGCGCTTGCCCTGGAAGTAATTGCGGCCTTCATCTTTGGACATCCATGCCATCGCCCTGTCGTAGCCGGCAGAACGAACGCCAAGCAAATCGCCGATGAGTGTGCTCTTGGTGTTGCCTGCAATGGCATGATCGAAGCCACCCTTGAATGCGGCCTGCATCGCCGCATCATTCGAGATGTTTTCCTCGACCATGGCGGCGGCAAGAGCGGCCTGGTATATGGCTGGATCACGATTTTTCTCGATTTCTGCTGCGCGAACAGACTTCCTCAGTTCACGGTAAATCGAGTCGTAAAATTCACCTTCTAGCTTGGCACCAGCAAGAGCAGCCACGCGATCGACATCCCCACTCTTGTCGGCAGATTCGCGCTCTGTCGCTACCCACAAGCGCACCGCGTCATGCGCGCGTTGCCTGAATTCAGCAAGCGGCAATTCAGCCGCCGTAGCCACATCGGAAAACGTGAGAGCCATCCGGCGAATCTCGCGCTCTGCCTCGCGCACGTTTTGGGCAAGTTTGGCGGCCGCAGCGCGTTTTACCTTCTGCTTGCCGATTTCCTCAAAGCCGATTTTTTCTTCGCGGGCAAAAGCAAACGTATCGGAAGCAGGTTCCTTGCTGGTAACTTCGGGATGGGTGAGCCAATCCTTGAACTCATCCATGGTGACGCTGGTGATCGCGCGAATGCGATCCCAGTCTGGCGTGTAATTTTCCAGATAGGCTGCTCTCGCATTTTCGACAGTCGGCCAGCCAAGCATGACCTTATGCTCGTCGAAATGTCCATTGTCCTTATTTTGGTCAACGATGAACACGGGGCCATCGAAATCAACCGATGTGCCTGGCTTGACGAACACATCAACCTGATCGCCATCCTTCCCCTCAGTGCGGCGGATATAGCCGTAATGCGATTTCAGTTCCGGCCATTCCGGGCGCCGACGAGATCCGGCTGGATTCTCGATTGAGATATCCAAGCCCCTGACGCGCCAATGTCCCTTCGGATAATTTCCTTCTTCTTTCTGGCCTTCTGTGGGCTCGGGCTTTTCGTTGGTCGGCGATGTCGCTGCTTCAGCCGCTGCCGCGTCCACGCCGAACAGATCGCCAGTCTTTGGCGCAGGCTTTGGCTTCGGTTCAGGTTTCGGCGTTACAACTGGCGTAGGTATTGCTGCTGGTGCAGGCTTCTCCAGAGCATCGAATACAATCTTCCGCTCTGGCCCACTCAAGAAATCCAATCGCCGCTTGCCGGTCAATGCTTCGGTACGATCCATAAAAGCAGGATCGTCATCCCATTTGATGCCAAGACTGTCCGCCTTGGCATGAATGTCGGCAATGGTGGGAGCAGGCGGTGGCGCTACGAAAAGTCCTTGCTGTCCAGCGGCAACCGCTATATCAGCGGCGCGCTCAGAGCCCGTGAGAACAAGACCAGCCTTCGCTTCGACATCGGCCTTCGCCTTGGCCTCGGCAGCGGTCCTTGCCTTGGCTTCCTCAGCCGCTTTTAGAGTTCTGTCCCGCTCGGCTGCGGCGGCTTCTGCTTCGGTTTCTCCGGTGAGGGCAAGTTCTTCTGCTGCTGGTTCTGCGGGTTTTGCTGGCTCTGCCGGCGCTTCAATGCCACGGCCACCAGTTTCTTGACGCGATCGCTCACGAATAAGCTCCTCAATAGCGGCCATGAATCCGGCGTCGTTGTCCTCGTGTTGAATCGAGAGACGTTCAACGGCGTCGCTGTCAATGGCACTGGCCTGCTCGACGATTGAATAGTCTACCAGGTTGTCGTTGGAAATCTCCAAACCCTGGGCCGCAAAATCCTTTTCCAATTCGGCGGCCGTGACGAAAGCCTTGTCGTCCTGTTCGGCTTCCTGGGCCCGGCGTTTTACAGCATCGAAAGTCTCGATGTCCTTGTGAAGCGAGTAGTGCTTGGTCAATCCGTTGAATTCATCGCGGATTTTGTCTCGCAATGCTTGAACACCACCATCCACATCGGACAGTTCATCTTCGGATAGATAGCCGTACTGCCCAAGTTGAGTAGCCAGGTCATCAACGCCGAGACCTTTCGACGTGAATACCCACATGAACGGGCCCACCTTCATGTTCTTGTCGTCGCCGGTGATATCGAAACGATGGGCGATATTGGCACCGCCGAGCTTGGCAACCGCCATGAGCAGGGTATCGTTCGACATATCGATCCTGCGCCGCTCTTCGGCCATTTTGCGCAGCCGCGCGCGGTTCATGTCCGCCTTGGAAAGACCGGCAATGGGGACGGCTTCGGGGACGGCTGGGGCTGTAGGGGTGGGTCCCATGGGTTGGGCCGCTGGTGGCGGCACCGGCGAGCCCGCTGCCGGAGGCGGGGCAGCACCCACGGGACCCGAAACTTCCTCACGGCCAAGGACTTCCTCGGCCGGGAGAGGCGCGCGCGATGGCGCAATGCCGCCCGGGGCGGCTGGCGCCGCTTCTTCCCGGCGGGCGGTTACGCCACGCATTGCTCCGAAGCCTATACCGGCACCGAGACCAAAGGCAACGCCAGTGCCAGCAGCTTCCGGGAGACCTTGAGTAATGTCTTGCGTTGGATCGAGATTGCGCGCGGCTATGTTCTGGGCAAGCTGGTCGCCCACATTTTGCGTTGCTTCCTCGGGGATTTCCTTTGCCCCCATCAGCATCTCGCGCAATATGCGCCCAGGTTTATTCTTGAAGGCTTGTCCCGTGAAAAGCTCTGCCTCGAATTTGCCAGCGCCGGTCAGCGCTGTCGCCCCAGCCGCGATCACGCCTGCGATTGCTGTGACCTGCGCTTGCGCGGTTTCGGCCAAGATCAGGCGCGCCTGCGCCGGACCATGTTCTGCTTTCAGGTTCTCGTAAACAGGACCAAGCTTCTCTTCGGGCATGGTGAGGATCTGGACTTTCATATCCAAACCAGTGCTCGCACCTTCCATGACCCCGTTGTAGCCGATGTTGGCAAGCGTCGCCGCCTTGATGCCTTGCTTCACAGCAACCTTGTTTGCCGCCTCAACTGTCAGTCCGCGCATCAGTCCTGCCGCCCGGGCTGCGGCGGAAGCGCCGACGAAGGCCCCACGCGCCACAGCCGCGCCGCCGAGCATGAAAGCACCGGAGCCCAGCATCATCTCGGCAAGCAAAGCTGGATCGGAAACAGCCGTCCAGGCGCTATTGAAGAACCCCTTCTGCTGCTCGAGGTTTTTGATCTTCGCCTGCATGGCGGGCGATTGCATTTCCAGCAGAATCTGATTGGTGCGTTGGAACTTGACCGACATAGGTTCGTCGTCGACCAGACCAGTAGCGCGATCAATCATGCCGCCGGTGAGGACGTCCGTGAGGCCATAGGCTGCCTCGCCAAGCCCAACGACGCCCTTCCCAAACGCCAATAGGTAATCTGGGATGGGCGCAATTCCTTCGGGTTCAGGTTGTTCAGGTTTTGGTAGACGTTCCAGGAAAAACGGACTTTCAGCCGCGGCCGCCGGCGTGGGACCGCCGATTATTTCATCGGAAATGGTGAAATCAGAGGGAGGAGATGCTGGCCCGGCAGCAGGCTCGGCCGATGGTGTAGCGCCAACGACCTCATCGGAAAGGGTAAATTCAGGAGACGCGGCTGGCAGTTCTTCGGCCTGCGCACTGGAGATGAGGCTGAAATCGGCCCGTTTGCCAGGCTTACGCTGCTTGAAGAATTTCATCACCCGGTCCTGATATGTCCGGGTCGGCGCGCCGCGCTGGTTCCAGCCATGGTATTGGCCGGCCACTTCGCGATAGTTGCCCTTGTACTTTTTAAGCGCCTTGACCGCTCGATCGGCCATGTAGCCGATTGCGTGATCCGGGTTGTACGGGTCAACGCCGGCCTTTTCTGCTTCGCTGCGAAGGATTTGCGCAATGCCAATGGCGCGGTCCTCGGCGCCTCTACCAGCACCAATAGCCTTGGGATTCCAACTGCTTTCCGCATCGATCTGCGCACGCAGGAAATCTACGTTCACACCAGTCCTGGCCGCATGCTTTACGACCAGATCATCATAATAGGCTTGGGGATCAGCAGGACCAGCGCCAGTTTCACCGCCGCCGATCACTTCCTCGGAAAGCGTGAAATCGTTCACTTCTTCGATTCCTCAATGGCGTCCGAAATCTCGTCGAAACGACGCTCAAGCCGACCTTGTTCGGCTTTAAGAGCCTTGATGCGCGTGGCATCCCGGCTTTTGCGCGCCGCAGCAATTCGGTCTTGAATCGCGAATAATTGCCTGCTCACTTTTTCATGCTCATCGCGCAGAGCCTGCGGGCGACCGGGCCCAAATCTCGGCCGTTGGATCCCGCGCGACGTCGGCCGCGCGGGCGCGATGCCTTCCTCTTCCGGCATCTGCTCGAACGCGCGCGCGGTCATCGGCGGGCCGATCGTGGCAGGACCGCCGGTGGCCGGCGGCGCCCCGACGTCGATGCCGCCTGGCACTGTCGCGGGTGCCGCGGCTATCAATGACGCCCGGCTTGGCGCGGGCGCAGCTGGCGCCGCGGCGACGTTTGGAGCAGCAGGAGCAGCAGCAGTTCTTGTTTGGCTCTCGGGCTTCACAGGCTGACCAGTCTTGTCCAGCACCAAACGATACCCGCCGCCGGGCTCCGGCATCCCGAGCCTGGGCCCGGTGGGCGTGGTAATCCAGAGCGAGCCATTCGGCGCGCCAGTGGGTACAGGGACCCGGAGGTTCGCTGGCGCGACTCTTCCATCGCCCTGACCGGCGGCGCCGGGCGCACGAGCCCCTGCGCCTGCCGGAGCGCCAGCGCGAGGTATCTGAAGCAGCTTGGTCAAGTCCTCGGGCTTGAGAACACCAGCGACAACTGATTTGCCAAGGTGGGCCGCCCGTTCCGGCGTGATGTAGGCGCCGCCGTCCATTGCCTGCTTGCGAATCAGGTCCTCGGCAAACTGATATGCCTGCTGTACCTGCTCTTCACGCTTCGGGTCCCATCCCTCCATTTGACCCTTGGCCGCAGTCAGGTACTTGAGCATCCGATCAGCCACTTCCTTGTCGGCGAGATTGAATGGCGATTTTGCGCCCGCCTCCGGCTGGCCACCCGGGGTAACGAATTGACCATTCCGAAGATCGACCAGGCGCTCGATTTCGCTGCCATCAGGATTCTTGAACTTCAATTTCTCGAAGTTGGTGCCCAGCGCAAATTTGCCGCCGCGCTCCGGCAATTCCCGCGTAGTGCCAGTGCCTTTCTCAATGACATGGCCTTCCTTGATATCGAATTCTTTCTTCGGCAGCATGCCGAGCTTACCCATCCAGTCCTGGACATCTACGGTCACTACACTGCCATCCGGCCGATGACCTTCGAGGATGATCTTGCCATCTTCTTCGCGACGCACCACCTTGCTCACGCGCTCCGTGCCAGCCGCGTTGAAAATATCCCTGATCTCTTCGCCGCTGGCGCCGCGTGTGGCCGCCTTCAACACGTCAATCATGCCCTCATCACGAAGCGACTTGGCCGCCTGACGCATGCGATGTGCTTCCGCAATGTTGCCTTCCTCTTCATAGGCCGCCGCCACATCGAGAAACTTCTGGAATTCACCGCTTGGCTCTGCCGGCATAATGCCGCCATCACCGGCTAGGGCAGCTTTGTCAGCCTTGGCTCGACCCGCATAAGTGGCCGCAATCCCACGCACCTTCTCGGCAGTTTTCCGCCCACGCCGATAATCTTCGACTTTCCCGCTTTCAATCTCTTCCTCGATTGGCCGGCGAGCGCGCTCACGCTCACGCGATTCAATTTGGTAAGTACGATCCTCAGCGCGTGCAATCCCTTCGAGTTCGCGCTGTTGCTTCAGAAAAGCACGATCTTCTTCGCGCGCAGAAAATTCTGCTTCGCGCGCACGCCTTTCATCCATCCCGCGCATCACTCCACCAATCGTAGCGATTCCGGCCATCAGATCATCTCCTTATTGCCTGCCATAGTTAGCGGGCGACATTCCGATTCCCGTACTCGGACTGGGCGAACTGGCTATGTAGTTCACGTTCGGATTGAAAGTCACGCCTCCACCACCGCCACCGCCACCGCCTCCACCACCGATGCCGCGGTCGTACATCTTTCCTGCCCAATCCGCGATCGGCTGCACGAATGGCTGGAGCGCGTAGCCAGTATCGGCTGCCGTCTGTCGCGAACGCTGATACATCTCCCCAGACATCGGACCGCCGGCAGAAAGCGCCTGACCCGGCAAACCGCGACCAATGCCAGAGGCAGCCATTCTTTTTTCGAAGGCACCCGTTCTCTCGCGTTCGCGCGCGAAGTTCATTGCGCCTGCCTTGGAAATAGCCTCCTCGGTATTCATTCTCCCGGTCTGCGATGTCCAGGCTGGAGATGCAGGATTGATGCCAGTGCGCGCCAATGCGCGCTCTTGCGTGCCGCGGGCAATTCCAAACTGCGAGGCGACATCCGCGCCAGCGCGGCCTGCTGCTGCCTCCATCTCGGCATTACTCCCGGCTTGCGAAGCCTCCTGAATCATCTGTTCTTCAAGAGGCACAAATGCCTGACCGCGTTCCCACATTTCAGCAGTTCGAGCTTCCTGTGCGCCGCCCAAACGCTCGGCTGCCTTGGATTGTTTTTTGGCCCCGCTCTGTCCCAGTAAGGACACTCCAGCCATTACCCCGGTGACGATATCAGGCATCTTGAACTCCTTTGTGGTCTGCTTTGTACTCCCGCAGCGTTTCACGTTGGCCGTATAGCCGGATCTGCGGGCCGACCTCACGGGCCCACTCGGGCCCACCGAGGAGCAGCGCGCAGTGCGTCACGACAGTCAGAATAGAGCAGCGCAATGAAAAGGCAATATCGAGGCCGTGGCCATCATCCATGGCAAGCACATTCGCCGTATGCCAATCGTTGATCGCCGCCACCATGACCGGGTGCAGTTGCGCCCAATGGTCCTGATAGAACCTGTTCGCAGGCAATTCAACCAACGCCATCCAGAATGCCAGGTTGATCTGGGCGGGCGTGCGCTCCTTGTCCCGATCGATCAGATCATCCCAAAGATGGCAGATGTAGAAAAACTGCAACACGAAGGCCGTCGCCGCTGCATTCCCGAGCATCCAGCGCCCGATAATCTTGCGGTCCATGTCAAGCTGGCGCTCTTCCACGAGGCGTTGGTCCTCCGCGCTCATCTGCACTTCAATCATGTGTGTCCTCTAAATTGTGCAAGTAGAGTGAAATTGTCGTTTGGCGACAACATAAGCAGCGTGAGCCTTTTCAGGCGTAGTAAAGTGGCCGATATAACGCTGCTTCCCGTCGATCCTGATCTGCGCTAGGAATCGCCCTCTGAACGGCGATACGCCAAGCATCCCGGTTTTGTTGTCACGGCGCGCACGACGCATGTTTTGCCTGTTCTCCGCAGGCGTGACATCGCGCAAATTTGAAAATCTATCGTCATAGCGAATCGTGTTCTTGTGGTCGATCTCGTTCTCCGGCCAGCAGTCAGTCATGTAAAACCATACAAGACGGCCGGACAGATACTTACGCCCATCAATCCTGATCCGTCGATAGCCATCCTTGCTTATAGATCCGGCAATGTCACCGATCTTCACACGGTTAGAAAGTAATGCGCGCCATCGGAAAACTCCGGTGGCGTGGTCGTAATCCAAGACTTCGCGCAGGCGGGACGCGATGAGCGTTGGTTTTCTCACTGTCCTTCCAACCTTTCTGCGATGCTGTTGATAAGACTTACAATCTGGGCTTGCGTTGCATTTACACCCAGGCGCCCGAGATTGGTCATCTTGGGCCGCTGTCCGGACAACCGCTCTACCGCTTCTTTCAACGGGTCGATGATCTGTTTGACCTCTGCCGGGAGCCCATCAGTTGAAGGTATCGCTGGGACCTTGCTGGTCATCGAGTCCTCAATTCTTTCATCGTCCTACCCAACTCACAGTAGAACGCCGGGATATTTCCGGAGATCCGCACCTTGACTTCGGACGCCTCATAACCTTCCGGCAACCGAAACGGTTCGTTCGTGATCAGCGATTCCTGATGCACGGCTTCCCAAATATATTCGTTACCGTTCGAGATTTTGGCGATCAACTCGAAGGTCAGGAAGCGCGCATCGAATGCATCGCCAACATCTTGCAGCAAACTGCCGTTGACCTCCTGCACATTGACCGCCACGCCATTTACTTCTCCTTCCGTCACATCCGATGCAAGAATGGCGGTATTCAGAGCGATGATGGCTGCCAGTTGCGCCGCTGCTTCATCGCTCCCGCTCAGTTGATCGTACTCCGCTACGACCTTCGCCGCGCCGAAGTTGATTGGGGCCGGCAGAACGAAAATCTTGGAAACCCAGTCGAAAGGCAGATTATTGAGATCGTCTCCATCCCACTGCTTGATTTCATTCGCATTGACAATGAACAGTTCCCCGGTCGCATCGTCTACATGAGTAGCCGATACGTCATAACTCAGGTCAATGAGCGAAGCCATCTCGCTTCCACGATCGAAAATAAGTCCTGACGAGCCCCCGCCTTCCTTGTCGTACCACGCGAAATAACGCATGCGGTAGGGTACGGCCCTCAAGGTTGTCGGATTGAAGTCCGCGAATTCATCCTTGGTGAGAATCGCCTCCGATGCATTGATAGGCGAACCAGAGCCCACCAGTTGCAGGCCATTGGGACTTGGATACATGACCCCGTAAGGCTGCGACACCATGCCGCTCTTTGACAGACACGGCTCGATGTACCCCTCGATCTTGCCGCCGCTCATGTTCTCGGGATGCACACCAGCAAAGCGATACGGCGCGCCTTCGGTGCCAGCGATCACCGTATTGCCAAATGCACCCAGCCCCACGATATTCGATTCAATGACCTGCCGATAAGCGATCGGCCAGGCATGAGGATTGAACGGCTCGCAAAAACAAATTTCCCGATCTGGCGTGAACCCGGCCAACATGCCATTCGCGAGATTCACAAGACCCAACATCTTGGCCGGCGGCATTACCCAATACTGCGCAACAATCACTTCGCCGAGCGCTGTCTCGGCGATCGTATCCGAATAGGTCGTCGTGGCAGCAGTTTGCTCTGCTACGAAGCGCAGTTCCGTCAGACCGCTCTCGCCCGTGCTCGTGCGATAGATCCTCCGCGTCGAGATGTTGTGAGGCGCCACACGATCCCATGTGCCGCCGGCAGTATAGGTCTGCGCCGTATTGAGCGCGACACGAACCTGCGTGCTGCCAACAATTTCGATGATCGTGAACTTGCCATTTAGATCGGTCATGCCGCCGATCGAGGCAAATGTTATTTCCTCACCTTCTCGCAGTCCACGATTCGTATCCAGCGTAACAGTCACAATCCCCGCTAAATGCGTTGCGGCGCTGACCGTACCGCTATTCGGCGGCGGGGTTTGCATTGCCGACAAGTTCCAGCTTGCATCCACGTTGCCAGTGGTGACGGCGGATAGCGGACTTAACGGACCTTCTTCGCCAAGAGCAGTGACAAAGCTAGACCCATAGGCTCTCGATACGAGCGCTCCTACTCCGCCGACTGGCGTAACAGTCGCGGCCGTGGTTTGTTCATAGACCCCGAGCACAAAGAAAACACTTGGCAAATCGCTCGGTACTGACGTGGCTTGACTCACCGTGCTCATACGCGGCTCGCCGTCGCCGGTCCAATACAGCCTTGGGTCGTCTGTTGCGATAGGACCGCGCACAGCGTTCACGTCCGTCAGCCAATTCAGGAAATAATCCACATCCTCAAAAACCACTTTGAAGATGGAACGCACTGTGCCCAGTGGCGCCTTAGTCGGCGTTGCAATGAACAGCGGCCGCTTCCACGAACGCAACTCGGTAGAGAACAATTTGCAGTTGTCGGCTACCGTTGCCAAAGCATCCGGCAGATTGCGGTCGGCAATCTTCGGCGCACGCCCACCGAATACGGCAAGTCTCATCTGTTAGTCCTCGATCGACTTGTTGTAGTCACGGATCAAACCGCGCGTGAATTTCTGCAATTCCCTCAACTGAATCTCGTTGGGGATGCACACTTCGGCGTAATTGCTCCGGCACACGTCGAGTTCGACGGCGCAGTTGCTGTCCCGTGGCGCTGAAGCGTCCGGGGCGACTGATCCAGACCCGGCGGGATCGGCGGGAGCTTCGGGCACTCCGGCATCGTTGAGCACGCTGATAAGGCGAGCATCAACACGACAATCGGCAAGCTCACTATTGGCTTCATTCAAAACCCTCCTGTACTTGGCTTCATTGCTCTTGGCATGCGCGGCGTGACTGCGCATGTACGTCGCATAACTCTGATCCGCCTTGTTTGCGAGCACTTGAAGCTCGCGCTCGCTTTGCCTTGCTTCCTCGATGGCCTCAACACGCTGAGCCTTGTACCAGGTATGCACACCATAGCCGCCGGAAAACAGACCGGCCAGGAACAGACCACCGTAGAGATATAATTTCGGAGGAATGGGTATCACGACGCATCCTTTTTGGGAGCAGGATCACCATTACCCGGTCCCGTGTCAGCTTTGTAACGCAGCCACTTGGCATAGCCCTCCACCAGACCGAGATAGGCGAGAGACACCATCAGCACTTCGACTTCAAGCTTCCCATGGAGGGTAGTGTAGACGGGCGCCCACGCCGCGATAATCACTCCCATCACCTGGCCTACTGCGGTGCGCGACAACTTGCCGCCGCGATCGGTGAAGAGATCCATGCAATCGATGCTCTTGCGCTTGGCGAACAGGCCAAGAGCCAGCAACGTGAACATTGTGGCCAAGGCGGCTACCATGACGTTCGTGCCTGAGATCGTGCTTGAGACAGCCTCCAAAGTCGCTTGCATCTGCATAATGGCGCTCCTGTTAGGGGTTCACAACCCAAATGCCTTTCTTGTCGTGATTGCGGGTATCGAAATGAAACCAGCTTGGCGTCGCATCCACATTTTCCACCGTGGTCAACTGCGGAAATTCGTCCGGATGCGCCAGGACATAGTCGTAGACTTCTCTTGGCGTCACCAACTTGAACTTACAATCATCGGCTCCGCCGTAGCGGTGCATTGACCAGACTGCGCCTGTTTTGGTATCGAATCGACGCAGTCCGCTTTCCTTATATTGCCCGCCCTCGGCCCAATCGTTCACCGTGATTGCACCGAATTTCTCTCGCAATTGATCCAGCGTGACCAGCGCCTCGGGCCGCAGCAACTCCCATGCGCGCTCGCCACGCGCCTTGAAGATCGCCGGATCAACTAATTCTTGCAGGATGAAATGCTTTGTTCGGTAGGTCACTTGCGCACTCCGTACATCCTTATTTCTGTCCTGCGAATGTTACCGCTCAGCATGAAGAATCGAACAGCGTTGATCGCTTCGACTACACCGTATCCATGGATCGTATCTACAACACTGATTCCATTTGTGGATGTAGAATCCATGACGGCGGAATTACGAAACAATGTTCTTGCTCCTGGGTCCGCTGGTCGATGCATCCACAATTCCATGTGAACTTCGGTGTCAACTGGGATCGTCGTCAAAGTTAGCAGTACCGCCGTGTGCCCTCCCAGGCCGGTGAACGTGTCGCCATTCCCATTTGCGTAATTGTTTGCCTCAAATGTCAAACCACCATCATTCGAAACACGAAGCGATGGTATCGATGAAACCATTATCCTCAACTTCGAAATGATGAATATGTATTCATCATATTCATCATTGATATAGTCAGTGAAGTCAACTTCACTGGCATCATCAGCAATTTTCGTGTCGAGCAGAACCCATCCAGCCCGTTCTTTCGTTGGCAAATCACTCCTCAGCCGCAGCGGTTCATTCGATACTGTAACGACTGCTGATGTGCTCTGTGTTGATTTGCCAATGAACACGCGGTTGCGTGCCGTCATGCCTGGATTGAAGCCCGGAGTTGCAGATGCTGATGTGATCTCGTACATCTGGACTTCTTGCGTCGAGAACCAATGACCTTCGACTGCAAATGCGGATGCGCTTGGTGTGAATACCGTTCCCGCTGGATAACGGCAGCAGGGCGAAATCCTGAATTCGTCGATCCAACCGTTCACGAAATTTGTTGTCCCACCTTGGTCCGCGCCAATGCGAATCGCCGCAATCCCACAAATTGGCAGCTTGTCAGAGATGGCGTGCTCGGCCGTGCCATCCCAGTAAGTGCGGTAGTGCCCAGTCACAGCATCAAACTCCAATACCCAGTGGTACCAGACGTTCACCAGCGGCGTGACGATATTGCTTGGCGATGCGGATGCAATATCATTGCTCGATCCATTTGATGAAAGATCAACACGCAACTGGTAGACGCCAGCAACATTGTGAACGCGCAACGTCGCTCCGAAATCGGCATCGTTTTCTGCCGCGAACAATGTCTGCGCGAGGCCATTGGTAGGCAATACGTTGAAACGTACAGATCCCTCAACGGTCCACGAACCATTCCCAATACTGACGTCAGCACCAGCGTATCCAAGCGCAATGAAATTCGAACTTACTGCAAAGTCACCAGTACCGTCGAGCAGAAGGGAAGCAGTCCCGAATTTGAATTGGGCCGTGTCAAGCTGCGCGTTGCCGCTCGCCGTCCAGGTATTGCCGTAGTCATCGATGAAGCTTGTCGAGGCATCTGAGCCCTCGAAGTGCAGGAGCGCATTTCTGGTCTTGTTATAGACCGGCCCAATCTGTGGCGGGACAATGGTGTGATCGCCAGTAAATGACGTAGCGCTGACGAAGTCGGCGAAGATGTAACTGAAATTGTCGGGCGGCAGCCCGGCAACGAAGTTGCCCACATCCGTGGATATCTTGGAGTAGAAATCGATCGCTCCATTCGCCCCGAATCCGGCCGCAAATGCCAGCGCTATCGGTGTCGGATCCGCTTCCAGGTCCAACGCCAGCCCCGTGCCGATTTGCAGGTACTCCGGTCGACCAAGGCTATCCACGGAGCCAACCTGCACGGATTGCCGAGAGACCGATGCCGCAGCGCCAACGGACACCGCAGTCGCCGGATTCATGAGCACATACTTATCGAGGCTCAGGTCATACTGGAAATCAGCAGGGAAATCAGCGCCAGGAATGTCGCCTACTGCGAGAGCCCCATTCGATCCTTTGACGATCGTCTTTGCACCCGTCGCCGTAATCCCGAGCGTCACGTTCAATGTCGGCGTCGTGACGGTATTGCTACCAGGGGCCTGCACAGTGAAGCGCATCCCATTTTCCAGCAAGATATCTTGGCTACTGGCAAAATCAGCCGTCATCACATCGCCAGTGCCGCCACCTACGACAGTGTTGCGCGCGAGCCCGGGTACCATCGAGGCATTGCCCTCGGAAGCAGTCCAACGCAGTTCCACGCGATCGCCTGCGATGTAAGCCTTGGCAGTCGTGCCCTCTTGGGCGCGCTCGATCGTGAACACGTCAGCAGCGCGCGCCGTAACCTTGATGATCTCGATGAGATTTGCGACATCCATCAAGGTCGCTTTGAAGTGATCGCCAGCGGTCAATGTAGGAAATCTGGCGCCCTGCCCAGATGCAACCGTCAACGTCAAAGCGCCGGAAGTGATCCCGCTTGCTAGTTGGGCAGTTGCGTTATTCGTCCATTTGCGCATGAGAATCCCTCAGTTATTACTCATTGACCGCGTACCTTGATGGTAGCGGCTTCGATGGCCATGTCGAATGCCCTGGCGTGAAACACAGCCAATTCTCCGTTTGTCCATGGCTTGTTCGGCATAAAGAAAAGCCGTGACAGAGCCCCGCTGCTGATCCCTCGATACCACTGCTGGAACACTTCATCGGGAACACCATCTGCATCATCCGTTGGCTTCACCTGTGCCAAGCCGGTGATCGCATCAGCAATAACTACCGTTGGTGATGGCACCGGCCATAGCCTGTTGAAAATCACCTGAGTCCAGAATTCTGGCGTTGTCGCGCTCTTGGCCACCCACTTATTGAAGATCGTCGCCAATTCTCCAGGCGTCTTGTAAACAAGCTCCATTCCGCTGTACCAAACATCGATTGCGCGGACCAGCACAACATCTACTTCCGCGATGTTTATCGGATAGTCGAGATCATTGAGCGTCACGGTGATGGGCACGAAAGGAACCGTCCACACGGGCGCACGTTCGCAGAATTCGATGGCGGCATTGCGCACTTCGTTCGAGATGACCGGAAGCGTCGCGCCTTTCAAGTGCGTAACGACGTGGTTATAGAAATCAGCCCATGGCCTCATTTGTCACCCTTTCCCTCGGCAAAGAGCATGAAGAACATCGGCGCCTTGGCATCCGTGACTTCCTCGCCATCCTTGGTCTGCGCTCGAGCGCTCACGTAGTCGGCAATCGGCTGGAAGTATTCGTCCGGCAAGGGAAATGCCGCAATCAAGGCAATCCCGGATACGTCGAGCGTGAACTGGTCGAAGAACAGGTCCGGACGATCGCGCCGGCACACGTGCAGAGCCTGCTT
>Ga0209341_10002594_pt1 | contig 17118 bp, 18 predicted proteins | sample RifCSP13_2_FD_184020 | JGI IMG/M metagenome (GOLD analysis project Ga0209341, IMG submission 184020) | Soil microbial communities from Rifle, Colorado - Rifle CSP2_sed 13_2 (SPAdes) (version 2) | ecosystem: Environmental > Terrestrial > Deep subsurface > Rock core/Sediment | place: Rifle... | reverse complement strand
GCCCGCCTTCTCTAGCTCCCCGATCCCTTTCGGGTAGCCGAGGTCGCGCAGGCCGAGAGCCGCCCCGAACCGGGCCCGGTAGTTCGGATCGCGGAACAGGGAGGCGAGATGCTCCAGGACGTCGTCGCGGCGCTTGTCGTGGTACGCGGCGAGCTTGCCGAGGGCCCACGCGGCGCTGAAGCGCACGAGCTCGGGCTTCCCTCGCGCGGTCTGGTCCTTCAGGACTGCGAGGCCCCGCTCGTCCCTCAGGTTCGCTAGGGCCATCGCCGCGGACCGGGTGAGGATTTCCGCCTGGGAGGGCCGGTCCATCCCTTTCACGATCGTCTCGAAGGCCTTCCCGTCACGGGTCTCGGCGAGGGCGAGGGCGGCGGCCGCCATCGGGTAGTACCAGCCGTCGTCCGCATAGGCCTTCGAGAGGGCCTTGAACGCGACGTCGTCGGCGCGAAACTTCCCGAGGGCCCGGTACACGCCGCGGCGGACCCGGCTGTCCGCGTCCTTCACCCCGTCGAGGAGGGCGTCCCGCGCCGCGGGGGATGTGATCTCCCCGAGGGCCGAAGCCGCCGCGCGGCGCACGCCCCAGAACGGGTCCTTCGTGAGGGCCTTGCCCAGGCCGTCCACGACCCCGTCGTCCGCGAGGAACGTCCCGAGGCCCTGGCACGCCTCGATCCGCGGCCACGCGGCGTCCGCGTGGGAGAGGATCCAGAGGAACTCGTCCCGCTCCTTCTTGAACGTGAGGCGCTTGAGGATCACGTTGTCCGGGTCGAACAGGACCGCGTCGGGCCGTCTCGCCGCGTCCACGTGGAACACCTCCTCCGCCTTCTCGATCCGGAGCCGCTCCCGGGTCGTCCGCTCGCCGGACCGCAGCTCGACGTCCACGTTCAGCTTGAAGAGCGGGACCGGGTCCTTCACCTCCTGGGTCTGCTTCACCTTGAGGGCGGCCTGGCCCGTCTTCTCGTCCCAGGACCACGACACCTCGAGCTCGGGGTGCCCGGCGCGGTGGATCCACTGGTCGAAGAACACGTCCAGGTTCCGTCCCGTGGCCTCCTCGATCGCGATCTTGAAGTCGCTCGTCTCGACGTTCTGGGAGCCGTGCTTCGCCACGTAGTGCCGGATCGCCTTCCACCAGAGCTCGTCACCCAGCTCGTTGCGCATCATGTGGAGGACCTGGCCGCCCTTCTCGTACGTGTGCCGGTCGAACAGGTCGCTCGGCTCGAGGAACCGGTGGGTCACGATGGGCCGCTGGTACACCTCCCGGGCCTCCTCGAGGTAGTTCGACCGGTCGTCCTCGCGGCGCATGAGCGCCTCGTCGGGCCCGAAGAAGTGCTCGTGCCACAGGATGTCGAAGTATGTCGCGAAGGACTCGTTGAGCCACACGTGGCCCCACGACTTCGTCGTGAGCCAGTCCCCGAACCACTGGTGGGCGAGCTCGTGGGCGAGGAGGGGCTCGGGCCGGTAGTCGTCGTACGCCTTCTCGTCCGTGAGGCAGTACTCGTACAGGAGGGTGATCGACGTGTTCTCCATCCCCCCGACGACGAACTCGGGCACGCACACCTGGGCGTACCGAGGCCAGGGGTACGGGAGACCCGTGACCTTCGAGAAGTACCGGACCATGTCGGGCACGTTGTGGAAGCATCGCTCGAGGAACCCTCCCCTCCCCTTCGGCACGTACGCTTGGACGGGCACCCCGTCCGCGTCCCACTCCTTCGAGTCGAACGAGCCCACCGCGAGGGCGATCAGGTAGTTCGAGTGGGGCTTCTCGAGGGACCAGTGGAACGTCTTCGTCCCGCGCCGCTTGTCCTCCGTGACCTTCACGAGCCGCCCGTTGCTGAGGGCCTCGTACCTCGCGTCGACCGTCGCCACGACCTCGGACGTGAACCGCTGGTTCGGGTAGTCGTACGATGGGAACCAGTACCGGTTGTCCTGGTCCTCGCCCTGGGTCCAGGCGATCCGGGCCCGTTTCGGATACGCCTTGTCCGGGCCGACGAAGTAGAGACCTTTTCGCGGCTTCGCCTCGTAGCGGATGCGAATCTCGAACGGCTCCCCGGCCTTCCGCGCCCGCGGCAGCCGGATCGAGAGGGCCTCCCCGTGGGCCTCCCACTCGAGGGCCTTGCCGTCCGACTCGACCCCGCGGATCGTGAGCTCCGCGGCGTCCAGGGTGATCTCCCGAAGGCCGTCGTTGATCGGGGAGAGCCGATGGGTCGCGGACCCGGAGATCGTGCGCGACTCGTCATCCAGGGTCACGTCGAGGCGCACGTGATGGAGGCGGAACGTGCGGTCCCGCGGGGGCTGGTCGGGCGCGTCCGGCGAGGCGAAGGCCCGGTCCCACGTCCCCGTGCCATGGCCTCGGCAGGAGTCGAAGACGTCGCGCACGAGAACCCCCCGAACGGGATGTGGGGCGCCGTAGCGGGCCACGCTATTTAGGACTTGTCCCGGGGCTTCGCAGGCCCGAGCCGGGCCGTCCGGCGGAGGCTCAGGGCGCCCTCCGCGAGGAAGAAGATCCCGAGGAGGAGGGCCATCGCGCCGAGCGTCTCCGACGCCTCCGGACCTCCGATGTCCAGGAGGACCGCGGCAATCGCGTACCCGACGAGGGCCCCTCCCACCGCGACGGACCCGATGGCCCATGGCGTGCGCATCGGCGGACCCGACCGCGCGGCGCCCCATAAGGCCGCCGGACCCGGTGGCCTTATCGTCCCCGGGACGATGCGCGGGGCGTGCCGGACCCGACGCGCGAGATCGAGGAGACGTTCCGGCGGATCCGACGGCCCCTCCAGTGGCCCATGGAGGCGTTCCGCCGGCGCAAGGTCCACACCGCGTCGTTCATCGGCTATCGGTTCTCCCGGGTGCGCCGGCGCGCGGAGGCGGGCTTCGCGTTCGGGTTCCTCTTGCGGGACGGTGGTCTCCCGATCCACGCGGAGCCACCCGAGGTCGTCGCGTACGCGTTCGTCCGGCCCGGCGGCTCTGCGCTCCACGAAGCTCTCGTCCGGCGGGCGGGGAGTCCCGTGCGCCGGCTCGTCCGGGCGGCGGCGAGGGAGGACCTCTCGTTCGCGTTCGACCCGGAGGAGGAGGTGCCCGCGATCCGGCACCGGTCCCTGCGGAGCGTGCCTCCCGAGCTGTTCCCCCTCGTGGCGTCCGATTTCTTCATGCTCACGTACCGGCCCATGCGAGCCTCCGAGTTCATCGAGCGGGTCCGCAAGGCCACGACGCGGCCCGGCTAGCGCGCCTCACGCGCCCATCTCGACGGCCGCCTCGGCCGGGACGAGCGGGCGGTCCACGATCTCGAAGACCTTCGTCCATCGGTCCGAGAGGTCCCGACCGCACCGCAGGACGCCCACATCGACGAGCGCGTCGAGCCGCCGGCGGGTCCGCGCCGCGGACCACCCGAACCGGGCCGCCATGAACTCCACGACGCTCCGCTCCCTCACGACGCGTCCGGCGAACTGGACCTGGATGGCGACCGCGACGAGCGCGAGGTCCTCCCGCATCCCGACGTCGTCCACCTCCGCGAGGACGCCCCACAAGCCCTTGATCCGTACCATGGGGACGCGCACCCCCGGGCGGGGTCGTCACCCTTGCCCGTGCATGTAGCGTACGCCTGAACGCGGCCGCACAACACTTTTATCGCCAGGGCCCGATGCATTGACGATGACCGTCCCGACGGAACTCGTGCCGATCGAGAACCCGGACGGGCTCAACGTGATCCTAGGCCAGACCCATTTCGTCAAGACCGCGGAGGACATGTACGAGGCCCTCGCGGGTTCCGTACCCGGCCTCGCGTTCGGGGTCGCGTTCTGCGAGGCGTCCGGCCCGTGCCTGGTCCGCGCGGAGGGGACGGACCCGTCCCTCAAGGAACTCGCCGCGAGGAACGCGCTCGCGGTCGGCGCGGGGCACTTCTTCGTCGCGTTCCTGCGGGGCGCGTACCCGATCAACGTCCTGAGGGCCCTCCGGGACGTCCCGGAGATCGTCGCGATCTTCGCGGCCACCTCGAATCCCGTCGACGTGATCGTCGCGTCGACGCCGCGCGGCCGCGGCGTCCTCGGGGTCGTGGACGGCGAACGGGCCAAGGGCATCGAATCGGACGAGGACCGGACGGAACGGATCGCGTTCCTGCGGAAGATCGGCTACAAGTTGGGCTGACATGTGCCGGATGCTCGCCGTCGTGAGCCGCACGTCGATCCCGCCGGACCTGCTCCTCGCGTTCCGTGAGCTCGCGGACACGGGCAAGTCGTTCCGTGACTTCGGGTGCCCGCAGCCGAACCCGAAGCCGGGGCATCCGGACGGCTGGGGGATCGCGTGCGTCGGCCAGGCGGGGGAGTTCTACGCACGGGGCGCGACGAAGGCGAGCGCGGACCCGAAGTACGAGGACGCGGTCCGGCGCCTCGCCCGCGAGTGCAGCCCGCCGCTTCTCCTCCTGGCCCACCTGCGCCGCGCGTCCGTCCGCGACTCGATCCAGGAACAGTTCGCGCACCCGTTCCGGCGCGAGCTGGACGGCCGCGTCGTGTTCTTCGAGCACAACGGGGACATCGACGGGTACGGCCTGCGCGGGGGCCGGATCGATTCCCAGGAGATCATGGACCGGTTCTTGACCGCCCTGGGCGCGGAGCCTCGGCCCGTCCCGGAGTTCAAGCAGGCCATCGCGACCGCGAAGGAAGGCCTCGACCGGGAATGGGGTCGCAAGGTCGAGTCGTACACGTTCCTCATGCTCGACGGGGACCGCGTCGTGGCGCACCGGGACGCGCGCACGTGCGTGCCGTACTACACGTTGCACCTCACGGAGACACCGGACATGCGCATCGTCTGCTCGGAGGTCCTCGGAGTCCTCCCGGGACGATGGCGCATGCTCCGGAACGGCGAGTTCCTCGAGCTACGGCCGCCCACCTGATCCTCCTACGCAGCTGGGCCGCGGCCGCGCGGTCCGTTCGAAAACGTACACACGATTTTGTCATCGCGGAGGGGGCCGTTGAGGAAAGGCTAAATATATCCTAAATCCTAGCATTCGCATCCGGGTTTCTCGTTGGGGGAGGACCTGATACAGTGAGAGAGATTGAAATCGTTACCACGTGCCCTGAATGCAAGGGAGAGCATCTCGTCCGCGACTACGAGCGCGCGGAGATCGTGTGCAACGATTGCGGGCTCGTCCTCGACGACATGATCATCGACGAGGGCCCGGAGTGGCGTGCGTTCGACTCGGAGCAACGGGAGTCCCGCGAGCGGGCGGGCCCCCCGAGCACGATCATGGCCCACGACAAGGGACTCTCCACGTCGATCGGGTGGCGGAACAAGGACGCGTACGGCCGGCAGATCCCCCACAAGTCGCGCGCTCAGATCTACCGACTCAGGAAGTGGCAGCATCGGATCCGCACCTCGAAGAGCGGGGAGCGCTCCCTCGCCCAGGGCCTCACGGAGATCAACTCGATGGCCTCGAAGATGGGGCTGCCCCGGCACGTGAGGGAGAGCGCCGCGGTCCTCTACCGGAAGGCGTCTATGAAGAACCTCGTGCGCGGCCGGTCCATCGACGAGGTCGTCGCGGCGACCCTGTACGCGGCGTGCAGGCAGTGCGGCGTCCCGAGGACCCTCGACGAGATTGCCTCGAAGTCGAACGTGGACCGGAAGTCGATCGGACGGACGTACCGGACCCTCGTGCGCGAGCTGACCCTGAAGCTCCTGCCGCAGAGCCCGCGGGACTACATCGCGCGGTTCTGCAACCGCCTGAACCTGGATATGGAGGTCCAGCGGAAGGCGAAGGAGATCCTGGACAAGGTCGAGAAGGACGAGCTCGCCTCCGGTGTCGCCCCGAGCGGGGTCGCGGCCGCGACGATCTACATCTCCGCGATCTTGTGCAACCGACCCTGCACACAGAAGGAAGTCGCCGAGGTCGCCGGCGTGACGGAGGTCACGATCCGGAACCGATACAAGCGGATCTCCGTCGCGATCGGCATGGTGAAGTGAGACGTCCTCGCCGCCCACACAGGCGCGTCAAAGACCCATCGCCCGCAACCTTTAAGCGAGAGCAGCTCTTCGCACCGACCCCTGCGGTGAACGCGTGACCTCGGACACGATTGCGAAGGGCGACATCGTCTGGCTTGAGTACGACGGCTGGACGGTCAACCCGAACGGGACGACGATCCTCTTCGACACGACCCATGAGGAGCTCGCGAAGAAGGAGGACAAGTTCGAGGAGAAGAAGGTCTATCAGGAGATCCCGGTCGTCGTGGGCACAGGGCGCCTCTTCGCGGGCCTCGACGAAGCCCTCGTCGGCGTGACGGTCGGCGAGGAGAAGGCCATCACGATCCTCCCGGAGAAGGGCGCGGGCACGAGGGACCCGCGGCTCGTCGAGCTGAAGACGGAGCGGGAGTTCCTCCGGCAGGAGATCAACCCGGAGCTCGGGATGGAGGTCTCGATCGGCGGCCGACGCGGCACGGTCACCGCGCTCGCGGCGGGCCGCGTCCGGGTGGACTTCAACAACCCGCTCGCGGGGAAGACGCTCAAGTACACGTTCAAGGTCGTCCGGAAGGCGACCACGACGGAGGAACGCATCCGGGCGATCCTCGACATGGACTACGGCCTCGCGGAGCAGTTCAAGCTCGACATCGCGAGAGACCGCGCGCAGATCCGCCTCCCGGACATCTGCAAGACGGACGAGAAGTGGTTCGTGTCCAAGTTCCGAGTCGTCGCGGACCTGCGCGAACTTACGGAGCTCCGATCGATCCAGTTCCTCGAGGAGTACGAGAAGAAGGCAGAGGTGAAGCCGGAGCCCGCGAAGGAAGTCGCGGCCCGCGCGGAGCCGACCCCTACGGAGGAGAAGCCGAAACGGGCGCCGCGCAAGGCGAGGCAACCGAAAGCGAAGGCGATCCCTAAGCCGGAGCCTACTCGGAAGGACAAGACCCCCGAGGAACTCTGATTCTTCGGCGCGCAACGGACGCGCTCGCAATCTTTAATCGAGCCGGACCGCTACGGACCGATGCGGACGCGTGGCCTAGCATGGATAGGGCACCGACCTCCTAAGTCGGTTGTCCCGGGTTCAAATCCCGGCGCGTCCGTTTCACTCGGGAACCCGGTTCTCGATGCATCGAAGCACGCGTAAGACAGATCGCCCGATGGGACCCGAACATGCCGGATTCGTGGGTCGCGAAGGATTTCTTGCTGCGACTCCAGCTTCCGTAGGCGGTGCTGCCCGAGCTTGAGGCTCGCGTCCCCGACATGAGAGCACGAACTTCATGAAAGCCGCCATCTACGTGCGCGTCTCGACGGACCGCCAGGAGTCCCTCAATCAGATCGCGGAGCTTCGGGCCTACTGCGCGCGCCGGAAATGGGAGATCGTCCGGGAGTACGTCGATGAGGACGTGCGCGGGAAGGATCGCAAGCCCAGCTCGAGGGCTTGCTGCTGGACGTGAATCAACGACGGTTCGACGTGGCGATCTTTTGGGCCTTAGACCGGCTGTCGCAGGCCGAGGTCAAGGACGCCATCGACATCCTCCATCGACTCGGGTCCTCGGGCGTCGATTTCGTGAGCTTTCGGGAGCCGTACCTCACGTCCCTCGGCCCCGTCCGGGATATGGTCGCGGGAATCCTCGCGACCGATCGCGAACGTCGAGACGGTCCGCATGAGCGAGCGCATCAAGGCGGGCTTCGCACGGGCGAAGGCCCAGGGGAGGCACGTCGGCAGGCCGGAGGCCGCACATCCTGTCTCCCCGACGCAGATCGCGTAGGAGCGCGCGGCGGGCGCTTCCTGGGGAGAGATGGCCCAGAGGTATTCCCTGCCACGGACGAGCGTCCGGAGGCTGTACCAAAAGGCCCGCGAGGGAAATGGCGAGGAGCACGGGAGAGAATCGAAGCCCGCCTAGCCGTGCCGGAGTCACCTGATTTTGGCACTTTGAGTCTTCGAATCACGGTAAAGCAGAACGAGGATGAAGAGGTCAATCGGCAGGAAAACTACCCAGACAAAGAGCCAAACCCAAGGGCCGCCCGGGAAAATCAGAAATACGAACACGAGAAAGAGTGCAGTCGCTCCAGCCATTCCCGTTGCGGCACCAAGGGCGACCTTCATCCTCGGGTTCATCCGAAACCTCTATCCCTCCAAATCGGGATATCTCTTGCGCCACCGAGTATGGGGAAAGCTCGGTAGTAAAGGATTGGAATGGAACCCGACAGCTTCCGGCTCATCCCGGAGCGGAAACCCTTGTCGGGAAGGGTGCCACGGGGAAACGTCGCAGGCCAGGACGGAAACGGAGTGCTCGTTCGATGGGACGGGCTCCGTTTCAACCGTTCCTGATCGTGGCCCGATCCGGGGAAGGGATCGGGGACGCCGCACGTTGGAGCCCCCGCACATCCCCGCGGTTCCCTCGCGGGAATCCTTTTCTCCGTGCGGGCCTTCCCTGACCCCGTGACCACGGAGACGATCCGGAAAGTCCACGACCGGATCGATCAGACGTTCGAGGAAGACCTTCGACGCATCCAGGAGTACCTTCGTCAGCCGTCCGTCGCGATCACGGGCGAGGGCATCCGGGAGTGCGCCGCGCTCACGGCGGAGATGATCAAGGACATCGGCGGCTGGGCGAGGGTCGTGAACACGAAGACCCATCCGGTCGTCCGCGGCGGAATCCGGGGCGCGACGGACGCGACTCTGCTCCGGTTCGACATGTACGATGTGCAGCCCGCGGAGCCGTTGGACAAATGGGTCAGTCCGCCGTGGGATGCCGCGATCAAGGGAGATCGGATCATCGCGCGAGGCGCGTCGAACAACAAGGGTCCTCTCCGGGCGTACTTCAATGCCCTTCGAGCGATCTTGGAGGTGGAGGGGCAGCTCCCCGTGAACCTTGAATTCATCATCGAGGGCGAAGAGGAGATCGGGAGCTATGCGGTCACGGAATACGTGAACGGCCACAAGGAAGAGTTCGTGCAGTGCGACGCGATGGACGGGTTCTTCGCGTACCAGCCCACTCCGACGGCGCCCCCGCCGCTCGAACTCGGATTCAAGGGCTGTCTGTTCTTCGAGCTCGTCGCCCGGGGACCCACGGACGTGCATTCCATGCTCGCGGCGATCGTCGAGAATCCGGCATGGCGCCTCATATGGGCCCTTGCGAGCATCCGGGACGCGTCGGATCGAGTCGTGGTGGACGGCTACTACGACGACGTCGTGCCTCCGACCGCTGAGGAGCGCGCGCATCTCCCCCAGCTCGCCTCCTATCTCGAGTGGCCGCGGGAAGTCGCCGGCTTGAAACGGCTCCGCATGGAAGGGGACCGTCCCCCCGAAGCGGCCCTCGAGGAGCTCTTCTTCGCGCCGAGCCCGATCAACGTGCAGGGCCTCACCTCCGGTTGGCAGGGGGACGGGTGCAAGACGATCACGCCGGGCGAGGCCGTCGCGAAGATCGACATCCGCCTCGTCGCGTGGCAAGACGGCCGGAAAGTCCTCGACGCGATCCGGCGCCACCTCGACCGGCGGGGATTCTCGGACCTCGAGATCCGCGCGGTCGACGTCACGCCGCCTTCTCGCTCCTCCCGGGACGGTCCCGCCGTCCAGGCCGCGGCGCAGGCCTGCCGCGATCTCGGGATGGAGCCCGTGTTCGTCCCCACGGACCCCGGGACGAGTCCGAGCTACCTGTTCACGAACAACCCGCCCCTCCAAATCCCGGAGTTCTACGGCGGACCCGGCCACGGCGGGAACATCCACGCACCCAATGAGTACCTCCTCGTGGAGGGCGTCCGGGTCTTCGAGAAGGCCGCGGTGAACTACCTCCATCACTTCGCGGAGCGGATGTCGAGGGCCTGAACGGGCCGGGTCACGACGCACGGGCGCCGCGCGCCCGACGCGGACGCCGACGGACCGCCCCGCGAATCGCGGACCGGCCCGCATGCTTCAGGAGGCGGGAGGCCGCGGTGTGAGGATCGAGCCTGCGGGCCGCGACCTCCGCCGCGAGGGCCTCGAAGCTCTTCCCAAGAGGGCTCAGGCTCCGGACCCGGTCGGCGAGGAGCCGCCGGGCATTCTCGAGGATCTCCTGGCGGGCCCGCGCCTCCTCCTTGCGTCGCAACTGTCCGGTCGATTTGAGATGCGAGCGGTGCTTCTCGAGCACCGAGACGAGGTCTGCGATCCCCCGTTCCTCGAGGGCGGATGTCCGCACGACGGGTGGCGTCCACCCGTCCCTGGCCAGGACCTGGAACTTGAGGTTCGCGACGAGGGTGTCCGCGTTCCCCAGGTCGACCTTGTTCACGACGTATACGTCCCCGATCTCCAGGATCCCCGCCTTCATCGTCTGGACCACGTCACCCGTCATGGGCATCTCGACCACGACGGTCGTGTGGGCTCGGGTCGCGATCTCGACCTCGCTCTGGCCCGCCCCGACCGTCTCGACGAAGATGATGTCCAGGCCCATCGCGTCCAGGACGCGCACCGCGTCGAACGTGGCCAGCGCGAGGCCCCCCGCGTGGCCGCGGGTCGCCATGGATCGGATGAACACGCCCGGGTCCGTGCCCGTCTCCGCCATGCGGATCCGGTCCCCGAGGACGGCCCCGCCCGTGAATGGCGACGTCGGGTCCACGGCGACGACGCCGACCCGTTTCCCGCGCGTGCGGAACGCCCTCACGAGGCGGTTGATCAGGGAGCTCTTGCCCACCCCGGGCGGACCCGTGAACCCGACCACGTGGGCCCGACCCGTATGGGGGTGGATCAACCCGACGGCCTCCGCGGCCTCGGGCTCGTCGTCCTCGATGAGGGAGATGAGCTTCGCGGCGGCCCGCTTGTCCCCGTGCCGGAGGTCGTCCACGTACTCCCGGAGGGACTCCCGTGGCCTCCGGAGCCGGCGGACCGGGCGCGCCACGCGTCACCCGCCCTTCGCGGCCTTGCGAAAGAAGTCGACGATGTGGGCGAGCGGGGTCCCCGGGCCGAAGACCTCCTTGATCCCGGCCTTCTTGAGCTTCGGGACGTCGTCCTCCGGGATGATTCCCCCGCCTGCGACGACGATGTCCCCCGACTTGCGCCGCTTGAGGAGCTTCACGACCTCCGGGAACAGGGTCATGTGCGCGCCGCTGAGGCACGACAGGCCGATCGCGTCCACGTCCTCCTGGATCGCGGCCTCCACGATGTCTTCGGGCGTCTGCCGCAGGCCCGTGTAGATGACCTCCATCCCCGCGTCGCGCAGGGCTCGGGCGATCACCTTGGCCCCGCGGTCGTGCCCGTCGAGCCCTGGTTTCGCGATCAGGACGCGGATCTTCTTCGCCATGCGCAAGGCCTCAATACAGGAGGGGCTCCTCCCACGCGCCGAACACCTCGCGCATCACGCCACTGATCTCGCCGAGGGTCGCGCTCGCGCGCACCGCGTCGAGGATGTGAGGCATCGTGTTCTCGTCCCCCTCGCAGGCGTTCCTCAACCGGTCCAGGGCGCGCTCCCACTTCCGCCTGTCGCGGTCCTTCCGGATGCGGCGGAGGCGCTCGACCTGCGCGCGCAACGAGGCCTCCGTGACCCGGAGCGGCTCCACCTCAGGCTCCTCGTCCACGACGAAGTCGTTCACCCCGACGATGATCCGCTCCCGGTCCTCGACCTCCCGCTGGTACCGGTACGCGGAGTTCGCGATCTCCTGCTGGAAGAACCCCTTCCGGATCGCGGGGATGACGCCCCCGAGCTCCTGGATGCGGTCGAAGTACGCGTACGACTCCTCCTCGAGGCGGTCTGTGAGCCACTCCAGGTAGTACGAGCCGCCGAGGGGGTCGACCGTGTTCGCGACGCCGCTCTCGTGCGCGAGGATCTGCTGGGTCCGGAGCGCAATCCGCGCGGCCTTCTCGTTCGGGACCTGGTACGCCTCGTCGTACGCGTTCGTGTGGAGCGACTGAGTCCCACCGAGGACAGCCGCGAGAGCCTGGATCGTCGTCCGGACGATGTTCACCTCGGGCTGCTGGGCCGTCAGGCTCACCCCCGCGGTCTGCGCGTGGAACCGCAGGAGCCAGGACCGCGGGTTCTTCGCTCCGAACGTGTCGCGCATCTCCCTTGCCCAGATCCGGCGCGCGGCGCGGTACTTCGCGATCTCCTCGAACAGGTCGTTGTGCGCATTGAAGAAGAAGGAGAGCCGCGAGGCGAACTCGTCGACGCGCATCCCGCGATCGACGCCCCACCGCACGTACTCCAGACCGTTCGCCAGGGTGAACGCGAGCTCTTGCCCCGCGGTGGCCCCAGCCTCTCGGATGTGGTACCCGCTAATCGAGATCGTGTTCCACTGGGGGACGTGCTTCGAGCCGAACTCGAACGTGTCCACGACGAGCCGCATGGACGGCTCGGGAGGGAACAGCCACTCCTTCTGGGCCTGGTACTCCTTCAGGATGTCGTTCTGGATCGTCCCGCGAAGCTTCGTCCAGGGAACGCCCTTCGCCTCGGCCATCGCGAGGTACATGGCCCACACCGCGGCGGCGGGGCCGTTGATCGTCATGGACGTACTGATCGACCCGACGTCGATCCCAGCGAAGAGGGCCTTCATGTCCTCGAGGGACGAGACCGCGACCCCGCACGTGCCGAACTCCCCCTTCGCCTCGGACTCGTCCGTGTCGTACCCGTAGAGGGTCGGCATGTCGAACGCGACGCTGAGGCCCGTCTCGCCGTGCTCGATGAGGTACTTGAACCGCCGGCTCGTGTCCTCCGCGCTCCCGTACCCGGCGAACATCCGCATCGTCCACAATCGGCCACGGTACATCGTGGGATGGATGCCGCGGGTGAAGGGGAACTCCCCGGGATTCCCGAGTCTCTCCGCGTCCGGCGTCCGGGCGAGGTCGAGTGGCGTGTAGAGCCGGGCCACGGGGCGGCTCGACGTCGTGACGAATTCCTCGCGTCGCTCAGGGACCGCGTCGAGGGACTCGCGAAGGGCTGTGGACTCCCACCGCCGATGCCGCCGCTCGAGCTCCTTCAGGTCTTCGGCCTCGGCCATGGAGTCCCGCACAGTTCGAAGGGACGGTCCCTATAAGACCGTTGCGCCGCTCAGCTCTGGCTCGACTCGACGATCGTCTTCGCGAGCCCCTGGAACGCATGCTCGACGTTCTCGCCCGTCTTCGCGGACGTGTACATGACGGGGCACTCGTACGATCCGAGGGACGCGCGGACGTCCTCGTCGTTCGTCTCGCGGCGCTCCTTCAGGTCCACCTTGTTCCCGAGGGCGTACACGGGGATGGGTCCCACGCTGTCCCGCACTCCGTCGATCCACGCGGCGAGGTCCCGTACGGACGCCTTCCGCGTCGTGTCGAAGATCGCGAGGATGCCTTTCGCGCCGTTGAAGTACGCGTCCTTGAACAGCTGGAGGAACGTCCGCTTGCCCATGATGTCCAGGATCATCATGTCCACGTGGACGGGGCGGCCGTGGGACGTGCCGAGTGAGACCGTCTTCTTCGAGACGACGGCCCCGAGGGTCCGGATGTACGATTCGTCGAACGCGCCCGAGACGAACCGGTGGATGAGGGACGTCTTCCCGACTCCCTCCTCGCCGACGAGGCATATCTTCAGCTTGTAGGTCTTCGCCTCGGTCTGGGCCTGCAAGGTGATCTCCCGCGTATTCTCCGGGTCGATAGTGGGTAGCCTTTAAGAAAGCTTGGTCGACATTCTCACGCGCTGACACACAACATCTAGGCGACAGGCTCAAAGCCCTCGAGGTCCGCGATCGTCCCCGTCCGCGCGGCCCGGGGGCGGACCCTCGGGCGGACGGGCGTCCCGGGTCGGGCCCGGCCCGGGTCGACGAGGAGGCGGTGCACGAGGCCGCCGTGGATCCCGGGGAATGTGACGAACGCCCAGACCTCGGGGGCCGCGAGCGGCCGGCCCGCACGGTCCACGTGGGCGACCGTCGCGGCGGCGACCTTCCCGGTAGGCGGGACGGGGACGTACTCCGTGAGCTCCGCGAAGCACCGCTCGCAGAACAGCCGCGGGGGAAGGTACGCGAGGTCGCAGGAGGCGCAGCGGGCCGCGAGGAGCCGTCCCTCGTCGCGGAGGGCGACGAAGAACCGCTCCCCCGCGAGCCCGCTCGTGTAAATGTAGTCCGCTTCCATGTGCCCCTCCCAGTGCCGGAATCGGCGCGCGTCCGTCGTCCGATCGAGAAAGGTCATCGTTCGGCCTCCCGAAGGGGACGGAAGTACGAGATGTCGAGGACGCTCCCGCGGCGCTCCTCGGGAGGCCGCCAGACGGCCTTCACGCGCATCCCGATCCGGATTTCGTCTTTCGTCATGCCACCGAAGTAATGCATGAGCCCCATCCTCGGGGACGCGCCGTCCAGGCTCACGACCCCGACGAGGATGGGCTCCGCGATGCGCCGGGCGTCCTTGTCCAGGTACGAGATGGAGAACGTCTCGATCGTCCCCGTGTCCCGGACGTACGTCCAGGCGTCCGTGGGCCGGAAGCAAAGCTCGCAGAACATCCGCGGAGGGAACAGGATCCGTTCGCAGCCGTCGCACGTGCGCGCGACGAGCCGGCCCTCCTGGAGCTCCGCGAGGAAGCGGCTCATCGCCTCCCCCGCGGACCACGCGTACTTCGCGTTCGGCCGGAATCGGGTCGAGGTGACCTTGCCCTCAACCAGGTCCGAGGCGCTCAGCTCGACGCCCGGCCATCGCTCCACGCGCTCCGTCATGCGCGCATCACCACGACGCACCCGTACTGCATGAGGTCCCCCCACGCCTGCGCGACCCCCGTCCGCACGTCGTGCGGGATCTGCCGCTCCCCCGCCTGCCCGGTGAGCTGCCAGAACAGTTCGCCGACCTTGATCCCGAGGGTCGCCGCGATCGGGTTCCCGACCCCCATGAGGCCGCCCGAAGGGCACACGGGCAGGTCCCCGTCCCGCTCCGTGACCCCTTCCCGCGTGAGGACCGGCGCCTGTCCCTTGTCCGCGAGGAGGAGGCCCTCGAGGTGGTGGAGCTCCTTGTAGTCGAAGGGGTCGTACGGCTCCGCGAAATCGATCTCCCGCCGCGGATCCGAGATCTTCGCGACCTTGTACGCCATCTTCGCCGCGCGCGCGACGTACTCCGGGAACACGAGGTCCCGGTCCGTCCACATCGTGGAGTCGATGCTCCAACCCACGCCGGAGATCCACGCGCGGTCCCGGATCTTCCGCTTCCGGATCGCGTCCTCCGACGCGATCACGACGGCCGCGGCCCCGTCGCTCGGCGGGCTGATGTCGAGCCGCTGGACCGGCCACGCCATCACCTCGCTGTTCAGGACGTCCTCGATCGTGATGTGGGGGTCCGGGAGCTGCGCGCACGGATGGCCGACCGCGTTCCGTTTGTTCTTCACCGCGACCCGCGCGATGTCCTCCTTCCGGATGCCGTAGACCGTCATGTACCGGTTCATCTCCATCGCGAAGATCCAGACGAGGTTCGGTTGGAGCGGCCGGTCCAGGATTGGGTCCCAGATGTGCGCGAAGACGCTCTGCGGGTGCGGCTGACAGGACGACATCTTCTCCTCGTTCACGACGAGCACGACGTCCGCGAGGCCGGACGCCACATGCCACCAGCCCGCGATCGTGCTGAACACGCCCGTGCCGCCCCCCGTGAAGACCCGGGTGTACGGCTTGCGGTATCCGCCGCACCCGTCGAGGAAGTACTCGCCCTTCATGTGGATCCCCTCGAACGCATCGGGCGCGGACCCGCTCACGACCATGTCCACGTCCGCGAGGGTGAGCCCCGCCTGGTCCAAGGCCATCTTCGCGGCCTCGTAGCACAGCTCCTTCGGGGTCTCCTGGAGCCGCCGGCGGAACAGGGTCATCCCCGCGCCGACGACGCCCACCTTCCTCACGCCCCGACCCCCAGGACCGCGACGGCCCCCGTCGCGGTCGGAACGAACCGCCACGACTGGGCGACGCCAATCTTCGCGCCGTCGACCTGACGACGGCCCGCCTCGCCCCGGAGCTGGAGGGCCACCTCCGCGGCCCGGTGCAGCCCGGTGGCCTCGAACACGTTCCCGCATCCGAGGGACCCGCCCGAGGCGTTTACGGGGAGGCGTCCGTCCAGGGCGAAGTCACCTCGCGCGACGTGCGGGCCCGCCTCGCCGGGCTTCGCGAGGCGAATCGCCTCGAGGTGCTGGAGCTCCTTGTACGAGAACCGGTCGTCGACCTCCGCGAGGTCGACCTCCTGCCCCGGGCGCCGGATGCGGGCCATTCGATACGCGCGGTCCGCCGCGAGCCGCGCGTACGTGGCGCCGACCCAGTCCCGCGTCTCCAGGGTCGGAGAATCGCTCGCCCACCCGATCCCGCGCACCCAGACGGGCCTCGCCTTGAGCCGGCGCGCCGCGGTCGCCGACGCGACGACGAGGACGACGCACCCGTCGGCGGGCGCGCTCACGTCGAGGGAGCGAAGGGGCTCGAACCGGGGCGTGGCGGCCTTCAGGTGGCCCGCGTCGAGGCGCGCGCCATACGCGGCGATCGGGTTCAGGATGGCGTTCCCCCGGTTCTTCTCGATCACCGCGTCGAGGGCTTTCCTCGGGACCTTCGCGGCGCGGACGTATGCATCCGCCTCGAGGCCCGCGACGACGAACGCGTGGGGCCCGAGCGGCTTGGTCCACACGGGGTCGAGGCCGTGCTCGAGGACCCCCTCGAGCGTCACCACATCGGAGGCCTTGCTGTGGGCCTCCACGACCGCGACATCGAGGAGGCCCGTCTGGATCTGCATGAACGCGGTCGCGAGGCCCTGGAGGCCGTCCCCGCTGACCGTGCACGTCGGGCGGAGGACGGCCCCGAGCTGATCGGGCACGAACTCATCGAAGATCCCGAATCCTTCGTAGTAGTCTTCCGCGCAGGTGATGAACGAGCCGACGTCCTCGCGCGGGTCGACCCCCGCGTCCGCGTACGCGCGGGACGCGGCCTCGAACATGAGTTCCTTCCAGCTCGACTCGGGCGTCGTCGGACGGAACGCGGTCATCCCGACGCCGATGATCCCGACGCGCACGTGTTTCTCTCTCCGGGGCGCGGCCCGCGCGGGCAATCCCTCGGGGCCTCAAAAGGCTGTCGCACGATCCACGATGTACCGATCTCTCCGTGACGCGCAGTCGCGGCCGTTGTCGATCGCATCCTCGCAATGAGCAGGGACCGCGTGGCATCGAGGAAGAACACCGGGCCGGCTACGCCCCCGGCAGGATGAAGAACCACGCCTCGGCCCACACGGGGGCGTAGCCG
>Ga0209341_10002592_pt1 | contig 17125 bp, 18 predicted proteins | sample RifCSP13_2_FD_184020 | JGI IMG/M metagenome (GOLD analysis project Ga0209341, IMG submission 184020) | Soil microbial communities from Rifle, Colorado - Rifle CSP2_sed 13_2 (SPAdes) (version 2) | ecosystem: Environmental > Terrestrial > Deep subsurface > Rock core/Sediment | place: Rifle... | reverse complement strand
TTTCCAACAAGATAACACTCAAGAAAAATCCCAGAATAAACAGCGGACTAGAAGCAGAAGTTTGGTTTGAACCTGAAGTTGTAATTGAAGTGGTAGCTTCAGAAATAACTCTTAGCCCAATACACAAAACTGCCATGGATGTGATTAGAAAGGGAAGCGGCCTTGCACTTCGCTTTCCTAAATTCACTGGCAGAATACGATTTGAAAAAACTCCGGAAAATGCTACCACTGATCAAGAGATAATTTCGTTGTACAACGGTCAAAAAAGAGTGGTTCAGGAAGAAAAACAGAACTACATTTAAAATCATGAGATACTCTTCTTCTTGCCTTACTAGTTTGCCAACAAGTAAGGATTATTAGACTCTGCCGATATCTTAAAGCCTTACATGTACAGCGGGGAACTAGAGGTGCAGGCTAAAAGAAAAGCGCTTGCAGTTTTACAAGATGAGATAAACAGGATACTAAACTCTGTAAGAGACCTTGCCATACTACCTTCTCTTATCATAAAGGGTGACAAAGCTGAGATAAAATCCTCACTTGAAAGAATAGGCAACACAGAAGACGAGGTTGAAGCTCTACGCAGAAAGATAACAAGAGAGATTGCAGACGTCGGTGGCCTCATGATGAATAGGGAGAATCTACTGCACACGGCCTACACCATGGATGAGATTGCTGGATATATCACAGGCATTGCCTTTAAGATTTCAAATATTAAAGCAGTCACTCTAAAAAAAGGAAAATTAGACAAAGATCTTTCAGAATTGATTGAACTTTCAGTCGATCAGATTTACAAACTAAACGAGGTTGTACGGGCTCTTAACGGTAATCCAACTGCAGCAATAGACTTAGCACATGAAGCCCAAAGTATTGAGCGTAGCGTCGATGAAAAGTACCGTGAGTTGACACTCAAGGTTCTAGATGAGATCACAAACACAAAGGAGCTTTTGCTTCTCAAAGATGTTGTGGAGGGAGTGGAAGAAATGTCGGACAAGTGTCTTGAAGTTTCTGACTCTTTCATAGTATTAGCATTAAGTTTATAGTCTAAAATTCTTGAAGGGAATAACTACATCCCATCTGCCATCTTCGTTGCATAGTCTATAAGGTTAATTACTGGCATTCAAGTGAAAATAATCCTAAATTGAAAGGCGAATTAATCGAGAACCGAATTGTCATTTGGAATGTAGATAATTCACGTTCTCTTTTCATGCAAGGCTATTATGGTAAACCTATAGGCATTACAAAACCAAAGCCAGATGAGATAAACGTACCTCTTATTTTGGATTTGATAGAAGGGTATTATCTAGTACAGAAATCAAAGATCAAAGTATACAGAACAAAAAAGCAAATCTCAGAAAATGAAATGCTGACAATATGCAGGCATGAATATCATAACTTTGACAAAAAATATCTAGTCTACAAAGATTTTCGAGACAAAGGTTACATAGTCAATCCAGGAATCAAGTTTGGCTGTGACTTTGCTGTGTATCAAAAAGGTCCTGGCATTGATCACGCACCATATCTAGTACAAGTTTACAATACAAGTGACACCATAACTGCAACAAGCGTAGTGCTGGCTGGAAGACTAGCAACTACAGTTAGAAAACAGTTCATTTTAGCAATACCACGTGGAAAAGACAAAGTAGATTGTTTAGCTTTAGATTGGTGGCGTGCTTAAAGTGCTTTTTTAATGTGTGATGCAATTCTGTCATAAATAGCAAACCGTTCTTTTGAGATATCAAACTCGTTACTATTTTTCCATTTACCATATATTCTCACACAGTCTTTTGTTGGATCAATCCAAATGCTAGTATCCTCAAGAGGCTGCATTAAAATCATGCTTGTTAGTTCATGATCATTGTTTAGAGTTTCGGCAATTTTTCCTCCAACCCACTGTACTCCAATTATTTTTTTTGAACCAAAGTGACCTTTTGTGGACAGTTTTGTCTCTGCTACAAAGTCACTGTCGTTTTTACCTGTATTACCTCTGACTACAAAATGAGCCTGAAAACGGTCTTGTGCGCCCCATGGCAGTGGATTTGGATCTTGCACTTCTATCCCTTTTGTATTATCTGCACAACATCAATGTTAGTGCCTTTTAGTTCAACGCATCCCTTGTTTGTAACCATTCGCGGAGTCTGGGCAAAATGTCTGCTATAATAGTCACCCTTTTCAACCTCATCAGTAGCAATGTCTTTTGCCTGTGCTTGTATTCCAATTTTTTCTAAAAGTTCGCAAAATTGTTCAGGCATTGTTTTTGGTACAAATGTCTCTTGTTCCTTGTCGTGCATGCGTGAGGATGAATTTCTCCCTCAAATAAATATTAGTCTTGCAAAAATCTCTCAGTAAGAGCAATCGGAATAAATAATCGAAAAATATAGCCATTTTCGTTCAATGCTAAAATTTCAAGGCAAAATTGCGGTTATCAGTGGTAGTGGTACCGGTATCGGCAAAGCTATAGCCACTAAATTCGTTGAAAATGGAGCAAGTGTCGTCATTCTTGGAAGACGGAGAGAACCGCTTGAAGAAACAGCAAAAAGTTTACAGGAAATAATTAACAAGGTAAAAAGTAATGCATTTGTCAAAATTTTTGCCGGTGTTGATGTGAGTGATGAAGATGGCATATCACATATGTTTGATGAGCTGAAAAAATCAGTTGGCACAGTTGACATTTTAGTTAACAACGCTGGCGTTTCAGGACCCGTAACTTGCTTTGCAAACTCTCCGATGCCAGAATTTAAAAGTACTGTTGCAATACATCTGACAGGAACTTTTTGGACTTCAGTTCAGGCTCTAAAGGCAATGAAGTCTGGTTCTAAGATCATAACCATATCGACTTTCTTTACTGAAGAACGCCCTCTAGAACAAAGACCCTACAGATTCAGGAGTCCATATACTGCATCGCAGGGAGCAAAAAACAGGCTGGCAGAGGCAATGTCGTGGGAACTTACAGAAAAAGGAATTATATCAATTGCAACAAATCCAGGTCCTGTTCATTCTGATAGAATTTACAAGACGGTATACCCAAAGGCAGCCGCGGAATTTATGAGAGTAAGTGGTTTTGAGAACCTAACTCCTCAAGAGGTAGAAGAAGTCAACAATGACATATTACCCTTGATGGGCGAAGAAGAAAAAATTGTAAAAGAGGGAATTAAAAATGCGACAGCAAAGCTAGCAAAAATGAGGGGAGTTACCTCTGATTCTGAGATACAAAAGATAAACACAGCAGTATCGTCATTACTTTCCAAGATTCAGCAAATAGCAGAAAAAATACAACTAAACACAAGCAAAATGATAGCAGACGAGCAGTTTTTGTCACAGGCCCAAGTAGCAGAAACTGTTCTAGCTCTTTGTGATGATGAAATTTCAAAGATCCTAAATGGTAAGGTCATACCTGGAGATAGAGTGTTTTATCCAGTAAAACCACACATCTCATCTTCCATACCAGAATCTTCTGCAAATTTTAATTCAAAAGTAGTATTACTTACTTTAGATGCAGCAGAAAGCTCTGATATTACAAGAGCTGAATTTATTGCACAAAGTATTGAAAAGAATGGTGGAAAAGTAGTGCTTTTGATTTCAAAAAACAACACAAAACAAACTCAAGAACAATTAGGAAAGTTTCATTCTCATATAATTGATTTGTCAAACCAGGATGAGGTAAAAAAACTGTTCAAGACTGCTTCAGAAAAGATAGGTACAATTTCGATGGTAATTCATGTTACAGGAAAAGTTCCCGCTTTTTCTAAAATAACAGAAGTGTCAAGATCACAGTGGGATGCACTAGTTGATAAATTCATAAACATTCCAGCCATTGTAGCACAAGAATGTTTTAGTGTGTTTGTACCAGGCGGTTCTAAGAATCCACCACTTTTCAAAGGCAAGTCAGGCACTATGGTTATCATAGGTCCAGATTTGCCTTCTGGCTCAAAGATATCAGGTTCAGATAGAGCAAAAGTCGATGTATTTAGAGGAGCCCTTCGGCCATTTACCACAACCGTCAATCAAGAACTAAGTGATGTTCTCAAGTCTAATTTGAGAATGTTTCTAGTTTTACCGGGAAGTATTGATGGAACAGAACCAAGCAATGAAAGAATTTTCAATGCTATGAAATATTTTGCGTCAGGAAAAGCCAACTCAAACTCCGAGGTCATTTTCTGTCCTGACGAAACAAGATCCTAATGAAGAAATTTTCAGAACTCGAGCTGGATGTTGTTTCAAAGCAAAATCTATACCAGATCAATAAGGATCTTCCAACGAATCGATAAAAAGCTTGATTGCAGCAACAACCATTACCGCTGAGACAAAAATTCTGAGTTTTTTTTCTTCTATTTCAAGTGAAAGTCTACTTCCTATCAAGCCACCAACAAATGCACCACCTGCAAGCAAAAGTGCCTGATAAAAATCAGGGTGGCCAAAAAATGCGTGTGCAATCATACCAGATGCCGAAGCAAATAACAAAATAAATTGCGAGGTTGGAGCTGCAAGTTTCATTGAAAGGCCAATAGCGATTACCATCAATGGAACAAACACTATGCCGCCACCAATTCCAAACAAACTTGATATGATTCCAGCAAAGAAACTTGCTGCAACTGCTAATACCATAATTTGCTTTGAAAGATTATACTCTTTTGATTCCATCTTTCTTTTTGAGAAAATGTAAACGCTTGAGACAATAAGTACAATTCCAAAGAGCATCTTAAAGACTGAGAAAGTTATATCAGCCGATATAAATGCACCAAGAATTGTACCTGGAATCGAAAGCAGACCAAGCTTTAACCCAAGTAAGTATTCTATACGCTTTTGTTTCGTGTAAGATATTGTTGATGCAATAGCGTTACTAAAAGCTGCAAAAAGACTGTTACTTGCAGCAAGCTGTGGAGAAAATCCAAGAAATGTCAATACCGGTACAACTACAATACCACCCCCAAGTCCTATCATTGACCCAAGAATCCCTGCCACAAATCCAAGTAATAATAACCATAAATCTGCAAACAATGTAAACAGAAAGGCCGGTTAGTGATTAATTGGTTACGTCAACCTTAATGAACCTGTTAAATTGTAAAGCATCTTGTAGATTATCGTGCTATAAGTAATTCCCAAAAATAGCCATCCCGATTAGTTGTAAGCTCAATTTGCAGGTGTTTTAAGGCAAGCTCAGGTAGTTTTGATTCACTGTGAGGTTTATCACCAACGATATGAAAATCACGTAGTGCATCAAGCCACTCTACAATTGTTTTATACCCCCCGGGTTTTACTTCTTCCCAACAATCACACACTAAATCTTCTATTACTACGCGAAAAACGGTTTTTATCTTTTCAAACTGGCTCATCATAGGATCAGATTGTAATGTTACGGCAACTAACCCAGGCGCATTTGTGGATCCAACCATGTATATATTACCTAGAAAATTTCCATTACTGTCTTTAAGTTCAGTAGAAGTACAGTATTTTACAAGGTTTTGTTTTTCAGTATCATCAAACAGTTTACACCATTTTTCTATATCTTTTGTTTGACTAAACTTTAATGCAGATGACATCTCTATCCCATTTGAATTCATACTTTCTTTTAATTTTGAATTAGCTTCATCATATGTAAAATCTAAATTCAATGAAGGTGATGTTTCATCATTGCTAATCAAAAAGTAGACATTAACTAAAATTGCGACAATGACCGCTACAATGCCAATACCACCATAAACATATTTTTTATTCATTACAATCTTTGAATTTTCCATGCTCTAATAAAGCAATATCATGATATGGCACAAAAACTTGTTAATCTTAATTAATAGCATACGAGTTTGTTGACTAATGCGCATAATATTATGTGGATTTGGAGTTGTAGGTCAGAATTTTGCCAAACTATTGCTATCAAGATCAGAAGACCTGTATGCACTTCATGGTCTCAAACCTAGAATAGTAGGTGTGTTTGACAGCAAAGGTGCAGCAGCGTCATCTGCTGGTCTTGATCTAAACAGATTGCTTGAGGTAAAAAAAAGAGATGGTAGTATTCGAAGATACCACAATAAAGAAAAGGATGCAAATGGTGCGGATATGATCAGTGGCATGGAAGCTGAGGTCCTAATCGAAACAACCCCAAGTAACTACAAGGATGCAGAACCTGGAATGTCACACATAGTAAATGCAATGAAAAACGGATTACATGTGATTACAGTCAACAAAGGACCACTTGCACTGGCCTTTCCTTCTTTAATGGAGCTTGCAACATACAACCAAGTATTGCTAAGGTTTAGTGGGACTGTTGGAGGTGGCACACCAATTTTGGATTATGCAAAAAATAGCCTGCGTGGCGAAAGGATAGTTTCTTTTCAGGGAATTCTGAATGGTACCACAAATTACATCCTGACTAACATGGCAAATGGTATGAACTTCAAAGCTGCGCTTGCGGATGCAAAGAAAAAGGGCTATGTCGAAGCAAATGCATCTTTGGATATAGATGGATTTGATGCAGCGGCAAAGCTGGTCATACTTGCAAATTGGATAATGGATATGAAGGTAACAATAAAAGATATTGAGCGAAAGGGCATCAGCAAGGTAGCACCATCAGACATCAAAAAAGCAGCTACTAGAAAATGTGCTGTAAAGCTAATTGCATCATGCAATAGAGAGCTTGTTGTTGCACCAAAAGAGATCCCCCTTGATGATCCGCTGTGTGTGAATGGCACGCTAAACGCTATCACCTTTAATTCTGAACACTCTGGTCAACAGACGATAATTGGTCGTGGGGCGGGAGGTATGGAAACGGCCAGCTCCATACTACGAGATCTCTTGGACATAAAACAGGAAATGTCTAGACGTTGAAATCCAATCAGCTATCAAAAAGTGAAACTGCAAAAACATTGGAACAAATTTCTGAACAATGGAAAATAGATTTACCCAAAACCAAGACGCTTATGGTTCATGAGATTGAAGACAATGCCAGTCTAATAGTTGGGGATGGTTTAGCTGTAATAAAATTCGGTGAACTGTATCTGCCTTTTTTATCTGAAACTTCGCTACTAGAAAGATTCCCAAAAGTTGTTGTTGACATGGGCGCTGTAAAGTTTGTTTGTAATGGTGCAAATGTTATGAGGCCTGGGATCAGAAGTTATTCAAAGTTTGAAAAAGATCAGTTAATTTGTGTTGTAGAAGAGTCTCGTAACAAATTTCTGGCAGTTGGAAGGTCACTTGTGTCTAGCGAAGAAATGTCCGCAATGACAAAGGGTGAGGTAATTAAAAATCTTCATCATGTTTCAGATAGGTTCTGGGAATCTGCAAAAGAGATAAAGAGATAGCTACAGTTTCGAAATTAATCTTGATTTGGTGCTTAATGTGATTATAGCTGCTACTGCTATCACAAGGACCAACGATGCTATTGACCCAAATTCAGGAACGATATAAAAGTCTACAACCTCGCCGTTTGGTCCAGTCCAGCTTGCTCTATCCTTAGGCAGTCCAATGCCCAGAATCGTAACTTCAACATCTACTGACGCATCAGAAGATAGTGGTCTAGTCCAGTGTTCAGAGGTACCGGTATCGCTGTGTTGCGCATTTAGAACCAAAACATCCTGAGCATCCTGTGTAACTTTTAGATCATAGTTTACATGTTCGAGTGCTTTTTCAGCTGCATCTTTGAAAATTACATCCATTCCCATATATTTTCCAGCTTTCGCATCGGTGGTCTTGATGGTAACTAGTACTGAACCATCAGCTGATGCCTTCATCATTGAGTTTGACTTTTGCTCAGGAATTCCAACAGGTTTCACGTCTATTTTTCCTGACTCTGCCTCCTCTTGACTTTCTTGAATTTCTAATTCTACATAGTATTTGCTTCGCTCTACAAGTTTTTGTATTCTATCGTTACCAAGGTATTCCCATAATTGGTCTTCATACAAATTTGCACAAACTCTTGCCTCAATGCTATAGTGATAATTTTCTAAGAACCATTTCAGGCCCGCTGCCTCGTATTGTGGGAAAACGTCTTCGCACCATTCGATATCATTTTCTGTTAAGGCACCATCACGTACTACGGCATTAGTTGGATAGATACCAACCATCATGGTACTGAACAACAAAATAGAAGGGATTACAGATTTTCTCAACGTTAGTAAAAATATCAAGCACAAGTTTAAGTTTACCTAAAAATGCGATTTGTGTTGTTCTAAGTCGAAGTTTTTTCAGTGAATTCTCTGCATCCAGTTTTGTCTACTACAAGCACATCAATGCCGTCTCCACTTGCAGAATCACGCATTATGGCAGAGCGTATGGACTTTACTGCCAATGCAACAGCATCTTTTTCCTTCATCCCTGGTTTATACTCCTGATCTAATACTCCAAGAGCCATCTCTGCTCCAGTTCCTACTGCAGCATAATCATCTGGAAGTACAGACCCGAGTGGATCAAGAGTGTAGACTGCAGGTGCGCCATCAACCCCACCTACAATAACTTGTGTAAGTAGCGGATAGTATCTTCGTTCATACATTAAAGAAGACATCATTTTTGCTACCGAGTTTGGTGGAATTTCGCGCTTTAGTTCCATTTTTCGAATCTTAGTAAGTGCTCGCATCTGCATTGCCAGAACTTGCATGTCTGCTACAAGACCAGCACATGTAGCACCAACATAGTCTGTTATTTTGAATGTCTTTTTTGTGGTCTTGCTTACAAGGAAGTTTCCGTATGCTATCCTTCTTTCACTTGCCATAACCACACCATCGTCGTATGTTATACCAACTGCAGTGGCACCTGGCATGTATACATAGGCCATAAAACCACTTCAAAACGAGGACAATAAAGTTCTTTCTATGATGTAGCGAATTTATCCATAATTAGGCACATACACTTTGTAGCTTTCTTTAGTAGATCGATTCTTGCAAATTCATTTGGTGAATGGATCCTAGAAAATATGTATGTGCTTCCAATAGAGATGCAGGGTGTGCGCAAGACCTTTGCAAAAGAGTACATGGGTCCTGTGCCAGCAGACGAGACACTTACTATGGATTTTCCAAATGATTCATTTGCAGCCTCTCTTACTGTTGAAACAAATGGATCTGAGATCTTTGTTTTTGATGCTGCCTCGCCATGAATCATTTTTATTTTTACATCACTAAATCCATGTTTTCGAAGATGTTGTTTTAATCTAGCTAGTTGCTTTAGTGGTTCCATTTGTGGCACAAGCCTAAAATCTAATTTTGCAAGAGCTTTTGCTGGAAGAACAGTCTTTGCTCCAGGACCAGTATATCCTGAGATAAAACCTGCAATATTACATGTTGGTCCTCCTACCATGGCTTTTTTGACCTCTTTTCCCTTTTTACTTGCAACAAACTTTTTGATTCCATATTCTTTTTTGAATCTGCTTTCATCAAAGGGTTCAGATTTTATTAGTGCAAGTTCTTCTTTTGTAAATGGTGTCACTTCTTTGTACCAATCTTTAATCAGTATCTTTCCGTTAGAATCACGAAGGGTTTTAAGCGCCTCTAATAGCTTCCATGCAGGATTTTTAATAATAACTGCAAGACTTGAATGTGCATCACGCACAGATTCAATTGCAGAGAGCTCAACGTAGAGTAATCCTTTCATTCCAAGGCTGATTATTGGCCTGTTTTTTTCATCCACATAACCAAACTCCCAGATCACACCATCACATTCGAGTTTGTTTTTGTATTTTTTTAGGTATTTTTCAACATGCATGCTTCCGATTTCTTCTTCACCCTCAACAAGAAATTTCACATTACAAGGCACATCACCATGGGCCTTCAGATAAGACTCGACTGCCTTGATTCTAGTGATCAATTCGCCTTTGTCGTCTGCAGCGCCTCGCCCAAAAATTTTATTTCCTTTTATTTTTCCACTAAATGGTTTGTCATCCCACAGCTCAAATGGCTCTGCTGGTTGCACATCATAATGATTGTAAAATAGGATTGTTTTTGACGGGTTTTGTTTTGATGTTACCTCACCATACACAACAGGTGGCACTCCTTTTCCAAGATGTAGCATCTCTGATTTTATTCCAGAATTTTTCATTATCTTGCCAACAAGCCTTGCACACTCTTCAAGCCCTTCATTTTTTGCAGAAACGCTTGGTTGCCTAATTAGAGATTGGAGATCTAAAAGGAGCCCTTTCATATTATTATCTACGTGCCTAAGTACTTGCATTAAATTCACTGTACCCTATCAAATGGCTTCATTACTGCAGGAATAAATTCTAAAAGATCAGTTGCCATCATATGCAGACCATACTTTCTTTGTGCTAACGTGCCAGCTTTTCCATTGATAAATACTGCTGCTGCCGCGGCCTCTGTTGGATTTCTGTTTTTTGACAACATGCCTGCTACCAAGCCAGAAAGTACATCTCCTGTTCCTCCTACTGTCATGGCTGGAGTCTTTTTTACATTCAAAAAAGTCTTGTTACCATCTGATATAATATCAGTTGGTCCCTTTAGCAATATGGTAACAGAATTTTCCTTTGCGTGTTTTTCAACTAGCGTAACTCGTTCTTTTTTAGAATCTGGTGGAAGTTCACCAAATAGTCTCTTGAATTCACCTGCATGTGGTGTAACTACAACATTTTTGCTTTTGATTATTGATAAAATATCAGGTACTAACGTACTTGCATCAAGAGAGAGTCTTACGTCCCTCTCTAAGAGCGAGTTTGTAAGAGACTTCAAGGCTTCTACATCTTGTATTGCAAGCCCCATTCCTATTGTGGCCGAGTCAAGCTCTTTTGGTAGAGCGCCTAGAAGTTTGTGTACGGCTCCACGTGTAAGCTTTGCATCTACTAAAGGTAGGACAATAAGGTTTGGTGATATGGCTCTTGTTGCCTGTGCGTTTATTTTTGGTACGCAAGTGTACACCAAGTCGGTTCCACACCGTAGTGCCGCAATAGATGAGAGTATAGGTGCGCCATGGTAGAGGTAGCTTCCTCCAACAACCAACACCTTTCCATTCTCCCCTTTGCGCGAGGCAAACTTTCTTTTTGGAATGAAATTTTTTACTGCAGATGCTTGTAAAATCTTGCTAATCAACAGCGGTAATCTTCTTTTTGGGGGAATAAACCTTCCTTGCAAAGGCAACATATGTAGTGTGACCTATACTACTAAACGAATGTCTAGTTTTTCCTTCCCTTGCCTCAATTGTTCGTACAATTTGCTCTGTACACTCGATATCATAAAAGTCATTTTTTATGAGAGCAGTTGCAATTTTTTCAAGCTGGTTCATAGTAGGACATATTGCAACAAAGGCGCCACTTCCCTTTAGCATCTTTCTTGCTTGTGGTACAACAGACCAAGGGTCTCCAAGGTCTACAGCTACTAGATCCACATCAGTCAATGGAACTTTCTTGACAGTTTTCATGTCAAGCTTTTCCATTGTAACATATTTTGCAACACCCGCTTTTTCAATATTTTTTTTAGCAATCTCCATAAAGTTTGGTTCGACATCATATGTATAGACATGCCCACGTGGTTTTACAATGCTTGCAAGAAATGTTGTAAGTGAACCACTTCCAGTTCCTATTTCAACGATCTTTTGCCCACTTTGTAATCCTGTCCTTGCAGCAATATAACCAAGATCTTTTGGATAGACTATCTGTGTACTGCGCTGACTTTTCATCACATAATCATGAATTGTTGGCTCCAACAGATACACGTATTTTTCTTTGTTTGTCTTAATTGTAGAACCATATTCTTTTCCTATTGCATCATTGTGGTTAATTATTCCAATGTGTGTATGAAATTGCTGTTTCTTTGATACTCTCATTAGCCATTTTTTTGAATTGTTGAAAAAAAACAGAACGTAGGAATTTTGTTTTATTTTATTCATGAAAATAGAGCTGATTTAGTATGGATAAGAATTTAACTCATTTTTGCATGTGTAAAAAATAATCAAAGATTTGAATGTCTTTTCTTCTATGATTTACAGACATTGCAATCACAATCCATCATGCCTGATTTACCCATACATTGGTCATGTTTTTCATCAAAACATTTGTGACAAAGAACCATTTATTTCAGCTTGATTCTATAATAATCCCATCTCTCTGGATCAAACTGTTTTACAAATTCAATCTTTTCATTTCTTTTGATTCTATTTTGAATTACATCTCGCAACGCAAAGCTTGTCAAATACTTGTATCCTTTTGCTTCTGCCTGCATTGTGAGTAAAAGCCGCATTTCTCGACCTCCTCTTTGACCCCAATATCCCATTTTAAGAGCAAGTGGTTCTAAGAACATAGTATTAAACATTCCATAGTTATGATCTTTAATTTCAGGTCGTAACTTATAGTCCTCTAAAGGTCCACCCTTAGCAAAGCCAATGATTGGACCTTCTTCATTTCCCAATCGAAGTGTATTCAAGAGAGTGTTTGGGTTTCGTATTGATTCAGAGAAATTTTCTAGGTTGAATTGTAAAGGGCGAGGTAATTCTTCAAATATCTTATACAACGCGTTTATGAAATCATCATTTTTTCGTCGATTCGTTGTTTCAATTGTAGGAACTATTTTCAGATTATCATATACGAATGAGGCGTGGATCTGTATCTCTTGTTCACGTAATTTCATAAATAACAAAACGTTATCTGTAAATGATTTTCTCATTTGTTTGGGAAGCGAACGTAAGATTCTCTCACACATTTCTGCTTCGTTATTCAAAAGATCCTCAAAATATGATACAGAACGCTTAACAATTAGATTAGGATGCCATGCTAATGCGTGAGCATTCTTTTTTGCCATTTCCAATGCTTTGGAGAAATCACCAAGAGCATATCCACCAATTCTATCTGCAACTGAGAGAAACCATCCAAGTGTTTTATAATGTTCTTTTTTGTTTGGATCATTTTTTGTGAGGTCTGATACTGAAAGGTGTTCCTCAATCTGTTTTTCGGCTTTTTGTTGTAATTCACCACTCCATGGATATGTTGTTCTAAGAATCAATGCAGCGATTATGTTTTCATCAATGCTTGCATCTTTCAGTAATTCTAAAAGTTTTTCGTCCGTCTTTACAAATTTTACGGCATCTTCTTCATGTGGCTTATCAACTTGTTTGTGAGGATCATAATCATGAAAAAGTGCTGCAACAAATAGATATGAAAGATCCTCTTTTGTGAAATTATTTAGAAAACTTTCCCATTGTGCTGCAATTAATGCCACATATGTTACTTCTAACTCATGAACGATGTTATGATATCCATAATAATCATCACCCAATCCTTTAGCATGAAATAACTCTATGGTGTAATCTAGTATCTTAGAATAACAAGGCAAATCAAATCCATTTTTATGCAGAAGGTCTAGAATCTGGTCTTTTAGTTGTGTCGAGGTGATTATCTGTTGCATAAGGTTATTTTTTCTTCTTGCCAAATTACATAAAGTTTTTCATAAATTACATCCTGCCAGGAGAAGCAATTCCAAGCACCTCAAGTGCTTTGGCAAGTGTTTCCTTGAAGATATACACCAGACAAAGTCGTGTGTTAACCAGAGACTTGTTCTCAGCAGTAAGAACCTTTACGTGTTCATAAAATGCATTAAACGCAACCGCAAGATCATAACAATATCGTGCAACCACTTTTGGTGAGAGGTTTTTTGCTGCATCCTCTATTTGTATATCAAATTTTCCTATCATCTTGATAAGATTAATCTCGTAGTCAGTACACAAGTTATCAAAAGATGTGTTGAATTTTGGTTCCATGCCTGCTTTTTCTAAAATCCTTGCAGCCCTGGCATGTGCATATTGTATGTATGGTCCAGTATCACCCTCAAGACTTAGTGATTCCATCATGTCAAACGTGATGATCTTGTCCAAGTCCTGCTTTATCATGGTGTATCGTAGAGCTCCAACAGCAACCGATTCTGCAATCTCGACAAGCCTTACCTCATCAAGTTCTGGATTTCGTTTCTTTGCTTCTTCATAGGTCTTTACTTCCAGAATATCAAGTACATAATCTGCGTTGACATAGATTCCTTTTCGTCCTGACATTTGAACTTGCTTGCCACCAGTATCTACATTAAGCATCTTTGCAGTTTCTGCACTGAGCGTTACTGCTTCATACCCAAGATGGACATATGCACCTTCCTGAGACTTGAAGCTAGACATCAGCTTTGTGATTATTTTTTGCAAGCGTGACTGACGTGAATCAATAACTGTGATTACTTTATCGCCAGTAAAGTCAAGCTTTGCATTTGAGTTTTTTCCAAGAACCGTCTGCCACAGTATTTTACCACCAAGCTGTTCACCATATTTTGTATAGTAAAACGGATCCTCCAGTATTCCAAGCTTCCATGCTGCATATGGAATATCTTTTGCAATGTAAGTAGCAATGCCATTACTTCTCACAAGTACCTTGTCCTCATCGTTATCTTCAGATTTTATGACCCAACAGCCAGCGTTCTTGCCTTCTTGTTCTAGACCAATAATTTGCAGTTCGTTCATTTTCTCAAATACTGTCTTCCAGAGGTTTGAATGAACAATCTGAGATTCAAAGTTAAGGCAGTCATATGTTACCCCTAGGCGCCAGCATGTTTTTAGCTGCTCAGCAAGAACCCGTCTTGTTATTTTATTAGCAAAACTGGCAGTATCTGATGTTCCTTCTTCAAGTTCCTTTAATACTTTAGTTCTAAATTCAACAAGTTTTTTATCAGTCTCATATTTTTCCGTAGTTTGAACGTATACTATGTCTCCACAATAATGATCAAATTTTTGATCTTTTGGAGGCACTTCAGAAAATCTACCATACTTGAAGCCTACTACTATATCCGCTACTTGCAAGCCAGAATCGTCTACATAGTTTAATACTTTGACATCGTATTTTGCCTTCGATAATATTCTGGAAACGGTATCACCAACTATTATGTTCCTTACATGTCCTATGTGCAATGCCTTGTTTGGATTTACACTTGTATGTTCTACTACAATCTTGGTCTTTTTTCCTATATTTACGGAACCATAGTTTTTGTCAAGTGACGCTGTGATGGTAGAGTTATTTAATGTGGAATAATTTGCAAAAAAATTCACATATCCTGACATATGTGGCACAACTTGTTTTACAAACTGGCCCAAATTTTTCTGGTATTCTTCAGAAATTTGTTTAGCAACATCAAATGGTTTTTTCTTTAATAACTTTGCAAGTAAAAATGCAACATTACAGCTAACATCACCAAACTCTGATCTTGAAGCCTCAGTTACCTCAAATTCAGTTTGTGGATAATGTAGCTTGGCACAGATCTGTCTAGTGTTTAGTTTTATCTCATCAAGTAAAAGCCTAAGAGTCATGAACTACACCTTTGATAACTTGAGCGATATATGCTCAAGTGCCTCTATGACACCGTCTCCTGCTTTTCCTGAAACACTCATGGTGGCACAGGATTTGACATTTTCTGCAGAGTTGCCTAGTGCAATACTAAATCCAGCCATCTTAAACATCGGTACATCGGTTTCACTATCTCCTATAGATATAACATCCTCATTTGAAACAGAAAGCATCTTCATTACTTCGCCAAATCCCCGTGCCTTGTTAATCCCTCTTGAATTAATATGAAATGCATACTGACTATCAGAAAGTTCCACTGGCAAGTTATTTTCCTTGACAATCTTTTTTGCGACATCTATGTCAAATGTTCTCTCAAGCACAACCTCAGTCATCCTAGGAAATACTGGTTTTATCTTTACTTGCGGAATTTTTGATTTTAGGAATTCAAATACTTTCATACATTCGTCTTTGTTCCCCAAAAGTTTATGATCAGAAGGACCAGATGTGACAACCCCACCATTTTCACCAACAGCAATACGTGTTGTACCAGCAAAAACTGACAGTACGTATCCCTCAACAGAAGATCTGCCCGATACGAAAATTACCTTGTGACCAAGCCTTTCCATATGCCTTAAGGCTTCAAGCGCATCTAGACTAACTTGACCGCTGTGATTTTCTGTTATGGTGCCATCTATATCAACTGCAAAAATTTTTGGATGCATCAACTCAGATATTCTATTGAAGATAAATAACTCCTCCCCATTAAATAGACAGAGCTAAAATAGCATTTTTTTATAACAAAACCATGCCTCGTAAAGGAAAGATTACAGAGATTTTTAGCAAGGCTATCTACGCTGACAATCCCACTTCCTACATAGTAGGATATCTTGACTATGATTCCATAAAAGAGGTGACCCTACCAGAGTTCATAAAAGTGTCTGATAACTTTGAAACAATACCAATAACAAGAATACGTTTTATCAAGAAGGAAAATAGGATTTTATTCCATACAACCAAAAAGTGAACTAGATGGGAATTCCAGAAAAAATTCAAGCAATAAAGGACGAGATGGCTAAAACGCAGATAAACAAAGCCACCGAGCATCATGTAGGATTACTAAAAGCAAAGCTTGCAAAGCTAAAGCGCGAACAAGAAGAGGTCAAATCAAAATCAGCTGGAAGCTCGGTAGGCTTTGATATCAAAAGAACTGGTGATGCAACCGTTGTTTTGATTGGATTACCAAGTGTTGGAAAATCCACGTTGTTAAATCAAATTACTGGCGCAAAATCAGCCGTAGCTTCATTTCAATTTACAACAGTCACAGTGGTTCCTGGCATGATGGAGCATCGCGGTGCAAAAATTCAGATTCTTGACTTGCCTGGAATAATAAAAGGTGCATCAACAGGAAAAGGACTTGGAAAGCGCGTATTAGCAGTTGCAAAAAGTGCAGATTTGGTGTTACTTATTCTAGATGTGTTTCAACCGTATCATCTTGATGTGATAAAAACTGAGCTTGCAAATATTGGCATAAGATTAGACCAAAAGCCACCAAACATAGTCATAGAAAAAACATCGGATGGCGGGATAGGTGTAAGCCAGCAGGTAAAGATGACAAAGATGTCAGTTAGCCTACTAAAAGATATTCTACGAGTTTATGGAATTAACAATGCTAGGGTGTTGATTAGAGAAGATATTGATTCTGAACAGTTAATTGATTTTGTGTCAGGTAACAAGACCTATATTTCATCACTTACATTAATGAACAAAATAGATCTTGTAAACCAAGGTTTTCTAAATGAACTCCAAGCTAACATAAAAACAAAAATCATACCCATATCAGCAGACGCAAACATCAACATAAGTGCCCTCAAGGACAAAATCTACGAA
>Ga0209341_10002590_pt1 | contig 17135 bp, 15 predicted proteins | sample RifCSP13_2_FD_184020 | JGI IMG/M metagenome (GOLD analysis project Ga0209341, IMG submission 184020) | Soil microbial communities from Rifle, Colorado - Rifle CSP2_sed 13_2 (SPAdes) (version 2) | ecosystem: Environmental > Terrestrial > Deep subsurface > Rock core/Sediment | place: Rifle... | reverse complement strand
GGCGAAGACCCACCAGCAGCTCGCGCTCGATCTCGGCAGCGTGCGCGAGGTGATCAGCCGCTATCTCGCCGAATGGGAGCGCATGGGCTGGGTGCACGCCTCGCGCGGCTCGATCGAGGTCAGGAACCGTTCGGCGCTGGCGGGCTATGGCGGGGACGAGGCGACCTGACATGGTGCGCAGGTCTGACCTGGGTGACTTGGGTTTGAGTGACTTGGGTTACAGACAAGCGCTTGCGCCCAGCGTAAACAGCGAGCAGAACTAGAAAACCCCCAAACGTCCAAGGAAATCAAGACGATGATAGACATTAAAAAATTGGCACGCGCCGCGGCGATAGCGGCGGCTTTGTGCCTTGGCACCGCACTCCCTGCTGCCGCGGCGGAAGATGGCCAGGCGATGACGGCTGCCCCCGTCAAGGGCGAGTTCGACGATCAATGCGCCATGGGGCTGGCCTCAGGCCAGAACGTCAAAACCGACTGCTCGGTGAATTGGACCGACGCGGACGGACACGTCTATTGCTTCTCCTCCGAGTCCTCCAAGGAGGCCTTCCTCAAGGACCCGGCCGGCAACCTCAAGAAGGCGCAGGACTTCGTGTCGTCCAAAAAAGCCGCCGCCGCCATGGGCGCCAAGGACTTCACCGAGGAGGACCTCAAAAAGCGGGTCGATGAGGTGATCGCCGAACGGTCCAAGGACGGCGCCTTCGTGTACCGCGATGCCAAGCTCGACACCGACCTCAACCTCGTCTTCGAGCAGGTCAAGGGCGTGCGCGGCATGGAAGGTTACGGCTGGTTCGCCAACACCATCTTCCACGATCAAAGCGAGCCCAAGAAGCAATACGCCCTCGACTTCTGGTTCAAGCCCGAAGGCGACAAGCTCACGCTGATGGATATCAGGGTGCAGAAGGGTCCGAAGCGCGACGGCGACGGCTGGATGATGGTGAGCCGGCTTCCCGTGGCGTGGTGGTGGCTGCCGGTGTCGGAGCATCCTGGTGACGCCGAGGTCGTCCGCGGCTGGCACGTGATGAGCGCGATCCACAACTACATCGCCACCCACAAGGACGAGAAGGGCAATTTGGCCGTCAAGGACGACAAGACGGGCGAGACTGTCCCGCTCGAATTCATCGAGATGCACCAGCCGATCCGGCACCTGAAGAAGGATGGCCAGTATTTCGCCTGCACCGACTTCCGCAAGCCCGGCAGCAAGGACGAATATTACGACATCGACTTCTGGCTGGACGACAAGACCGGCAAGCTCCAGGTCACCAACGTCAAGATGCACAAGGTCCCGGTGCAGGAGGACGGCATCTGGACGCAAGTGCCGCGCTACACCTTCGAGGGCATGGATTTCGAGGTCACGAACTAAGCTTGGCACCAAGCTCTGGTGAAGCGCTTTCAACGGCGTCCCCTCGACAAAGGGGACGGCCGTTTCGTTTCCGGCGCTTGATTAGGATCATGGCGGGCGCGGCTTCCCCGGCCTATTTGCGGCCAAAGAACCACCAAGGAGGTTGATCATGTTTGCAAGGTCTTTAGGGCTTGCGGGCATAGCGATGCTGATGGCGACCGCATGCGCTTTCGCCGAAACGCCGGGGCATCGGGACCATGGCTCAATGGGTCAGATGATGTCGCCGCAACAGGAAACAGCAGGAACCGATGACTGCCCCATGATGCGGGGGCACGACATGCACGAGAGGCAGGGGATGATGGGCGAGCAGGCTCAATCATCGAGTGTGCCCACGCTGCCAGGACAGGATGCCTTCGGTACGATCCAGGAGATCGTGCAAATCCTCGAAGCCGATCCGAAGACCGACTGGTCGAAGGTCAATATCGCTGCGTTGCGCGAGCACCTGATCGACATGAATGAAGTGACGCTGCATGCGGTGGCCGACGAGACGGCGCTCGACAACGGCGTGGAGATCACGGTCACCGGCGAGGGCCGCACGGCCGACGCCGTAAAGCGAATGGTTCCGGCTCATGCCCATGAGCTCAGCGCGTTGGGCTGGAACGCCACGACCGAAGACCTGCCGAGCGGCGTGAAGCTTGTGGTTATCAGCGACGACCCTGCTCAAGTAACGAAGCTCAAGGCGCTCGGCTTTATGGGCATCATGGTCCAGGGGTCGCATCATCAGAGGCATCACGTCATGATGGCCAGGGGCGAGCATCCGGTCGGTGGCGGGGAAGCGGCGCAAAGCGAGCACGACCATGCGCACTGAGGCGCGCGATGCAGACTAAGCGCAGCTCGTAAAGGTCATAAGTATCGACATTAGGCGGTCGGCGTGCCGTCGCGCGCCGCGAGCAGACGCGCCAGCGTCTCGCGCGTCGATTGATCGGCGCGGCCGTCGATGCGGGCGGTTCGGAAGTGGCGCTGGAAGGCTTCGACCACCTTCTCCAGGCCTGTGCCGTAGGTGGAGGTAACCTCGACGCCGTAGCCGAATTCCAGAAGCGCGCGTTGCAGCGCGGCGACGGTTTCGCCTTCGTCGCCCGGGCCGAGGCCCGCGTCACCCTCGAGCGGGGCGGGCGGGACCCAAAGTCCGATGCCCGCGCGCGCAAGACGCTCCCAGTCGAACTTCTCGCCAGGATCGCGCTTCCTGCCCGGCGCCACGTCGGAATGGGCGAGTACGCGGTCGGGCGGGATGGTATGGCGGCTTAGAATATCGAGACACAGCGCCTCGACGGCCCGCATCTGCGCCTCGGGAAAATCCGGGTAGTCGAAATCGTGGCCGGGATTGTGGATCTCGATGCCGATCGAGCAGGAATTGAGATCGGTCTCGCCCGCCCACCGGCTCTGGCCGGCATGCCAGGCGCGTTCGGACTCGAGGACGAGCTGCGCGATGCGCCCCTCCTCGTCGACGAGGTAATGGCACGAGACCTCCGACTCTTGCCGCGTCAGCCAGTCGAGCGCGGCCTCCGCCGACTCCATGCCGGTATAATGCAAAATGAGCATGTCGGGGACGCGGCCGCCAACGCGCGCCTCCACGTTGGGCGAAGGGCACCACAGAGTGGCCAGCGGACTGTCAGGGGCGGCGGTCATTTTTTCTGCGTTGTCATTGCCCGGCTTGACCGGGCAATCCAGTAGCCCCGGCTCCAGCAAATAATCCAGGACGGTGGTTACTGGATTCCCGCTTACGCGGGAATGACATTAACGGCAGTCGCAAGCGCTACATCCCGCGCTCTCTGGCGATCTGGTCGTACGCCTCGTTGATGGTGGCGACCTTCTCTGTGGCGATGGTGACGAATTCCTTCGGCACGCCACGCGCCATCAGCTTGTCGGGATGATTCTCGGCGACGAGGCGGCGGTAGTGGCTCTTGAGCTCATCATTACTAACCGAAGGCTTCACGCCGAGCACGTCGTAGGGATTGCGCTTGGCGGCGGTGACGTGACGCGCCTTGATGTAAGCGAACTCGGTGTCGGTGAGGCCGAAGCGCTTGGCAACGCCGGCCAGGAATTTCTCCTCGCCCGGGTGCAGCGCGTCGTCAGCCTTGGCGATATGGAACAGGCCCTCCAGCACATCCTCGAGCAGCTTGCGGTTGCCTTTGAACATGGTGGCGAGCTGCTCCGCGTAGGCCTCGTAGCCGGCCACGTCCTGCTTGGCGAGATTGAACACACGGGCGACGTTCTTCATCTCGCCATCGGGCACCTTGAACACTTCCTTGAAGGCGTTGACCTCGTCCATGGTGACGACGCCGTCGGCCTTGGCCATCTTGGCGCCGAGCGCGATGACGCCCACGGTGAAGGCCACTTGGTTCTCCGCCGGGCCGTCCTCCTCCTTGTCGCGGTCGATGACGTAGTGCCCCGCCACGCCGCCGAGCAGGGCACCGATCGGGCCCCCGATCGCCAGCCCCGCGGCGGCACCTGCGAGCTTGCCCCAAATCGACATTACCGAGTCCCCCAGAGTTCGTTGCTTTGCCTAGAGCATAAGGACTTTTGGGCGTGGCCGCATGCGGAGAATCGCCCGGCTGCCCCGCGCCCTGTTGCAGCGCGGATTTCGTTCAAGAACCGCGGAAATTGGCCAGGATCGAGAGCTTGGGCTCGTCCACTTCGAGGCCGGCCTTCAGCCGCCGTTCCACATGCCAGGAACGGGCGAAGGTCCACAGCGCAAGCCAGAGGGTCAGCGCGGCATTGACGGCGCTGCCCATCCAAACGAACGTTGATCCAAGGCCCAACCGCGCGGCGGCCGCGAGGACGCCGGCCTGGAACACGATGCCGAACCCGCCGGCGACCACGATGGCCGCGCTGAGCGAGGTGATGAAAATAGTGACTATGTTGCCGCCGTGCCGCGGCGGTTCCTGGGAGACGTCGGTATCCATGCTCTTCACTTGAGACTGCAAAGCTTGGCTCTAATAGCGAGCGGCGGCCCCCGCGACAAGGGCGAGATGCGCGTCACATTAACGGGGGCCTGCACGGCCTCAAACCATCTTGGCCAGGATCCCGCTCATTTCCTCGAAGGAGAAGGCGCGCAGGATCTCCGACCGAACATTGCCGAGCGAGGAGGCACTGAAGGCGAGCGCGGTGGCGCTCTCATCGTCAGGCGCTTCGAACACCGCAATGACATCGTAACGACCAATCGTCCAGCACAGTACTTTGATGGTTGCGCCGCTCTTCTTGGCCATCTCTTTGAAGGCATCGGCCCGGCCGATCGTGTCCTTGATCTTGCGCATGCCCTGATCTGTGAAGTTAACGAGCAAAATGTAGGTCTGCATTTTGATGCTCCTCACCAGTCATGATGGGACGTCGACGACAGTTGAGTTAGCACTCCTGGGTGCAATCAGGCGAAGATCAGCTTGAGCAGGAAGGCCGTGGCAATGACGGTAACCGCGGCATTGATCTCGCTGAAGCGCCCGGCAAGCGCTTTCAGCGCCACATAGGCGATGAAGCCGAGCCCGATCCCCGTGGCGATCGAGTAGCTCAAAGGCATCATCAGCACGATGATCAGCGCCGGGATGTAATCGGTCGGATCGTCCCAGCTGAGCGCGCCGAGACTCGCGGCCATGAGGAAGGCGACGAAGAGGAGCGCCGGCGCCGTCGCGTAAAGCGGCACGGTCTGCGCCAGCGGCGCAAGGAACAGAGCAAGCAGGAAGAACGCCGCCACGAAGATGGCGGTAAGCCCGGTGCGGCCTCCTTCCTCGACCCCTGCTGCGCTCTCGATATAGGCCGTGGTGGTCGAGGTGCCGAGCGCGGCGCCGAATGCGGCCGCGCCCGAGTCGGCGAGAAGTGCCTGGCGAAGCCGCGGCAAGCGCCCTTGTTTGTCGAGGAACCCCGCCTGGCGCGCCACGCCAATGAGAGTCCCCGCCGTGTCGAGGATAGTCACCAGGAGGAGCGTGAGCACGATGGCGACGAGCCCGAGTTGCAAGGCATTGGGGAGATCCATCTTGAGGAAGGTCGGCGCGAGCGAAGGCGGGGCGGCGAAGACCCCGTGCCAGGGCTCGAGTCCGAGCGCCACTGCGGCCACCGTGACGGCGAGCACGCCGATGATGATGGCACCCGGCATCTTGCGCACGGCGAGTGCCGCGATGAGCAGGAACCCTGCCGCGGCGAGCCAAGCTTGCGGCTTGGAGAGATCGCCGAGGGTGACGAGGGTGGCCGGATCGTCGGCGACGACGCCGGCATTCTGAAGCGCGATGAGCGCTAGGAAAAACCCGATGCCGGCCGCGATGCCGAGCTTCAGGCTCATGGGAATGGCATCGATCAGCCAGGCGCGCAAAGGCGACAGCGAGAGGGCGAAGAACAGCACGCCGGAGACGAACACGAGAGCAAGCGCAAGTTGCCAGTTGCCTTGAAGCTCCGGCACGACGGTGAAAGCGAAATAGGCGTTGAGCCCCATGCCGGGGGCGAGCGCGATGGGGTAGTTCGCGTAGAGTCCCATGATGAGGGAGCCTGCCGCCGCGGCGAGGCAGGTGGCGACGAATACGGCGCCATGGTCCATCCCCGCCTTCTCAAGGATCGCCGGGTTGACGAACATGATGTAGGCCATGGTGAGGAAGGTGGCGAGCCCGGCGCGGAGCTCGGTTCCGACGCTCGATCCCACGGCGGAAACGCCGAAGAAGCGGTCAAGCGGACCGCCTGCCGCTGTCGCGACGGGCTTGACTGGCATGGGCGACGGCTCAGCGGATTGCGGCCTGCTTCCTTTCCGCTTCGCGGTCGCCATCCCGGCCTCTCCCACCTTTCCCCTTGCCATACTCCGCGATTACGGAATGCTTACGCAGTCCTGGCAATGGGAAGCGTCGCGCTTATCCACACCTGTCGGGCGAGCGAGAGGTTCCCTGCCCATGACCCCGAGCCGGCTTCTTCTCATCGCGCTCACCTTGTGGGGGCTGGTGATGATTGTCCCCGATCTCATCAGGGTTGCGCAGCCGCTCGGCTCCTTCGGCTTCTATGCCAACAATGACGGACTGATCTACGACGTCGCCGGGCCTTTCGACGAGGAGACCGAGTCGCCCGCCTGGAAGGCGGGCATACGGCCTGGCGACCGGCTCGATCTATCGCGCCTCAGATGCAGCCTTCAGGACCTCGCGACGTGCGGATATGCGCTGGCTGCGCTCGGCGGGGTGGAATACGCCCTACCAGGGCGCCAGGCCGTCATTCCGCTTGCCGCGAGGCATGGGCAACAGGTGCGGGAGGTGACGCTCGTTGCCGCGCAGCGGCCGTCCAACTTCGTCGTCCGCGCGGTGCTGCTTCTCGACCAGATTGCCGGGATAGCGGTGGTCATCGCGGCGGCGTGGCTGGTGTGGACACGGCCCAGCGCGATGAGCTGGGGTTTCTTCCTCTACGTGAATTGGTTCAACCCGGGTCAGGCTTACGCCTTCTACGCGATTCTGCAGCAATGGCCCCTGCTGCTGCTTGCGCAAGACGTTGCCGGTTGCTTCGCGCAGGCTGCCGGCTATGCGGGACTCATTCTTTTCGTGTTGCGTGCGCCTAACGACGAAACAGAACCGCGATGGCGTCCCGTCGAGCGTGCTCTGCCCTTCCTCGCCCTGATCTTCGCGCTCGCACTGGTTGCGTCCTACGGGAATGTGCTGGGGTACCGCACCGAGACGGTGACGCAGGCCGGCATCATCGCCGGCTTCCCGGTTGCCCTGTGTGCGTTCGGCATCCTTTTGGCCCGGCGTCACACGCAGAGGCCGGAAGATTATCAGCGGCTGCGTTGGGTGATCTGGGGCTGTCTGATCGGCTTGCCGGCGTTCCTCCTCGCCGAGCTCGCCTCGGAGACGACATTCTTCGAAACGCGGTGGGGAGACTTCACGCCAACCGAGGACATTATCGGGCTGCTTTATCTCGTGAATGGCATCCTTTGCCTGTTCGTGTTCGAGGCGATAAGGCGCCCGCGTGTCGTCAGCGTCATGATTCCGCTGCGCCGGGTGACAATTCTCGGTCTCACCTTGAGCCTTCCCGTGCTGCTGCTGCACCATGAGGTGGAGCGCATCCAGGAACATCTTCCGGCTTGGGCTTGGCTGGTGATCGGCGCCGTAGCCATTTTTCTCATCACGCGTCTGCATGAAGGCGCCGTGCATCTCGCCGATCGCTATTTCAATCGGGCGCTGGACGCGGCCGAGCTGGAGTTAGAGGGGGCAATCCTCAAAGCCAAAGGGGCGGGGGAGATTGATCGTCTTCTGGCGCAGGAGCCATTTCAGCGACTCAATCTGACCTCCGCCGCCTCGTTTCGCCGGGACGGACAAAGGTTCGTAAGGGGCGAAAGCGCCAAGGGCTGGGACGGCGTCTCGGCAAGCGCGCTCGACGTTGACACGCCGTTGCTTGGCCCGGTCTCCGGCGGGACGCCGTTCAGCGTTCCCGATGTGGAGGAAGATGGACCGGAGCTGCCGCAAGGACTCGCCCGCCCGGTTCTCGGCGTGCCGGCTGCCAGTCCCGTGCGCTGCTTTGCCGTGTCGCTCTACGGGCCGCATGCATCCGGCACCGACCTAGACGCCAATGAGCGCGCCATGCTTGCAAGACTCGCCGCCAGTGCCGCGGCTATGTATGCCGAGCTTGAGAACAGCGAGTTGCGCGGCACGATCGCGCGGCTCGAACGCAAATTGTCGAAGGGAAAATCGCCGTCGAGCACTGGCGGGACCTCGCGCTAGGCCGGCGTCACAGGCAGGGAGAACGCATGGCGATCTACGAGCTTGATGGGACGAAGCCCGAGCTTCCGGCCGACGGCCTCTACTGGGTGGCGGACACGGCGGCAGTGATCGGGCGCGTGCGGCTCCATTCCGATGTGAGCATCTGGTACGGCTCGGTGCTGCGCGGCGACAATGAGTGGATCGAGATCGGCGCGCGCTCGCAGGTCCAGGACAACGCCACGCTGCACACCGACCCAGGCTTCCCTCTGACCATCGGGCGCGACTGCGCCATCGGTCATAATGTCGTGCTGCATGGCTGCACCATCGGAGATCAGAGCCTGATCGGCATGGGCGCGATCGTCTTGAACGGGGCTAAGATCGGCGCGAACTCGCTGGTCGGCGCCGGCGCGCTCATCACCGAAGGCAAGGAATTCCCCGACAATTCGGTGATCCTCGGCGCGCCGGCCAAGGCGGTGCGCGCGAGCGACGAGAAAGTGCGCGCCATGATCGCGCGGGCCGTCGACGTCTATGTCAAGCGCTGGAAGCGTTACGCCGCAGGGCTGAAGCGCCTCGGATGAGCAACGCCGGCAAGTGGCAGTTTTTCATCGACCGTGGGGGCACGTTCACCGACATCGTGGCGCGGGCGCCTGACGGTAGGCTCCTCACCCGCAAGCTCCTCTCGGAAAATCCTGAAAGCTACGAGGATGCCGCGCTGGCCGGCATCGCCGATCTGGTCGGTTCCCCGCGCGGGCGCCCGCTCCTGTCGCATCTGATCGCGAGCGTCAGGATGGGCACCACCGTAGCCACCAATGCGCTGCTCGAGCGCAAGGGCAATCCCGTGCTGCTCATCGTGAGCCAAGGGTTCCGCGACGCGCTCGAGATCGGCTATCAGGCGCGGCCCAAGATTTTCGCGCGGAAGATTGAGAAGCCTTCGATGCTCTATGCGCGCGTCGCCGAGGTGCCCGAGCGCGTGCATGCCGATGGCGCCATCGAGACGCCGCTCGATCTGGAAGCAACGCGGCTCGCGCTTAAGGCCGCACGCGCCGACGGCATCTCTGCCGTGGCCATCGTCTTCATGCACGCCTATGCCTACCCGGCGCATGAGCGCGAGGCGGCCGCGCTGGCGCACGAGGCCGGCTTCGCGCAAATCTCAGCAAGCCATGAGGTGAGCCCGCTCGTGAAATTCGTTGGGCGCGGCGATACGGCGATAGTTGACGCCTATCTCTCGCCGCTGCTGCGGCGCTATGTTGACCGCGTCGCCAAAGCGCTCGCGGCCAGTCGCGACGCCGTGCCGAGGCTCCTGTTCATGCAGTCCTCCGGCGGGCTCACCTCCGCCAAGCTGTTCAGAGGCAAGGACGCCATCCTGTCAGGACCGGCCGGCGGCGTGGTGGGAGCGGTGGAGACGGCGCGGATAGCAGGCTTCGCCAAGATCATCGGCTTCGACATGGGCGGCACCTCGACCGATGTCTGCCACTATGACGGCGCCTATGAGCGCTCCTTCGAGAGCGTGGTGGCCGGCGCCCGCGTGCGCGCGCCCATGATGCTGATCCACACCGTCGCCGCCGGCGGGGGCTCGATCCTCCATTATGACGAGGCGCGCTTTCGCGTCGGTCCCGATTCCGCCGGCGCCGATCCGGGACCCCTCTCCTACCGACGCCAAGGCCCGCTCACCGTCACCGACGCCAATGTCATGACGGGAAAGCTTCAGGCCGACTTTTTTCCGCGCATTTTCGGGCCACAGCAAAACGAGAAGCTCGATGACGGCGCGGTGCGTAAAGGATTCAAGGCTCTCGCCCGCAAGCTCGGCGACGGCCGCTCCCCTGAAGAGATCGCCGACGGCTTCATCAGAATCGCGGTCGAGAGCATGGCGAATGCGATCAAGACCATCTCCGTCCAGCGCGGCTATGACGTGACGGAGTATGTGCTCAACTCCTTCGGCGGCGCCGGCGGGCAGCATGCTTGTCTCGTGGCCGACGCGCTCGGCGTCAGAAGCGTCTTGATCCACCCGCTGTCGGGTGTGCTGTCGGCTTTTGGCATGGGCCTCGCCTCGCTCAGCGCCACGCGCACCCGAACTGTGCTCAAGCGCCTCGACGAGGAGATCCTTGTCACGCTCGCCAAGATCCGCGCGTCCCTCGAAGACGAGGTGAGCCAAGAGCTCATGCGTCAAGGCGTCGATGAAGGCGCCATCACCATCATCGCCCAGGCCCATCTCCGTTACGCAGGCACCGACTCAAGCCTTTTCATTCCGTTGGCAAGCCTGCGCGGCATGCGGGTGCTGTTCGAGATCGCGCATCAGAAGCGCTTCGGCTTCATCAGCCCGGAGAAGGACATCGAGATCGAGGCGATCGAGGTCGAGGCCAAAGGCGGCGGCGAGCCGATTGCTGAGCCTGAGTTTTCAATCAAAGTCGCGGCGCCGGCCAAACCCCATGTAACGACGCGGCTGTTCACAGGCGGGAGCTGGCACGAGGCGCCGACCTATTTGCGCGCCGACCTGGCGCCGGGGCACGTTATCGCAGGGCCGGCGCTCATCATCGAGGATCATCAGACGGTCGTGGTCGAGCCGGAATGGGAAGCCGCAGTCACCTCGCGCAATCATCTCCTGCTCACCCGCAGCGCGAAGAGAAAGCAGGCGCGGATCGGCAAAAAGGCCGACCCGGTGATGGTCGAAGTGTTCAACAATCTCTTCGTCTCGATCGCCGAGCAAATGGGCTATGCGCTGCAAAACACCGCGCGTTCGGTCAACATCAAGGAGCGGCTCGACTTCTCCTGCGCCATCTTCGACGCACGGGGGCGCCTCATTGCCAACGCCCCGCACATCCCGGTGCATCTCGGCTCAATGGACAAGAGTGTCGAGACGGTGCTGCGCGAGGTGGGGGAAAAGCTCAAGCCCGGCGACGCCTATATGCTGAACGCGCCCTATAACGGCGGCACGCATCTGCCCGACATTACCGTGGTTACGCCGGTGTTCGGCGAGAACAGCCCCGATCTCCTCTTCTTCGTGGCGGCGCGCGGGCATCACGCCGATATCGGCGGCATCGCGCCGGGCTCGATGAGCCCCAAGGCGACGCGGATCGAAGAGGAAGGCGTCTATATCGATCCGTTCAAGGTCGTGGCAAAAGGCCGCTTTCGCGAGGAGGCGGTGCTCCAGCTCCTCACGAGCGCCCCCTACCCCGCGCGGAACCCAGCGCAGAACATTGCCGACCTCAAGGCCCAGGCCGCCGCCAACGAGAAGGGCGCGGCGGAACTCCGCAACATGGTGCGCCATTACGGGCTTGGCACCGTGCGCGCCTATATGGGCCATGTGCAGGACAACGCGGCCGAGGCCGTGTCCCGCGTGATCGCGAGCCTGAAAAGCGCGCGCTTCGCGGTCGAGACCGATCAGGGCAACATCATCAAGGTCGCCATTAAGATCGATCGCAAGGCGAGAAAGGCGATCGTCGACTTCACCGGCACCAGCCCGCAAGCCTCCGACGCGTTCAATGCGCCGGAGCCGATCACGCGCGCTTGCGTGCTCTATGTCTTCCGCACGCTGGTCGACGAGGACATTCCGCTGAACGCCGGCTGCCTCCGCCCCATCAAGATCGTCGTGCCCAAGGGCTCGATGCTGAAGCCGCGCTATCCGGCGCCGGTCGCGGCCGGCAATGTGGAGACGAGCCAGACTATCGTGAATTGCCTCTACGGCGCGCTCGGCGTGCTCGGCTCGGCACAAGGCACGATGAACAATCTCACCTTCGGCAACGAGCGTTATCAATATTACGAGACGATCTGCTCGGGCGCGCCGGCCGGCCCCGGCTTCGACGGGGCGCCTGCGGTGCAAACGCATATGACCAATTCGCGTCTTACCGACCCCGAGGTGCTGGAGCTCAGATACCCCGTGCTGCTGGAGCGCTTCGAGATCGTGCGCGGCTCTGGCGGCAAGGGGAAATGGCGCGCCGGCGATGGCACGCTTCGCGTCATTCGCTTTTTGGAGCGCATGGAGTGCGCCATCCTGTCGGGCTTCCGCAAGGTCAGGCCGTTCGGTCTGTTGGGCGGCGCGGACGGACAGCCCGGCGAGAATTGGGTCAGGCGCAAGACCGGAGGGCTTGAACGGCTCAAGAGTTCCGACCAGACGCTGCTGGAAGAGGGCGAGGCGATCATCATCAAGACGCCGACCGGCGGCGGCTTCGGGAAGAAGAGCGAGCGGCGGTGACGGCGCCAGCTCTTCGCCGCTTACAGTGGATCGATCTGGCTGATCTCCATGACGATGGGCGCATGGTGATGCGCGGTGTGGGCACTGAAGGGCGTACCACGAACATGCACGTCCTGGCCCACCAACCGTTTGATGCCCTCTAAGACTGCCTCATCGAAAGAGTAGATGTGGATCGTCTCCGCTTCCTCAACGTTGTCCATCTCGTCAGAACCCGTCAGGCAGGTGGGGACTGGCAGGGTAAGGATGAAAGCCTGCTCCGGGCGTCCGGCGGCATCCTCGAAGGTCCCTTGCGAGAGATTGCCTTCGGCAATCTCTCCATCCTGGTTCGCCTGCATGCACTCGGCGGCAGCGGCCGGGGAGCCGATCAATGCGGCAAGCGCCACCAAAATAATCAGAAGTCGCATGGACCTCTCCTGCATGCCGTGAAGACCATGGTACATGGTGTTCGGAGCTGTATCCAAGCACCTAGGCGAGAACTGGCCAATGCCGATTACGTTCAGGGCGAACAACGCAAGAGTCACGTATCCAGGCGGCACAGCTGAATGGGGGGGGCAGAGGTGTTTCTTATGAACAGAATGGCTTCTTCCTCTGCATGCGTGGCCACGATCATGGGCTCAGGGGTATCTCGCCCGGGTATGCCTTTACGCAGCGGGCGGCCGGTCCCATAGAGCAATGGGTAACGAATGTGTTTGGCGCGGCAGATATTCGTCAAACCACATTTCAGCCCGGTCAGTGCTTCCAAAGGCTTTGGCGCCCCGGGATCGACGGATTGAAATCGGCAGAACTCATATTGGCACCGTCTGCGGCCGCTCTAACTCAGGCAGCAATTAGCATTTCGCTTCTGCTAGAGAGGCTCGCCGCTCTTTCTCAATATGTCGATCTCGATGAACGCAATTTGGGTGTGTTTAGCCAACAATTACGAGAACTTCTCTTGCTCGCATGCATTGACGTGGAGGTATCATTCCGAGCGATATTCTCGTTGTCAGTTCCAAACACGACGGAGGATTCCAGGCTTACCACGGGGGACTACGTTCGCATCTGCGACCCATTTTTTCTGCGCGAGTATGAAGTCAGGCTCCGCCACTTTCCCACGCTCCCAGGGTTCAGACCTTTTCAGGAATGGGATGCGGCACGCCCTACGGCAAGCCTTCCTTGGTTCTCCGCCTACAACGCGATAAAGCACAACCGAGAAGGCGCGTTGAATCAAGCGACCTTGGGTGCTTGTCTGAACGCAGTCGCTGCGGCGGCAATCTTGTATTGCGCGCAGTTCAGCATCCCTGCAACGGGCGACTGGGCGCACGAACCATCATATGTTCTCAATCGATGGTTCGCAGTTGATCTAATTGATGCGGATCCCGCTACCTTTTATGTTCCGCCCGTCGCGATACCAAACGACCGCACTGATCAGCTCTGGATGTTCGACGGTAGAAACACTGCAAATTGGCAGCCCGGGGTTCGAGCAATTTGACTGCGAATGAAAAAGGGCGCGGGACCGAAATCCCACGCCCTCGTCTGTCGTTGCCTCTCTAAACTCGTCGCTCGTTCGCAGGGTCGCTTTCCGAGCTTGACGTCGCTTATGACGTCGAGGGGACGGCTCCGCTTCTGCGTTCGGCCATGAACTGGTCGAACTCGGCCTTGTCCTTGGCATGGCGCAAGCGCTGCAAGAAGGCCTGGAACTCGTTCGCCTCCTCTTCCAGCCGCCGCAAGGTCTCCTCGCGATAGTCGTCGAAGGCGCGATTGCCGGTCGAGCGGAACGTGCTCATGCGGCTTCCCGTACTCATCCAAGGCCGCAACCAGGTGCATCGGGGTCCTTCCTTCGGTGTGAATGTTATTCACATTTACATAGATGCGTCCGCCGGGCAAGGAGTCAAGGGCCGACACAAAATGTGATCGGGACTCGGTCAGGCGCGGGTGGCGCGGGAGTTTCAGGCTCGGCGCTCCAAAAGCGGCAAGAAAAATGTTAATCCTCGACGGGCTAGGCTCGGCGCAAGCAAGGGGGTTTGGGGGCTTACCGAATGTTTCTCAGTCGCGGGCTCGCGGTCATGGCCGTGGCGTCGGCGCTTCTCGCCGCCAGCGCCGGCGATCGCCTGGCGCTGTCCCGCACACTACGCGACGCGAAGCCCCATAACGGCGTCGCGGCCGCCCACACCATGCCGATCCAGGGCATCGACGTGTCCTACTGGCAGGGCGAGATCGACTGGGACGCAGCGCGTGAAGCGGGCGTCAGCTTCACCTTCATCAAGGCGACCGAGGGCGGCGATCATCTCGATCCGAAGTTCCTCGACAATTGGAATGCGGCCAGGCGCGCCGGCATCGCGCGCGGCGCCTATCATTTCGTCTATTGGTGCAGGCCGGCGCACGAGCAGGCGCTGTGGTTCATGTTGAACGTGCCGGCCGACAGCGACGCGCTGCCGCCCGTGCTCGACGTGGAGTGGAACAGCCACTCCAAGACTTGCCCCGGCCGCGTGGCGCGTGACACCGCGCTCGCCAAGATCAAGATCATGCTCGACGCCATGGAGGCGCACACCGGCAAGCGGCCGATCATCTACACCGACCCCAAGTTTCACCGCGAGATACTCGAGGGCGAGTTCACCGACTATCATTTCTGGCTGCGCTCGGTCGCCGCCAAGCCGGACGTAATCTATCGGGAGCGAAGCTGGTCCTTTTGGCAGTTCACCACCACCGGGAGCGTGCCCGGCGTCAAGGGCCACGTCGACCGCAACAGCTTCAACGGCACGCGAAGCGATTGGGAACGTGTGCTGAAATGGCTCCAGGCGGGGCGCTAAGGCTGCGCCACAGTCGCCTTCGCGTTTGGCAGAATGCCGAGTCCTTTCAAGTAGATCAGCATGGCGCTTTCGAGGATTTCGTCAGGACTCATGGGCACCTTGCGCCCCTGAAGTTCGCCTTGCGCAAACAAGGTGGCGACGCCGTGGGAGATCGCCCAGACATGCAGGCTCATGAGCCTGATGGGCGGCCGCTCATTTTCGGGGAGCGAGCGGCACAGCGCGGCAGCCGCCCGCTGCAGGACATCGAAGGCGCGCTCGGCGGCCGGGATCGTCTCGCCGGCCGTGGCCGAGGCAGCGCCCGCCTCGAACATCACCGTGTAGCTCGCCGGCTCGTCGCGCGCAAAGGCGAGGTAGGCACGCCCAAGATTTTCGAAGGCGGACAGCGGGGTGGGGATGCCGTTGTTCCAGGCCATGTCGAGACGCGCGGCGAAGCGTTCGAAGCCGGAGCGTGCGACCTCGGCGAGAAGCGCATCGCGGTCGCGGAAATGCCGATAGGGCGCGGCGGGGCTGACGCCGGCAAGCCGCGCCGCTTCGGTCAGGCTGAATCCGGCCGGCCCATATTGCTCGATCAGCTTGCGGGCGGCCTCGAGCAGCACCTCTTTAAGGTTGCCGTGGTGATAGGAATGCGGGCGCCGCCAGCCGCGATCGGGACTCATGTAAAGGGCTTTTACATCAAAGCCCTGGCCGCGGCTAGCTGGACGCTGGACCCTCGGGTCGAGGCCTACTGACCAAGCGTTCGCGCGACGCGGAAGCCGACAGAGTAGTTCCGGAAGTTGGAGGGCAGCATGTAGCGTTGCCCCGAACGGAGGAAGCTTGAGTCGAAGAAAAAATCGCCACCACGCATCATGTGATCGCTGGTGACCCCTTCAATCCAAGCAGAGCCATCGGACGGCGCGCCATCGTAGCTGGGGTGGCCTAGGTCCTCGACCCACTCCCACACATTCCCGTGCACGTCGTAGAGGCCAAAGGCGTTGGGCTTCTTTTCGCCGACGGGATGGGTCATCCGTTCCGAGTTTCCCTTGTACCAGGCATGGTCATTGAGCGCGGCCTCATCATCGCCGAAAGAATAGAGGGTGGTCGTGCCGGCGCGCGCGACATATTCCCACTCTGACTCGGATGGCAGCCGATAGGATTTGCCGGTGTGCCGCGACAGCCAGGCCACGTATTGCTGAGCATCGTCCCAGCTGACATTCATGGCCGGCCGCGCGCCGCGCCCCCACCCCATGTCTGAGGTCGGCGGGCAGACGCCGGCAGCGATACAGGCGTCCCACTCAGCCATCGTCACCTCGTGTTTGCCGACGGCGAAGGGCCGGGCGATGACGACTTCGTGCTGCGGGTGTTCGGTATCGAGCCCGACCCCTTCTGCCGATCCCATCATGAATTTGCCGGCAGGGACGACAATCATTGGCGGGCAGCCGCCGGTGCACTCGGTGAATTCGCTGCCGGGCTTGAGCGCGCGTTCCGCTTCAGGCTTGAGCACGTTCGGCCCCATCGCGGTGAACCAGTGGTATTGCTCAAAGAGATAGGGCCCCTCGAGCCACAACAGGCCGCCCAGGGCAAGCAGCAACACCAGGAGCGCGAACAGGCCCTGCACGCGGCGCCTGCGGCGCAACGCGGCGCGGCGCTCCCGATCGGCCCGGCGGAAGATCTCGTCGGAGGGGACGCCGATCAGTCCCGCCACCACCTTGGCAAGCGCGAGGTTCTTGCCGTCGCCCTCTTCCTGCGCGTCGGCGGCGAGCAACTCATCCGCTTCGGTTGTGGTTTGTCCGCCGGTATCGAGCTTGAATTTGAGCGCGGGCGGAAAACACTCGCTCTTCGGATCGTCTGGCTTGCCGCCGACAATCAGCGGGATCACCGGCCGCTCGGGATAGCGTGACTTGAACAGGCGTATCTCCTCGTTGACGTAGCGGCTTTTGGCGGCGGCGGGCGAGCAGACCACGATCAAAGCCTGAGCGGCATCGAGCGTGGCAAGCGTCTGCTCGGTTAGGGTCTTTCCGGCGGTGAAATCGTCGCGGTCGCGGAAGATGGGGCGCAGTGCGCTGGGGACCACGCCTGTCGCAGTCTCCTGGCCGACGAGGTCCTTGTCGATGGGGAAGGTCTCAAGGCCGCGA
>Ga0209341_10002589_pt1 | contig 17138 bp, 15 predicted proteins | sample RifCSP13_2_FD_184020 | JGI IMG/M metagenome (GOLD analysis project Ga0209341, IMG submission 184020) | Soil microbial communities from Rifle, Colorado - Rifle CSP2_sed 13_2 (SPAdes) (version 2) | ecosystem: Environmental > Terrestrial > Deep subsurface > Rock core/Sediment | place: Rifle... | reverse complement strand
TGTAATGACTTTGGAGCTGGAGGAGTAGCGAATGCTATTGGTGAATTAGCCGATGGTATCTCAATTGATTTGGATAAAGTACCACTCAAATATCAAGGACTTGATGGCACCGAAATTGCTTTGTCAGAATCACAAGAAAGAATGGCTGTTGTCGTAGCTGCAGAAGATGTGTCGGCGTTTATTGTCGCTGCCGCAGAGGAAAATTTGGAAGCAAATGTTGTTGCTGAAATTAAAGAAGAGCGTTCTTTACGTTTGTCATGGCGTGGCCAAAGTATTTGTGACATCGATCGCGATTTTCTGGAAAAAGGTTGGGCACCAAGAGAAGCTAAAGCTGATATGCAATTACCTGATCCTTCAGAATCTATTTTCGATAGCATATCAAATTTAAATATCTCTGAAGGGGATACCCTAGAAGATGTATGGAAACGTAATCTTGAGAGAATCAATGTTTGCTCGCAACGTGGTTTACAGCAAAGATTTGATTCTACTGTCGGTGCTAATACTGTGGTTAGTCCATTTGGTGGTGAGTTTCAATTGTCTCCCAGTGAATGTGCAATCGCAAAGTTTCCTGTAGAAGGAGCAGTGACCGGTATGTCGATGAGTGCTGGTTTTAATCCGCAGCTTTCAATAAAGAGTCCTTTTCATAATGGTGTATATGCAGTTGTAGAATCACTGGCCCGTCTGGTTGCCTCTGGGGCTGATCACAAAAAAGCACGTTTAAGTTTCCAAAATTACTTTGAACGTCTGGGAGATGATCCTAAGCGCTGGGGTAAAGCAGTATTAGCTCACACGGGAGCTTTGTTAGCCCAAAACCAACTTGTTCCTTCTATCGGTGGTAAAGATAGTGCTTCTGGTAGTTATGGGGCGGGTGAAAACAGAATAGATGTGCCTTTTGGTCTCGTTTCTTTTGCTGTCGCATCAGTAGATATGAGAAAAGTGGTACCTTCATGTTTCCAAAAATCCAACAGTAAAATTATGTACATCGCACATTTTGGTGGCAACGACCTGCCCGATTGGGATGAATTAGAAAGGAACTTTGTAAATGTTCATGAAATAATTCAATCAGGTAAAGTGCTTTCTTGTCGTTCTGTACACGATGGGGGATTAGCTGCAGCATTATCAAAAATGAGCTTTGGTAACAAAATTGGTTTACAAATAGAGAATCCCTTTATTGGGAAAGAAGTCTGGTTCTCTCTAGCGTACGGAGGTTTTATATTGGAAATGGCTGAAGATGCTGTGGTAGAAGAAAATCAAAATACGTATTATTTAGGTAAAACTGATTCTACCCCCTCTATTCAAATTTGGACTGGGAGTAAACCGAGTACGATGTCTCTTGATGATCTTATTACAACTTGGGAAAAACCACTGGATGATATATTCCCCTTAAGACCGCATGTTGAAGGAAGTTCAGAGCCGGTAGTGAGAGATAATCACACGAAGATGGCGAGAAGAAAATCCGGCAGCACCTCTGCTAAACCAAAAGCTGTGATTCCTGTCTTTCCCGGTACCAATTGTGAATATGAAACAGCAGCAGCCTTTGAAAGTGAAGGAGCTGAGACCACAACACCAGTCTTTCGTAATCTTACTGCTGAGGCAATCAATGAATCTATCACCCAATTAGTAAAAGAAATTCGGTCTTCGCAGATTTTGGTTTTTGCTGGTGGCTTCAGTGCAGGAGATGAACCGGATGGTTCCGGAAAATTTATTGCCAATGTTCTACGTCAACCTCAAGTAGCTGAAAGTATTGAAGAATTCTTGAGAAAAGATGGACTGGTGCTGGGCATATGTAATGGTTTTCAAGCTTTGATAAAATCAGGACTTTTACCTTATGGCAAAATAGGAATCCCCAGTCCAGACGATCCAACCCTTACTCATAATACGATCGGCCATTATCTGTCTTTTGAAGCTCGACATAAAGTGAAGTCTGTACTTTCACCTTGGTTAGCAGAATTTGAGATTGAGGAACTCATTGATATGCCTATCGCACATGGAGAAGGTAAGTTCGTTGCTCCAAAGGACGTCATCGAACAATTGTGGCAGAATGGTCAAATACCTTTGCAGTATGTGAACAGAGATGGTGATGCCTCAATGTCATTCCCCGCTAACCCCAATGGTTCTATGGATGCTATTGCTGCTTTGACGAATAGGAAAGCCAATATTTTAGGCTTGATGGCGCATCCTGAAAGATCTCGATCAGATCTCTCTCGCAACATTCCCGGAATTAAAAATGGCTACAAGTTCTTCCGTGCCGGTGTGCAATACTTCAAATAATTATTAATTTTACACTTTACATTTTTAATTTCTTTTATGTCCAGTCCTGAGGGTAAAGTCTCTATAGACGACAAAGAACATGCCGCTCTCACTTTTGCTCGAGTTGTAGAAGAAACTCGTGACTTTTTCCCTGAAGAGAAATATCGTCCCAATGTAATTAAGGCTCGTAGTCTCAATGCTCAATATGGAATTAATCCGGCTCCTCATGAAATCTTTGGTAATGGCGATGGTATTGGCACAAAACCAGAATTAGCAGAAAGACTGGCGTGGCCGAAACAACATGGGCATTTCGAATCTTTGGCATATGATGTAGTGGCTATGGTAGCTGATGATGCTGCTCGATTTGGCTATTTTACTGTAGGAATAATAAATAATCTGGATGTTAATAGTGCTGGGGACAAGTCCTTTGTCGCTGCTTTAGCTAGAGGAGCCCATGAAGCTTGTCTTATAGGAAAGTTCCCATTACTCAATGGCGAGACAGCTGAATTAGGGCACCGTACTGCTGGGTGGGGGACAAATAGGCTCAATTGGAATATGACAGCGGTAACACTCATCAACCGAGAAAAACTTATTGATGGTGGTGACTTGGCTCCAGGGCAACCCGTTGTAGTTTTACGCGAGAAGTCGATCAGAAGTAACGGTCTTACTCGAGCTCGAAAGATTTTGGAGACAACCTTTATCCAAAAGCAATGTGGCCGAGAGACGACGTATCGAGACCAATATATTCGAGAATATGTACGAGAAAAAATTGGTGATATCTGTTTAAAACTAGGTGATGATGATCTGGCAACAATTCTCGAAAGTACTCCTTTGGGAGCAGATATTTACGATCATATTCAGATTCCTTGGCATGAAAGTTTTAGAAAAGAAGTAAAAGAAATATTAAGACCATCGAGGATATATTCACCAGCAATCTATGCTGCTCAAGGTGGTGTCGATGGCAAGGTCCAAGTACCAATTGTTGCTTGTGCCCATATTAGTGGTGGTGGTGTGCCTCTCAAAGGCAAAAGAATGGTAGAGGAAAGCGGCCTTGGTTTGGACTTAGAAACTATTTTTCCTGATCCTGAAGCGGTGACAATGTTGATGAAAATTGCTAGTACATATCCACGACTTCCTGAAATTGATGATGAAAAACCGCTTATTGATGAAAGATCAGCTTGTGAGCAGTGGAACAGGGGAGTAGGCTTTCTCACTGTACATAGGGATACATCTGCAGCCACAGATTTTGTACAATTGGCGGCAAGTATTGGTTATGAAGCGGCCATAGCCGGTAAAGTTATTACTGAAAGAGAAATTCGCTGGAGGGGACATACTTGGACCTATTAATATTGTTGACTTTAGAGCATCGCTAGTCTAATGTCTTTGCGGCTCGCAAGCCATATTTATCATTAACCGCCGTCTGCGCTTATTTTTGAGCGCTCGCAAGAAATTTTATGAATGAAACTACGAATACATCTACAAAACCAAACAAGGTCCCGGTTTTTGTCACTGATATTGTGCCAATGGATGATTTGGTGAAAAACGATACGACTAGTGTCATGATTTATGAAAAAGGAGATGTGGTAGAAGGTCCGGTTGTTAGCATTTCTAAACATGCGTTAGTTGTAGATCTTGGTACCGTTTCTGGAGTTGTATCTGGTTCGGAAATGATGGACAGTGTTGGAACGATGAAAACCGTAAAAGTCGGTGATAAAGTTAAAGTTGTTGTTGTCGGCGATGAAAATACCGATGGTCAGTTGCAGCTCTCTTTGCGTCGTGCCAGTCAAGAAAATACGTGGAATCGTTTTGTGAAAGATTATCAGGATGGCAAGATCATTGAGGTTACTGTTATGGAGGCAAATAAAGGAGGCCTCCTTATCGAAAGCGATGGTATCCGCGGCTTTGTTCCCGTATCTCAATTAACGCCCGAACATTATCCTCGTGTGAGTGGCGCTGATCCAGAAAAGATTCTTTCCAAACTACAATCATTGGTAGGCCAGAAGTTTAAAGTAAAAATTATCAATTTAAATCCTGAAGAACGCCGCCTTATCCTTTCTGAAAAAGCAGCCTACTCTGATCAAAGAAATAAAATCATTGCCAAGTTGAAAGTCGGTCAAACAATTGAGGGTACTGTCAGCGGCGTTGTTCATTTTGGTGTTTTCGTAAATTTTGAGGGTGTTGAAGGTTTGGTGCATATTTCTGAAATCGCTTGGGGACATGTCTCTGATCCTACTCAGCATGCGAGAGTCGGTGACAAAATTAAAGTGATGGTGATTGGTGTTGATGATGATAAGATTTCATTCAGTTTGAAGAGACTTACTGAAGATCCATGGCTCAAAGCCGCTGAACGTTATCCGATAGGTAACATGGTCAAAGGAACCGTTGCTCGAATTACCCCATTTGGTATTTTCTTGAAATTAGATGATGAAATTGAAGGTTTAATTCATATTTCTGAGATTTCACCTGATGGTCGTATCGAGGATCCAGATAGGATTGCCAAAGAAGGTCAAATAATGGAAGCAAAAGTAATTTCTGTTGAACAGGATGAACGTCGTTTAGGTTTGAGCATCAAAGCTTTACAAGGGGAGAAAGCGGTTGAAGAGAAACTGACGGGAGAGGCTGATGAGAAAATGAAAGAGAAAAAGGTTAAAGAAAAAGCAAAAAAAGAGGAAAAAGAAGAGAAAAAAACTGCTCCCAAAAAGGCTAAGAAAAAAGAGTAAGTATGTATTTCCCTAACGTGCTGATCAATGTCTCCAGTAACAAAGAAGAAGGCGAATACCACGAAAAAGACTGCTAAACCAGCCAAAGGGAAGACTGTAGCCAAAAAAGCTCCTAAGACAGCAAAAAAACCAGCGGTTAAAAAAGAGAAGAAAGTCGTTAAAAAAATACAAGAAGCTGTTACTACGGAAATAGAAACACCCATTCAAGCTCTGGTCGAAAATGTACCGACAACGGTTGTTGCTTCTGAAGAACCTGTGAAGGCAGCAGAAGAAGCAACTGTGGTAGCTGCTGAACCAGTTGTTGAACAGCCTGGTTTACCGAAAGTCGAAATACCTCGTAGTATTACCGTAAAAGATTTTGCGGTTTTATTAAATGTAGGAGTCAATCAGGTGATTGCCGAGCTATTGAAAAACGGCATCATGTCTAATATCAATCAGCGTCTTGATTTTGATATTGCTACGATTTTAGCTCATGATTTTGGTTTTGAAGCTGTAGAGAAAAAGCAAACAGACGAAGTAAATGTTGGTGAAGATATGAACACACTTCTCAAAGATGATGAGAAGAATCTTATCCCTAGATCGCCTGTCATCAGTGTGATGGGGCATGTAGATCATGGGAAAACAAAACTTCTCGATGCTATTCGTGGTACTGCTGTTATGGAAGGAGAAGCAGGTGGTATTACCCAGAAAATCGGTGCTTATCAAATTCAAAAGAAAACCAAAGATGGTCAAATAAAAACCATCACATTTTTAGATACTCCTGGACATCATGCTTTTACTGCAATGCGTGCTCGTGGGGCAAAAGTAACTGACATAGCAATTCTCGTAGTTGCTGCTGATGACGGTGTGAAACCTCAAACGATCGAAGCTTACGAACATGCGAAGGCTGCAGGTGTGCCTGTAGTTGTCGCAATTACCAAAATTGATAAAGAGAATGCCAATCCTGATCGTGTCAAAAAAGAATTAGCTGATATTGGTTTAGCAGTAGAAGAATGGGGAGGATCTACGGTTTGCGCTGAAGTTTCTGCAGTACGAAAAACAGGCATCGATGAATTGTTGGAATTGGTACTCTTGGTCGCTGATATGCAAGATCTGAAAGCCAATCCTAATCGACCTGCTATAGGTACTATTATTGAATCACGCCTTGATCCCAGTCAGGGAGCTGTAGCAACAGTTCTCATTCATACAGGCACCATGCGTATGCGTGATGATGTTGTCATTGGCAATGTTTCTGGAAAAATTCGCACATTAATCAATGATCGTGGGGAAAGAGTGGAATCGGTAGGGCCTTCTGCTCCCGTACAAATTACTGGCTTATCCAAAGTCCCACATGTCGGTGATGTTCTCCGTGTAGTTGCCAGCAAGAAAGAGGCACAAGCAATGGTGGAGAAATCTACCAGTGAGAAGCAGTCGGACATGCTTTCTGGTATTTCTCAGACGAAAAAAGAAGGAGTCAAGGAGTTGAAGGTTGTGATTAAGGCTGATACGAAGGGTTCTCTGGAAGCCTTGCGCAATGCTCTTCTTAGTTTGCCTGCAGAAAAAATTGCCGTGAAAATTATTTATGCCGGCACGGGTAACATTACCAATTCTGATGTGATGATTGCTTCCGCCGGCCACGGCTCTATCTTTGGCTTCAGTGTACAGATTCCTATTTCAGTGCAAAAAAGCGCTGACCAAGAAAAAGTAAAAATTACTACGTTTGATGTTATTTATCACCTACTGGATGAGGTTCAAAAAGTTCTTTTAAGCATGCTCGAGCCAGAAGTGAGAAAGGTTATTGTTGGAAGACTAAAGGTATTGAAAATTTTCTTTGATGGTAAAGGTGAACAGGTTGTCGGTGGTGATGTTACCGAAGGTAAAATGGTAAAAGACTCTTTTACCAAAATCTATCGTGGTGAAAATATTGTGGGAGATATGGAATTAAAGACTGTTCAACTCGGTCCTGAGGAGCTTAAGGAAGTACTGGCGGGTGAGCAATGCGGACTAAAACTTAAGGGGAATGTTCGTCTGTTAGTAGGGGACATTGTAGAATGTTTCACTCAAGAAAAATTGGCTATCTCTTTATCGTAAGGAAATGCCTGAAAGTCGTCGTTTAGTGCAAATTAATCAGGTTTTAAAGGAATATATTGGCAGATTCCTCGAGCAGGAATTTCATGAGCCAGAAATTGGTTTGTTAACGGTGACTCGGGTAGAAGTCACTCCAGATTTGGCTGAAGCCAAGGTGTGGGTTTCTTCCTACGTAAGTAGCAAAAGTCCTCAGTTAATTTTGAAAAAGTTGCGACACAAGAGTCGAAATATTCATTTAGCTCTCCGTGAGGTTCTCACCACCAAAAGAATTCCCAAAGTTAACTTCCTGATTGATGAGACAGCAGCATATGTTGATCACATTGAGGAATTGCTTAAGAAAGCACAACGTAAGCCAGGTTTGGATAACCGCGCATAAAGTCAGCTGCACTCATGGCTTTTTTCCCTTCTGGCTGTAATTCTAGTACTTCTAAAACTGTCTTTTCACTACAAGAAATAAGTAATTGTTTATTATTTTGATAATAGATAATTCCTGGAGTACCTCGTATCTCTGTAGTCTGAAATGGTTTTGCCTTGAGGATCTTTAATAATTTCCCATTCAAGGTTGTGTATGTACTTGGCCATGGAGTGAAGGCGCGGATTTGGTTGTGAATCTGCTCTGCTGTCTTGTTCCAATCAATCTTGCCATCTTCTTTGGTCAGGATTTTAGTAAACGTTGCCTGACTCGCATCTTGTGGCTTCGGTGTAATCTTGCCTTCCAACCAATCTGGCAGAACTTTGCTTAAAAGTTTCGCGGAAATGTTTGCTAATCTGTCAGCAAGTTGTGGGTAGGTTTCTTCGGGATCGATAGCAATTTCTTCTTGAGCCAGTATCGGTCCAGTGTCTAAGGTTGGTTCCATCAGCATCATGGTGACAGCTGTTTTGCTTTCACCGTTGAGCAAGGCAAACTGAATGGGACTAGCGCCTCGGTATTTTGGTAATGCGGAAGGGTGCACATTGAGACACTTAAACTTTGGTAGATTTAAAATGTTCTCAGGAATAATTTTGCCATATGCCGCAAGTACAATTAACTCTGGTTGGTAGTTTTTAATTGTCTGTACGGCTTCCTCTGTTTTTAATGTTGTTGGCTGAAATACCTCAATCTTATTCCTTATTCCTAATTCCTTGGTCGGTGGGGGAGTCATGACCTTTTTTCTGCCCACAGGCTTGTCTGGCTGTGCAACTACACAAACTAACTCAATATTTGGATGTGTTAACAACATTTCCAATATTGGTACAGCGAACATCGGGGTCCCAAAGAATATCGTTTTGGTTTTCATCGTTAACTATCAGTAATTTTATATTTTACATTTTTCATTTTAAATTTTTCAGTAACTCAATTCTTCGTAAAGCAGAGACTTATCACCAACCAGGTCTGTAAACAATATGCCGTTTAAGTGGTCGATTTCATGCAGAATGACCCGTGCATTATAACCACCAAATCTTTTCATGACGGTTTTTTTGTCTTCAGTCATGAATTGGACGGTGATGTCCTTCGCTCGCATCACTGGTCCAAACATATTGGGAATGCTGAGACAGCCTTCTTCGCCCAACTCACATTGTTCGCTTTTGGTTACAATCTCAGGATTTATCAAAGCCATATTGATGAATTTTCCCAAAGAGTTTTTGATCTTACAGACAATGATACGTTGCTGAACGCCGACTTGAGGGGCAGCTAGTCCTACAGCACGACTGCCATAATTCATGGTTTCAGTCATGTCAGCAATCAGTTTCTTAATTTCGGGAGTAATCTCTTTTACGAATACGGACTTCTCTCGTAATTGTGGGTTTTCATCTGTCAAAATGGGCAATAACATACTCTTACTTGTGGTGAATGTAAGCTTTCGCTACCATGATACTAGCTTATATCCAAAATGTCATGATCGCTTCTTCTCTCCCTATTTCTCGTTTCGGACGTATTATCTGTGTTCTTTGCATAAGTGTGCTATTGGCCGCCTGTGGTGGTTCGGAAGTTCCACAAACAACTCCCGGTCCTTTTGCTGAATTTGTGAAAGATATTGAATTGTCGAATCAAAGCGACCCAATTGCTATAGTAGAAACTGATGTGGGAACTTTTGGAATTGAACTTTTTAATGTCCAAATGCCAACTTCTGTTGCTCATTTCGTGAAGAATGTCAGCGAACAGCGTTACGAAAACAGTTTGGTATACAATGTCGCATCAGGATTTGCTGCATATATGGGAGATAAATCAGGTGCTCTCAAAGAACCGGGTGATGTGACTCCACTTTCTCTCGAGACACACCCTGATATCAAACATGATGCTGCGGGTATTGTTGGTTTTGTTCATGAAACGGGATCTCGCTGTACTACAGCTCCCAATCCTGAAGAATGTGCCAAGAGTGCTCTCAACAGTGCAAAGACATTTTTCTATGTTACTTTGAATGCTCAGCCTAGCCTGGATAATGTCTATGCTCCTTTTGGCCGTGTCGCAAAAGGTCTAGAAATCGTCAGAAATCTCAAGAAAGGAAATAAGATTACAAAGATTACTGTAGTACAAAGACAATAGCTGTCATCCCAAAGCGATCCCGCCCATGCGGGAGAGTTCGAGGGATCTCGCGGTAAGATCTATTCGGTAGTATGGGCATCTTCTTAAATATCTAAACTCTGCTCATGGATAAGCGTAAGCAGCCAGTATTGTACAAAATCAGAGTCAATTCATTCGTGTTTAATGAACATGGTAAGTTGCTGCTTTTGCAAAAAAGAGATGATGAGAAGTTTCTGCCTGGTTTTTGGGAAACACCCGGTGGTGCACTTGAGAGTAATGAAACCCTGGAGGAAGGTGTTGTACGTGAAGTAGGGGAGGAAGCAGGGATTGATATTAAAGTACATCAGATATTTTCTTATTCTCACTACAGTGATAGGCATGGTTCACCAACCATCAATTTACATTTTCTAGCTCATATGGTAAATCCATCCCAATCAGTGAGTCTGCATACCAATGAAATGCAAAATGCTGCATGGGTAAATTTGCGCCAATTGTCCGAATATAAAATGGCCGATGAAATGCTTGCCTTATGTAAACAAGCTTTTGCGTCTTAAATCAATAATAACTAACGATTATTATCGAGATGCCTGTAGCTCTTTTTCTAATGCTACAAAACTTTCTTTGTCAGTGTGTAAGGTTCCTCGTATTGTTTTCTTATCTGTTTCATTAAGGGGTTTACCCGCTCCCAATTTAGCCATGATATCTGGGACATAAAAGCGAACTGCATTACTTAAAGTCCTTACTTCAGTCAGAATGCTGCCATCACCACTAGGAATATAAACATCACAAATATTATCAGTGCCTATTTTTACTCTTACACCTGCTTCTGCCATTTCGAGTACTCTAGCGATACTGTTATGGGTGGGGGTGACAATTGGTCGCAATTGTCGCATAGACAAAGCGGCATTGGGGCAACAGATCACGCCGATATTGTATTTAATCAAATTTTCTACCATTTCATAAAACCGCTTGTCATCGTATCCTGATGGGGAAATCGCATGGATAGACCATACAGTCGGGCTATTATCATTGTTGTCTATTTTCGGAGAGCCCAGCCATCTTACAGCCTGGATAATTGTCTCGGTACCTTTTTCTCGAGGATCATTAGCTTGATCAACTTGTAAATGCACTTCCTTATGTAATTCAATTCCCAACTGTAAAAGTCTTTTGATGTGTTCGTCATAACCAATTCTGTCAGGGGCATCGTCTTTTTCAGGTAAACCGCCCAATACTTGAGCTTTTTGGGCTGCTTCGCGATACACCTCCCAACGTCCTGCCTTTTCATCTTTAAAACCAAAGATTGGAGAAACCGCAATTTGAAAAGCAATTTGCTCTTTGTATTTTTCTCTCAATTCCTCAGCAACATTAATGGCTATAAGTCCCTTTTCCTCTAAGTCAGGTGTGGCATCAACAAAGGAGGTCACACTTCTCGTATCCATGAGTATTTGTTTTATGACCTCTCTTTCCATTCTGGCATACAGATCTTCTCGTGTGTAAGCAGCACCCTTGTGTAATTCACCCGTAAGATTCTGCTTATCTTTTAATGTTAAAGTTGATGAACCTTGTACGGGATCAATCCCTTTATGTTCTAAATATTTACGTTGTAGAGTAGAGGCTCTATCAAAATGAGTGTGAGCATTCTCAAATCCACCCAATCTTTTTACGCTCTCTAATATGGCTTCGTCATACTCACAAAGTGGATATTGTAAAGTTTTTACACCAAGTTCTTCAGCTTTTACTGTCGCAACCATAGTTTTAAGTTAAGTTAAAGATTCAACCGTAACTTTAGCATCCAACAATTACAAGTTTTTTAAAGATTCTATAATGCTTGATATGGTGAATATTGCCAAATAGATTTCTAAAAACTCATAGACATTATTTCTTGTCTACTAGCGTAGTTTGTTGGCTTGCCATGTACCGGATGGTACATGGTGCCGCGGAAAGGACTTGAACCTTCACGCCTTGTGGGCACCAGCTCCTAAGGCTGGCGTGTCTGCCATTCCACCACCGCGGCTCGTCGTCACTATAAGAGAAATCTTCTAGAAATGAAAGAACTTATTTCTAGTACTTTTAAAGCCATTAACTTAGAATTTAGAACACTTCGACTCCGCTCAGTGCGGGCTTTTGAATTTAGAACTAATTTATGCTACACAATAAGCGTCTTTAATCATGTTCTGTGAAACATTCACTCAAGAAAATCCCTCATTCCCAAGTGCTCATTACTATTGAAGTTGAGACTTCAGAATTAGAAAAATTTCGTGGAAAAGCACTTGATAAACTGCGTGAGCAAGTTAAAATCGCAGGATTTCGTCCGGGTAAGGCTCCCGATAATGTTGTTATAGAACAAGTCGGGGATGCTGCTATCGAAGAAGAAATTCTACGGTCTGCTTTGCCAGAACTCTATTATGAAGCTGTTGTGAAGGAAAAATTACAACCGATCTCTGCTCCGGAAAGTAAAGTTATCAGCAAATCACCACTCAAGGTTGAGTTTACTATTTCACTTTTACCAGAAATTTCTCTGGGAAATTATAAAAAGATCAAAGTAAAACCCAAGACTGTAAGTGTCGAAGAGAAGGAAGTGGACGAAGAGTTGGAAAGCTTGAAAAAGCGTTTTGCTACCTATCATGAGGTTAAAGCTTCAGCACAGATGGAGCATAGAGTAGAGATTAGCTTTACAGGTATGATGGAAGGTAAAGAAGTGCCTGGCGCCAAAAGCAAAAATCATCCCATGGTTCTTGGAGCCAAGACATTTGTACCTGGATTTGAGGAGGCGATAGTTGGTATGGAGATGGGCCAAAAGAAACAATTTAATGTGACCTTCCCTAGTGATTATCATGCTGAGCAGTTGAAGGGGAAAGAAGTAACGTTTGATGTAGAGCTCCACCGTATCGAAGAGACTCGGCTACCAGAAATGAATGCTGAATTTTTTACTCGTTTGAAAAATGAAAAGATCACTGATTTACCTTCATTAAAGGCAGAAATCAAAGCATATCTATTAGCAACGAAGGAAACACAAGAGAAAGCCAGACAAGAAGATGAAATTTTACAAGCTCTTGTTAAGATCACCAAAGTAGAACTTCCCCATGTATTAATTCATGACGAAATACATTATATGGAAGGAAGTTTTGCTGAGCGATTGCAGGGGATGGGGATGACATTCGAACGATATTTGGAAGCTAACAAGAAAACACATGAAGATATTCATAAAGATTGGGAACCTGAAGCTACGAGACGTTTGACTGCCCGATTTGCCCTTCTCGAATTGGCTAAGAAAGAAAATCTGGAGCCAACAGATGAAGAAGTAAAAGCTGCCTTACAGCAAGAAAAAGTTGAGGAAAAAGATTACTCCCGATACGAAGGACAAATAAAAGCAAGGATTCGAGTAGAAAGAGGACTGGATTGGTTGATGAGATCTGCGCTAGAATAGCCATAGCTTACTACCTCCTATGAAATATCTCTTTCTTACCCTGGCGTCGCTTATCGGCTTGCTTCAATTGGTTGCATTCTTTCAAAATTTAGCAGGTGCTATGGATACTGATCTGTATCTTCTTACTGAGACATGGACAATGAATCCTGGGATGATTATGTTCTTTGGCTTTATCTTGGGAGGATTAGCAACTTTCTGTTTAATTCTCTTTTTCAACAATGGGAAATTGCCGGTAGATCAAAGGAACGATTTTGGTGGGGGTAGCAGTGAATGGTAACAATTATCAATGGAAACTCATACCTATTTGTGTGTTGCCTACTTTTGAGTTCATTGTTAATTTTCAATTGGTAAATTGTTAATTTTCCATGCCCTCATAGCTCAATGGATAGAGCAGGAGCCTTCTAAGCTCAAGATAAAGGTTCGATTCCTTTTGGGGGCACCATAAACCACTCGCTGCGCTCGGGCTTATGGTGGGGCCATGATTGTTTTGTGTTTGAACTTAAATAAGTAGAGTGGTTTAGGCAGTGAATCGGAACGAAGTGACTGGTTCACTGCCTAGAGACTCGCGAACGTCTACCTCAGCTATTCCCATTGGGATTTCTTTTATTTTTTGCTACAGTGACATTGTCTTATTTATCTGTATGCGTAATGGCATAAAAAAGTTATTTGCAGGCGTGTATGTCATATCTTTACTTTTCAGTCTCACTTTGGTTGCTAGTGCGCAACTTCTTGTTGACATTTCCGAGGCTGCTTCATCTGTGGTGTCCGGTCTAACTGGGAGCGGTGCAGAAGCTGATGAGGAAATAACAGCAACAGGTAGTGAGGCCCCAGTCGGTTCGATTGAGCGTGGAGGAGGACAAAGTGGTCCGGTTGAGGAGCCTCCATTTCGAAATATCGATCCAAACAGTAGTTTTGTTGGTCCATTTACGGGCCCAGATACTGCACCATTACAGGGGGCTTATACAGCGCCATTATTGCAGGTGGCTGACCGTCAGATTGCCTTTCAGATCCTAGTCAACTTTTTCCTGGGAGTGATCGGTGTTGTCGCAGTTTTGTATTTGGTCACCAATGGCTATCGTTATGTCATGGCTCGCGGTGATGAAGCTCAGATGACGCAAGCCAAGAAAGGAATCACTTTTGCAATCATCGGCCTACTTTTTGTACTTGCTGCATATACCATTGTCGCAACCGTACTCAATTTTGGTGCTCGACCAGTTGCGACTCCTGGCGTTGGCATCGGCATCGGTGTCAGCTTTTAACTTAGAATTTCTTATTTAGAATTTAGAATTTTTTTGGTATGTCCTTCGGTCGTTTTTTGAAGAACTTTTTTCTCCACCCTTTTGAGGTGGGAGCGATAGCCCCTACAGGAAAGGCATACTCGAAATTAGTATGTGCACAGGTTGACTGGTCTGCAGTAAAAAATATTGTTGAGTTAGGAGCAGGTGATGGCGCAGTGACGAAATATATTATTGATCATCTTCAACAAGATCAAAAATTATTGGTCTTTGAATTAAATCCAGATCTTTTTGAAGTAATGAAACAAAGAATCAAAGAACAAAAAAATGTCGTGCTTATCAATGACACTGCTGAAAAACTTGAGGAATATATGGGAAAACACCAAATAGACTCATTGGATGTGGTATTTTCAGAGGTTCCATTAGTGTCATTGCCCAAAGAAATTGGCCAGAGGATAGTTGATGCAGTAAAAGCTAGCCTCAAACCCGGCGGACTGTTTCTGCAAATTCAATACTCGCTGTTTAGCTTAAAGAAGTTGAAAAATATCTTTGACGACGTGAAAGTAAAATTTACTCTTTGGAATCTCCCCCCAGCATTTCTGTATATTTGCAAGAGCAAATAATAGTTTGACATTGGGAAGATTGGTGTTAAAATGCTTTCTTAAGCTTACACATGAAAGTATTTGTTCTCAGACATGCTGTCACTGAAGAGGGTGAAGCTGACGTACATCAGCACGGGGAGTCTGTTTTATCTATTGAGGGAATCAATCAAGCCAAGCAAATTGCCGCAAATTTCTCAAATTTATATTTAGATCGTATCTATACGAGTCCAGATCAACGTGCACAACAAACAGCTGCGATCATTAGCTCTCATTTGGAACAGCCCATTGAGGTAATTACTCACGCAGATTTGCGTGAGATGCGAAAGCCGGACTCATTTAATGGCAAATCGCATCATGATCCTGAAGTGAAGGCACAGAAGGAAGTGTTGAAAAGAAATATTGCTGATGCTCGCTTTCGTTTACCTGGTGGAGAAAATGTTTTTGATGTAAACGAAAGAATTGACCGGGTCCTTGATGAACTTGAAATATGCCTCTTTCATCGAGTGTTGATGATAACTCATAGTGCAGTGATTAGGGTTATGATTTTGTCTCTTTACGCAAAAAAGGAAAATGTACCATTTGAAATTATGGCTGGACTCTATCCTATCATCAGAGATGATTTAGATGTAGACAATGGCAAGGGGTTTGAAATATCGCTTGATACAATTCATAATCCCTCGCTGCCCACACTTGAACCCGGGAGACTTCACTGGGATTTTTCTTTTACAGACCTTCCAGAAAAACACCTTGTCAGCTGGCGACCTCCATCACACGAAAAGGAAGAGGAGTAATTCTGCCTATTTATCGAGATAATTTCTTATGAAAAGCTGGCGATAATAACTCAGCGACTTCATCCTCTGCCTCACGATAATCATCAACTTCATCCAGGGCTACCCTTACTCCAGTGATGGCTGCAATTTGATCTCGACTACTAAGAAATCCTCCAAGTGGACCCACAATTTCAGCAATTTTCTCTTTATCCATACTGTCACTAATTAATCCAACTTCCCAATTGGAAAGTAATAACTTTAATCTTTCCATAAGTATTTTTACTACTTCATTCAGGAGCTTCCCACGTTCATTATGTTCTTTATCGGCACTTTTTAAGTACACTTGGGAAATGTGATCTAATCTGTTGCATATACCCAAAAACTCCCATAAACGATCTATATCACTAAGGTCACCTTGTTCCCACATTGCGTGAATTTGTTTCTGAGAGGGTTTTCCGTACCACCATGAACCCAGACGAGTTTTTGGTGCGGTACAATAATCGCAATACCATGTTAAGAATTTGTCTTTACTGAGAGCCTTTGCTAAGTCCCATGTTGTATTTTGGATTGCTTGTTCCTGACCGAGACGAGCACGTATGCATCTACGCATAAGGTCTCGTAACACTTTTTCTGAAAGATGGGTTAGGCCACCCTTATCCAAATACTCAAAAAATTGTTCTTTGATCGTTGTTCGTTTTTTTTCTATAGATTCTTGGCTTTCTTCCTTAGTGTGAGCTATTCGTGACTTTGCCTCTTCAACCAAATCGTCCCAATTCAAAGACGCTTTACCAGTTTGCTCTACAAGAGCGAATTGATCGATTTTTTTCATAAAAAAATGATTAGAGGTAGAATTTTACATCTATTCCTTTAAATGTCAATTGTTTGGCCCCTATAAAAATAGGGGCCTGCAATGAGCCAGTCACTTCGTTCCGGTTCACTGCATAAACCATACCTATCTACTATAGGCAATGAGATAATCTAGGCCGTGCCATAGACCTGAGCGAATTGGTAACTTGGCAGTGAACTATTCGCTACGCTCAAGTTCACCGCATAAACCACTATTTATCCTATACCAGAAAGAAACATTTTATGGCCGTGCCAAATACCCGAGCGAAGCGAGTGGTTTTTGGAGCCCTTGACCAGATTCGAACTGGTGACCCCGTCCTTACCATGGACGTGCTCTACCAACTGAGCTACAAGGGCGCGACGCTATGCGGAGGAAGAAGATGAAGAAATGAGAATGAAGATAAGACTCGGTCGCCTCAGGCGACCTCGTGGCTGCGCCATAAACCTGAGCGAAGCGAATGGTTTATGGTAGCAGGGGGCGGAGTCGAACCGCCGACCTCGGGCTTATGAGTCCCACGCTCTAACCAACTGAGCTACCCTGCCAAAAGCTCAACTACTATAAGAAAGATGCTTTCACTTGGCAAGGAAATTTTTGCATGAACTATAAGGTCTTTTTTCTCAGTAAAAGAGCATTGATAGCTACAATGATTGTACTGAGTGACATGAATATCGCTGCTAGAGCTGGTTCTAATATGATGCCATACGTAGCCAAAGCCCC
>Ga0209341_10002588_pt1 | contig 17139 bp, 21 predicted proteins | sample RifCSP13_2_FD_184020 | JGI IMG/M metagenome (GOLD analysis project Ga0209341, IMG submission 184020) | Soil microbial communities from Rifle, Colorado - Rifle CSP2_sed 13_2 (SPAdes) (version 2) | ecosystem: Environmental > Terrestrial > Deep subsurface > Rock core/Sediment | place: Rifle... | reverse complement strand
ACAGCTTCGGATGGCATTCTCGACCTCGTCTGCCTGATATCCAACCACCACATGGACCATCCGGGGCTGAAGCGGGAGTGCAATGCGACAAACGTGCTCGATCAAAGGTCGACCATCGAGTTCATGGAGGACCTTTGCCTTAGCAGATTTCATGCGTGTACCCAATCCCGCTGCGAGAATCAGAATGTCAGGCGTTGGTGGATGCGGCGTGGATTGCTGCATGAATTATGTTGAAGCGAGCGGGGTCAATGCAGCGTGTTGGTGGCAAGAGATGACGACTTGAGCGAGCTTCTCTGAATCGTGACGCACTTTCTCGCCGCGCTCCAGGAGGTCAGCTCGAATAATCTCAGCGTCTGGAGCAACAGCGGCATCAAACGACTCGTCCCAACCGAGTTGATACGACCCCTCAGCTCGATATCGTTCCGCTTGCTCGGTTCGAATCGGGCGATTGTTCACTACGACGTAGTCGAACTTGATCTCGGGAGCATAACTCTGGACAGTCTCCAGGTGTTGCGTGGCTGAGTATCCATCAGTTTCACCGGGCTGACTCATCAGGTTACAAATAAACACCTTAATGGCTCGAGCCTGGCCAATTGCGCCTGCGACTTTCGCAACCAACAGATTCGGTAAGATACTCGTGTACAAAGATCCCGGCCCTACAGTAATCAGATCAGCGGCTCGAATTGCGGCTAAAGTTTCAGGTAAGGGCAGACATTGCTCCGGTTCGAGGTGTAACGACTCGATCCCCACACGAGAGGCGGTGATCGACGTTTCCCCACGAACGATTGTCCCATCTTTCAATCGCGCGACAAGTCGGACATCATTAATGGTCGCGGGATAGATGTGGCCTTTGCTGGCAAGAATATCTGACGAGAGGCGAACAGCTTCTACGAAATCCCCGGTAACTTCCGTAAGGGCAGCGAGGAACAGATTGCCAAAGCTGTGGCCTCCGAGCTGCCCGTCTCCGCGAAACCGATACTGGAAGAGACGCGCCAAAAGGTTGGAATCTTCCGAGAGCGCTATCATGCAGTTGCGGATGTCGCCCGGTGGCAGCATTTGAAGCTCATCGCGTAAACGACCCGAGCTTCCGCCATCATCTGAAACGGTTACGATAGCGGAAAGGCTCTCGATCCATGGGCCTCCCCCAACCGCAGGTTTCCCAACCAATCGCTTCAGACCTGCGAGTAGCGTTGACAGGCCCGTACCACCACCAATAGTGACTATCTTGAAGCCTTGGTTAAAAGGGGAAAGTGACAACGGGTTCTCCTGTTAACACGAACCGGCAGAATGATACCTAAAAGAGATGTGGTTTGAAACCAGCTACACTGAAAAGGGGACAGACTACAGGCGTGGCTGAAACACGATTCGGTCAAAGTCAGGATCATTCCGAAGGGAGGTCAGATCCTGATCATGCTGTGCTCGCAGGCGGAGATTGGGTTGTAGATCCAACGCGCGCTGCAAAGACTGCAGAGCCAGATCGACAGAGCCGAGCCGCGCCCGAGTAGCGGCAAGTCCATAGTGGATATGTGCGGCCTCGGGTTCTCTCTTTAAGGCGCGTTCGAACATCTCCTGGGCTGCTACGTATTCTCCACGGTTTAACTCAATCACACCTCGGTCATAGAGCGAATCCGCGTCACGCGGAAGCATGCTCTCTGTCCGCAGTCTGGATTCAGCAATGGCGAGGTAGGTGCGCGAGCGTGCTGCAACCTCGGACACTTGAGAGTACTTATCGAGCAGAGATCGGAATTGGTTGCGAGCCTCAGCAAATCGGCCGCGGGTAAACTCCTTATGCGCATTTTCAAAAGCGCGCAGTGCCGCAGACTCATCTACCGTGGGCTGCCGCGGCGCTGGTTGGGCAACGGTAAGAGGACGCGGCGCGCGGACCGCTGCAAGCTTCTGGGTCTTTTTGACTCTCGGTGCGACAGCTTTCTTCTGCCGTGTGACCTCTGCCCGACGGCCAGTTGCTTTGCGAGGAGTCGCTTTACGTCCGGTTTTTGATTTAGCCGGAGCAGCTTTCCGAGAGGTTTTCGCAGTGGCTTTAGCAGCCTTCTTCGCGGTCTTCCCCCCGGCACTAGAAGCTCGCCGGGCGGACTTCAGAGGCTTCGCCGCCACAGCACGTTGGGCTTTCGCCTTCACGGCCTTTGGCGCCACCGCTCTTCGCTTGACAGACGTTTTGCTGCCCGCCTTGCGGCCACCAGACGCGGAGCGTCTCAATCCTTTTGTCGCAGGACTACTCATTTGCTCAAAGGGGAATGCTTGGGATGCTGCAAAAACTGCGCGAGAGGGTAACATAGCTCCCCACGTAAATCAATTTGGTAACAGGATTTGCGGCCCTCCGGTCGGTCCAATTGACTCAACAATTCTCCATTGTGATAAACAAAGGAAAACACTTGAAGGTCATTGTTTGCTATGTTACAGTGCCTTCGGTTTTCCGGAGGGCCCCCCCAGAAGGAGAGTCACTTCGAAACCAATCGCGAAAACAGTTGAGCATCAATAACTTCCCGAAAAGCGCTCGACAACTGACTTGATACCCCGCCAGGATTCCCTTACTAAATTCAGACCCGTAGAGAGCTGTACTAATGGCAGACGCGCCGATCCTGCTTCGAGAACAGCAATACCATAAGATCAAGGCCGTCCTGGCGCGGTTGCGCCTGGACTCATCAGCCCGCATCGTCTTCCTCGTCGACAAAGATGGCCAAGAGATCGCAGTGCAAGGCGAGGTGGGTAATCTTGACACGACAAGTCTTGCGTCATTGGCAGCTGGGAATGTTGCAGCCACCGGTGGCATGGCTCAGCTAATAGGCGAAAAAGAGTTTCCGACACTCTCACATGAGGGGGAGCGGGAGAGCATTCACATCTCCGTCATCGGCAGGCTGCTACTTGTGGTGGTCTTCGATGAGTGTTCCAGTTTGGGACTCGTCAAACTGAGGAGCAAACAGGTGTCGCACCAGATTTCTACCATGATTGCTGAGATTACGCAGTCCGATGATGACTCGGACTCGCCATTCGCCGGCATCACGGACGAAGACATCGACAGCCTCTTCAATTAATAGGCGCTTATGACTTTCATCAACTACGCATCGAGAGAAATTAACTGCAAGATCGTGTATTACGGTCCAGGCCTGTGTGGCAAAACCACTAACCTGCAACATATTTTCGACGCAACCGCACCGCAGGCTCGAGGTAAGCTGATCAGTTTAGCCACCGAGACCGACCGGACGCTGTTTTTCGATTTCATGCCTCTGGAGCTCGGGACTGTCCGTGGATTCAAGACCCGTTTTCACCTGTACACTGTGCCCGGCCAGGTCTTTTATGATGCGTCGCGCAAACTGATATTGAAAGGAGTAGACGGTGTCGTGTTTGTGGCCGATTCGCAGGAAGAGCGCATGGACGCCAACATCGAATCGCTCTACAACCTTGAAGAGAACCTGCAAGCGCAGGGATACGATCTCATGAAGATCCCCTACGTGCTCCAACTGAATAAGCGTGATTTGCCCAACATCATCCCAGTTGAAGATCTAGCGGCCGAGTTGCAGCGCAAAGGTGAGCCCGTGGTAGAAGCTGTTGCTGCTACCGGAGCGGGAGTCTTTGATACGTTGAAGGCAGTTGCGAAACAGGTTTTAACAGAGCTTCGAAAAGGGTGACCCTCTAACCTCACGTCAGCGATTTCAGCATCAGCAGTCCGTCCCCGCCATTGGAATAGTATTTCGGCAGTCTTTGTGTTACGGCGTAGCCAAGGCTCTCGTAGAGTCTTTGCGCGGCGAGATTCAAAGATCTCACCTCGAGCCGCACTAGCCGCACGTGTCTTTGCCGAAAGCCTTTCTCAACTTCCGCCATTAACCGCTTTGCCAGATGACGTCGACGATGGTCGGGAGCAACCCCTACCGTCGTGACATGCCCGGTGCGGTCGGGCTCAACCAAACCGATGACGAAACCCACCATTACGCCACCCTGGGTCACCGCGCGATAGGAGATCGATTCCGGGGCGGTCAGTAGGTATTCAAAAGTCTCTCTGCTATAAGCCTCGCCATCCACAAAACATCGTTGGTCGAGGCGCCAGCATTCATCGAGCTGTGAGATTGTGAGGGGGCGAACTTCGTAATGAAACCCGGAAGCTACTTTGAGTGGTTTACTTTCAGGCTCCGAATAGTTTTCTTGCGGTTCGGCTGGTGACCACAATCGCGACCGAATTTTTTTAAGTACTGCCATACGGCGATCAATCTAAAGGGGAAGAGCATGCAGTTTACCATCACGCTTTGCAATATTTAAATGATCAACATGCAGTCGCCATAACTATAGAATCTATAGCGTTGCCTGATTGCATGTGCGTACGCATTCAGGATCAGTTCGCGCCCAGCAAACGCTGCTACCAACAATATTAAAGACGATCGCGGCAAGTGAAAGTTTGTGAGCAGTGCATCCGTCACCTGGAAATCGTACCCTGGTGTAATAGTCAAGTCAGCCAGAGAACTTACCGGCTGAAGTGTGCCGTCACTTTTGATGGCGGATTCAAGCGCGCGGGTGGTGGTAGTGCCAATGGCTACCACTCGGCCTCCAGCCGACCGGCTAGCATTAATGACATTAGCCGCCATCGCCGAAATCTCAAATGCTTCGGCTCTGACTCGGTGTGCCGATACCAGCGGCGACCGGACAGGTTCAAAGGTACCGTATCCCACGTGGAGTGTGACTTCGACTATCTCGACCCCGAGGCGACGTAACTGATCGAAAATTCTGGACGTAAAGTGTAACCCGGCGGTAGGGGCGGCAATCGCGCCGCGTTCCTTCGCATAGACCGTTTGATAACGTTCTTCATCGGCGCTCGTAGTTCCGCCCAGTCGTTTGATGTAGGGCGGCAACGGCACTTGACCGTTAACTGTAAGAAGGTGCTCAAAATCCGCTTCGGAGTTGAAACGAACGAGACGCATCTCAGCGCCGGGCGCATCGATTAATTCAACAACCGCATTTGATTCGCCAAATCGAACGATCGTTCCCTGCTGCAGGCGGCTGCTATTCCGAACCAGGGCTTCCCACGTGAGAGTCTCTATTTCTCGAACTAGTAGAATCTCGATTCGTCCTCCAGTGCCTTTACGAGTGCCAACAAAGCGCGCCGGAAAGACTCGAGTGTTGTTCACCACGACCACGTCTCCGGCACGTAAGTAATCGGCAAAATCAGCAAATTGAGCGTCCAACCAATTCCGCTCACGCGGTCGCACCACCAGCATCCGAGAGGAGTCGCGCTCAAGAAGCGGTGACTGCGCAATCAACTCTTCAGGCAGGTCATAATCGAACTCAGAAATGTCCATGCTAAATTGCCGGGCCTGTTTTACGCTGGGTGTTCGTAATGGAAAACAGCAGTAAGCTGTGCGCCGAAGAGAAGGATCAGACTTGAGACGTAGCTCCAAGTGAGGACCGCCACAACAGCCCCAACGGAGCCATACACCTGATCGTAGTGAAAGTAGCTAAGTGTCAAAGCGAAGAGATACTTTGCTGCTTCCCAGAGTAGGCCTCCGAGAACGGCGCCCGGAAGAGTGTCGCGAAGAGTTACTGCGGCCCTCGGCATGAACCGGTAGAGGGTAACAAAAAGAGTTACCGTCAGGAGGAAGCTTACGGTCGCGAAGACTGCCTGCCAGAAGGCGCTCCCCACGGATAACAATAGCGGATAGCTTTCGATTTGACGTGGCGAAAGACGGCCCGCAACGTTACGGAGCCCAACGAGAATGGATGTGATCAGTACCGAAGAGGAGAGGAGTACTCCAACTACCCCAATCATACCCACCGTTAAAGCTCGACCGTGCCAGAAGGTTCGCGAAACCGACCGCCAAATGCGATTTAAGGCGCGCTCGATCACAGAAAACACCCACGAACCAGCCCACAGCACGAGCACAATGCACGTTATGATCACGCCTTTCCCAACTGTCGACGTAGAGCGGATCGTCTCTCGCAGAAACTTTCCTGAGCCTGGATATACCTCTACAGCATGAGTCAGTAACTCTGTGGCGGCCGCGATCTGATTACCAATTGCCAGCATTAGTAACAACGCCGGAAACAGGGCCATGAGACCGAAGTAGCTCATGGCGGCGGCCGAGGTAAACAGATCGTTTTCGTGGAACTGGTGCAATGCGTGACCAAGCATCGACAGCCAGGGAGATCGGTTCCGTACTCCGAACGAATGCCTCGAAAAAGATTGCAGCCTACGCATTGGGTTAAGGACTACGGAAAGGATCTGCGGAAAGTTTAGCGGTTGTCAAACAGCCCCATTTTGTTAGGGCCTGAGGGCTTTAATCCGAAATGTTCGTACGCGAGCCGAGTAGCCACACGGCCTCGAGGGGTGCGATCAAGCATCCCGATTTGGATCAGGTACGGCTCAATAATCTCCTCTATGGAATCCTTTTCCTCGTGGATCGAGGCTGAGATTGTTCCCAGACCTACTGGACCGCCGTTGAATTTTTCAATGATGGTTAACATGAGTTTTCGGTCCATCTCATCGAGGCCGAAGGTATCTACCTCCATTCGATTGAGTGCGTCACTGGCGACTAACTGGGAAATCTTGCCATCGTAATCCACTTCGGCATAATCGCGAACGCGACGCAACAATCGATTCACTATGCGCGGTGTTCCCCGAGACCGCCGCGCAATCTCGCGGGCTCCCTCATCGTCTATCTCAACGCCAAGAATATCAGACGAGCGTTTGCAAATGACTTCCAGATCCTCGTGGGGATAAAAGTCCAGGTGGAAGACTATGCCAAAGCGACCTCGCAAGGGAGCTGTTATCAGTCCCGCTCGAGTAGTTGCTCCAACCAGAGTGAACTTTGGTAAGTCGAGCTTGATTGATCTTGCCGCCGCGCCCTGGCCGATTAGCAGGTCGAGGTTGTAATCCTCCATCGCCGGGTAGAGTTTCTCTTCGAGGGCCGGTAGCAGGCGATGTATCTCATCAATGAATAGAACATCGCCTTCCTGCAGGTTTGTCAGCAAGGCGGCGATGTCGCCTGCCTTTTCAATCGCCGGACCAGCGGTTGAACGCAACTCTGCGCCCATCTCGTTGGCAATGATGTTGGCGAGCGTGGTCTTTCCTAAGCCGGGTGGGCCAGTAAGCAGAACGTGGTCCAAAGCCTCGTGACGACGAAGCGCGGCCTTCATGTAAACACGGAGGTTCTCCTTTACCTGACGCTGACCGATGTAATCGGACAATCTTGTCGGGCGAACTGTGAGCTCAAACTGCCGCTCCTCGTCGTTTAGGGGAGCGTCTCGGATCTGAATTGGATCTTGTTTCGCTGACATTGTTCTTTAAGTCCGTGCCAATTTGCGCAGGCTGCTTCGTAACAGGGACTCGACGGTGAGACTCGCGCCGTCGTCAATAGCTGCCGTAATGGCTTTTTCGGCGGCCCCGCGTTGATAGCCGAGATTTAGGAGCGCAGATAGAGCGTCCGATCTTACGGCGTCTTCCGAGGTTATTGTTGCGGCAGGTCCGCTTGCGGCTGTGGTCTGATCCTCATCTGCCGCTGAAAGGGAAGCGATCTTGTCTCGCAACTCTACCACCAACCGCTCGGCTGTTTTTCTCCCGACACCTGGAATCAGCGTCAGCCGAGCCAGGTTGTTCGTGCGAATGGAGGAGATCATCTCGTCTGCGCTCATTCCTGATAGTAGAGTGATTCCCAGCTTTGGCCCGATACCACTTACAGAAATCAACCGTAAAAAGAGTTCACGTTCGCGCGCAGTCTTGAAGCCGTACAGTTGCAGCGCATCTTCTCTGACGTGAGTGTAGATCCGCAGTTGGACGTCCGATCCAGCATCCTCAAGATCATAGAACGTGGACAACGGTATGGTTACTTCGTAGCCGACACCACCAACGTCAAGAATCACTGAAGTTGCTTGCTTCGAAAGGAGTGTGCCTGATAGATGTGCAATCATTTCAGAGAAAGAAAACGGATCAGCGAAGGGCGATTGTAGTTGAAGGTAATTGGTTGAGCAATGGAGTTCGATATTGTTCGACATTGTTCGATATGCTTTAGCTTGTGGTGTTCCATTGCTCGTGCTTCAGTTCTCCGTGCTAACTTTGCGTCCTCTGTGGGTCGGTCGTGGTCTGTTTAGCAAATGCCGCCCGCCACAGAGAGACACCGAGAACACGGAGCTAGCACAGAGAAACCAGTTTAGGACACCAGCCGAATGTCTCGCAGGTGGTACTGACCTTGAGATCAGAGCTATACTTCCCTCCGTTCCCGGATATCCCTCAAGATGAAGTCAGAAAAAATCTCAGAGCTTACGACCAATCGTTTGAGCATCTATCTGCGGTGTCTAAACACGCTCGCCGCCGCTAGAATCAAAACCATCTCCTCGCAAGCTCTCGCGGAACAGTTCAACCTCAATTCAGCGCAGATTCGAAAAGACTTGGGATACTTTGGTGAGTTTGGCGTGCGCGGTGTGGGCTATTACGTCGAAGCACTTCGCGAACACATCACGAAAATCCTCGGTTTGGACAAACCACATCGCGTGGGAATTGTTGGCGCTGGCCGGCTCGGAACGGCGCTGGCTAATTATGAGGGCTTTGGCGGCTCTAATTTTGCCGTCGTCGCCCTGTTTGATAACGATCCCGGGAAGATCGGAGAGCGCATAGGTTCGCGGGAACTACCCGTGTATGACGTTAGAAAGATCGAAAGCATCGTCAAAGAAGAAGAGATCGATGTCGTGGTAATAGCCGTCCCTGCGAAGGCCGCACAGCGAGTCTTGAACCAGGCGATGACGGCAGGAATCAGAGCTGTACTTAATTTTGCTCCCGCGTCATTGAGTCCGCGGTTGGGTGTGAAGGTAAAGACGGTTGACCTAACGACATCATTAGAATCGCTCTCGTATTTTCTAGGGCGCCCCTCAGCTAGCTCTGTGACGAATCCGCGCGGAAAATCTCATTCGCGCAAGGTAGAAGAAGCCAAGAAGCAGGAGCTCTAAAAAGAGCGAGTCGTATTAATGGACGAACAAACTGCCAGACGGGAAATCGTCAGGATTGGGCGGCTAATGTATGACCGCGGCTATGTCGTCTCCTCTGATGGCAACATTAGCATCAGACTCGACGATGGTCGGATCGTCGCAACCCCAACCATGACGTGCAAAGGGCGAATGACGGAAGATTCGCTTGCCATCACCGACAATCAAGGCAAACCGCTTTCGGCTAGCAGACCATCGAGCGAGTTGGAGATGCACTTGTTGATTTATCGCGAGCGTGGAGACGTGAAAGCCGTTTGTCACGCGCATCCACCGCATGGAACCGCATTTGCGGTTGCTGGTCTGCCGATTGATCAGCCGATTCTTTCAGAAGTAATTCTGACCCTGGGTTGTGTGCCGCTTGCCTCTTACGGTACACCGTCAACCAGTGAATTAACTGAGGCGATGCAACCGCTGATAAAACATCACAACGCTTTGCTGATGGCGAACCATGGTGCGGTGGCATATGGATCTGATATTTGGCAGGCTTGGGATCGTTTGGAGACTTTGGAACACACTGCGCGGATTGCGATACTTTCGCGTATACTCGGCGGCTCGCGAAACCTTTCTCCGGATGCAATTGAAAAGTTGATCAACGTGCGCGAGGCTGCGGGGTACCTGGGCGAAGGCGCCCGCTGTCAGGCTTGTGGTTATCTGCATGAAACGGAACTGGCGTGTCCCAGCGGCGATAGGCCAACTGCTCACTATTACTCAACTAATTCTGCTGCAAACGGCAGCGGTAGGATTTCGTTGACTCGAGAAGAGTTGGTTGAACTTCTGAGCCAGGCGGTAGCGCAACGGGAATAGATCTTTAGTTTGACAAGATTTCTGATTCTTCTGCTTACAAGGAGCCTCTGAATGCAAGAAGCACTTGGCATGGTTGAGACAAAAGGCTTGGTGGCGATGATCGAAGCCGCCGACGCGATGGTAAAAGCTGCCAACGTGACCCTGATCGGTTACGAGAAGATTGGCGCCGGCTTTGTCACCGCAATCGTTCGAGGCGATGTCGCTGCGGTTAAGGCTGCCACTGATGCAGGTGCAGCAGCCGCGCGCCGCGTGGGCGAGCTTGTTAGCGTCCACGTCATTCCGCGTCCACATGGCAGCGTTGACGACGCGCTACCAATAGGAAACCGCGGCTAGCATGATCATTGCTCGTATCCTCGGGACAGTCGTGTCGACTCAAAAGGACGAACGACTGAAAGGCAAAAAGCTCTTGATCGTTCGGCCGGTCAATGTTGATGGCACCGATACCACGGGCTATGTAGTTGCCGTTGATACCGTCGGTGCTGGATTCCACGAACGAGTGTTGGTGGTTGCCGGTTCCAGCGCCCGTCTGGCGGCCGGGATGAAAGACACGCCGGTCGATGCGGCAATCGTTGGCGTGATCGATACAGTTGATGTGACGAGTCCTTGAATCGCGGTCTAAAACTATGCAGCTGGCGCGGGTAATCGGAACTGTTGTAGCGACCATTAAGAACGAGTCGCTCGACAGTCGCACGCTTCTGTTGATCCAGACGCTGGACAAGGATCTTGCACCCGCGGGAAAGCCACAGGTTGCGGTCGATTCAGTCGGTGCGGGCGTCGGAGAACTCGTCTTCTGGTGCCGTGGCAAAGAAGCCAGTTTTCCGTTTAAGCGAGAAGACACTCCAACTGATTGCACGATCATCGGCATCGTAGATTCGGACGCGCACGTTAACAACTGTCGAGCATCATGATCCTTGCGAAAGTAATCGGGAACATCGTTGCGACGCAAAAGAACCATCGTTACGAGAATGCGCGAGTGATGTTATGCCAGCAGATCACCCCTGAAGGCGAAGAGCTCGCACACACGGTGCTGGCCCTTGATGCGGTTGATGCAGGTGTTGGTGATACGGTTTTGATTGTTCAGGAGGGCTGGAGCGCTTCGACCGTTGCCACTGGCAAAGCAGGCGCCGCGATCGATTCAGCCATTGTCGGCGTGGTGGACTACGTTGACCTTTTGAAGTAGCTAATGAACTCGGAAACTGAACAGGCTCGGAGAATCGCGGAGAGGGTTGCTCAACGTGTGGGTTCAGCTGGCGCCACCCAGCCTGTTACTGACAATGTGGCGACTGAACTTGCATCGATGCGAGCGCTTCTCAGCGATCTGCAAAAAAAGCTCACTGACATCGAATCGCGCGTGAGGTCGTCTGACCATACCCCTTCCATTGCTCAGCGCCCGGTTCCATTAACCCACTCTCCCTGGCTTGCCGGAGTTAATGCGACCGCCGCGCATCCCAGCCAGGAAAGATTTGGTGTCGAGGAGGCGGTGGTTTCAGAACTGGTGGATTTTTTTGAAAAGGAAAAGGCCTGCAGTTTGGAAACCAGCAAGCCTTGCGATCATTGCGCGATGTGCAGCTCCCGCGGCTTCTAGTCGAGGTCAGAAGTCAGAAGTCAGAAGTCAGAAGTCAGAAGTCAGACCAATGAGCAATGACCAATGACCAATGACCAATCGAATGAGCAATGACCAATGACCAATCGAATGAGCAATGACCAATGAATTGCTTCTATTTTTCATTTCCCATTTCCCATTTCTATCCTCCATTTCCCATTGCTCTCAGAGGTCGGAGGTCAGAAGTCACAAGTCAGATACCAATGACCAATGGATTGTTTCTATTTTCCATTTCCCATTTCCATCTTCCATTTCCCATTTATCTCCGTGTCTCTATTTTCTCTGTGTCTCTCTGTGGTGAGGGGTTTACTACCGAGACACAGAGTGAGTAAGCAAGGAGTCGCAATTACGAAATGAAAAATGGAAAATGAAAAATGAGAAATGGAAAATCATGGAAAATTGGTCATTGGTATCTGACCTCCGACCTCTGACTTCCGACTTCTGACCCCCGACTCCGACCTACTTCGCGGGGGTGCTGTTAGGTCTTAGGGAATCTGCATTGATCTGAGGTACGGTGGTAGCCTCCTCCTCAGCCCGGAAGTAAGGTTCCTCCTGAAACCCAAAAATCTTCGCAGAGATCACTGTTGGAAATCTCGCCCGGGTGGTGTTGTAGTCCTGCACCGCCTCGTTGTAGTCCTTGCGTGCCGTAGCGATGCGGTTTTCTGTTCCTACCACTTCATCCTGCAACTTCAGGAAATTCTGATTCGACTGTAACTGAGGATAGGCCTCCTGCAGCACCAGCAATCTTCCTATTGTCCCACCAAAACTGTTGGCTGCATCGATGACGGCCTGTTTCTGCTCTGGTGACTTATCACCACCTTCACCTTGTGGAGCCTGTTGGGTTGCATTCAGCAGTCGCGACCGTGCCTCCGCAATCCTGCCGAAGACCTCTTGCTCCTGGACGCCCGCAAGTTTGGCTGATTCCACCAGATTGTTGATCAAATCAGCACGACGTTGCAGTTGGGTTTCAGTGTTGGCCCAGCGGCCTTTCACATTTTGTTGCTTGGTCGTCAGTACGTTGTAACCGCAACCGCTCGCGCTGACCGCGATGAAGATAACCGACAGTAGCAGTAACAGTTGTTTGGATTTCATTTTGTCTCTCCCTTTGTGCTTCGCTTCCAGGCTAGTGCTCACCCTGACGATGTAACTCATCTACGGCCTCTACAACCACCTCAATTTGCGCCATATAAGCGGCGAATAGATCATTTGCCTCCTGGTCTGTGGCCGGCCTAAAGCCAGTGGCGCGAATATCAAAAATCCTTTCGAAGGGTTCCATATCCAAATGCAATAACTGTGCTGTGGCGCGTACGCAATCGGGTTTTGCCACCGGCGCGTCGTGATGGTGCAGGATTAAGACCGCCCGAAAAAGCGCGGCGAAACTCGCCAAACTCTCGCTCATCAGATCGCAGAGCTTTTCAATGGAAACCGACGCGGGTATATACAACCGTCGCAATTGGATCAGCTTGCTCCGAAGTTCATATTCGGCCTGGTGCCGCAGCTCTTTGTTAGAGACAGTTACATATTCGAAGGGATCCTTGCCATGTAAAACCACACGCGCCTGGGCCATTTGATGAAACTCGATTGGAAATACGTCGGCGGCGTCGGATAGTTCCTCAACTGTGAAGTAAACCGGCAGCGGGTGTCCAAGTCTTTGCCACTCACGCATGGGCGCCTGGGCCTGCCGCAGCTCCTCGGGGGTGATGCGATTGAGTGCGATTAGGAGGTTATAGTCGGAGCGCAGTTCGATGTGGTCACCGGCTGCGGCTGACCCGTAGAGCACGACGGAAGCGAGATTTGCGCCATGCGTGGTCTTAAGATCGTCAACCAAGCCGTTGAGCGCCTCTTGCACGATTCGCTTTGCCATTGGAGTGGACATGGATACTAACAGATCAGAGGTCAGAAGTCAGAAGTCAGAAGTCAGAAGTCAGAGGTCGGAGGTCGGAGGTCGGATACCAATGACTAATGACCAATGAGCATGACCAATGGATTGCTTCCATTTTCCATTTCTCATTTTTCATTTATCTCCGTGTCTCTGTTTTTCTCTGTGTCTCTCTGTGGTGAGGGGTTTACTACCGATACACAGAGGTCATCAGAGGTCAGAAGTCAAAGGTCAGATACCAATGACCGATGACCAATGACAATTTTCCATTTCTCATTTCCCATTTATCTTCGTGTCTCTGTTTTCTCTGTTCCTCTCTGTGGTGAGGGGTTTACTACCGATACACAGCGTAAGAAGTTAGTCGGAAGTACGAAATGAAAAATGGTAAATGGAAAATCATAAATGGAAAATCTTCTGACTTCTGACCTCCGACCTTCTGCCCCTTACCAGCTGCCGCCGGCTCCCCCACCACCAAAGCTTCCTCCACCGCCAAAACCACCCCCAAAACCACCACCGCCTCCCCCGAACCCGCCGCCGCCAAAGCCGCCACCACTCCAGCCACTGCTCGATCGGCCACTGCGACCACCACCGCCGCTCAGCAGGGCATTGAGAAGTAACCAGCCAAGAATCCCACCGCCGCCCCTCCCGCCACCTCCTCGGCGTGATGCCGATAAAAGAACGATGATGATTATGAGAATGACTAAGAACGTGCAGCACGAGCCCGAAAGACTTTCACCGGTCCTTCTCGTTGCTGGTCTATCAACGGTGCCGCGATAGGCATAGCTTTGGTCTATTCCTTCGACGCTGAACCCTCGCTTCTCTCCCAATGTGGCAACATAGGCCTGAATCGTGTCAAAGATGCCTCGGCTGTAATCTCCTCTTTTAAACTGCGGGATCAATCTTTCCCTCTGGATCTGACCCACGACTCCATCAGGCAGGTCGGCCTCCAGGTGATCACTGATCTGCGTAAAGTATTTCCGGTCATTGACTGCAACCACCAGTAGAAAGCCGTTCTTCTCGCCTTCCTTGGAACCAATGCCCCACCCGCGCGCCACCGCCAGTGAATAGTCGAAGATGTCCAGGTCGCCAGTGGTTGGAACGGCCAAGACTGCAAACTCAATGTCGGCCCGTTCTTTTAGGTTCAGGTAGATTGACTCAAGTCGCTGGCGCGTGCCGGCATCGATCACATTTGCGTAATCAACGATGGGAGTGAACGGTTGGGGTAAGGGAACCGGAGACTGTGTTCGCTGCGCAGTTGCTTCCGTGGCCGCTAGCAGAAGGCAGCAGACCAATGAGAAGAACAGCGATACGCGAGCGCGATAAACCAGTGAATTGTTCAATTCTATAGCTAACCCTCGATTAGCTTGTGCAGCAAATAGAACAGCGCCACACCCACAAAAACGACAATCGACACCAAAGGGTTTCTTTCTTCCTTGTGGTTGACCTCGGGAATCAGGTCGCTTGCAGCCACATACAGAGTCACTCCGGCTGAAAAGGGGAGCGCGTAGGCCACCGCCCCGCTCACCCGCGACTGCAACAGGACGACGGTTATGACTCCTCCGAGCGTTGCCGCTCCGATCGCGCTCGTAGCGATCAAAGCGCTGCGAGCAGATCGTCCGGATGCCAGCATGATCGAAGCGACGGTAAAACCCTCAGGCATTTTATGAAGCAGGATTGCGATGAAGACGAGTAATCCAACCTTGAAATCTACCAGAAACGCCGCTGCGATTGAGACTCCATCAAAGAACGTGTGAATCCACAAACCGCCAACGGCCGTATATGCTGCGGACGGTCTAATTAGTGATTCGGGATGCGTTTCGGCGCCGAAGTGAAAGTGGGGGGCGATTGTGTGTTCGAATAGTTGGATCAACAGATAGCCGGCTAACAACAGGGTCATTGCGCCCACGATGGCTTCTGCCGGATTTGCTCCATCTAGATCCGTCGTCCAGATCCTTACCGTCTCTGGCAGGATCTCAATGAAGATGGCCGCCATCATGAATCCGGCACCGAGTGCGACCAGATATTTTAGAAAGCGTTCCCCGAAGCGGTGGGCGCTACTTTGAATCAGCAGCACACCGCCGATCAAATTCGCCGCTGCTGCAAGCAGGCCAAAGAGTAGAAGTCCGGGTACCCCTCCGAGAAAGGACTCCATCCAAAATTTACTCAACCGTTCAGATTGGTGAAAGCTTTGCGGCGACTATACATCAAGCGTTTGATGTTGACTAATTTAAGAGCTGGCGAACAAGAGCTGGCGACTGGATTCAACCCTGCGTGCCCTGTACCGGTTTCGCGGCTTGATCGTTAGCTAACAGCATAGCGAGTGTAAACTTCAGCAGGCTAAAGCGAAAAAATTTTCTTGACACGAGAAATGCATCGGGAGTAAGTTCCGCACGTTTCCCCCGCCAACTAGTTTGTGTGCGAGCTTCACAACTCGCGTAAGGCTCGCACCTTAACCAACGTCGAACCTCGCTGCCCTTTATTTCTCCGTCTTTTCTGTGGCTCACCTGTGGCCCACCCGCTGCCTTTGTTACAGGAGTTTTTGTCATGCAGTCCAAACCTCCCACACAGCCTCTCCAGCGCTGTATCCGTCTGCTCTGTTACATCCTTTGTTGCTCGTTGCTGTTGAGTTCGTTTATTCCTTTGGTGGTCAGCGATTTGGGTTGGACCAGTCGGGCGCAAGGGGTATCTCAAACAGTGCGTCCACGTCCCGCAGCCCCGGAAGGGACGTTCCCGGACCTGGATGAAGTGCGTCGCAGACCGAGTGAAGAGGCGCGGGCGCCGCAGGAGATCCATTCCACCATTATTTAGAGGGGACTTCTAACTTCGCTACCGTCACTCTCAACGTGGTGAATCAGGCACCCATTGCTGCAAATGTACTCGTGCATATCTCGTTCTTACCCCTCTAAGGGATCGCGGTCATCTGGGTACTCGCCGTTTTGTAGTTCGGATCGTGAGAATCTTAGTTTTCAGCAGCGGATTTATTTGCGGACTACTATTGACAAATAAATTGCTCCGGGAGTAGATTCGCGGCGAATCATCCCCCCACAAACACATTTTTGTTCACGTGCGGCTCCTCGCAAGCCTCAGGACAACCAAAAGCTAACTCCCATATTCTTCGCACACCTTTAAGGTCAATCGTGAACCACCACTTCAACTCGAGATTTCACCCATCAACGAGAAGGAGCCTCCCATGTCTTGCAGTCGCATCCTCAATTCACCCCGTAGACTGTTGGCGGTATTTATCTCTTCTTTGCTGATTATCCTGTTGTGTGCTCCTTTTGTACCCCGTGCCAGAGCGGTTCGAGATAGACAAATTCTCAGTCAGACGGCGGAAGTTCCTTTGCGTCGCAGTGGCGAGCTGCTGGTGCGTTTCCGCGGCGGGACCTCGGAACAGCAGAAGGCAGAGACGGCAAACGCGCATGGTGCGAGGCGCAAGCGGCAACTGCGCGGTGAGTCAGGCATTGAGAAGCTGGAGCTCCTGGCGGACCAGGATCCTGAAAGCGTAGCGCTGCAACTGTCAACCAGTCCGGCGGTTGAATTTGCGGAACCAAATTTCCTCATCAGCCCGAACCAGTTTTCCACCTCCAATCGCGATGACCGGCAGGTGCCAGGTATGCCTCCCACATTTAATAATGGTGTAGGCTCCACTTTTGAACTATTGGGGAAGAGTTTGTGGTCGCCGGCAAAGTCAACCCCGGTAGCAGCACCGCAAACATCGGGGGTGCAACCAAACGATCCTGATTTCACTAACCAGTGGGCGCTGAGCAATACGGGTCAGAATGGTGGGCAGTATGGTTCGGATATCCAGGCAGGAACGGCATGGCAGACAACTACCGGTTCGGCTGCAACTGTAATAGCGATCATCGACAGTGGGATT